>Ga0134128_10011242_pt1 | contig 10709 bp, 10 predicted proteins | sample KB31754_FD_96462 | JGI IMG/M metagenome (GOLD analysis project Ga0134128, IMG submission 96462) | Terrestrial soil microbial communities with excess Nitrogen fertilizer from Kellogg Biological Station, Michigan, USA - KB3-175-4 | ecosystem: Environmental > Terrestrial > Soil > Unclassified ...
CAAGCCCGCGAGGAGAACGCGGCCCATCGAGGTCGCGTGGGCCGGAAAGCGGCTGCCGACATGCGCTTCCAGCCGCAGCAGGGTTCGTACGGAAGCCCGCGCCACGTAGACGATGTCATTGCCGTCGAGTACGGACATCGCCGCCGAATCACCCGTCTTGCGTGCGAGCTCTTCGAGGTGATTCTTGGTGAGGTGCTCGATGTCCATCGAGTCGAGATAGGCGGCGCCGAGCTCGAGGACTTTCGGCCGCAGCAGGAAGCTGCGGCCGTGGCGCGTGATGTAGCCGAGATCCTCGAGTGTCAGGAGGCAGCGACGCGCCGTCGCTGCCGGAATGGCGGCGCTGCGCGCGATATCGCTCAGGGTCGGTGCCGGGTGCTCGCGGGTGAAGGCCCGAATGACGGCGATTCCCTTGGCGAGTCCGCCCATCGCTTCGCGGCGGCTCGGGGGCAGTTTGCGTGCGGCCATGGACAGAGAGTCTATTTCGGTATGCGAAAGGACGGAAGAGGGGTGCGCGCCTCATGAGGGGGGAGAGGCTTCGGGCTTGACGGTCGCGGAGCGGCGGTTCAGGATGATTCGTATAACGAACATCTTTTCGCTATACGAAATGAAGATTGGTCCTCCTTCGCACCACGCCACCGCCTTGTGCGGCTCGACGGACACGCAGATCTGGGTCCGCGGGCGCGATCTCGTTGCCGAGCTCATGGGCGGCATCGGCTTCAGCGACTATTTCTGGCTCCTCCTCACGGGCGCGGTGCCGACGCCGGCGCAAAGCCGCATTCTCGATGCCACCCTGGTGGCCATCGCCGAGCATGGTCTCGTGCCGAGCGTGCAGGCGGGCAGGATGACGCTCGCCGCCGCGCCCGAGGCGTTACAGGGAGCGGTGGCTGCGGGACTGCTCGGCTGCGGCTCGGTGATCCTCGGATCGGCTGAAGGGGCGGGCAGGTTCTTGAGCGAAATCGCACGGCGGATCGGCGAAGAGGGCGAGGAGAATGCGGTCCGCTCGCTCGTCGAGGAATATCGCTCTCAACACCGTGCGATTCCGGGCTACGGGCACCCTCTGCACAAGCACTCCGATCCGCGCGCAGAGCGGCTTCTTGCGATTGCCGAGGAGATCGGCGCGGCGGGCGTGCACGCGGCAGCGGCGCGCACCGTCGAGCGGCTGCTGCCGGAGCTGATCGGCAAACCGCTCGCGCTGAATGTCTCGGGCGCGATTCCGGCCGTGCTGCTCGATGCCGGCTATCCGCTGCGCGCGCTCAAGGGCGTGCCGCTCCTCGCCCGGACTGCCGGGCTGATCGCCCATCTCGTCGAGGAGCAGACTCGGCCGATCGGCTTCGCCATGGCGGATGCAGCTGCCGAAGCCATCCGCTACGACGGCGAGGCACCTGCGGGCGCAACGCCGAAGCCATGATCGGCCCAACCGTCAAGCCGAGTCGCGCGGGGGTTCTCGAGGGCGTGCGTGTGATCGAGCAGGGCACCTTCATCACCGGCCCATGCGCCGGAATGATGCTCGCCGACCTCGGTGCCGATGTCATCAAGGTCGAGAGCCCGGAGGGCGATCCCTACCGCAGCTACCAGGGCGGCAGCTATTCGCCGCACTTTCAGGCCTACAACCGCAACAAGCGCGGCATTTCGCTCGACCTCAAGCGCGCTGAGGATCGGGAGATGTTCGAAGGCCTCATCCATGAGGCGGACGTCTTCATCCAGAACTTCAGGCCCGGCACCGCGGAGCGTCTGGGCTCGGGTCCCGAGCGCCTGCAGGAGCTCAACCCACGGCTCGTCTACTGCGCCATCAGTGGTTTCGGCCGCAGCGGACCCTATTCGCAACGCCCGAGCTACGACTCGGTTGCCCAGGCGCTCAGCGGGTTTTTGAGCGTTGTGGTCGATCCTCGCGACCCGCAGTTTCTCGGACCTGCGCTTGCGGACGCCATGACCGGGATCTATGCCGCATATGGGATTTTGGGCGCCCTGGTGCAACGGGGCAGGACCGGTGAGGGCGCGCTCGTCGAGGTCTCGATGCTCGAGGCAATGACGCACTTCGCAGTGGAGCCGTTTGCGGCGTACTTTGCGCTCGGCGCAGTGCCGCGCTCGAGCGACCGGCCGCGTCTGGCGCAGGCCTACATTCTGCGGACTGCGGATGCGCGCCTGATCGTCATCCACCTGTCATCGCTCGAGAAGTTCTGGACCGGGCTCATCGAGGCGCTGGCCGATCCGCAGCTCGCACGCGACCCGCGCTTCTCGACGCGGCAGGCTCGCATCGAAAACTACGAAGCGCTGCGCTCGGAGCTGATGGCTCGCTTCGCGGCGCGGGATCTCGAGCACTGGGCCGCGAGGCTGCGCGATCACGATGTGCCGCACGCGCCCATCAATGGGGTCGATGAAGTGGTCGCAGATCCGCAGGTGGCTCACCTCGGATTGATGGTTCCGGTCGAGACGGCACACGGCGGCGACAGGGCCGTGCGGCCGCCTGTCAGATTCGCGGGCGAGCGTGCTCGGAGCGTCCGCGCGGCCCCTCTTCTCGATGAGCACGGAGCCGAGATCCGCGGCGCGCTCGCGCGCGCGGGCGGATGGCCGACCCGACGGTGACGAACGCCGAATATCGAATCCATAACAGGGGGATATCAACGTGCGCACATCTCATTTAGGGTGGTTGGCGGCGCTGGCCATGGTGCTTTCTCAGCTCACCGCCGCACCGGTACGGGCGCAGAGCGTCGCCACTCTCCACGAGGTCGTCGTGACGGCGCGCAAGCGCAGCGAGCAGTTCCACGACGTGCCGATCGCCGAGAGTGTCATCACTCAGCAGGCGATCAGCTCGGCGGGTATCAACGCGCCGCGCGACTACATCGCGATGGTGCCGAACATGTCGCTCGTCGAGACGCAGAACGTCGGCAACGCGTTCGTGACGATCCGCGGCATTTCGCAGGCCCGTAACAGCGAGCCCTCCGTCGCCATCATCGTCGATGGCGTCCAGGAGACCGATCCCGAGCAGTTCGACCAGCAGCTCTTCGACGTTCAGCAGATCGAGGTGCTGAAGGGGCCGCAGGGCGCCCTCTATGGGCGCAACGCCATCGGTGGGGCGATCATCATCCACACGGTGGCCCCGAGCGACAAGCCGACGGCGAAGGTGAGAGTCGGGGTGGGTAACGGGTTCGCCGAGCGGGCCCAAGGGCTGGTGAGCGGTCCACTCGATGCGGCGGGAACGCTGAAATATCAGGCAGGCGTCAGTTACTACAACACGGACGGCTACCTTCACAATGCCTACCTCGATCGCAAGGCCGATCCTTACCGCGACTACGCGGGCAGGCTGCGCCTCATCTGGCAGCCCTCGGACGCCTTCTCCGCCGATTGGCGCCTCAACTATGACCGCGTGGAGACCACCGCTTACTATTTCGTCATTCCGCGCAACGACGAGTCGAACCCGTTCTCCGACTTCAGCACGCCGCCTGATGCGAACGACGTGACGAGCCCCATCCAGAACAACAACGAGGGGCTCGACAACCGCGATGTGCTCGATATGGCCCTGAAGCTCGACTACAGCCCCGGATATGGGACCTTCACGGCGATCACCGACTATGACCAGACCAAGGAGATCGATACCGGGGATGCGTTCGACTTCCGGCCGATCACGACTTCGTTGGTGTATGCGGCAACGGCGGGTATACCTGCCGCCATCGGCGGTCCGTTCGATGAGAGCCAGAGCCAGTTCGTTCGCGCACGGACCTGGAGTGAGGATCTGCGGTTCACGTCACCGTCCGATGCGGCGCTCACGTGGATCGCCGGCGCTTATTTCCTGCACAAGGAGCGCTTCATCTCGACGGACAACATCGTCGATCGGGGCGTTGGCGTTCCGCCCAGGGTATACGAGGATCCGATCGTCGATCCGACGAATCCGGTCGCGACCAACACCAATGCAACGTTCCTTGCCGATGCGCAGAACAGCAACGCCTGGGCAGTGTATGGCGATGCCACCTATGCCCTGACGAGACGGTGGCAGGTCGATGCGGCGTTGCGCTACGACGAGGATCGCGTAGCCGACACCACGGACACGCCCAAGGCCTTTCTGCCGGACCCGGACGCATTCACCGGCGAAGTGCGCAAGCATACGTGGGGGGCCTGGCAGCCGAAGCTCACGCTGCGCTACCAGCCGAACGGGAACTGGACTCTCTACACCGACTGGAGCCGCGGCTTCCGCAGCGGCGGGTTCAATCAGACCGGAGTGGGCGCGGTGGCCGCGGCGAACGACATCGCCGGGGTCGGTGACCTCTTCAATGCCGAGATCGCGGATACGTACGAGATCGGCGCGAAGGGACAGATGCTGCACGACCGGCTCAGCCTCGATGCCGACGTATTCCATACGCACTCCCGGAACGGATACTTCTTCGTCTTCATTGCGGCGAACTCGACACAGAACCTCGGCAATCTGGATGCCACTTACAAAGGAGCGGAGATTCAGCTCACGGCCTATCCGACGGATCACCTGCAGGTGTACGCCGGCTATGGCTATACCGACAGTCGCATCACCGCAATGGCCGATCCCACCGTTCTCGGCAACCAGGCGCCGCTCGTCTCGCGGGATACGGTCAACGCCGGGGCGATGTACGAGCAAGCCCTGGCCGGCGGGCTGAAGGGAACGGCGCGCCTGGATTTCCAGAACATCGGCCGCACCTGGTGGGATCCCTACAACGTCACCTCGCGCGATCCGGTGTCGCTCGTGAACCTCAGCCTCGGCCTGCGGGGTGAGCGTTGGACGGTCACCGCCTGGTCCAAGAACCTCACCAATACGATCTACAATGCGGAATTCTCCCCGGGAGGGTTCCTGTGGCGGGCCCTGCCACGGCGCTATGGGCTCGATTTCGAGTATCGCTTCTGACCTGGAGGTACCATGGCCATCCTCGCAAAGCTGCCTTCCCGCCTGCATCACACGGCCTACGTCACGCACGATCTCGAGGCCACGCGCAAGTTCTACGAAGAGGTGATCGGCCTGCCGCTGATGGCCGCCTGGTGCGAGATCGATGAGCTCTTCGGCGCCGAGCGCGTCTATTGCCACCTTTTCTTCGGAATCGGTGATGGCGGCGCGCTGGCGTTCTTCCATTTCGCCAACCCCGAGGATCAGAAGCAGTTCGGCCCGAAGATGCCGTTCACGCCGTTCAATCACATTGCGCTCAACGTCGATGCCGATACCCAGGCGGAGATCGAGAAGCGGCTCACCGCGGCGGGCTACGAGCCGCCGCAGACCTTCGTGCTGGAGCACGGGTATTGCCGCTCGGTGTACGTCACCGACCCCAACGGGCTCATCCTGGAGTTCACGCGCGATCATCCGCAGGCGGATGAGATCGCGCGCACGCGCCGCGCGAGCGCGCACGCGGACCTCAAGCGCTGGCTGTCCGGCGATCACACTTCCAACAACACCTATCGCCCCGCGTAGCGGCCGGGCAGATCATGCAGCGAAGCACCGATCGCATCCTGACGACTCACGTCGGAAGCCTGCCGCGCAGTGAGGCCGTGACGACTGTCCTGTTTGGGCGCGCCGGCGAGCAACCGGATGCGCCGGGGGCAGCCGACACCATCGCAAGTGCCGTGAAGGAGGTCGTGCGACGGCAGGTGGATGTCGGCATCGACATCGTCAGCGACGGCGAGATGAGCAAGGTCAGCTACGCGACCTACGTCTCCGAGCGGCTCTCCGGCTTCGACGGCGACACGCCTCGCGAGCCCGGACAGGATCTGGTCGAGTTCCCGGGTCTCATGAAGAAGCTCGCCGAGCGCGGCGCAACCGCGAAATATCGCAGGCCGCGCTGCGTGGGTCCGGTCAGGGTGAAAGACGTGCGGCCGCTTGCGAGCGACCTCGAGAACCTGCGGGCGGCGGCGCTCGCTGCCTCACCACTGGCAGCGTTCATGAACGCCGCCTCTCCCGGCGTCGTTGCCCTGTTTCAGCCCAACGACTTCTACCCCAGTCAGGATCAGTATCTCGAGGCGCTTGCCGAGGCGCTTCGCAGCGAGTACGAGGCGATCGTTGTCGCCGGCTTCCTGCTGCAGATCGATGCACCCGATCTCGGCATGGGCCGGCACACGATGTATCGTGACCGCACGGACGAGGAGTTCACGGTTCTCGCCGCCAGGCACATCGAGGTCCTCAACCACGCGCTGCGCAACGTACCGGCGGACCGTGTACGCATGCACGTCTGCTGGGGGAATTACGAGGGGCCGCATCATCACGACATCCCGCTCGCGCGGCTGTTACCGGTCGTTCTGCGGGCGAAGCCCCAGGCGCTGCTGTTCGAGGCTGCGAATCCGCGGCATGCTCACGAGTGGGCGGTGTTCAAGGACGTGAAGCTCCCCGAGGAGAAGATTCTGATCCCGGGTGTCATCAGCTCGACCACCAATTACGTGGAGCACCCGCTGCTCGTTGCCGAGCGGATCGAGCGGCTCGCGGCGCTCGTCGGCCGGGAGCGGGTGATGGCGGGGAGCGACTGTGGCTATGGCACCTTCGCGGGCTTCGGCCCGGTCGAGCCGGACATCGCGTACATGAAGCTCGCTGCCCTGGTCGAGGGCGCGCGGATTGCGAGCGCGCGCCTCTGGCGCCACTAGCGGGCTACGAGCTCGGATGCAGTCTGAATGAAGGCCTTCACACTCGGCAGTCCGTATTTACGGCCGACGTATACGAAGTAGAAGGCTCCCCGCTCCTTCGGTCGCCATTGCGGCAGTGCGGGCATCAGCGTGCCGGCCTGTGCGGCCTCGTGTGCGACGAAGTCGGGCAGCCACGCCATTCCTTCGCCCAACAGCAGGAGGGCCCGGATCGTCTCGAAGTCATCGGCGCGAATACGCCCGGGCATCGCGACCTCGACATCCGCCCGGCCATTCGTGAGCACCATGGAGCCTCGTGGGAGGAATCCCACGAACGTCGCACTCTTCAGATCGCGTGGGTGAGCGGGCGCGCCGAGCCGCTCGAGATACTGCGGTGAAGCCCACAGATTGGAGCCCATCTCGAAGAAGCGCTGAGCGATCAACGAGGAGTCCTTCAATACCTGTGAAGGGCGTATCGCGAGGTCGATGCCTTCGCCGACGAGGTCGACGACTCGGTTCGTGACGAGGAGCTCGACGGAGACATCCGGGTACCGGGCGGCATAGGCATGGACGATCCGCGGCAGGAGGGTATGGCCCAGATCTACGGGAGCCGTGACTTTGAGTATCCCTGACGGCTTGTCCGCCGTCGCCTGCAGCGCGGTTTCCGCCAACTCGACTTCGCGGATGGCGGTGGCGCAGTGGCGGAAGTATTGCTCGCCGGCCTCGGTCAGGCGCAGCTTGCGCGTGGTCCGCTGGATCAGGCTGAGCCCGAGGCGCTTCTCGAGCCTCGCGACTTTGGCGCTCACGGTCGCCTTCGGCATGCTGAGCCGCCTGGCAGCGGCGGAGAAGCTGCCGCTCTCCACCACTCTGACGAAGACCGCGATGGCATCCAGGTCCATGATTGTCTATCTGGTTGGACGGTGTTTCTATATTTTACCGTCTAGTGGACAATGATGCGAGCGCCTAGAGTTCTTCCTCGAGCCGCAACTTTCCCTTCGAGGAGCCGTCCATGAGCACTTCAGTGACCTCTGCCTTCCGCAACCGGGCCTCGATCGAGGTCTCTCGTTTCAACAATGTCTTCGAGCTGGCAGGCCGGTTCCTGCTCGCTTCGCTGTTCCTTCTCTCGGGGCTGACGAAGATGTCAGGCTATGGCGCGACGGCAGCCTACATGGCGAGCGTGGGCGTACCGGCCGCCCTCCTGCCGATCGTCATTGCGACCGAGGTGTTGGGATCCCTGGCCGTCATCCTCGGCTGGCATACCCGCATCGCCGCCTTCCTGCTCGCCGGGTTCACCCTGATCGCCGCGATTCTCTTCCACAACAACTTCGGCGATCAGATTCAGACGATCATGTTTCTCAAGGATGTTGCGATCACCGGCGCCTTCCTCATGCTGGTGGCGAATGGCGCGGGTGCCTTGAGTCTCGATCACCGCCGCGCGGGTTGAGCTGCGGCCGGAGTTGGAGGCGAGTGTCGTGAGCACCAGATTTCCGACTTTCTATCTGACCCACGGGGGTGGTCCCTGGCCCTATATGAATGATGAGGCACGCCGGCCTTACGCGAAGCTCGAGCAGTCTCTGCGGGAGCTGCCGCGTCAGCTCCCGCAACAGCCGCAGGCGATCCTCGTCGTTTCGGGCCACTGGGAAGAGAAGGCCTTTGCCGTCATGACGGGTGCGGCACCGCCAATGATCTACGACTACGGCGGCTTTCCGGAGGAGATGTACCACATCCACTACCCTGCAGCGGGCTCACCGCAGCTCGCGCTGCGCACGCACTCACTGATTCAACAGGCGGGGCTCGCCACCTGCTTGGATGCCGGGAGAGGTTTCGATCACGGAACGTATTCTCTCCTGGCCGTCACTCACCCGCAGGCGGACATCCCGGTCTTCCAGGTCTCGCTCCGGGCCGACTACGACCCGCAGGCTCACTTGAAGCTCGGCCGGGCGCTGGCTCCGCTCAGGGACGAAGGCGTCCTCATCATCGGCAGCGGCAGCAGCTATCACAACCTCCGCCGCTTCTTCGGCCCGCGGGTTGCACGGGAGGACGCGGTGCAGTTCGACGGTTGGCTGCGCGAGACGCTCGTCGATTCCGCGCCCGCCGAGCGCTCGCGACGCTTGCTCGAATGGGAGCACGCGCCGGCTGCGCGGGAGGCGCATCCGCGGGAGGATCACCTGATGCCGCTGCACGTAGCGGTCGGCGCGGCAGAGGCGGAGGCGGGACGGATCGTTCACAACGAGAAGGATTTCCGCGGCACGATCGCCCTTTCGAGTTACCGCTTCGGATAGCGAGCAGTGATTTTACGTCCGCTCCTGCAACCGGCCCTGGGCGGTCGTGGTCTCGCTAGCCCGCTTTGCGTGGCTGATCCTCCAGCAGGCGCGTACCGACCCGTACGATGGCGTCGATGACCGGGATCAACTCCTTGCCGAGCTCGGAAAGAGCGTATTCCACCGAGGGTGGTGAGGTCGGCGCCACTTCGCGGCTCACCACGCCCTTGGTCTCGAGCTCCCGCAGCCGCGCCGTCAGCATCTTCGGCGAGATGCCGCGGATGTCCCTGTTGAGCTCGCCGAAGCGGCGCGGCCCACCGCTCAGCTGCCAGATCACGTTGGTCGTCCAGGCGCCGCCGAGCAAGGCCATGCAGGTGCCCATGGGACACCCGGGCGGCGGCGGCGGGGCCTTGCTCTTGCGGACCTTGTGCGGCATGCGGGGGAGCTCCTTACCGGGAGGTTAGTTGATTTTCGAGCTTACCGAAAGTAATAAGCTATACCAAGGTAAGTTCCAGTGGTAATTTCGGGGCGGTGTGATCTTTGCATCGACCAAAGGAGACCGGCATGAAACTGTTTTATGCGAGCGGCGCCTGCTCGCTGTCGCCCCACATCGTCGCCCTCGAGGCTGGCCTCGAGCTGCGCCTGCAGAAGGTGGACCTCAAGACCAAGACCATCGCTTCGGAAGGGGATTACCTCGCCATCAACCCCAAGGGTTATGTTCCGGCGCTCGAGCTGGATGACGGGGAGATACTGACCGAGGGTCCCGTGATCGTCCAGTATCTTGCGGATCTGAAGCCCGAAACGGGTCTTGCGCCTGCCGCGGGCACGTTGGCGCGCTATCACCTGCAGGAGATGCTCGGCTTCATCAACTCGGAGCTCCACAAGACTTACTCGCCCCTCTTCCGGCAGGAGACCCCCTCCGAAACGCGTACCGAGCGGCATGCATATCTGCGCAAACGCTATGCCATCATCGAGAAGCAGCTCGAGGGCCGACCGTATCTCTTCGGCAATTCCTTCACGGTGGCGGATGCGTATCTTTTCACCGTAACCAATTGGGCGGGGACGGTGAAGTTCGACCTGTCACCTTTTCCGAATGTCATCGCGTTCCAGGCGCGTGTGGGCGCGCGCCCGCAGGTGAAGGCGGCGATGAAGGCGGAAGGGCTGATCAAATAGCGCCAGGCGTTCCGGCGCGGCTTGGAGCCGCGCCGGAATCCGCAACCGCGCGCTTGACGCGTTTGGTAGACTGAAAACTCCGCGACTTCCGCCCGCGCGACGCCGCTCCGGAGAGGACATCATGGACATCGCCCAGCCTACTCGAGAAACCCTCCTGCACCGGCTCTACGAGGCCTCGGAGCTCGAGCACAACCTGATGTGCACCTATCTCTATGCGGCCTTCAGCCTGAAGGACGCGCAGGACGGGCTCTCGGCGGAGGAAGCCGCGGCGACCGCCCGCTGGCGACGCTGCATTCTCGACATCGCCATCGAGGAAATGGGACATCTCTGCGCGGTATGGAACATCACCTCGGCACTCGGCGGTGCGCCGCGCTTCGGGCGGGGCAACTTCCCGATCGATCCCGGGTATCTGCCCGCGGGCGTGGTCGTGAAGCTGGCGCCGTTCAGTGAGGCGGTGCTGCAGCATTTCATCTATCTCGAGCGTCCCAAGGACTCGACCGAGCCGGACGGTGAGGGGTTCGAGCCGCCAGTGCGCTATCGGCGTGGCTCCCCGGCGCCACGATTGACGCCGATGGGATTCGATTACGATACCGTGGGTGATTTCTACGCTTCCCTCGGCGACAGTGTCACGCGGTTCGTTGAGCGGGTGGGTGAGAAGGCCGCATTCTGCGGCGATCCTGCGCTGCAGCTCTCGCCCGAGGAGATCGACCTCGGCGG
>Ga0134128_10011243_pt1 | contig 10709 bp, 6 predicted proteins | sample KB31754_FD_96462 | JGI IMG/M metagenome (GOLD analysis project Ga0134128, IMG submission 96462) | Terrestrial soil microbial communities with excess Nitrogen fertilizer from Kellogg Biological Station, Michigan, USA - KB3-175-4 | ecosystem: Environmental > Terrestrial > Soil > Unclassified ...
CAACAAGATCGACCTCGCCCACGCCGCGCCGCACGCGGAAACCCGCGACGGCATCCGCTGGTTGTGGGCCTCCGCGAAAACCGGCGACGGTCTCAACGCCTTGCGCGAGCACCTGAAGCAACTCGCCGGCGCCGGCAGCGGCGAAGGCGCCTTCAGCGCCAGGCGCCGCCACGTGCTCGCCCTCGAAGCGGTGCGCGAACATCTCGCCCACACCGCCCATGCCCTCGCCACCACCCGCGCCGGCGAACTCGCCGCCGAGGAACTGCGCCAGGCTCAGCACGCGCTCGGCGAAATCACCGGCGACTACACCAGCGATGATCTGCTCGGCGCGATCTTCGGGTCGTTCTGTATTGGTAAGTGACTCGTAATTTCGGGAGTATCCGCAAATTCGGAACACGGTCTATCGTTGAAGCAGGCTGATTTGGCGGGTCTTCGGCTCATCTTGGATGACTGCTAAGCTTGAGCGGAGGGGGCGCACCATGAGCCAGGAAGGACAGTTACTCGACAAGAAATCGTTGCGCTTGGTAGTGGGCAAGACAGCCGACTGGAAAGAGCTGGGCAAGGATTGCGTGGCTTTTGCCAACGCCTCGGGCGGTCACCTGTTGATCGGCATCGAGGACGACCAGAGCGATCCTCCCGCCGACCAACATATCCCGGACGATCTCGCCGACACCATCCGGCGCAAGGTCGCCGAGCGCACGGTCAATGTGGTTGTCTTGCCGAAGGTCGTCACGGCGCCCAACGGGGGGCAATACATTGATCTGGGCATTCCTCGTTCCGTTGGCGTGGCCTCGACGACCGATGGCCATTACTTCTTGCGTGTTGCCGACCAAAGCAAACCGGTCGTCGGCGACGACGTGCTGCGACTAGCATCCGAGCGCGCGGCCTTGCCGTGGGAAACCCAGACCACGCTGTGCATTTCCCGATCCGAGGCCGATCCGGAAATTTGCGGACGCTTGATCGTCGCGCTACGCGCATCCGATCGCGTCAAGCCATCGATCAAGGAAAAGACCGTCGATGAAACGCTGGATCATTACCAGCTGGCGCACGGTCCCTACCTGACCCATCTGGGCATCCTGTGCCTCGGGCAGCAACGCCACCGCGCCCAGTTGCCCTGCGCGCCGGTCATCCAGTTCATCAAGTACGACGCCCAGAGCCAGAAGGTGAACAAGCTGGTCTGGGATGACTACACCCAGAACCCGATGAGCCTCATCGACAGCGTCTGGCAAACCATTCCCGATTTTCGCGAGCACTACGAACTGCCAGACGGCCTTTATCGCCAGCAGCTACCGGCCTTTGATGAAGTGGTGGTACGCGAGTTGCTGGTGAACGCCCTTGTGCATCGTCCTTACACGCAGCGTGGCGACATCTTTCTCAACGTGTATCCGGATCGCCTGGAAGTCATCAATCCGGGGCCGTTGCCGCTGGGCGTGACGCCGCAGAACGTGCTCCACACCACCGTTCGCCGCAACGAGCATCTGGCACGACTGTTCCACGATCTGAAGCTGATGGAGCGCGAAGGCAGCGGCTTCGACAAGATGTATGAAATCCTGCTTTCGCAGGGCCGCCTGGTTCCGGAGGTAACGGAAACCTTCGACAGCGTTCAGGTCACCGTCCGCCGACGCATTCTCAAGCCCGAAGTTATCGATTTCATCGCCAAGGCTGACCAGACCCATCAACTCACACAGCGCGAACGCATCACCCTGGGCTTGCTGGCGCAACACGACGCGATGACGGCGCGTGAATTGGTGACTTCGCTTGAACTGCCCTCGGTGGATGCTCTGCCCCCATGGCTGTCCCGTCTGACCGACTGGAGCATCGTGCGCAGCGCCGGCCGTACGCAGGCCACGCGCTATTTCGTCGATCCCCAGCTTTTGCGCAACCTGCAGTTCATAACCGAAACCACATTGAAGCGCATCGAGCCGCACCGACTGTCGGCCCTGATTCTCGAAGACCTGCGCCGCTACCCGCGCTCGGCCATCGGCGACATTCAGCGGCGCATCGGCGAGGAAATCCACCCGCGCCAGGTCAAGCGCACGCTGGATGTGCTCATCCAGCAAGGTGGCGTGCGCTTCGAGGGCGACCGGCGCTGGCGCCGCTATTGGGCCATGTCATGACACGCTATCGGACAAAAGCGCGCTTATCCTCCTGCGCAGGTCGATAGCCGGGGTCGATACGACGTGAAAAGTGGGAAGAATCCAAGACTTATATCAACCATCCTGGGGCAGGCCCGTCGATAGGCTCTCGCTCCATCCAGCAACACCGCATCAAGGCATTCCTGCATGAAACCCATCGAACAACAATTCTTCAGCGACCTGGAAAAAAAGCTCTGGAGCGCTGCCGACCAGCTGCGCTCCAACCTCGACGCCGCCGTCTACAAGCACGTCGTGCTGGGCCTGATCTTCCTCAAGTACGTCTCCGATGCGTTCGAAGAGCGCCAGCAGGAACTGCGCCGGCAATTCACCGACCCGGCACACGACTACTACATGGACCCGGAAGCCTACGGCGGCGAGGGCACCGCCGAATACGATGAAAACCTCGCTGCCGAACTTGAGGTACGCGACTACTACACCGAAAAGAATGTGTTCTGGGTGCCGCGTGAGGCACGCTGGCAAACCCTGCGCGACTGCGTCCAACTGCCGCCCAGGGCGCCCCTGCCGTGGAACAAGCCCGGCAAGGACGAGCCTGAGGAAATGCGCTCGGTCGGCTGGCTGATCGACAACGCCATGGAGGCCGTCGAGCGCGAGAACCCGCGGCTCAAGAACGTGCTCAACAAAGACTTCGCGCGCATCCAGCTCGACCCCAGCAAGCTGGCCGGTCTGATCGGCCATTTCTCCGACACCGATTTCTCGGCCCGCGAATACAAGGGCCAGCCACTGAACCTGAAATCCAAGGACATCCTCGGCCACGTCTACGAATACTTCCTCGGCGAGTTCGCCTTGGCCGAAGGCAAGAAAGGCGGCCAGTACTACACGCCCAAGAGCATCGTCACCCTGATCGTGGCCATGCTGCAGCCGTTCAAGGGTCGGGTGTACGACCCGGCCATGGGCTCCGGCGGTTTCTTCGTGCAAAGCGAGGATTTCATCACGCAGCACGGCGGCAAAGTCGCCAACGGCAAGAGCGGGCAGATCAGCGTCTACGGGCAGGAGAGCAACCCCACCACCTGGCGGCTGGCGGCCATGAACATGGCCATCCGCGGCATCGACTTCAACTTCGGCGATGGCCCGGCCGACACCCTGCTCAACGACCAGCACCCAGATCTGCGCGCCGACTACGTGATGGCCAATCCGCCGTTCAACATGAAGCAGTGGTGGAACGAAAAGCTGGCTAAGGACCCGCGCTGGCTGGTCGGTACGCCGCCGCAAGGCAACGCCAACTTCGCGTGGCTGCAGCACATGCTGCACCACCTGGCGCCCACCGGCAGCATGGCCCTGTTGCTGGCCAATGGCTCCATGAGTTCCAACACCAACAACGAGGGCGAGATCCGCAAGCGCCTGATCGAGGACGACTACGTCGAATGCATGGTGGCGCTGCCCGGCCAGCTGTTCACCAACACCCAGATCCCTGCCTGCATCTGGTTCCTTACCCGCGACAAGAAAAACGGATTCGCGCTGGACAAGAAGAAGCGTGACCGACGCGGGGAATTCTTGTTTATCGATGCGCGGCAGCTTGGCTATATGAAGGATCGTGTGCTGCGTGATTTCACAGTCGAGGACATCCAGAAGATCGCCGATACGTTTCATGCATGGCAGCAGGGCAACGACGACATCAACGAGCTGGGCTTTTGCTATGCGGCCACGCTGGAGGACATCCGCAAGCACGAGCATGTTCTGACGCCGGGGCGATATGTGGGGGCGGTGGAGCAGGAAGAGGACAGCGAGGCGTTTGCGGAGAAGATGCGGCGGTTGACCGCGCAATTGGCGGGGCAGTTTGCAGATAGCACCCAGTTGGAAGCCGAGATCAAGAAAAATTTGGCGGGGTTGGGTTATGGCTTCTAACGATCCTTTGGTACGTCTTGGAGATTATGTAGAAGCGTGTCTAGGGAAGATGCTAGATGCCCAGAAGAATCGAGGGATCTTTCAGCCTTATCTTGGGAATAGCAACGTGCGATGGGGAGCATTCGATTTCCGCGACCTCGCTGTAATGCGTTTTGAGCAGCACGAAGAAGAACGGTACGGTCTTCTTGATGGTGATCTAGTTGTTTGCGAGGGTGGTGAGCCTGGGCGGTGTGCGATATGGCAAGGTGAAGTGCCCAACATAAAGATTCAAAAGGCGCTGCACAGAATCAGGGTGAAGGATGGTCTCGATAACTACTTTCTTTACTACTGGTTCTTGCATGCTGGCAAGACCGGAGAGCTTGAACCGTACTTCACCGGGACGACCATCAAGCATTTGACCGGGAAGGCGTTAGCCGAACTGCAGATTCCGCTACCTCCGATTGGAAGGCAGCGTGGTTTGGCAAAGGTGTTGAGATCCCTCGATGACAAGATCGACCTCAACCAACGCATCAACCAAACCCTCGAAGCCATAGCGCAAGTCATCTTCAAGTCTTGGTTTGTCGATTTCGGCCCGGTCAAGGCCAAGATCGCTGCTATCGGGCAAGGCCAGGATCCGCTGCGCGCTGCCATACGCGCCATCAGCGGCAAGACTGACGCCGAACTCGACCAGATGCCCCGCGAACACTACGACCAGCTCGCCATCGCCGCCGAACTCTTCCCCGATAAGATGGAAGACTCGGAGCTGGGTGAGATTCCTGTAGGTTGGGAAGTAAAAGCGTTGGCTAGAGTTACTGCCTACTTGAACAGAGGAATTTCGCCAAGGTACTTGGAATCAGGGGGAGTTCTTGTGCTCAATCAAAAATGTATACGTGACTTTAGGGTGGATGTGACAAAAGGCCGGCGTCATGACCCCGCGCAACGAAAGATTGATGGCCGGGAGCTTCAACTGGGAGACGTGCTTGTAAATTCAACCGGCGTCGGAACTCTTGGGCGAGTCGCACAGGTTCTGCAACTTGATGAAAAAGCAATTGTTGACTCTCACGTGACAGTAATCCGAGCTGGACAAGACCTGAGTGCGCCGTATTTGGGTCAATACATCAAGTGGAAGCAGCCTGAAATAGAAGCCATGGGAGAAGGGTCGACGGGCCAGACTGAACTGTCGCGATCAAAGCTTGCCGAGCATCTCATTCTTAAACCACCAAAAAATATTTTGAACGAGTTTGATCGTCTGATTTGTCCCATTAACGAGGGAACATCAAGTAAGGAGCGCGAAGCAGCGCAGCTGGCCGAGCTACGCGATGCACTACTTCCCAAACTCCTTTCTGGTGAGCTTGCTATCACCGAACAGGACAACGAGGCATGAGTACACCCTCATCAGACGATCAGATCTCAGAGCAACGGAACACTGACTACTTCGATCGAATCCCCCTCTGGTCGGACACCGGCAAACGCTTCGAAGTGATCGCAGACGAACTCACCGGGCGCATCCCCGTGACAAGACTGGAATCCTGGCGCGACTTCGCCGAGTTGCTGGAAAGCGACTTCTTCAATCGCGCCGGTACACAGCTGATTTTTCGTGGTCAGCGGCGATACGACTGGAGCCTGATGTCCACGCTGGGAAGGCTCACTGATAACGGCATCGTGAGTGAGCGTCTTGCCAACGAACAGCTTGAACGCTTTAAGCGGGCTATTCGCGGCAGACTAAGTGACAATTCCCTGTTGGACGAGAACGATGAGTTGTGGTCGATCGGCCAGCACCACGAGCTGATGACGCCGCTGTTGGATTGGACCTATTCGCCCTACGTGGCCCTGTTCTTTGCCTTTGCGAAGGCCGACAGCAAGGACGAAGAGGAAAACCCTTACCGGGTAGTCTACGTGCTCAACAAGACGTTTGTTCTCGACTATGAGGGCGAAACTGATATCCGCTTGTGGGAGCCGCGCAAGGACAGCTACGGCCGGTTGGTCAATCAGGCCGGCCTGTTTACCTTCTCGCCTTACGACGACACCATCGAGAACAAGCTGGCCAATGTGCTGGCCGATGGCGAGCAGTTCGAGGACGAGGCGCTGCGCGAAGCGTCGGAGGACGAGCAGCCCGACTTGCTCGCTCGCTACATCTGCAAGATCTACATCCGCAACGAAGAGCGCGACAGTTGCCTGCGGCATTTGCGGCGGATGAACGTGCATCACGCCAGCCTGTTTCCAGACCTCATCGGGGCTTCCCAGTATTGCAACATCACTTCGGCTGAGGCTGAAGCTGAGGCTCGGCTTGCCAAGGCCGCAGAACGCGAGAACGCACCGTCCGCGCAGGTCATCGGTGCCGTTTCGATTCCAGCACCGGAGCTGGGCACGCTGACAGTGGAACTTGGTCAGGGTTCGCCAGCTATCGAAGCCATCCTGCGTGCCCCGACAACTGCGCAACAAGTGGAGCCTGGGCGCATCGGGATGATTGCCGGCGAACTGACGCGCGAGATAGCCAGGCACCAGGTGGTGGACTGGGACAAACGGGAAGACGCGCAGGCGCGCATGCGCAACGTCATCCGTGTGGTGCTTAGAAAGAACGGCTATCCGCAGCAACTGCGCGATGAGGCGGTCGATAAGATCATGGAAGCAGCAAAGCAGGAGGCGACGACAACATGATTAACGAGCAGCAACTCGAAGACCTGTGCATCGATTGGTTCCGTGATCTCGGCTGGAAGTTTGCCCACGGCCCTGACATCGCCCCCGATGGCGACACCCCTGCTCGTACTGATTACCGCCAGGTGGTGCTGCGCGGCCACCTGCAATCCGCCCTCGCCCGCCTCAATTCGCACATTCCCACAAGCGCCATCGATCAGGCCATCCATGAACTGCTGACGGTCAGCGAGCCGCAGCTGATCGCACGCAATCGACATCTCCACCGTCTGCTGCTTTCCGGCGTGACGGTCGAGTTTTCCGTTGGCGACGACAAGCGCAGCGATCTGGTCAATTTGATCGACTTTGCCGAGCCCGCCAACAACGAGTTCTTGCTGGTCAACCAGTTCACCGTGACCGGCAGCAAGCAGCCGCGCCGGCCGGATCTGGTGGCCTTCGTCAACGGTCTGCCGCTGGCGGTGATCGAGTTGAAGAACCCGGCCAACGAGCAGACCGATATCTGGGATGCGTTCAATCAGATCCAGACCTACAAGGATGAAATTCCCGACCTGTTCAACACCAACGAGATGGTGGTGGTCAGCGATGGTTGGACCGCACGGGTGGGTTCGCTAACGGCGCAGACCGAGCGCATGCTGCCGTGGCGCGCGATTGCCAACGAGGACGACCGGCCGCGTCTGGAGTTCGAGTTGGAAACGCTGGTACGCGGCCTGTTCGCGCCCGAGCTGTTTCTCGATTACGTACGCCACTTCGTGCTGTTCGAGCGCGATGGCGACCGCATCATCAAGAAGATCGCCGGTTACCACCAATTCCATGCGGTGCGCGAAGCCGTGAAGGCGACCCTGGTGGCGGCCGCCGAAAATCAGGTGGTGAAAGAGGCGCGCGCCACCTACGGCCAGCAGGTGCAGCCGGGTAGCCGCAAGGCGGGCGTGGTGTGGCATACGCAGGGCTCGGGCAAGAGCATCACCATGGCCTGCTACGCCGGCAAGCTGCTGCAACAGCCGCAGATGAAAAATCCCACCCTGGTGGTGGTGACCGATCGCAACGATCTGGATGGGCAATTGTTCGGTACCTTCTGCATGGCGGAAGACCTGCTCAAGACCGCGCCGGTGCAGGCAGGCAGCCGCGAAGAATTGCGCGACATGCTGGCTTCGCGCGAGGCCGGCGGCATCATCTTCACCACAGTGCAGAAGTTCGCCCTGCTCGACGGCGAGGAGCAGCACCCGCTGCTTTCAAAGCGCAGCAATATCGTGGTGATTTCCGACGAGGCCCATCGCAGCCAGTACGGCATGAAAGGGCACTTGGATACTAAGACCGGCAAGTACGTATTCGGCTACGCCAAGCACCTGCGAGACGCTCTATCCAACGCCACCTTCATCGGTTTCACCGGCACCCCGGTGGCGCTGGAGGACAAGGACACCCGCGCCGTGTTCGGCGACTACGTCAGCATCTACGACATCCAGGATGCGGTGGACGACGGCGCCACGGTGCCGATCTATTACGAGAGCCGGCTGGCCAAGCTGGACGTCAACCAGGCCGAGATCGATGCGCTCAATGCGCAGGTGGACGAGGTCATCGAGGACGAAGAGGATCTCGTCTCGCGCGAGAAGGCCAAGAGCGACTGGACCGCGCTGGCCAAGCTGGTGGGATCTAAGCCACGGCTAGAGCAGGTGGCCGCCGATCTGGTGCAGCATTTCGAAACGCGTACGGCCGCGCTGGAAGGCAAGGCCATGATCGTGTGCATGAGCCGCGATATCTGCGCTGAGCTGTACAAGGCCATCATCGACATCCGCCCCGGTTGGCACGACGCCGACCCGGACAAGGGCGCGATCAAGGTGGTGATGACCGGCTCAGCGGCGGACAAGGCCCTGCTGCAGCCGCATCTGTACAGCCAGCAGGTGAAGAAGCGGCTGGAAAAGCGCTTCAAGGATCCGAATGACCCACTTAAATTGGTGATCGTGCGCGACATGTGGCTGACCGGCTTCGATGCGCCGTGTTGCCACACGATGTACGTGGACAAACCCATGAAGGGCCACAACCTGATGCAGGCCATCGCCCGCGTGAACCGCGTGTTCAAGAACAAGCCGGGCGGACTGGTGGTGGACTACATCGGTATTGCCAGCGAGCTCAAGGCGGCACTGAAGCTCTATACCGAGTCGCAAGGCAAGGGCGACCCCGCGCACAACGCCGCCGAAGCGCTGGCGGTGCTGCTGGAGAAACTCGACATCGTGCGTGGCCTGATGCACGGCTTCGACTACGGCGCGTTCGAGACCGACGCGCTGAAGCTGCTGGTACCCGCCGTCAACCACGTGCTGGGTTTGAAGGACGGCAAGCAACGCTTTCTCGACGCCATGCTGGCGGTGACCAAGGCGTTCTCTCTTTGCAGCACGCTGGATGAAGCGATGGCGCTGCGCACTGAGATCGCGTTCTTCTCCGCCATCAAGGCCGCCATCGTCAAATTCACCAGCGTGGATCGAAAGCGCTCGGACGCGGATCGCAACAGCGCGCTCAAGCAGATTCTGGATAACGCCATCCTCGCCGAAGGCGTGGCCGACATCTTTGCCTTGGCAGGACTGGGTAAGCCGAATATCGGCCTGCTGTCGGACGAATTCCTCGACGACGTGCGCCAGATGAAAAGCCGCAATCTGGCGGTGGAGCTGCTGGAGAAGCTGCTGCGAGATGAAATCAAATCCCGTGCGCGCAACAACGTGGTGCAGGAGAAAAAATACGGCGACCGCCTGCTGGAGACCTTGCGCAAATACCACAACCGAGCAATCGAGACGGCCCAGGTCATCGAAGAGCTGATCCAGATGGCCAAGGACTTCCAGGCCGTGCTGGAGCGCGAGGCGGCGCTGGGTCTGAGCCCCGACGAGATTGCCTTCTACGATGCCCTGGCCAACAACGAGAGCGCGGTGCGTGAACTGGGCGACGACATCCTCAAGAAGATCGCCATCGAGATCACCGAAAAATTGCGCAACAGCACTACTGTGGACTGGCAGGTGCGTGAAAGTGTGCGTGCGCGGCTGCGCATCCTGGTGCGCCGGACATTGAAGAAGTGGAAGTATCCGCCCAAGGGTGAAGAGGAAGCCGTCGAACTGGTGCTGAAACAGGCCGAGTCGCTTTCGAATCAGTGGTCCAAGTGACTTGGCTTGTTCAATCCTAAAACCAGCTGGGGGCTTCAGTTCCTGCAATCGTGGCATCGCGCAACCGCAGCCAGTGCTTCCACGACACCAGCGCATTGATCCAGTACACCGCATACAACGCCGAGGTGAGGTACAGGCCGCGGCTGGCGTACAGCGGCACGGCGATGGTGTTGACCAGCAGCCAGAACGGCCAGTTCTGCACGTGGCGGCGCATCATCAGCAGTTGCGCCACGATGCTGAAGGCGAGCACGGTGGAGTCGAGGAAGGGCGAGTAGGCGTTGGTGTAGCGGCGCAGCAGCAGGCCGTAGCAGACGGCGCCGATCGCGCCGGACAGCAGTTGCAGCCACAGCTTGCGCACCGGCAGGTCGGTGACCGGGAGTTCTTCGCCGTGGCTGCCGTGCAGCCACTGCCACCAGCCCACGATGCTGGTGATCACGAAGAAAGCCTGTAGCACGGTGTCGGCGTACAGGCGGCTGTCCAGGAACACGAAGGCGAACAGGCCGCAGCCGACGATGCCGGTCCACCAGGTGTGCACGCTGTTGCGCCCGGCCAGGATGATCGACGCGCCGGCCAGCAGGTTGGCCGCGATTTCCAGCGGGCTCATGCGCGGGCTCGATCCGCGAGGAAGGCATCCAGTTCGGACTGCCGCGGCATGCCGCCCTGCGCGCCCAGCCTGGTCACCGACAGCGCGGCGGCGGCGCAAGCCTTGCGCACGGCCGCGGGCAAACCTTCGTGCAGGAACACGGCGAGTGCGCCGTTGAAGGTGTCGCCGGCGCCGGTGGTGTCGATCGCGTCCACGGCGAAGCCGGCTTGGTGCGCGGGTTCGGGGTGCGCGTGGTCGCGGTACCACGCGCCTTCGCCGCCGCGGGTGAGCACCACGGGGCACGGGGCGCGGCGCATCAGTTCGCGGAAATCCGTGTGCGCGTCTTCGCCCAGCGCG
>Ga0134128_10011245_pt1 | contig 10706 bp, 9 predicted proteins | sample KB31754_FD_96462 | JGI IMG/M metagenome (GOLD analysis project Ga0134128, IMG submission 96462) | Terrestrial soil microbial communities with excess Nitrogen fertilizer from Kellogg Biological Station, Michigan, USA - KB3-175-4 | ecosystem: Environmental > Terrestrial > Soil > Unclassified ...
CTGGTCGATGGTCTCGCGAGACACATGCTTACGCATCACCACGTCTCCGTTGTCGCGCACCTCAAACTCCACGCGGCTTCCCGGCTCAAGTCCCAAGGCATCGGTCACGTGTCTCGGAAGCGTTACCCTGCACCTGGTTGTCACGGTCGCCATTGCCTGATTTCCCGATCTCTCGTCATTTCAATTATGGTTTCCAGTATGACATCGCCTTGTCCCTTATTGTGGATTTTGGTGAGTAGCGCGATGGCAGCTATTTTCAGGATTGTGCTCCATGACGGATTGTGATACTCATGTTAATCACTCCCAGCGTCTCGCGGAAAGGCGGCCCGGTGGAAGAGCGTGTGCCCTACGGGGAAATTCGGGCGTGGTTTCTCAATTGCTATTACGTATATTGTCAAGACAAGATAGCTGCCGGCCGCGGCTGGGCAGAGCGTGAACTTGAGATAAACTGGGCATATAACGAGTTCGACAATGCGTTTCAATTACCCATCGAGAATCTGATGGTCGAGGCGCTCACGCTCATTCTGGAAGGTGGGCGGCTGCCTGACACGGAAGCCTATCATCGAAATCGAATTGCTAACATCCTTGAACAGAACAACTTGGAAGATATGATGCGCGAGATTTCGGAAGATGAGGCCCATGAACTGCGCTATGATTTGAAGATTCTCGGCATCACGGCGTAGCAGCGTGCATCATTCTCGTTTCGTCGCACATCCCCTTCTGGACCCCTGCGAACAACATGAACGAACAGGAATCGGGAGTATGGAATGACGCGACTTCCATCTGGCGGCCCAAATCTCGAATTTAACTTCTTCTGGGCCGACATCGAGGAGGAAGAGGCTTTTGGCCGCCTGGTGCAGGCACTCGTCGATATGGGCGCTTGCTTTCGGCGAGGTGGCATCTTGCGGCGCATCGTCTCTGCCGACCATGGCAACTCCCCTACTGATGCAATCCAAGATGTAGATATTGGGGGCATGGAGGATGTTGAATCCTATCTGACTGATCCGATATGGCGGCTATCGGCTGTGTATATGGAGGGAGCAACTAACACGACGCGCGGCGTGGCTGAGGTTGTATGTTATGGCACGATCATGCCGGATGCGGCGCTTCATGATCATAGCCCGCTGAGCATTTATACTGAAGGTCGGTGGACAGAGACATGGATTGGTGAGCCAAGGAAAAGGGAGCGCCATGCCCGCACGATTGGTCGTCGAGCAAAGGATCGCTTCTGCGCGATAGTTGTGGCCACTCGTCCCTCGTATGCCTCGATCACAATCGAGGATACGCTCCCCACGCCGTGGGAGCTACGTCACAAGCCAGATTGCGGGGTCTTCCGCAACTTCTACATTGATAGCTGCTTTGTCGGAGGTGATGCCGTTAATGATCTGCACAATCTATTCGCCGACGCCTACAGTGAACCGATTGGGAGCGGACTCTACATCTCCACATGGGCGTATTTCAACCGGAAGGGACTCAGCATTCCTATAACTGAAGTGTATGATCGGTCGATAAATGTATCGCGTATGATCGCGCGAGCCCCCCATGTGTAACTCCCTATCTGGGTTCCAGCCGAATCGCGCGCAGCATCAGATGGTAGGAGGCGCGCCCACACCGCAGATGGTCCTCGGCCAGATAGGTGCCATAGTAGAGATAGACCAGCCGATCGTACAGCCACTGGCCGTGGAGCGCGCCTTTGCACACTGCTAACAGCCCAAGATTGATGATCTCTACCAAGCCCAAGCCGGTATATTCGATGTGGTCGATCCGGAACCGGCCACCGAGCAGCGTCCGCAGGTCGGCGGCGCTGTAGTGCCGGTGGTAGGAGTAGCCGCCGGGAATCATTTCCTCGGGCGGATGGGAGCCGCCGCCGGCCAGCCAGTCCCACACATTGAGCGAATCGAGCCAGGCCAGCGCTCCCTTATGCGGCACGCTGAGCACCACCACCCCACCGGGCCGCAGCACCCGATAGACCTCGTCCAACGCTGGCCCCTCACGGTTCACATGCTCCAGCACATCGAGCAGCACCACGGCGTCGAACGAACCATCAGGAAAGGGAAGCGCCTCGGCCGGCGCCAGAGTGAAAGGGATGGCGGGCGCGGCTCGACGGGCCCGCTCAATGAACGCGGACGAGGCGTCCACCCCATGGACCCCGTGCGCGCGGGCGATCAGGCGCGTGCCGTAGCCAAAGGCACACCCCACGTCAAGCACCCTGCTGCCCGACGGCAGCAGCCTCAGGGCGCGCTGCCAGCGGGCCATGGCCGCCTCGACATCAACATCACCTCCCAGTTCCATGCCCACGACCATAGGCGGCGGCTGACGACCGCTGACCCCATCCGCCAATCACCGGGCACACCGCCGAACTGTGGCCAGGGATGCGTCTTAGGGGCGCGGGTCTCCAGACCCGCTTGCTTCGGTGACGGATGGTCAGCGGGAACGCACTCCTGTCGTCAACGGGTGCCGTCCGCGCCCAGCGGGTCTGGAGACCCGCGCCCCTAAACAGTACCCTCAACCACAATACCGCGTCCCCAACCACCACCTCACGCACAAAACGAGGCCAAACTCTGTACCCTACACTACAGTACTGGTCGCCGCCGTTCAGCCGCCAGCCGGGAGACTGATGACTACCCCGAACCACCACGCCAGTCGTGAAACCATCGTTATTCTCGACTTTGGCGCCCAATATAGCCGCTTGATCGCCCGCCGGATCCGCGAAGCGAACGTCTATTGCGAGTTGTTGCCCGCCGATACGCCGTGGGAGCGCATCGCCGCCCTCCACCCGCGCGGCTTCGTCCTCTCGGGCGGCCCATGCAGCGTGTACGAGCCGGGCGCCCCGATGGCCCCGCCGGAGCTTTTCGAGAGCGGCGTGCCCGTGCTGGGCATTTGCTATGGGATGCACCTGCTGGCCCATCAACTGGGAGGCTCGATTATCGGCAGCGAACAGCGGGAGTACGGCCCCGCCGAAGTGGAGCGGGTTGATTCCCACCCCATCTTCGCCGGATTAGCCGACCGCAACAAGGTCTGGATGAGTCATGGCGATTCGGTTGGCGCCCTCCCGCCCGGCTTCCGCCTGATTGGGCGCACCGAGACCACTCCCGTGGCGGCGATCGCCAATGACCATGGGCTGATTGGGGTGCAGTTTCATCCGGAAGTCGCCCACACGCCCCAGGGTGCCCAGATGCTCCGTAACTTTGTTCGTGATGTCTGTGGCTGCCGCGGCGACTGGACCCCGAGCAACGTGATCGAGGAGGCGGTCGATCGGATCCGCGAGCAGGTAGGCGATGGAAGAGTGCTCTGCGCTCTGAGCGGCGGCGTGGACAGCGCGGTCGCCGCCACCCTGATCGCCCGCGCGATCGGCGACCGCCTGATCTGCGTGTTCGTGGACAACGGGCTGATGCGGAAGGACGAGGGGACGCAACTTCTGGCGGTGTTCGACCGTGAACTGCATATCCGGGTCGAGCATGCCGATGCCCGCGAGCGGTTCCTCACCGCGCTCGCCGGAGTGGAAGACCCAGAAGCGAAGCGCAAGATCATTGGCCGGACCTTCGTGGAGGTGTTCCAGGCGGAGGCGGCCAGAGTGCGCCAGGAGTTTGGCGAGACGCGGTTCCTGGCTCAGGGTACTCTCTATCCCGATGTGATCGAGAGCAGCAGCAGTCATGAGACCGGGAACGCCGCCCGAATCAAAACCCACCACAACGTGGGCGGACTTCCCGAGGATATGCCTTTCGAGCTGATCGAGCCGCTCCGTTACCTGTTCAAGGATGAAGTGCGGAAGGTTGGCCTGGCTCTGGGGCTGCCGGAGGGCATGATCCACCGCCAGCCCTTCCCCGGCCCCGGCCTTGCCGTCCGCATCCTGGGCGAGGTGACGGAGGAGCGCCTGCGCGTACTGCGCGAGGCCGATCACATCGTGGTGTCCGAGATCAAGCGGGCTGGGCTGTATCGCGAGATCTGGCAGTCCTTCGCCGTGCTGACTCCCCTCAGAAGCGTGGGAGTGATGGGCGATGGGCGTACCTACGCGAATGTGCTGGCAATCCGGGCGGTGACCAGCGATGACGCCATGACCGCGGACTGGGCCCGGCTCCCCTACGACCTCCTTGAGCGCATCTCGAATCGCCTGGTGAACGAGATCCCCGCCGTCAACCGAGTAGTGTACGACATCAGCAGCAAGCCGCCCGCGACAATCGAATGGGAATAAGCTCGTGAAGGCGTTGGTGATTGGCGGCGGCGGGGCGGACCACGCGGTGACCGGGAAACTGGCCAAGAGCATGGCCGTGACCACCGCCTATACCGCCCCCGGAAACTATGGCACCCATCTGGTGGGCGCCAACGTGAACATCCCTCCTACCGATCCGGAGAGCCTGGCCGAGTGGGCCAGGGACAATCAGATCGATCTCACGATCGTCAACGATCCCGTGGCCCTGGCTTTTGGCGCGGTCGATGTCTTCCAGTCCCAGGGTCTCCGGATATTCGGGCCAACCCAGAGTGCCGCGCGCCTGGAGAGCGACAAGGGCTGGGCCAAAAGCTTGCTGGAACGTCACGGCATCCCCACGCCGCCCGGCCGCCAGTTTCACCGGCTCGACGAAGCCGAGGCCTATCTTGGAACGGTGGCCTGTCCCCTGGTGATCAAGAGCAGCCAGACGGACTCTCCCACCAACGTGGTGGTCGCGCGGCACCAGGTCTCGGCCCTGGAGGCCATTCGGGCGGTCCTCGATCCCGTCCGGCGCGGCCCCACCAGCTCGGTGCTGATCGAGGGGTATGTCGAGGGCGAGGAATGCTCGGTGCTGGTGGTGACGGACGGCGAGACCACGCGCGTGCTCGGCACCGCCGAGGTGTATACCAGCGCGGCAGCCATGAGCGACGCCGCGATCACTCCTGGCATGGGAGTGATCTCCCCGACCAGGGGCATGAACGACCCCAGCGAGGAGGTGATGGACCGGATCATCAATCCGCTGCTGGCCGGGCTGGCCGCCGAGGGTGCGCCGTATATGGGGGTGCTCACGGCGCGCGTGATGCTGACCAGGGGCGGCCCGGTAGCCCTGAGCTTCAAGACCCGATTTTCCGATCCCGAGGCCCAGGCCATCCTTCTCCGCTGGCAGGATGATCTGTATATCATCGCCGACGCCGTGCTTGATCGGGCGCTGAAGGATCTGGCCCCCTTCAAATGGTCGAACGACGTCACCTGCGGCGTGGTGGTGGCCTCCGAGGGCTATCCCCATGAAGTGGAAACTGGATACGGCATTCTTGGCCTGAGCGAGAGCGGAAGCGCGACCACGATCTTCCATAACGGCACCCGCGATCCCTATCAGAAACCGGTGGGCCTGGTCACGCCCGCCTACGATCGTACGTCGACCGGGCGGCTAGGACGGCCTGGCGGCATTTCCTCCTGGTTAATCCCTTCCCGCTCCCGCTCCAAACAACTTGATGCCCAGGCGACGCGGGTCTCCCGCGATCCCTATAGCCAGGTGGTCACCGCCGCCGGCCGCGTCCTCACCGTGGTTGGACAGGGGAAGACTCTGGCGGATGCCCGCCAACATGCCTATCGCGCGGTGGAGCGGATTTCCTTTACCGGCTGTTGGAGCCGGAGCGATATCGGCGAGGAGCCGATGGGCGGCGGGCGATGATCTGGCGCGGGCTGCCGGCGGCACTGGCCGCTCTCGTTCTCCTGATCGGGCAGGCGCTGCCCAGTCAGGCCGCGTCGCGCGGGCGGACCAGTTTCGGCGCCCTGGACCACTCGATCGTCTACGACGACGGCCAGCAGGTGGTGCTCATCCCCGCCTCTGGATCTGGACCGGTGGGTCTGGCCAATCTCTCTCCCAGTCCCTCGGCCTTCAAGCGCCCGCGGTATGACGGCTGGCAATTCACCTATTATGATAACGGCTACATGCTGGGAGACATCTACGGGCATCGCCAGGCGATCACGCCGCCGATTAACGCGGGCGAGGATGTGTATGATGTGTGGCCCTCGCCCGACGGCCAATATCTCGCCTGGCAGTTTGTCACTTCCGGCACCATCGAGGGGCTCGATGTCAACATGGCGGCCAGCCGGATCGTGATCACGGACCAGCAAGGACGGAACCCACGAGTGTTGCTGCAAGCGGCGGCCGGCGCCAATGGCGATATTCCCATCATCTACGGCTGGCGGGCAGGCAGCCCGCCGACCCTGTTGGTGCAGACGTCCTATGCCTCCAGCGCCATGTTCGGACTGCATCGGGGTCTGGAGGAATTCGACCCGGCGGTCAACGACATGGTGGGAGATTATTTCCCCCCGCTGGGCGGCAATTCGCTCCCCACCGGCGAGGTGCTTGGGGTGAGCCCCAGCGGACAGTTCGCGGTATTCGCCACCGCCGACGGGTCACTCCCCTCCGGCGAGGGCCAGTTCCCCCTGGCGATCAGCGTCATGCATCTCCCGGCGCGGCACATTGTCGCCATCGATACGGCATCCTCGTACCACGATAAAGCCACCAAGAAGCTGCCCGCCCCACGCGCTACCTTCTTCAGCCGTCAAGCGTTCATCTCTCCCGACGATACCCGGATCGCCTACACACGGGAGGACGTGCTCTATCCCAAGGGGGCGACGGCGCCGCTGATCCGTCCGATCGCCATGGTGGCCAATCTGGGTGGGGGCGGCAAGGCCGACATCGCCGCCGACGACCAGGTGATGGGCTGGCAAGATGCCCAAACGGTGGTGGTGGATCGCGAGAACACGAGCGCGGACGGCCTCTACGCGGTGAACGTCAGCAGTGACGCCGGCACCTTGCTGGTCGGGGGCCGGAACCTGCGAGTGGACGGGATCGTGCCGTAGAGAAGATCGGACGGATCGGTCGGATCCGACGAGTCACGCGCCACATGTGCCATGCGAATTCATTCGCAGGTCAGAGCGCCTCAATGTCCGCGCTTGGCGCGCAAGCCTCCGGTGTGGGAGAATCCAGGTGATTCCCCCCGACTTTCGGGGGGCGCAGGGCGAGAGGGAGGACCGCATGGCGATCACAGGGCAAGCGATCGTGGCGCGCAAGGTTGGGGCGCCCGTTGAGGTGGAGGAGATCACCATCGATCCGCCGGGACCGGGAGAAGTGCTGGTTCGCATCCTGGCCAGCGGAGTCTGCCATACCGACCTGCACATCAGAAATGGGATGGCCGGCGATTTGCCGGTCTTGCTGGGACACGAGGGCACCGGCATCGTGGAGCAGGTGGGCGAAGGGGTGAGCGTGCCCAAAGTGGGCGATAAGGTCATCCTTGCCTGGCGTGCCCCCTGTGGGATCTGCCGCCATTGCCGGATGGGCCTGCTGTACCTCTGCTCGGACAGTCTCAAGGCAGTTCCCCGTATGCATACTCATGATGGGCTCACCCCCACCCCGGCCCTGGACCTGGGTACCTTCTGCACCCACACGGTGGTTCATAGCCGGCGCACGGTAGTCATTCCGCCCGACGCCCCCGCCGCGCAAACCTGTCTGATCGGATGCGGGGTGATGACCGGGGTGGGCGCGGCGCTCTACACGGCGGAGATGCGGCGGGACAGCACGGTCGCTGTATTCGGCTGCGGCGGCGTGGGGATCAACGTGATCCAGGGCGCCCGCATCGGCCATGCCCGCACGATCATCGCCGTGGACGTGGAGGAGCGGAAACTGAACTGGGCCAAGCAGTTCGGCGCCACCCATACGGTGAACGCGAGCAAAGGCGATCCGGTGGCCGCGATCAAGGAGATCAATGGCGGCATGGGGGTGGATTATACCTTTGAGTGCATCGGGCTCCCTCCGACTCTCCTGCAGGCGCTGAGCGCCCGCGGGCATGCGGGGGTAGCCGTGTTGATTGGGGTTCCCGGTCCAGGCCCGGTCCTGAATCTCCCGATGCAGGGGTTCTTCGATAGCGGCGGATCGCTCCGGGTCAGTTGGTACGGGGATTGCCTCCCCAGCCGCGACTTCCCCATGCTTACCGATTGGTATAGCAAGGGCACGCTGCAGTTGGACGAACTGGTCTCGGCCCGGATTCGCCTGGACGAGGTGGAGGAAGCGTTCGGCGCCATGCAGCGGGGCGAGACCCTCCGCTCGGTGATCGTCTTCCCCGAAAACTGAAAGCACGATCCTTGAAAGGAAGCGCGGAGTCCCGCGCTTCCTTTCAAGGATCATTTGGACTGCCGGTTTCGTGCCGAAGCTCGGACTGGGCTACTGCTTACTCATCCACGATGCCGTAGCGCGCCTTGAGCCTACGCAGTTCAGCCTCGGCCGCATCCGCCCGCGTGGTCCTCTCGTCCGCCGCCTCTTCATCCGACCTCAGGATCTCGCCTGCGTGATCGAGCACCCGTACCCGGTCGCCGTCCACGAAAAGCCGCAATCCTCCGAGCGCTTCGCTTCGCAAGGTGTTTGGCGCATCGGGCGCCCACTTAATCCATTGTCCGCCCGCGTCCCGTCGGAAGCCGAATAGTTTGGGTCCGGGCATGATTCGCTTGGGGTCGAAGATTGCGTATTCCAGCACCCCCATCCGTTCATACAGCAGCGGCTTCTCCTCCGTATCGCGGCGCCGACTTTCCTCCGTCACCACCTCCAGCACGAACAACGGTGGCCCACCCTCGATGGTCACGTTCCAGGAGCGGCGCTCATGATCGTCGCTCTCCGCCATCATCAAGTCGGGCCCAAGATCAAGATCCCGAGGAATGATATCGCGAGGCATTGTGACCTTGAGCTCTGGGACCAGATACCAGCGCAGCCCATGCGCCCGCTTGTAGCGCTCCAGGATAGACATTAAAAGCGCGCAAACCCGCCATTGGAACTCGGGCGTGGTCATCCAGGGCGCCTCCTCCGTATCATCGGGGGTCGTCAGCAACAACCATTCGATATCGCTATTCGCGGCTACGGGCGCTCGATTCATGGGGATGACCCTTCCGCCTCGGAGAGACCCCGTCCGGTGGCCTCTCGTATCGCTGCTTGTAGTGTAGCGGAACTGACCGGCTTCGCGGCCACGACCAGGGCGCGTCCGATCATCATAGGCTTTCTAGATTCTCCACGATCGCCTCCTGCGTGGTGCGCGCGATCACGACCACTGCCTCCTCGTCCGGAGAGGGATTCGACTCGATATGCGGGACGAACGGCGGCACGTAAACAAAATCGCCGGGTGATGTCTCCACGCGCGTCTCGTGCCCATCCTCCAGATAGAGAAAAACGGGATGGCCGGAGACCACGAAGATCCCGGTCTCGGAGTGGCCATGATGGTGGGCGCGCGAACTGGTTCCCGGCGACACATGGCTCCGGCCCATCCAGAGCGCCTGGGCTCCCACGGCGGCGCCGGAGATCGCCTCCAGCCTTTGCATCCCCGCGGTCTGCGCGGTCGCGCCGGTCAAGGCGTCGGCGGGCACATGGTGTAGGCGGTTCTTGGGCTCGCTCATGTTTTCTTGTCCTTTCACTGCGCTACTACGGTATCCGATACCGGCAACCTCGTGCCTATCCCATGGCCCACCGCCCGTCGCACAAGGTACCCTACACCTATGGTACTACCGGCGAACGAGACCGTAACCGGGACGGTCGAGCGGATCACCTTCTATAATCCAGAAAATGGCTTCAGCGTGGTGAAGCTGCGGGTCCGGGGGCGGCGCGATCCGGTGGCCGTGGTCGGCACCCTTCCCGCCTGCCAGCCAGGGGAGATCCTGGTCCTGGTGGGCCACTGGCATATTGACACCCGCCACGGTGCCCAGTTCCAACCAACCAGCGCGATCATTTCCCAGCCCACCGACGCCGAGGGGATCATTCGCTATCTGGGCTCCGGCCTGATCCGCTTGATCGGTCCGGTCCTGGCGCGGCGCATCGTGGCCACCTTCGGCGAGCGGACCCTGGAGGTACTTGACGCCACTCCCGGCCGAGTGCGCGAGGTACCGGGGATCGGTCAACGGCGGGCCGAGGCGATTGGAGTCGCCTGGGTGGAGCACCGGGCGCTCCGAGGGATTGTGGCCTTCCTGAGCGCCCATAGCCTGGACACCCGCTATGCCCCCCGTCTCTTGAAAGCCTATGGGGCGGAGGCGCCCCGGATTCTGGCCGCCAATCCGTATCGGCTGGTGGCCGAGGTGCCGGGACTCGGCTTCGCCGCCGCCGACCGCCTGGGTCACGACATCGGGGTCCGCCCAACCTCTCCGGCCCGTCTGCAAGGGGCCGTGCACGCCTCCCTGCTCCGAGCCGCCGAACAAGGGCACACCCGCCGGCGGCGCGTCGATCTGGTGGCTGACGCCGCCGCGAGCGCCGGCGCCGATCCCGCCTTGATTGAGGCCGCGATTCGCCAACACCTTGCCGCCGGTACCGTATCGCTCGGAGGTGCACCCCCTGCCGTCGCGCCGGAGACCGCGCCACTGATCGCGGGCGTGGCGCGAGAAGGGGCGATCCGGGTCTTCGAGCCGCCGGCGCCCATCGCCGCTCTGACCGATGACTCACTTATCGGGCTGGGGGGCTTGGTGCGCGCGGAGGAGGATCTGGCGGCCCGGCTGCTCGGGCTCGCGCGCCGGCCCGGATTGCCGGAGGCCGACATTGACCGCTGGCTGGCAGGCGATCAGGGGGCGCGCGATCTCTCCCAGGAGCAGCGGGACGCAGTGCGCGAGGCCGCCCGTTCCGGCTGCTTCGTCCTCACCGGCGGCCCAGGGGTGGGCAAGACCACCACCACCCGCGTGCTCACCCGCTGCTTGGTCAGCCTGGGCGACTCGGTGGCGCTGGCCGCTCCCACGGGAAAAGCGGCCA
>Ga0134128_10011246_pt1 | contig 10706 bp, 10 predicted proteins | sample KB31754_FD_96462 | JGI IMG/M metagenome (GOLD analysis project Ga0134128, IMG submission 96462) | Terrestrial soil microbial communities with excess Nitrogen fertilizer from Kellogg Biological Station, Michigan, USA - KB3-175-4 | ecosystem: Environmental > Terrestrial > Soil > Unclassified ...
ACGGACGCCGGGATCTGCGGCACGAAACGCAGTTCATCGGCGACGAGGGTCATGGTGACCGAAGCCATGCCGAGTGGCTTACGCTCGCGCGTGCCGGCGAAGATCACGTCTTCCATACGGGCGCCGCGCAGGCTCTTGGCGGATTGTTCGCCGAGAACCCAATTGATAGCGTCGCTCAGGTTCGACTTGCCACAACCATTCGGTCCAACAATAGCGGCAATACCCTGCCCGTTGAACTTCATCTCCGTCCGGTCGTAGAAGGACTTGAATCCGTGAATCTCGACCCGCTTGAGCTTCAGCAAATGGATGGACCCCTTCTCATTATTATTTCTCGGGGGGTGTTTCCATCCTAACCGGATGAAGACCCAAAGTAAAGCACCGCACCCCTTATATTAGCGTGCTCCCTTCCAACTAATACCAGATGTTGTGGCGCCATCTCCAAAGCGTCGAATCGGCACATGAAAACGTAATTCACTCGCCTCGCGCGCCTAAAAGATCGAGAATCATGGGTATGAAGACGACGGACTCTCGTTGGGTTCGCGCCATCGCCATCATCGTCTCCGTGCTGGCTTTGGGCGGCAGCGTGTTCGCACAGTCGATTTTACGCGGCATACAGGCTGATTCGGACGACTTGGCGCGCGGAAAATTCCTGATCGCGCCGCGCGAATCGCAAGATCCGAACTTCGCCGGAACCGTGGTTCTGCTCATTCATTATGACGACGACGGCGCCGTCGGCCTGGTCATCAACCGGCCCACCAAGCTGCCGATTTCACAACTCTTCGAAGAAATTAAAGCTGCCCGGAAAATCGACGATGTTGCCTATTTCGGAGGCCCGGTGGAATTGCGCGATGTCCTCGCACTGTGCCGGTCCCGGAAGAAGCCGGAGGCCAGCATCCCGATGTTCGGCGATGTTTACCTCCTCTCGACAAAAGCCGGCCTTGAGAAGGCGCTTTCATCGAAACCCACGCCAAAAACACTGCGCGTTTATGTCGGCTACACCGGTTGGGCGCCAGGGCAACTCGAGCGCGAGCTCGATCTGGGGGCATGGCGCGTTCTTCCAGGAGAGGAGCAAAGCATTTTCGATACGGACCCCGCGGGTGTCTGGCCGCGGCTGATCGACCGGACCGAAATGCGTGTTGCAGGGCTGAGTAAATCTTATTAGGACAGTCAGCACCCACACTGCAGTGGTGCTAGTATATAGGCAAACGCTATGCCCCTGGCGCCACCATCGATCGAAGCTCTACGACCGTATGAGCCGGGCCGCGGGGTCGAGGAAGTCCGGCGCCTGTACGGCCTGCACCGGGTCGTCAAGCTCGCGTCGAACGAGAATCCACTCGGCTCCTCACCCGGTGCAATTGCAGCTATTCGTAAACACACCAGCGATTTGCACACCTACACGCACGGCGGGCTCCGGTTGCGGGAAGCTCTGGCTGAACGCTACGCGGTTAAGACCGACAACGTAATTGCCGGCAGCGGGTCAGACAGCATCATGGGCAATATCGTCCGCGCGTTCTTGTGCGACGACGATGAGATTTTGACCACAGAGGCGGCGTTCATCGGTTTTCAGGTGCTCGCGAAATCGCGCGGCGTGGCCTATAAAACTGTGCCCTATCGTAGTTGGCGCTACGATCTGGAAGCGATGGCCGCCGCGGTGACCGATCGCACGAAAATCGTCTATTTGGCAAATCCGAATAACCCGACCGGCACGATTTTCACGCGGAAGGAATTCGAGTCTTTCTATCATCACGTGCCCGAGCGGGTGCTGATCATCCTTGACGAAGCGTACTTCGAATACGCGCAGGACAATCCGCTTTATCCGGATTCGATGGCCTATCGGTACGACAATGTCATCACGCTACGCACGTTTTCGAAAGTATATGGCTTGGCGGGTGTTCGTATCGGCTACGGTTTCGCGCACGAGAACCTGATCGGGCATTTGCTGAAAGTGAAGCTGCCGTTTGAGCCTGGAACGCTCGCGGAAGCCGCCGGAATCGCCGCGCTGGACGACAGAGCGTTTGTGCATCGATCGCTCGAAGCGAACGCGCTCGGGTTGCGCTTTCTGCGGCACGAACTCGGCGAGCGGGGTTTCGAGACGGTTCCTTCGGAAGCCAATTTCATCATGGTTGTTTTTCCAGACGTCGCCATTGCTAGCGCTTTTACGCAAGGATTGCTTGAACAAGGCGTTATCATCCGGCCTCTTGAGAGCTTTGGCCTGCCGCAATGCGTGCGTATCTCGGTGGGCACGATCGAAGAGAACGAGTTCTGTATTGAATGCATCGACAAGCTGACAGCGCGCCTGCCGGAACTACGAGACCGGCTTGCCGCCGCTGGCACGTAGATCAGATCGAAAGGAGAGCCAACATGCAAATTCTCGCGCAGCGAGAAAACGCATCCGCAAAGGATTTCCTGCCGCTCCAAGGAACCGATCATGTCGAATTTTACGTAGGCAATGCCAAACAGGCTGCACATTATTACCGGTCGGCGTTCGGCTTCCGGCTGACAGCATACAGCGGCCCGGAAACCGGCCGGCGCGATCGGGCGGCCTATTTACTCGAGCAAGGCCAGATCCGGTTTGTCGTTTCCACTGCGATTCATCCGGAGGACCCTATTAGCCGGCACGTGCAACGGCACGGCGACGGCGTAAAAGCAATTGCGTTAACCGTGGACGACGCGGAGGAGGCTTGGCGCGCGACTACAAAGCGCGGCGCGAAAAGCGTGCAAGAGCCCACCCGGATTTCGGATAACGATGGCGAGGTGAAGCTCGCGTCGATTGCGACCTACGGAGAGACTGTTCATACTTTCGTCGAACGCAGGCAGTATCGCGGTGTGTTCCTGCCAGGTTACGTTCCCGTGAACAAGAGAGATCGGGTAAGCCGTCCGGCGGGATTGCTGCATATCGACCACATGGTCGGCAATGTAGCGCTGGGCGATATGAACAGGTATGTCGAGTTCTACCGCAACGTGATGGGATTCGACCTGTACCAGACATTCGACGACAAAGACATCAGCACCGAGTATTCCGCGTTGATGTCGAAAGTGATGTCCAACGGGAACGGCCGCATCAAATTTCCCATCAACGAACCGGCCGAGGGGAAAAGGAAATCGCAGATCGAGGAGTATCTCGAGTTCTACGACGGCCCCGGCGTGCAGCATATCGCTATGGCCACGGACGACATTATTGGTACGGTGACAAGGTTGCACGACCAAGGCGTCGATTTTCTACGCGTGCCCGCAACGTATTACACGGAGTTGGCGGGGCGCGTTGGCACGATAGACGAGCCGGTGGAAACGCTTGCTCAGCTCGGCATTCTGGTGGACCGCGACGACGAAGGCTACATGCTGCAGATCTTCACGAAGCCGGTGGAGGACCGCCCCACGCTTTTTTACGAAATCATCCAGCGAAAGGGCAGCCGAAGCTTTGGAAAGGGCAATTTCAAGGCGCTTTTCGAGGCAATCGAGCGCGAGCAGGCTCTGCGGGGAAACCTATAGTGCGCAACGTCAGCGCGCAAGTCCCCCAGTTTTGAAGCAGGCTGGCATTCCGGCTCGCCGGGGCGAGTCCTCGGCGATGCACCGGACGAAATTTACTATCCTGCGACACTAGATAAAAAGATGTTTGTTGCTTTGCTACTGACAGCGATAGCCATTGGTGGCATCGCGATCGGAGTCGTTCTGGGCCGGACTCGCGGGCTGCCCCCGCGCATCGCGGCAGCGGGCGGCGGACTGCTCTTCGGAATCTCGTTATTTTGGATGCTGCCGGAGATGGCGGAGCAAGCCGGCTGGCTTGCGGGAATTCTGGCCCTTACGCTAGGCGTCCTGGTGCTGTGGTCCATCGATCATTTCCTCTATCCCATCTGTCCGAGTTGCTCGCACACGCACGACCATGGGCATTGCGGCGGCCCGCCACTGCACGGCTTCGCGGCTCCGCTGCTGATCGCGACGGGCGTTCATAGCCTGCTCGACGGCTGGAGCATCCGGCTTCTATCGGGACAAGGCATCGCGGGACTTGCCGCACCTCTCGGCCTCGCGCTTCACAAGATTCCCGAAGGCATCGCGTTGGGGCTGCTGGTTCGCGAGTCGATGCGAAGCACCAGCCGCGCGTTCCTCGCGTGCGCGGGCGTCGAGTGCCTCACATTGTTAGGCGCATGGATTGAGCCGCAAGCCGATGCCGCCGGAGCGTTGCGTTTCGGCGTTTTTTGGGTTACCGGCATCCTGGCGCTGATTGCGGGAAGTTTTCTCTTCCTCGGGTTCCATACAGTACACGGCAGCAGGAAGAAAAGCGGTGTCCTGTCTACCTTTCTCCTGACGCTTGTCGCCGTCGCATGCGCGGCCTTTGCGCACCACCGTTTTCCGGGCCGGTAAGGAGAAGAAGCGTATCTTTAGCCAATTCCCAACTCATCGACGCGCTCCAATGGCTTGCCGCAGTCGCGGCAAATCACCGCTCCGCAATCGCCACACACCAGCGGCTTTCCAACTTCCTTTCGGCAGTCAACACAATAGAACTCCGCGTCGGCGGCTTCCGGAACTTCTTCATCGTCCAACTTGTCTGCCATTTCGTCTCCATTGTTAGACTACAGTTTGGAAGAATCCTAGCGACGAAATGTCCCAATCGTTGCCCCGTCTGGCAGCCGCTCTTTGCGCTCTGCTTGTTATTGCGAGCTGCGGCTCCGACGCCCCCAGAGTTTTGGGCGAAGCATACGTTGCTCCCGCCAGCCTCAATCTGCACTCGAATCTCGGCACGAGAAGCAGCACGGTCGCGGTATTGAAACACGGCGAACGCCTCCGGGTAATCGATACAAAGCGCCGGTACGTAAAAGTGCTCACCGACAAAGGAACGCAGGGATGGCTCGATTCCCGGGAGTTACTCAGCAAAGATCAAATGGCGCAGCTCCGGCGCGAAGCGCAGGAAGGCCTGTCGATGCCGTCGCAAGGCTCCGCGACAGTATTCGATGCGTTGAACGTGCATATCGGGCCCGAGCGTTATGCCCCCGCGTTTGCTCAGATTCCGCCGAACGGACTCGTGCAGGTACTGGCGCACCGGGCAGTGCCGAAGACCATGACGGCTCCGTCAGGTTCGGCCTTCACCCTCGCCAAACCGCCGCCCCCGCCGCCGCGCCGGACTCGTCGCGCAAAAGCTCAGAAATCTTTTCGGCCGCCGATGCCACCGGCGCCCAAGCCTCCTTCCAACTGGCAGGAATTGTCGGCGGGGGGCATCGGCGGCGGAAGCAACAATAACGGAAAAGCAGACGAGAAGAAAGACGCCGTGACGGATGAAAAGCCCGTCATCCTCGAAGACTGGTCGCTTGTCCGGACGAAGAACAAGCAGGTTGGCTGGGTGCTGTCGCGCAACTTATATATGGCTATCCCGGAGGAAGTCATGCAATACGCGGAAGGGCAGCGCATTACTTCCTATTTCGATTTGGGAACAGTCGTCGACGATGTGAAGGGTGTGAAGCACAACTGGCTCTGGACAACCTCGTCGCATCCGCAGCCATTCGAGTTCGACCGATTTCGCGTATTTTACTGGAACCGGCGGCGGCACCGCTATGAGACGTCCTATCGCGCAAAAGATCTGACCGGCTATTTCCCCATTGAGGTTGAACCGGCCAAAACGGATGCAAAAAACCGCTATTTCTCGCTCATTTTGCAGGACGATACCGGTAACTATTGGAAAAAACGCTACGTTTTCGACGGAACGTTGGTGCATCTCGTGTCGAGTGACCCGTACCAGCCACCCCCGGACAATACTCTGACTAAAGCGATAATTCCCGGAGGCGAGAACGCCCCGCCTGCCCCGACCCAGTCAGGATGGTTCCAGCGGCAGATGCTGCGCCTCCGCCATTTCTTCCGTCACCGGTAAAGCGAACCGCTTATTCTTCTTCGATCTTGCCGGATATCTCGACCCGGTCCATCGCCAGAAATTGCTTCACGTGAGGGTGCTGGCATTTGTCGAGCTCGTTGACCGGGCCGAAATAGATGGCTTCGTTCTTATAAAGAAACATAACCGTATCGGCAACTTTGCGCATCAAATCCAGATCGTGAGTGACAACGATGGACGTCAACGCCAATTGGCGCTTCAGCCGCAGCATCAGATTGCTAAGGTCGTCCGACATGATGGGGTCGACCATCGTCGTGGGTTCGTCGTACAAAATGCACTCCGGTTGCGCAGCTAAGGCGCGCGCGATTGCGACTGCGCGCTTGTAGCCGGTCGACAGATCAGCCGGGAACAGGTCCTTCACGTGCGCAAGATCGACCATTTCCAACAGGCCGTTGACGACATCTTCTTTGTTCTGTTCGTTGTAATCTTCTCGAAGCTCAAGCGAAAAAAGGATGTTCTCACCCACAGTGAGCGAATCGAAGAGCGCGCCGGATTGAAAGACCATGGTCACTTTTTTCCGGATGCGCCGCAGTTCCTGTTCGGACATCTGGGTAATGTCCTGGTAAGCGACGATCACGTGGCCCTTGTCGGGTTTCATAAAACCCATGATGTGGCCGAGGCTGACGGATTTGCCAACACCGCTGCGCCCGATAATGGCGAGCGTCTGACCCGCATCTACGAAAAAATTCACGTCCTTCAGCACAGGCCGATCGAAGGTCTTATACACATGGCGAAACTCTACGTAATGTGGGTACTCGTCTTCCGGCATTGAACGAAATTAGCGGCTGCGAGCCGCCCGCCACTCCTCAGAAGTATTGATGTTCGCGAGCACGTCCGCAGCGCCAATCCAAACCGGATTCAACCGATCGACCACTCGAAGTACCCGGCGTTCGCCGGCGTCGAGAGCGTCCTGCACGATCGCCAGACTCGCGCGGCGATACACGGCGCATAGCGGGTGGAGAGCGCCGGCCGAGTCCCGGATGCCAGTGAAGAGAGAGCCGCCCCTTTCAGCGGTTCGAGAAAGCTCGGTCAGCCACGTGCTCGGAATTCCGGGGATGTCGCAGGCGAGAATGAGGCAGGCAGTAGCATCCGTGCCGGCCAACGCAGTCTCAATTCCTCCCAAAGGCCCGGCGCCCGGCCGGAGATCGGGAATACAGGGAATCGTCAGATGACGGTAGCGTTGGGGTTGGCCGATCAGTGTGACAGTCCCGGTCAGCGGCTGCAACAAAGCCGCTAGATGTTCGACAACAGTCGAATCCCCCCAAGGCAAGAGCGCCTTGTCGCGTCCCATCCGAGAGCTGCTTCCGCCTGTCAGAATGAAGCCCGCTCGCCGCATGGAAGAATGGTAGCATCCAAAAACAGGAAACTACGGCTATAATTAGGTAAACATAGTGCGTCCGTTTTGTTTTAATCCGCAGTGCACTTTGTGGACCGTTCGGTGTTGTTTTGCCTACGGGTCAACCGGTCCGGGTGTGTTGACCCCCGGCGAGTGCATGCATAAATCCGATCTGGAGGAACGCGTCGCATCAGCCGATCGCTAAAACGCCGCATGCCTCGCCTCTCCCGCAGAATTCTGTCGTTCGCCGCCGTGTTGGCCGCAGCCCGGCTGTGTTCGCCGTCGTATCAACTGGACGCAGCCGAGGCGCGAATTGAGGCGATCCGTTTCTGGTCCTTCGGAAATGTGACACGCATTGCCGTTGAAACGCATGGCGAATACCACATTACGTCGGATCATCTAGACAATCCCCTGCGCCTGTTTGTCGACTTACGCGGTCTGCGGCCACCCGCGGGGCGGCATAAAGGCGTTCAGGTCATGCCCGTAGGGGACCGCCTCATCCGGCAAATCCGCGTCGCTGAAACCGAACCGGGCGTTACACGGATCGTCTTCGATCTGGAAGTTCCCGTCGAGTTCTCTTCGTCGCAACTGGTGAATCCCGACCGGCTGATGATCGAGCTGCGACCGAAATCCACGGCCGCGCCCGAAATGCTCACCCTGCGCAGCCGGACAGGATCGGAGCGCATCCATTTCACGGCTCCCGCCGGGGACCCTGTTGTGAAACCGGCGGTCACCGAAGCTCCCAACCTTCTGCTGGCAGGCCCGGCTCCGCAAGTGCCATTTCCGGACGTAGCGATGACCGCGACAATGCTGACGGTACTCGAGCCTCGAATAACGGCGCCCCGGTATAGTGTGCCCGTCACTCGTTCCGCCAGGACTCGCCACGCCGCGGCCAGCACCCGAAGTAGTCTCGGAGACGGACCTTCCGTTCAGAAGGTCGCCGCGGAACCGGCGGCCCCGGCTCTCGTGGACCAGAACAACAGCTCGTTAGTGCGAGTATTCGGCTTGAAGATTCACAAGGTCGTGATCGATGCCGGCCATGGCGGTCACGACACCGGCACCATCGGTTCGAACGGCTTGATGGAAAAGGATCTTGTGTTGGACGTGGCGCTGCGTCTCGGCAAAATGATCGAACAGAGACTCGGCGCCGACGTCATCTACACTCGCCATGACGATACGTTCATTCCTCTCGAAGAGCGCACGAGAATTGCAAACATCGAAAAAGCCGACCTGTTCATTTCCATTCACGCGAACTCCTCCCCGGCTTCGAGCGCGACCGGAGTGGAAACCTACTATTTCAATTTCACGAGCGACCAGAACGCCTTGAAGCTGGCGACCCGCGAGAACGCATCGTCGACGAGTTCCATTTTCGAGTTGAACGATCTGTTGCACAAAGCCGTATTGAATGCGAAGGTAGAAGAATCGCGCGATTTCGCGCAAAAAGTGGAAACCTCCCTTTATGCGATGTCGGTTCGCATGAACAAGAAATCGCGTAATCGCGGCGTAAAGAAGGCTCCGTTTGTCGTACTGATCGGGGCGACAATGCCCTCGATTCTGGCTGAGATCGGATTTGTCAGCAATCCGCACGACGCAAAGCTGCTGCGCCGCGAAGATCAGCGCAAGAAAATCGCCGAATCGCTATACAAAGGCGTTTCGGCGTACGCGAGCACGTTGAGCCACGCGGAAATGGCTAACGCGAATTAGCGTCACGGTTCACGCTGCCGCGCCGGCCACCGAAAGCCCGCGCACGTGCGGGGGCTCCGTTTCCCCCTTACCTCGATTCAGAGCTGCCTTGCGTCAGCAAGCGGGTTGCTTCGGCATCGATCATCCGCAAGAAGGAAGCCAGGAAAGTCGCGGCCGTCGTATGCTGAGAGCATGATCCTTCCGCGGTTTGTTCAGATCGAGCAGCGCTTCCCCGACCGAACCATTTCCGATATTCCGAAGCGTATCCGGCAGGAGCTTTCGCAAGCCGATTTCGTAAACCGGGTTCCCATCGGCGGACGCCTGGCGATTGGCGTAGGCAGCCGCGGCATTTCGAACATCGCGACCATCGTGAAAGCTGTTGTGGACTTTTGGAAGGAACGTGGCGTTCAACCCTTCCTGTTCCCCGCAATGGGCAGCCATGGGGCCGCGACCGCGGAAGGCCAAGCCGATGTGCTAATGCATTACGGGATTCACGAAGCGACTATGGGAGTTCCGGTCATCAGCTCCCTCGATGTCGTGCCGCTGGGCCAGACTCCCGAAGGGATCTCGGCGTTCATGGATAAGAACGCATTTGACGCCGATGCCGTTTTCCTGGTTGGCCGAGTCAAGTGGCATACCGATTTCGCTGGATCGATTGAAAGTGGGCTATTCAAGATGATGGCGATCGGCCTCGGCAAGTTCGCCGGAGCTCAGCAGTACCACACCCTTGCCTATAACATGGGGCTCGAGAACGTCATTCGCAGTGTCGGCGCGAAGGTGCTATCCAGCGGAAAAGTGATCGGCGGACTTGCCATTCAGGAGGGCGCCTATCACGAGACGGCGGGCCTTGTTGCCGTCTCGGCGTCGGGCGGAGCAGTCGCCATGGTGAAGCGCGAGGAAGAATTGCTGGCCGAAGCGAAAACGTGGATGGCCAAGCTGCCGGCGCCCGAAATCGACGTCCTGATCGTGGACGAAATAGGGAAAAACATCAGCGGCGCCGGCATGGATACGAAGGTGATCAATCGCAGCGTTCACGGGCAGTATAATCCGTTTCCGAACACGCCGAAGATACACAGGCTGTTCGCCCGTGCGTTGAGCGGCAACACATATCACAACGGTGTCGGCCTTGGCATGGCCGATATTGTCCACGACCGGCTTGTCTCGGATATCGACTGGGCGCCGACACACATCAATTCGCTGACTGCCTCCACGCCTGCCGCCATTCGCACGCCCATTCACTTTTCGACCGACCGCGAGTGCCTGGAAAGGATCGCGCCGACCGTGGGCAAGGCAGATTTAAGCACGGTGACTTATTGCCGCATCCGCAATACGCTCGAACTGGCGCACATGTACGTCAGCGAGACACTCGTTCCGGCCCTGTCGCCGGAGGCCGTAGCGGTCTCGGAGCCGTTCGAAGCTCCTTTCAATGCTAAGGGTGATTTTGCACGCTGGTCAGAGGCGGCCGTTGCGGCAGGCGGCAAGCCGGTTGAGGCCAGCGCGCACTAATGCGTTACGCCATCGACGAAATTGAACAGGACGGCTTCCGGACGATCCGGCTCGCCGACCGGGCAGCGGACTTGCATGTTTCGATAGCTCCCGAAATTGGCAATAACGCCTTCGAGATGCTTCACCACGGACACGATTTTCTATGGCGGCCGGAGCAGTCCCTCAGATCCCTCCGCGACAAGAAACTGCTGTTCGGAATCCCATTTCTGGCCCCATGGGCCAACCGGCTCGACCAGGACCGGTACTGGATCAATTGCAAACCATACCTGATTAACCGAGACTTGGGCAACATCCGTGAAGATCCCA
>Ga0134128_10011252_pt1 | contig 10702 bp, 8 predicted proteins | sample KB31754_FD_96462 | JGI IMG/M metagenome (GOLD analysis project Ga0134128, IMG submission 96462) | Terrestrial soil microbial communities with excess Nitrogen fertilizer from Kellogg Biological Station, Michigan, USA - KB3-175-4 | ecosystem: Environmental > Terrestrial > Soil > Unclassified ...
GCAGCTGATCGTCATCGCCGTGACCACGCTCGATCCCGGAACGTCCCTGGCCGCGTCCGCCATCGCCTTGGCCGCCGCCATCGACAGCCGCAGGAACGAGTAGTCGCTCGCGAACAGGAACGCGAGCGCCTCCAGCGCGGGCTTCTGACCCTGCCGGACCGCGTACTCGATGAAATGGGGAGTGAGTTCACGGGCAAACAGCGTCGTCGCGGCCGTGTTGCGGCTATGCAACTCGTCGCCCATCCGCAGCGCCCGCCCGATCAGCGGCTTGAGCGCGATCCCGCCCGATGCCCGGATCACCTCACCGAGCACAGGCGCCAGCCCGTCGCGCAGGAAGTCGAGCCCAGCCCGCACCTCGTCGTTGTAGGAGCCGTAGTTCAGCCGATGCCGCGACTCCCCTTCATAGAAGTTGCAGTACGCCCGGTTCCCGAGCGCGGTGTTCTCCACCACGAACACCGGCATCGACGCCGTGTAGATCCCCGCCACCGACCCGACACAGCCGTGATCATGCGTCGCCGCCAGCGTGATCCGGCCGTCGGCGAGCTTGGCGTCGGCATCGGCCGGGTCGCTGGCCAGCCCTTCGTACAGCGCGCCGTAGATGACCGCGTTGCGCTGCCCGCCGTAGTACTCGCCCCACGGCATCGGCGGGCCGGAGGTCAGGATCGTCGAACTGGTCATGCCGGGCACGACGGCCCCGGCCGGCTGCACGTCGATCAGCACCGGCTCGGCCCCGGTCATCCGCCCGACCGCCTGAGCGTTAGCCGACTCTCTCTCCATCTCAGTCACCGAAATTCACCCCATTCATTTGAGAAAATTTGCGGAGGCTCGCTGCCCACTAGCCGGAGGCGCGGCGCCGTCTGGACTGACGACTGAGGAGCGCCAGCGACGAGGGAGGAGGGAAGACGGTGCCTAAGAGCGCCGTAGGCCCTCGCCAAAGGGAGCGCAGCGACCGGAGGCGAAAGGCAAACACAGTCACCACAACCTCAAGTACTTGGTCTGCTCCCACTCGGTGACGACGGTGTTGTATTCCTGCCATTCGGCCCGCTTGTACTCGGCGTAGGAGTCGTGCAACTCGGCCCCGAGTACCCCCCGCACGAACTCGCTGCCTTCAAATGCGGCTATCGCCTCACCCAGCGTCCAGGGCAGCCGCCGTGTGCCCTGGGCCGCCAGTTCCTTCTCGCTGACCTTGTAGGTGTCGATGTTCACCGGGTCGCCCGGCTTGAGCTGGCGCTTGATCCCGTCCAGTCCGGCCGCGAGCACCAGCGCGGCGCCGAGGTAGAAGTTGACCGCGCTGTCGGCCGTCCTGACTTCAAGGCAGCGCCGGTTCATCGGCAGCCGGCACATCAGCGTCCGGTTGTTGTAGCCCCAGGCCTGGAAGACCGGCGCCCAGGAGATCTCCTGCATCAGCCCGCGCGGCATCAGCCGCTTGTAGGAGTTGACGGTCGGGGACAGCACGGCCATCAGCGCGTCGGCGTGGGCGAGCACGCCGCCGGTGAACAGGTAGGCGGTCTCGCCGTAGGCGACGTCGTGGGGCACATCGGCGAAACTGGTGCCCACCTGGCCGCCGTCGAACAGGTTTCGCCCCGTCTCGATGTCGGCCAGGCTGACGTTGAGGTGCGCGCCCGAGCCGAACGAGGTCTGGAACGGCTTGGGCATGAACGAGGCGAAGCAGCCGAGCGTGCGCGCCACGTGCTTGGCCATCAGCCGGAAAATCAGCATCCGGTCGGCCATCCGCAGCGCGTTGGTGTAGCCGAAGTCGAACTCGTACTGCCCGACCCCACCTTCATGGTCGAACGAGTACACGTCCCAGCCCAGCTCGTTGATGTAGCCGACCATCGGCTCGAGGAACCCGTCCGCCAGCACCGTCGTCTCCAGGTCATAACCCCTGGTCGGCTCGTTGTGCAGATCCTCGGCGACCCACGGCACGACGCCGGAGTCGGTGTCGCGCAACACGTAGAGCTCGGGCTCGACGCCCATGTTCATGACGAACCCGGCCTCGGCCGCCAGATCCATCTGGTTCTGCAGGATCCGCCGGAAATCGTGGGCGTACGGCTCGCCGTGGAAGTACAGGTTCGCGGGCGCGACCGCATACCGGCGATCCCACGGCAGCACGGTGACCTCGTCCAGGTCGGGGATGGACACGCACTCGTCCTCGTTCGGCCCGAGTTCACCCATGCCTTCGAGCGCCCCGACGGTGTACAGCTCCGAGCCCGCGGCGGCGTCGGCGAGGTGCGCGATCGGCACGCACTTGGCCTTCGGCACCCCGTGTACGTCGGTGTAGGCGCCGAAGAAAAACTTCACGCCCTCCCCGATCAGCCGTTGCCTAAGTTCATCCGTTTTCGCCACTACCGCTCCTTATCCGCTCACGGCCTGGTAGCCGAGCAACTTCCCGTCCCCGACGGTGACGAGCACTCCGCGGAGCACGCCCTCGCCGTACTCCGAGCCCACGTTGATGGCCGTCGTGCGGCCGATCTTGACCGAGCCGCCCGACTCGTGGATGTGGCCGTGCAGCGACAGCAGCGGCTGAACCTCCTCGATCGACTCGCGCACCGAAGTGGAGCCGACCGGAGCGGTAATGACGGCGCCAGCTGCGGTCTTCACCTTGAGGTCCTGGCCCAGCAGCGGAGCGGTGTCCAGGCGCGAGTTGTACGGGGGCACGTGGATGTTGAAGATCGCGGTCTGCGGGTTCTCGAGCCGGTCGGTCATCGCCCGCAGGTGCGCCTTGATCTGGTCCTCGGAGTACTCCCGGTGCGTGTCCCAGGGAGTGACGTTGGTGTAGCCGGTGCTCAGCATCTCCATGCCGGGCGCGATCTCGGTGATCTCGCCCTCGACGAAGATCACCCGGCCGTCGCCGTGACTGAGCAGCACCTCATCGACCGCGGCCGGGTCGTCGTTGCCGGGTGCGTTGTAGATGATCACCTGGCTGTCGGCGAGCTTGGTCTTGGCGTACTCGACCCAGCGCTGGACGGTCCGGCGCATCACCCGGTCAAAGAGCTGCTCGACCTGCGCCGGATGGTCGGCGTAGTGCCGGTACTCGTCGGGGTCCATCCGCTCGGTGTACAGGCCGCTGCTGGCCGCCTTGCGCTCGAACTCCTCCACGCTCGACTCATCGAGCCGCTCGGGCTGGCCGTGGAACTCGGCCTGGTATTTGCCGCCGCCGGCCCGGACGACCGGGACGACGATCTTGGCGCTGATGTCGCCGCCGAGCAGCAGCGTGTCGGCGCCGTAGAACTTGGCCGCCGCGACGAACTTCTTGAAGCAGACCTCGGAGCCGTGCAAATCGGAGGCGAAGAAGATGGTGCGCTGGCCCTCAGTACGGGCCGGCCCTTTCTTGCGTCGTAGCGGGCTCATCAGTAGGTGGCCTCCTTCTCGTCCACGTCCTGCCACCACTGCTTGCGCTCGCCGACCTTGTCCCGCATCCGCCAGGCCAGGGATTTCGGCTCGGCGTCGATCGCGGCCAGCAACACGTCGACCCGCTCCGTCACGTGAGCGTGCCGCTCCCCGGTGAGCGAGGGGTTCCGGGGGGTCGTCCCCCCGGGCCGGCACAGCTCGGCGACTTTGCGCAGGTTCCTGGTGGCGGTGTGATGGAAGCCCCAGTCCTTGGCGAACAGGCCCGCGAGGTGCCGCGCGTCGATTACCTCGGGATCGATGGCCGCGCTGCCAGCAACTGCCCCGATGTCGTGGGTGGCCAGGATCACGCCGAGGTCCATCACGTCGGTCGTGGTCAGCTCGACGATCTGCAGCTTGGCCAGCAGCAACTCCTCGATCGGCAGCGTCACCTGGTGCAGGTGCAGCCGGGACTTGACCTCGACCGGGTGGCAGAAGTTCAGCCGCTCGACGAACACGTCCAGCTCGGCTCCGCCGGCCGGGTGCCTGAAGCAGTACCTGGTCCCCTCCATCGCGATCAGCAGGTCGCGGTCGGTGACGTAGCCGAGCGACTCCAGGTACCGGCGCATCGGCTTGCGCTGCTTCTCCGGCACCAGCAGGTCAATGTCCTTGACGGGCCGGTCAAGGGCGTCCATCAGCGGCCCAGGCGCGGCGCAGTGCAGCCTGATCCCGGCCGAGCCGAGCACCCGGAGCGTGACCCCGGCCTCCCCCGCCCCGGCGACGATCGAGGCTGCCTGCGCCGTAATCCCATCCCAGGCCGTGCTGTTCGGTCCGGTGGTCATTCGATCGGGATCTGCTGGAAGGCCAGCGCGATGTTGATGCCGCGCCGCTTGCGGTACGCCTTGATCCACAGGTACCAGCCGGTGCCGAGCACGACGGCGGCGATGGTGATCCAGAACTCGAGCGGCATCTTCGACGGCTTGAACAGCGGCCCGGCCGCGATCGGGTCCTCCCAGAGCAGCCAGATCATGACCGCCATGAACACCGCCGAGATCGCCCCGGCGACCGGCATGACCGGGAGGCCGGCCAGCTTGAAGTTCTTCGCGGGCGAGGATTCATAGAGCTGGCCCCGGCGCAGCGGGAACACCACCGCGCCGACCATCACCGTGCCCCAGACGACCAGCAGCACCTCGATGAACGTGAGGAACGCGACCGCCTTGAACGCGATCAGCCACATGAACACGACCGCGCCGGCGGTGGACACCCCGATAGCGACGACCGGCGTGTGCAGGGTCTCGCTGACGAAGCCGAGCTTGTCCGGCGCGACCCGGTCGAACGACCAGGCGATCATGCTGCGGGTGGTGTAGGCCATCTCGGCCGGGATCCAGAACCAGATCCAGGCGGCGAAGGTGGCCAGGATGATCACCGACAGGAACACGTTGTGGCCGATGAGGCCGGCCAGCACCGCGAACCACGGCGCGGTCGCCGTCGTCTCCGCCGCGTTCCCGGTCAGGCTGTTGAACGCGACCGCGCCCTGGAACGTGCTGCCGAAGTCCTTGTTCGACAGCAGCGCGAACAGCGCGATCACGACGCCGGTCGCGATCACCGCGCCGAGCATTCCGAACAGCTGCGTCCGCCTGGCCTTCTTGACCTCGCCGCCGATGCCAACCGACTGGACCGCGCCGAGCAGTGGCAGCAGCGGCCAGATAATGAACTTCCAGCTCGCCGAGAAGCTCGTGCCGCCGGCCACGAAGCCCTTCTTCGTCGCCGACGCGATGACCTGCTGGTAGTGCAGCCCGGTGTAGGTCGTCAGGTTCGCGGAGAACGCGCTCCGGCTGCCGAACAGCATGACCGCCGCGATCACCACCAGGCCAGCCACCGCGACCACGAACAGAACGCGCTGGAACGTGAAGTAGCGCCTGGTGCCGGAGGCGAGCAGCGCGCCGGCGATGACGATGATCAGCGAGCCGATCCAGAACACCCCTGCGGGCTTGGCGACGTCCTGCCCCCAGTGCAGCATCGTGTTGTTGAACGAGACCTGCCCGACCGTGGTGAAGAAGGACGACAGCCCGACCTGGACGATCAGCCCGGCCGCGAGCGCGGCGTAGTAGAGCAGGATGATCGTCTCGATCACCGACATCACGAAGGCGACGCCGGGGTTGATCGTGCGGGACAGGAACACGTACACCCCGCCAGAACGCGGGAAGACGACCGACCAGCAGTAGAAGGCGGCCGCGACGAAGATCATGCCGAGCGCGGCCAGCAGCGTGGAGATCCACGGCTGGGCGCCCGGGTACAGGCTCGGTCCGTAGAACTGGTTGTAGGCGATCGCGATGCCCACCGAGACCAGGCCGACGTTGAAGATGAAGACGTCGAGCGAGTTGCCGACCCTGACCAGGCCGGAAGCCTTGCGGGAGAAAACTCCCGGTGCCGCCGTGGTGCCCGATGCCACTGATTCAGCCACGTGCCCTCCGTGTTTGCTTTTCGCCTCCGGTCGCTGCACTCCCTTTGGCGAGGGCCTCCGGCGCCTTTAGGCACCGTCTTCCCTCCTCCTCCGTCGCTGGCGCTCCTCCGTCGTCAGTCCAGACGGCGCCGCGCCTCCGGCTTGTCGGCACGGTAAAACGGTCATGAATCGGATGTCAATGCAGATCTAGCGCTAAGAATCGAATGTCGGCTACATTGATGAGTGATGGAACGAAATTCGCACCAACAGCGAGACATCGTGAACAGACCGTCTGATGACATACTCGATGAGATCGACCGTCGGGTGATCAAGATCCTGCAGGTCGACGGCCGGCGTCCGAACACCGAGATCGCGAGGGAACTCAAGGTCTCGGAGACCACGATCCGCAAGCGGGTTGCGCAGCTGGTCTCGCGCGGCCTGATCAACATCGTGGCCGTGCCCACGCCGAGGGCAGCCGGGATGAACGTGTCGGCAATCATCGGCATCTCGGTGACGCTCCCGAAGCTCAGGGAGATCAGCGAGGAGCTCAAGCGCCAGCGCGAGGTCCGCTACGTCGGAATGTCTACCGGCCGCTACGACATCATCGTGGAGGCGTTCTTCTTCGACCAGCAGCACTTCCTGGATTTCATCTCCAGCCGGCTGAGCCGAATGGACGGCATCACCAGTCTGGAGACTTCGATGATCCTGGACATCGTCAAGTTCTCCTACGAATGGGAGATCTCCTGACCGCCGCCGACGCCGGTGACGCGGACCGAATTCCAGATGGCCACTAGGCACAGACCGCCTATGGCTGCCAGCGCGAACGGGATCGTTGCGGGCATGCCGGGCTCGGCGAAGAGTCCGATAATCACGGGCCAGAAGACTCCGCCAACCATGCAGGCGGACAACATGACGCCATTGGCGAATTGCGGGGAGGCAGCGGTCCGGCTGGTCATTGCGAGCATTGCCGGGAAGACGGGCGCCAGTCCGAAGCCCGCGAGTGCGTATCCGTACGGCGCGAGCCAGTGCAGCGATGCGGCACTTATGGCGGTGCTCGATACCAGCATCCCGCCGAAGGCGATGACAGACGCGGAGATCCTGGTGGTGAGGGGCGGGATGACGAGCCGCCCGACCAGCAAGCCAGCCCAGAAGCAGGCGGCGATCTGGGCGGCCGCGGTGACCGAATATCCGATCCAGACCAGGTGGGTGGATTGCCAGGCGCCGGTGCCGGTCTCCAGCCCGTCGTAGAGGAAGCCGATCGCAGCGAACGGCACCATGATCTTCAGCATGGCCAGGCCGGGCTGGCTGCGGCCGGTAGCTACGGGTGCGGATGCGCGGCGGGCGAGCGCGTGGCTGCAGCCCCGGGCCGGGAGGCAAGCGATGGCGAGCACACCGCAGACGGGGAAAAGCAGCCGCACGCCGAGATGTGCCGACAACCCGGTCAGGACCGGGCCGGCGACGGCTCCGGCGCTGTAGGCCGCGTTGATGAAGTTCAGCATGACGAGGTTTCGCCCGTCGGAGGCCTGGACGAAGGCGGTGTTGATGTACAGGGCCAGTCCGCCGAAACCAGCTCCGGCGGCCACCGCCGTGATCTGGAGGAACGTCCAGTTAGGCGCCAGCCCGATCCCCAGGCAGCCGGCCGCGAAGAAGCCGATCAGGGACATGATCGCTTTCGCCGGCGGGAGTTTCCTTTCGCCCAAGCCGCCGACGGTGATCGCGATCAGCGCGCCGAGCATGTAGAGGCTGACCAGCCGGCCCCCGCTCGAGGCTCCGGCGGGGTAAAGGACGCGGATCGCGGGCAGTGCCGCGCCGAGGGATGCCGTCGCCGCGCCGAGCAACACGAAGAGGGCCAGGGAAGATACCGTCGCACGTCGTGGCAGGCGCGCCGGAGCCGACGGAGGCCGGACGGCCCCGCCCTCCCCATCGGTCGCCACACCAGCACCAATCACCCCACCAGCGACCCCATCAGCGCCAGCCACCGCACCGGCAGGAGCGGGACACTCGGTGTCCGCCGGGTCGACGGGGCCTCCAATTTGGCGCATGGTCAGTGTTCCGGCCGGTCGGGGGCGCAGATGACCGAGATGCCCTGAGCCCGGTAGGTGGCCAGCACGGTTTCGTCGATGGCATCGGTGACCAGGTGGGTGAGTTCGCGGGCGGGTGCGACGAGGTACGGAGCCACGGTTCCCAGCTTGTCGGCGTCGGCCAGGCCGATGACCTGGGCGGAGACCTCGATCATCGCCCGCTTGACGTAGGCCTCCTCGCAGTCGGGGACGCTGAGACCAGCCTCTGGGTGCAGGCAGGAAACCCCGAGGACGCATACGTCCGGCCGCACGGAGCGGATCGCCTCGACCGCCGCCGAGCCCAGGGTCACCAGGCCGTCCTTATGCAGGCGGCCTCCGATCACCGACACCTCGATGTCAGGGTGCGCGGCCAGCGCAGCCGCTGCCGACGGGCTATTGGTGAGCACCGTCGCGCGCAAACCGGGCGGCAACTGCTCGGCTAGGCGCAGCGTCGTCGTCCCGCCGTCGAGCAGGATGACCTGACCGCTGCGCAGCAAGCTGGCGGCGGCGCGTGCGATCGCTGCCTTGGCGGCCGGCGCCTGCCGCAGCCGGGTCGCGTACTGGGCCGCGCCCGGCGAACGCGGCAGGGCGCCACCGTGCACCCGGCGGAGCAGCCCGGCGCCGTCCAGATCTTCAAGATCCCGCCGGATCGTGTCCGGTGAAACCGCCAGCGTCCCGCTCAGCTCGCTGGCCACGACCCGGCCTTGCTGCCGCAGGGCTTGCAGGATGCGTTCCCGCCGCTCGGTGACCAGCATGGCGCCAACATACGCCTAGATGCGGGTTCATGCTAGAAATACGCGGTAAATTGCGGGTTACTACCGTATTAGCATCGACCAGCGTCATCTGGTGGCGTCCGCTACCCGAAGCCGCCCCCCGCGGCGGGCCAACGACGTTGCCGTGTCAGCGGTTCCGGGTCGGCGCTGTCGTCGGATGTGGGAGATGCGCGGGAGACCGGCCTCTGGAATGGGGGCGGAGAACCCGGGCAAATTTTTCTAGCTAAAGGGCAAGAGGTCGTGGTACGGGATTCGCTCCGGCCAGGGGATCCAGCTGGCGGCGCGTTCGGCGGTGATCATGCGGCCGACGGGGCTGGCTACGCAGAGCCCGTCGAGGTCCTCGCCGCCGGCCGCCCGCAGCGCCAGATCCGCGATCGTCGCGCCGATGCCGGGCGGGTCGATGTCCCAGGTGCCGCCGTGGATGCCCGCCTTGACCAGCTCGATCGCGGCCGGGGTGCCGTTGCGGGACACCATCTTGACCTCGCCGAGCCGACCGGCCTCGCGGAGCGCCTCGACCGCGCCGAGCAACGTCTCGTCGTTGAACGGCACGAGCCCGTCCAGGTGGTCGAAGTCGGCCAGCAGGTTGGCGGTCTTCTCCTTGCCGCCCGAGGCGACGTCGGTGGTGTTCTTGTACCTGGGGTCTTCCGGATCGTTGACGGTGACCAGCCCGGACGCGTCCAGCCCGTGCCTGATCCCGAGCAGCAGCTCGATGTCGTCGACGACGTCGGGGCCGCCGACCACGGCGACCCGCGCTCCGGGCGCCAGCAGCGAGGCCAGGTGCTCGGCCATGTAGACGCCGTGGTTGAAGTTCGGGTAGACCACGCTGGCATCGACCGCGAAGCGCGGCCGCTCAAGGCTGACCACGGGCACGTCCTTGCCCTTGGCGTAGCCGACGGCGTCGGCCGGGGTGTCCGGGTCGATCACCCAGATCACGATCGAGTCGAATCCCGAGTCGGCTCCGGCCCGGACGGCACGGTCGGCGTCTTCCCGCCAGTTCTCGCTGGCGAAGTCGGCGTAGGCGACGCGTAGTTCGGCACCGGCGGCCGCGACCGTGGCCTCGATGCCGTGGGAGATCGCGGTGACGGCCGCGTTGGCGCCGTAGGGCATGGGGCTGACGTACAGGACCCTGGTCACGCCTCGCCACCGATTTCCCAGAGCGTGGCTGGCAGCGCGCCGGACAGCACCTCACAGCCGGTCGCGGTCACCAGCACCTGCTGCTCGAACACGAAGATGCCGGCCAGCCCGCCCTGGGGGTGCGGCGGCGCCAGGATCGGCTCGATGCAGAGCACCATGTTCTCGCGGACCGCCACGTCGTCGTCCGGGTTCTCGTGCTCGGTGATGATCGGGCGCTCCCATAGTTCGAGGCCGATGCCGTGGCCGGCGATCGAGCCGACCGGGTCGGTCACGCCTTCGGCGGCGACGTAGCGGGACGCGGTCCTGATCAGCTCGGAGACTCTTACGCCGGGACGAAGCGAGTCGATCGTGGCCTGGGTCGCGCCGGCGGCGACCTCGGCGTAGCGGCGGTCTTCTGGCCTCAGCCGACCGACGCCGATCAGCCGCAGGATGTCGCTCACGTAGCCGTCGCTGGCACCGCCGCCGTCGACGAACACGATGTCGCCCTCGGCGATCACGTTGTCCGAGGCGGGCGAGTCGACCAGCGGATAACGCTTGCGGCCGGAGACGCAGTTGACGAAAAGCGGCTTGGTGCCGGCCGTGGTGCCGTTGGCGTGCATGGCCGAGCCGATGACCGCGACGAGTTCCTTTTCCGTCATTCCGGCCCTGGCCGCCTGGAGGCCGGCCTGGTAGCCGGCCGTGGCCGCGCTCACCGATCTTCGTACGCGCTCGATTTCAGCCGGGCTCTTGATCATTCGAAGGGCCGAGAGCAGGCGGCTGGCGTCGCGGGGCGGGCCGTTCTGGGTGGTCACCTGGTCGGCGATCACCTTGGGCAGCGCCATGATGCTGGCCGGGCCTAGTTCGAACCCGACGTGGCCGTCCCTGGCGCCGGCTGCCTTCAGGTGACCCGCGACCTTTCCTGGCAGTTCTTCGACCTGGCGGTAGGTGTCGGCGGTTGGTGCCCAGGAGGTTCCGGCCGCGCAGCC
>Ga0134128_10011254_pt1 | contig 10701 bp, 4 predicted proteins | sample KB31754_FD_96462 | JGI IMG/M metagenome (GOLD analysis project Ga0134128, IMG submission 96462) | Terrestrial soil microbial communities with excess Nitrogen fertilizer from Kellogg Biological Station, Michigan, USA - KB3-175-4 | ecosystem: Environmental > Terrestrial > Soil > Unclassified ...
CGAAAGCGGCCGAAGAAGTGCTCGACGAGTTCCGCGACAAAGAACATCCCGTCTTTTTGTGGAGTGCGGCGGCCACGCCGCCGCTGGGCTTCAAGCCATCCGATCACATTCGCTTCAACGTCACAGCGCTGCGCCTTGGCAATGACAACTACGTCCTCGCCGCCGGCCAGTCGACCGCCGCGCAGGAGGAGTTCCTCGCCGAGCTGCGCAGGGCCATGCTCCTGACCATCCCGCTCGCGCTGCTCATCGCCGCGGGCGGCGGGTACCTCCTGGCGCGGAAGAGCCTCGAGCCCGTCGAAGAAGCGTTCGCGTCGCAGCGCCGCTTCATGGCCGACGCATCGCACGAGCTGCGCACGCCCGTGGCCATCCTGCAAGGGGAGCTCGACGTCACACTCTCCCGCGACGACCGCGACGCGCGCGACTACCGCGAGAGCCTCGGCATCATGCAGAAGTCGGTGCGCCGCCTGACGCGCATCGTCCGCGACCTCTTCCTCCTCGCGCGCGGTGACGCCGGCCAATACCCGCTGCGCGACGAGCGCTTCTACCTCGACGAAGTCGTCGCCCAGACCGTGCACGCCCTCCGCACGCTCGCCGCCGACTGCGGCGTGACGCTGCGCGAGGAGCACGAATCCGACCTCGCCGTGCGCGGCGACGAAGACCTCGTGCAGCGCATGGTCGCGAACCTCGTCGAAAACGCGATCAAACACGCGCGCGCCGAGGTGTTCGTGCGCTGCGTCGCGATCGGCGGCGAGCGGCGCATCGAAGTGCGCGACGACGGCCGCGGCGTCGCCCCGGAGTTGCGCGACAAAATCTTCGAGCGCTTCTTCCACGCCGCCGGCGACGGCGCCGGCCTCGGCCTGCCGATCGCACGGTGGATCGCCGAGGCGCACGGCGGCCGCGTGTGGCTGGAGAGCTCGGATGACGGCGGCGCGGTGTTCTGCGCGGCCTTGCCGTCGAATTGAACGGCCGCCAGGCGGCGCTGCCACGAGTAACGGATCGCTCGAGATCAGCGTCACCGCCGCACAGCTCGCCGCGGCGGACCGTCGATCACCGGCGTCGCCTTCACGGCATCGCCGCCGACGACCGTAGCCGGCGCGACGCTGACGTCAGGACCGGCGGCTCAGTGATGTCGGTGGTGAGCGGCGCGTTCGCCGGTCGTCGCGGAGATCGAGCCGACGGCTTCCGACTCGACCGGCGTCGTTTGGACGGTGAATGTCGCCGGCCGCTCGCCAGCGTGACTGTGATTCCACCTTCCGGCGCAGGTCGGTTCAACACGATTGTGCCCACGACGTTCGATCCGCCGCGCACGCGCGCGAGGAAACGTCGAGCGTTGCAATCGACGCCGGCACGACCGTGAGAATCGCGTCGTGGCACTCTTCGTCGAGCAGCACCGAGATCGTCGCCAGCGTCGCGTGCCACCGGCGTGGTCGAGATTGGGAACGATGCTCTGGTCGTCCCGCCGCGGATCGACATCTCCGACGGCACGCTCAAGCAAGGCAATCGAAAGATCCTCCTCGGGCGCCGCGTGGGGACGCGCCGCGGCGCCGCGTGGCGGAAGCGTGCCGCTCACTGCGGTGCAGTTCGACATGTGCAGTGAACCGTGCAGCGCCCGGCGGCCGCGCGAGAGCGCGAGGGCGGCTGCACGCGCGGCCGCGACGAACCGAGTCCGCCCAAGGCTCGGCTAGACAGCGCCGGCCGCTACCCGTTCTTCACGCGCAGTCGCTTCGCTCTCGCTCCGCACAAGCGCGCGGAAGCGCGCGAAGCCACGAAGCAGCGGGTCGCGTCTGTCTGAGCCGTGCCTTGGGCGGCGCCACTTGCGATGCTCGCCCGTTTGCGTGGGTGGGCGAAGCGGGCGTGTTCGCAATGGCGATCGCTATTTCGCAACCGCAATCGCTTCCCAGACGTCCTCTCCTACGCCACTGATTCGGTAACGCTTGCCTGCCTCGAAGTGAAAGGGAGACGGTACGGCCCCGAAAGAGATTCGATACTCCGACGGCAGGTTTCTGATGTCGATCTGCGCGAGTTGTGGGAAGGCCTCACTCAGATGACGCATCAAAGACATCGAGTCGTATTCCACTCGTTCGCCAGCTGTCGAACCGAGAGTCGACGATTTGCTGACGAGTCTCACATCACCGACCTCCACTCCATCAATTGGAAAGATCCGCAGACACAGTTGATTTTCCTCCGTCATCACCTCCAGCGTCAGCAGACGCTGTGGTGGATCGAGCGCAATCGTGTGCTGCGACAACTCGACTATCGTCATTGATGAATCAGTGGTGGCGAGAACAATGTCCACCATGGCGGCATGTTGAAGCAGATGCTCGGTCCGATTGGAGCGGATGTCGTCGGGTCGATGTTCATCAGACAAAACTGTTTGCACTTACAACCGAGGTCCACGTCCACTTCGTACCCCACCACCGCGTTGTAACAATGGCCGATGTATTGACACCCCTTGAAAGTCTTCCCCGGTGGCCCTGCTGGTACGTAGTCAGAGATGGGATTGATCGAGAATGTCAGGCATGGAGCGAGGCCTTGGGGATCTGTGTACATTGCAGGCGAATCGGCAGCATAGGCGTAGGGATTTGTCGCATCGCTGAGTCCCTTCGGCGTGGGCCGTCGTACCGCCGAAGTGATCCCTAGAAGCGCAGGACTCGACACTTCGGCGTTTTCTCGCATCAAGCGTTCGCGCGCGGCGCGGCCGGGAGGAAGAAACCGCAACATCCGCCGACCCCCAAAGTGCCCCGGCCCTCCTGGTGCAAGCGGATCGGGTTGGGTATACCGCCCCCACCCCGCCCGGTACCAACGAAATACGTTTTGATAGAGATCGGAACCCTCCTCCGCGGTCTGGCCGGGAAGGCGTAGCGGCTGGTGAGTCGTCTCGCTAGAGCCGCGGTGGACGGCGTAGATCGCGCCGTACGGCTCGTATTCCGCCCGCCAGACCAGCCGGGCATTTTCGTCCGTGAGGGCGAGCGGTGTGCCGAGGTGGTCGTTGAAGTACCAGCGAACGTTGCCGGTGGTGGTTTCGACTTGCGCGAGGGGTTGGCCGCCGAACCAGATGTACTCGTACGCGATTGAGGGCGGGGCGGCCGATGTCGTTGTTTCCGCCAGCAGCGTCAGTTCCGGGGAGTACAACGTGTACCGCGACTCCAAGAGAGTTATCGTCGTTGGAGGCGGCGGATCGCCGTCGCGGCCGCCGAGGGGCGCGACCTTTCGGACACTCGATTGCGTCACGCACGGGATCGATGCCAGCGACGCGCAGAGCGCGACGGGCGTTCGCGTTCTGGAGCCTTGCACGGCAGGCAGCACCGTCAACGTCGCCAATGATGAGACATTGTTGTACGTGGTGACGATCTCGGCCGACTTCTCACGCGCAGCGTGCAGCGCATCGGTAGCGATGGTGAAGGTCGTCACCGTCGCGCCTTCCGGAACCACAACCGTATTCGGCACGGTCACGATGTTACGCCGCCGCGCCTCCACCGTCACGCTCGCGCCGCCGTTTGGGGCCGGACCGCTCAGGGTCACCGTTCCAATCGCTGCGGTGCCGCCCGGTACGCGATCGGGTGCGATCGTAAAGGACGCCAGCGTCACCGCGTTCTTCGGCGCAACGACGACGCGCGCCCGTTGGACGACGCCGCCGTACGAGGCGGTGATGACCACCGGCACGGGCGACAAAATCGTTGTTGTGGCGATGCTGAACGTGGCAGTGGTGTCGTTGGCGTTCACCTTCACGCTCGCCGGCACCGCCACCGCGCCGTTGCTGCTCGAGACCTCGACAATGCTGCCGCCGTGCTCTGCCGACGGCATCGCCAGTGTCACGATCGCGCCGGCGCTGGAGCCGCCGACGATGAACAGCGGTGTAATCGCGATCGACGAGATGTAGTTGCCACTCGGGTGAAGCACGGACAATGACGCCGTTTTCCGCGTCGTCGCATGCTGCGCCGCAATCGTCACCTGCGTGTCGGAGGTCACGAGCGAGGTTGTGATCAAGACGTTCGCGGAGCTTGCTCCCTCCGGAACGGTCACGACGGGCGCCACCGCCGCGACGGTCGGATCGCTGCTCGACAACTCGATCTCCAGGCCGCCGGCTGGAGCCGGTCCGGTCAATGTGACTGTTGCCTGAACATCGTTCGTGCCGACGACCGACGTAGGAGCGATCGTGAGCGACTGCAGCGTGATCGGCGGCGGCTCGAGCGTCACCGTCGTCGAGCGCGTCACTCCCTGCCGCGATGCGGAGATCACGACCGGAGTCGCGGAGCCGACGGCATTCGTTGGCAGTTGAACGCTTTCGCTCGTTGCTCCCGGTGGGATCGTCATAGCGGACGGCGCTGCCACGAGTGACGGATCGCTCGAGCTCAGCGTCACCGCCGCACCGCTCGCCGCGGCGGGGCCGTCGATCACCGGCGTCGCCTTCACGGCATCGCCGCCGACGACGGTCGCCGGCGCGACCCTGAAGTCCGTCAGAACCGGCGGCTCGATTGTGATGTCGGTGGTGACGGAGCGTTCGCTGGTGGTCGCGGAGATCGAGCCGACGGCATCCGACTCGACCGGCGTCGTTTGGACGGTGAACGTCGCCGCCCGCTCGCCCGCGGCGACGACCGCGTTCGACGGCACGCTCAACAATCGTGAGCCGCTCGCCAGCGTGACCGTGATTCCGCCTTCCGCGGCAATCCCGTTCAGCACGATTGTGCCCGCGACGCTCGATCCGCCGCGCACTCGGCGCGAGGCAAAGTCGAGCGTTGCAATCGACGGCGGCACGACCGTGAGGATCGCGTCATGCCGCTCTTCGTCGAGCAGCACCGAGATCGTCGCTGTCGTCGCACGCGCCACCGGCGTGGTCGAGATCGGGAACGATGCCCCGGTCGCGCCGCCGCGGATCGACATCTCCGACGGCACGCTCACCGCCGGATCGCTCGAACGCAAGGCAATCGAAATGCCTTCCTCGGGTGCCGGCGACGCGAGCGTGATGTTGCCCGTCGCCTCGGTGCCGCCGACGACACTCTGCGGGGTTGTCTGCACCGAGTCGATCCGCGAGCCGGCGATGGTGAGCGTGCCGCTCGCCGATGAACCGTTGAATGTCGCGGTGATGACTGCGTTGACGGCACCGGTGATGGAAACTGTGCTGACCGCGAATGTGGCAGCCGTCTGGCCGCCGGCCACGGTGACGCTGGCCGGGACACTCGCCGCGGCGTCGCTGCTCGTGAGCACCACTACCGCTCCTGCCGCGGGCGCCGGGCTGCTGAGCGTGACGGTTCCTTGTGCACTCGCTCCGCCCGTGACGGTGGACGGCGCGATGCTTACGCCGACGATGCGAACCGGCCAGCTCGTGATCGTGCGGACACCGCGTCCGTCGTACGTGTAGGAGATATCGTTCCAGCGCGCCAGTTGGTTTAGCGCCGTATACGCCATGCCGTCGGTGCCGACGCGCTGTTCGTTTCCGGCGGCGTCGTATACGACGTCGCGGCCGTCCGCGGACGACAGCCGCGGCGTGGTCCCCGCGTAGAAGAAACTCGCCGCTCGTCTGAGGCTGAGCGTCAGCACGTTTCCCATTGCATCGTACGCGTACGAACCCGCTCCCCACAGCGCTTCGCCCGTATTCGCCGCCGTCAGACGATTCAGGTCGTCATAGCCGAAGCTGCGAGTGAATGACGGATCGATCTGGTCGTCGATGCCGGTGATGTTCCCGGCATTGTCGTAGTGATATTGATACGAAGCGACGGCACTGCCACTGTGGCTCAATACATTTGCCTGGAGGCGGTAACGCATGTCGTACGACGTCTGCCGCGTCGTGCCGTTGCCGAAAACGATCGCCGTCGCCGGACCGAACGGCAGATAGCTCGCCGATGCTACGAGAGTCGTCGAGCCGGTAGCGGCAGTGATTGGCCGTCCTGCGAGATCGAAGGTCCACGTGACTGTACGTCCCGAGGGATAGCGCATCAAAGAACGATTGCCGGCGGCATCATACTGAAGGGACGTCGTGAACGTCTGCGTAGCGATCGTCTTGAGCTCGGACGCTAAGAGTCCGCGGCGGTCGTAGCGATAGACCGTCGCGCCGCTCGGCTCTGTCATCGACGTCAATCGGCCGCGGCCGAACGGTGCCGACCCGGTGTCGTCATAGGACCACGTCGTCGGCGGCTCTGGGTCGCGAGGCGGCCGCACGGGACTCGACGAAGTTACGCGTCCGAGGGCATCGTAGGTACGTGTCGTCGTGGCGCCATTCGCGTCGGTCGTCGACGTGAGACTTCCGGCGGCGTCGTATGTGTACGTCGTCATGCCGGTGACAGGGCTGTTCTGCGACGCGACGCGGCCGAAGTCGTCGTAGGCGTATGTCGTGACGTTGCCATTCGGATCGGTGACCGATGCGAGATTTCCCTGCACGTCGTATGCGTAGTTGGTCGTAATCGATCCGGCGCCGAGCGTCTGGCGCACTGATTTCAAGCGGTTGAGCGGATCATAGGTGTACGTCGTATTCGCAGTCGTGTGGTTCTCGTCCTGAACGCCGACGAGGTTGTTAGCGCCGTCGTACGTGTAAAGAATTTTTGTTCCGTCAGCGTGATCGATTTCCCGAAGCCGCGCCAGCGAGTCATAGAGGAAGGTCTCGGAGCGCTTCAAGGTCCAGTTGTTCGGCGAGCCGGTCTTGAATCGCTCGGCCGAGCGTTTGCCGGTGGCGGGGTCGTAGTCGTACTCCGCACGCTCGTACAGCGTGGCCGAGACACTTCTGGTCATCGCCGTCGTGCGTCGCCGGTCATCGTATTCATACGCGGTCGTGCCCCCGTCCGGCCGTGTTTCGGAGGCGAGCGGACCGAGCGCGGGCGAGTAGGTCCGCTGCGTGGCGAGGTCAGTCGCACAGAGCGGGTCGACTGCCGTATCACAGCCGCTGACGGCCTTCAGCGTCGTCGTCAGAAGACGGCCTGCGGCATCGTACGTGGACTCGGTGACGACGCCGTTCGGATCGACGACGCGCGTCGCGTTGCCGAAGGCGTCGTAACTCTCGAAGCGAGTCACATTGCCCGCCGCATCGCGCACCGCGGCGAGATGGCCGCGCAGCAGTCCCGGCACCGCGTTCGCGATCGGATAGTAGACCCACTGCGTCACATCGGTGACGTCGGTGCGCGGCCCGTCGACGGAGCGCCTCATCCCAGACGGCTGAGGGAGCGACGGCCAGGCGGAATCGAAATTACCGCCCGGATTGAACGCCGCGCCCGCCGTGCCGTCATAGAGCGCCGTCGTCGAGATCATCGTCTCGGCCTCTGTGGCGCTCTTCCATCCGTTCAGCTGCTCTCGAAGGACAACGCCCGTCGTCGCGTCATACGTGTAGGCCGTCGTCCGCGACTGCTGAGGATTGGCGACGCTTTGCGTCGTCACAGTCGTCGGGCGGTCGGGCCAATTCGTGTCGCCGTAGCTGCTGGTCGTCGTGACCGTGGAGGACGTCGCCTCGAGCGCCGCAGAGGCCAGCGCGTCCGATGTGAGGCGGCAGTGATTGACGTCGGTCTCCGGATCGCAGCCGCTCGGCTTGTAACCGGCTGCCGTCGACGTGGTGCGGCCCTGCGCGTCGAACGAGCGCGTCGTGATGTACCCGCGCGCATCTTGTTCGCGCACCATGTTGCCGCGCGTGTCGTATGCGTAGACGCCGTCGTTGACGCCGCAGCCGGAGCAGCTTCCGACAATGCTCGTCGTCCGCGGGCGGCCGCCGATGTACGCGGAGAAAAAGCTCGTCACTGCGCCCGTCGCGTACGTTACGCGCGCCTGCGTCACGCCCGCGCTCTCCGAGTAGTTGACGGACGTCACATCGCCCTCGTCCGAGATTGAGGACCTCGCCTGTCCGACATCGTAGGTATGCGACTCGATCAGACGGTTCGCGGCGTCGCGCGCCTCGGTGAGATATCCGGAGGAATACGCATAGGTCCGCCACGCGGCGTTATTCGGCCCCTGCACCGTCGTCAGCAGACCGGTGGTGTCGTAGGTGTACTGCCATGTGTTCGCCGTGCCGTCGACCGTGACGGCGCTGATGCGGTTGCCGTTCGCCGTCAGCGTCCAACTCCAGTTGTTCCACGAATCGGCGACACCGACCGGTACAGAGCCCGAATAGCCGATGAGGACATCGCGGCCGGTGGAGCGGGAGTGATATTTGAGCGGCACGCCGTCGCTCGCGCGCACGACGACATCGACGTCGCGCTGCGGCTCATGGAGCGTGTACGTTCCCGCGGTGCCGTCATACGCGAGCGTCGCCGGCATCCCGTTCTGCGGCCACAATTGAACGAAGTTGCGGAACACGTAGGACTCTCCGTCGCCCGTTCGGATGACGACGTATGTGTCGCCGTCGGCGCTTACGGTCTTTGCGACGACGTCGAGAAATGACTGCCAGCCCATTCCGAACCGCCCGGCCACGTTGTTCCTGCTGTCGTATGTCCGCGTCAGCGGCAGTCCGGGCATTGACGGCAACGGATCGCTATCGGTCATTCGCATGTTGCCGCTGGCGACGCTGATCGGATGCGCAAAGCAAGGCGGCGCAGTCGGCGTCAACTGGCAGGAACCTCCATAATCCGCAACGGCGGCGATCGTCGTGGCCGATCGATCGCTGCAGGCCCAGACCGTTACTTTGAGAAATGTGTCGCCGGCGGGCGGAACATGGCGGGCGAAGCCGACGTCGACCTCATCGGTGGAGTCGCCGATCCGCTCGAAACCGGCTGACGCGCCGCTCGGCAGCCATTGGTACGTCACATATCGGTCGCTCCAGGAAGCAAGCGCACGAATGTGGAATCTCGCTGCCAGTCCTAAGCTTCCGTCTCCGCCAGCGCTCAAATATCCGAGCGTTTGTGTGATCGACGGATCATGCGCGGATGCCTCCTCGTGCACCGTCTTCGACTCCGATGCGGCATGACAACCGCTGTCAGTGCAAGTGGCTCCGAAGACATAATCGGCCGCATGACAGAGAACAGCGCTCGTAAATTCAAACGAACACGGTCCATTGGGACACGCGGCCTCGCGTGTGCCGTTCAAATACAGGCTGATCGGTCCGTCGATCGTTGGGCACGAGTTGCTCGCGCTCCAGCGAAAATGCCACGTGCCCGGCGAAACCTCCTCCACTAACGTGGTGAGATTGCACTGTGCAAATGCGCCGGATGCGACAAACGGCAAACACGACAGGAGCACGAATACGGCCTTGCGGAGCCACACATAAACTCCTAACTGCCGCCCGCAAATAGGAGTAGGTCCCGCCGCCGCGTCTTGTGTGTCTGCGGAGTTAAGAAATCGTAACCACGGGAAGTCTTATGGCAACCGAACGATGAACGTCGCCCCCTCGCCCGGATCGCTCTCCACCTCGATCGTTCCGCCGTGTTGCAGGACGATGTGCTTGGCGATGGCGAGCCCCAGGCCGGTGCCGCCGGTGTCGGCGGAGCGGCTCTTGTCGAGGCGGTAGAAGCGGCGGAAGATCTTTTCCTTTTCGTGGCCGGGGATGCCTTCGCCGTGGTCGCGGATGCGCACCTCGCCGGGCGCGGCGTCGATCTCGATCGGCTCGGCGCCGTACTTGATCGCGTTGTCGACGATGTTCGCGAGCGCCTGCTGCAGGCGCAGCGGATCGCCCTCGGCGAATGCGTTCTCGCCGCGGACGATGAACTTCGCGCGGCCGGCGAAGTCCTCGACCACCTCGTCGACCAGCGCGCGGAGGTCGATGCGCTGGCGCGCAAGCTGGAGGTCGCCCGACTCGATGCGGTGCAGCTCCGAGAGCTCGTCGACGAGGCGCTCCAGCCGCCGCAACTGCCGCGACATGATCCTGCGGAGCTGCTTCCCCTCCGCCTCCGTGAGGTGCTCGACGTCGTCGTGCGTCTCCACCGCGGAGCGGAGGCCGGCCAGCGGCGTGCGCACCTCGTGCGAGAAGTCGGAGATGAAATTGCGGCGGATCGACTCCAGGCGCTCCAGGCGCGTCACGTCGATGAAAATCGCCACCGCGGCGATCGCGTCGCCGCCGAGGGGGAGCGTGCGCATCTCCAGCGTCACGTTGCGCGTCGTGAAGCGCTCCACCGACTCCTCCCCTGCCAGCGCGCGGTCGAACGCGTCGAACACGGCGGCGGCGCGGACCACGTCGTGCAGCGGCTTGCCGGCGGCGTCTTCGGCGTCGAAGAGCTCCGCGAACGCGCGGTTCACCAGCACCACGCGGCGCTCGCGATCCACTGCGAGCAATCCTTCGGCGAGACCGTCGAGGATCTGCAAGTCGATGGCGCGCTGCCGCCGCAGCGCGTCGAGCTCCGCCTCCAGCCGTGCGATGCGCTCCTCGGCGGCGGACGCGTCCTGAGACTTGCGCCAGATCATTGCGGAGGATCGTAGCGGTATCCGAGGCCGACGATCGTGGCGATGCGCTCGGTGCCGAGCTTTTTGCGGAGATTGCGGATGTGCGCGTCCACCGTGCGCGTCTCCACCTCGTCCGACATCTGCCAGATCTCGCCGAGGATCCGCTCGCGCGAGATCACCGAGCCGCGATTGCGCACCAGCAGCGACAGCAGCTCGAACTCCTTCTTGGCCAGCTTCACCTCGGCGCCGCGATGAAAGACGCGGTACGACTTGTCGTCGATGCGCAGCTCGCCGTCGTCGTACGCGCCGGCCTCGGCGGAGGTGCGGCGCACGATCGCGGCCACGCGCGCCACGAGCTCGCGCACGCTGAACGGCTTGGCCAGGTAGTCGTCGGCGCCGAGCTCCAGCCCGGTC
>Ga0134128_10011256_pt1 | contig 10700 bp, 5 predicted proteins | sample KB31754_FD_96462 | JGI IMG/M metagenome (GOLD analysis project Ga0134128, IMG submission 96462) | Terrestrial soil microbial communities with excess Nitrogen fertilizer from Kellogg Biological Station, Michigan, USA - KB3-175-4 | ecosystem: Environmental > Terrestrial > Soil > Unclassified ...
CGACACAATTTAAACTCACTACTCCTGCGATCTGTGATCGTCAACAAGAAAGAAAACTGGATGGGCGATCCAGACGATTAAACCTCACTTCTGTAAAAAATCCGCAATCGAAGATCCTTACGTTCTCAAGCTAACTGACCTTATAAAGCCAGAAATGCATAACGAGACGAATTCTTACGCGGTCGGTTTTTCGGAAATCGATAAGACAAAACTTGCGCTGGTCGGGGGCAAAGGGGCCAACCTTGGCGAACTTTCCGCGGTTATCGCGAATATCCAAAATACGGCGATGTTAGCCGCTACTTCGCTTATAAGTTGGCATTACTGAAAGAAGCCGAACAACTCGTACAAGCCAATGTTCTTCACGAAAAGGAGGATACCTTCTATCTGACTTTCGAAGAACTTCGCGACGTCGTGCGTACAAATAAGTTGGACCGTCAAATCATCGACACACGAAAAGACGAGTACAAAACATTCGAGAAGTTAACTCCACCTCGTGTCCATCACCTCTGACGGTGAGATCATTGCCGGCGAGTACAAGCGAGAAAATATGCCCAAAGGAGCTATTGCAGGCATCGCGGTTTCTTCCGGAGTCGTAGAGGGACGGGCGCGTGTGATCTTAAAAATGGAAGAAGCTGATCTTGAAGACGGAGACATCCTCGTCACTCCTTTCACCGATCCTAGCTGGACACCATTATTTGTCTCTATAAAAGGTTTGGTCACCGAAGTCGGCAGCCTGATGACCCACGGTGCGGTGATCGCACGTGAGTATGGCTTGCCGGCAGTTGTCGGAGTGGAGAATGCTACGAAGCTGATTAAAGATGGGGAGAGAATTCGAGTGAACGGGACGGAAGGATATGTAGAGGTCAACCCGACCGGTTTTCACTTGTAGGTAAGAGTGTACAGGGCTTAGTTTTGTTCCTTTGGCGGCAGTAAGCTCAGGACGCGTTTCCAGGTCTTGCCGCTATCTTCAGTACGAAAGACTGTTTCGCGTCCGAGAACCCAGCCATGTTCTTTGTCTGTGAAGCGCACGTCGGTGAGAAAGGGCTCGTTTGGTCCAAGTTGAACGCGTTTCCAGCTATTGCCGCCATCAGTAGTGTGCAGCAACATTCCTTCGAGCCTGATCGAATCACCATTGACGATTCTCTGGCTGCCGGCCAGCCATCCCTCATCACCTACGAAACAAATAGACGACGGGAGCATGTCATGGTCAACACTGATCTGCTTCCATGACTCACCACCATCAATCGTTTCAAACAGCAACGGACGTGACGATTCGCCTGCGACTAACACCTGCTTGCCGGCGATCCATCCATGCTGCGGGTCTACAAACCAAACATCATCGTAGTCAACATTCTTCCCATCGAATAGCGCATGTATCTTCCAGTTTTCTCCTCCATCCTTCGTTCGATAAACTTGCCCACCGCTGCCGCTAACTATGACCGTGTTGGCATCGATCGCAAACATGCCGGTTGGCTGACCTGCGACCCCTGGACTTGAAGTGCTGAGCATCTTCTGCCACGTAACGCCGCCATCACGCGTTCGCCAAAGGCTCAGACATTCGCGTATCCAGCCTTCCTTATCATTTAAAAACTCAATCTGGTTGGAGCAGGTAAACTCGTGCAGCTCCGATATCCTGGTCCATGTTGTACCTCCGGAGTCTGTACTAAACACCTGGCCCTGATGATTGAGGGCCCAACCCCGCCGGCCATCGAGCATAGTGATGCATTCGAACGCATCAGCGACCGCGGCCGGCGGGATGGTTTGCCATGTTTGTCCTCCGTCAGTTGTAAGCTTCAACTCCCTGGTTCGTTCGAGGACCGCTGCTGCTATTTGTGGCCCAGTCACTGACAATCGGAGTTGCGGCATCAACGCTGGGTTTACGTAGTCCACTACTGGTTCGCGCCACAAACAACTCGGCAACAGCGCCAAGACGATCGCTATCGCAAGAATCCTGAGTAGCTGTCGTGATGGCGCTATTGCAAATGCAACTCGTGCGAGAGTTCCTGGCATAGCTTGAACTATATCCTCTCACTACTTACTTAAGGCAGTTGTTGATGATAGTGGGAGTCCAGTCATCGTCCGGCTCAATATAGCCACAATGTGGGCAAAGAGCGTGTCTGGTTTCATGCAAGAGAGTCGCTGCACGTCTTTGAGCGGGACTAATCCCATAGTATTTAGCTTCAACATTGATATCGTCATCGTTGAAGAAATGGTATGTGAGAACTGTGCGGGGATTGGACTTAGGTCCGTAGGTGCCGGCCCAGCTTTCAGGGCCTTCGGCATGAAGCTGAACGCCATTGAAATAGGTAATCCTGCGATTGTCCCACATTGTTCTCAGCGCCTGGTACGCGTTTTCACCGACAAACTGCCGACATGCAGGCCGGTCTAGCGCTGCTTTGGCAATCAGCAGCGCCTGCCAGACAATATTGGCCTGCGATTCGGTCAAGGCTTGCCCCAGGATTTGAAATCCGAACGGCGGCGTGCGACCGGAACCAATGGGATTCGGTGGTAATACTGACAAAACACGACTGACTAATGTACTCGCCGCAAACGAAAGCGCATTCCGCAACATAACTTTGCCACTAAAACCAATCTGACTTACAGCCAGAGTTGCTTGAAGTGCGCTCGATACCCAACCAAGGGTTGTTGCCTGAGTCGCTATGGGTACCATGAGGTCTATACTCGCCCCACTCGCAGTAGTAAACCCACTTGGACCGAGATTAAGGAAAACTGTCTTCACCAGACTCCAGCCAAAGACTGCCGATCCGATCGTGATGACCGCGAGCGCCACCGTCACAGCAATAATGAACCACTTGCTCGTGAGCACCTTGGCGATGCCCTTGAAGACCTTCTTCAGGAAGCTGAAGAATCCGAGTCCACTTGGATCGCTGTGATTGACTGGATCGTTTGCGCAGTAGGCGTAAAGGTTCAAGGTCTGCGGGCTCGACAATGAAGTCGCCTTCATTCCCTGAGGATCGATCTGCGTGAACCTGCCATGATACGGATCGTAGTGACGGTTGACTGCATAATCGAGTTTGGTCGTCGTACTACGATCATAGGAGGTAAATCTCCTGTTCGTGGCCCCGGTACTCTCCAGATCGAGCACAGTGCCGAACGGCAGGTGCGACTGCTCGAATGTGCTCGTGTTTTGTTGATTTGTTACGAGTCGAGTACTTAGCTTATCCGGATGGTGATAATCGACATTCTCACCACCGCTGCCATTCGGAGTTAGAGTTGAAAGCAAGCGCCCACCAAGATAGATATAGCTCTTCGCCCAGCTGGGCAGAGTGGCGGCGCCAATCTCTGTATACTCCGCGGAAACCGAGCCTTCACCGACATAATAAGTTCGCTGTCCCTGGCCTCCACCCAGTGACGGTTCAGTGCTGATTAGTCGCTGAGCATCGTGGCCATAGGTGTAGCTGGTCCGCACCGTGACCTTGTCATCGGCGAGGATTCTCGTTAAGCGATTGGCAGCATCATACTGGTACGCCTGCCAGGTGTTTCCGGGACTCTGCGCTCGAACCTGATTGCCAACCGCATCGTACGTCCAGCCCGCGGTGGTAACCCGATTATTAGTATCGTTGAAGGTAAGTTGCCCGATACCGTCCATAGGGACAGTCGCACCACCCGGCGGCGCGTACGGACTAATCCCGTTGGATTTAATACTGAACTCCGGACACAAATCGAATGCCAGGCGTATATTGCTTCTGCCATTCACAGGCACCAGACTAGTCCAAAAGTCCCAACCACCCTGATCCGGTTCACGAAATAGATACGTCTTGTACAAGTCGTAAACAAAATCGTGATCGGAACGATTACGATTGGCGTACTCAGTCGAATTGAAGATTGTTCCGCCGAGGCTCTGCATCGCCGTAAGTAATTGCGACTGGCCCTGGGCGTACGCTGTTTGCAAAGTACTGAGCCAGTTATTCAGCTCAGTAGAGTTTGGCTGGCGATTCAAACCGTACTGGTAGAAGTTGCGGATATATTGCTCCGCATTGTAGGAGTAAGCGCCCGCCTTATTGCCGTAGCGATCGTAGTCATAACGCTGGGCCCAGATGACGTTTTGTCCTCCGGTGGCCCGCTTCAGCCGGCCGACCGCATCGTATTCATAACCGTGATCCTTGCTATGGTCCAGGTTATTAAGAAGCGAAACCAACTGGCCCGTTCTCTTGCCGTTCGTCCCAGCATAGTTGTAAGTGTAATTGAGAAGCGTCGTCGAGGCGCCACGAACCACAGTCTGGGTATCGAGCAGTCCGGTTTGTGAATCAAAACCATAGTTCTCTGTGATCTGGTTAGCACCGGATAATCCAACCTTCATTTGCGTTATCTGGCTCGCGGCGTTGTAGACAAAATTCGACGCGTGGCTTTGCCCATCAACAGTCAGGCTGGTTGTCCTCCCGGCCACGTCGAAATCGCTATGCACCAACTTTCGCGGTGCTGAGCCGTTGCCATATTCGGCGGGATAACGAGTCTCGATAACTCGATCCATGCCGTCATAGATGAAGTCTGTAACAAACGGATAGGAAGGACGGCTGGTTAGAGTCAGCGTCTTCGAATCGACCAGACCCTGACTGGTAAAGGTGTAACTACATGTGCTGACACCCGCAGTCGTGATGGTGCTGATCGATGTGATGTTCTTCGTTTCCGAACCACTCGACTTTGTGCGGTACTGGTAAGTAACAGTAGGCGCATCGAGGACCCTCAAGTAGTAATCGGGATGATTGGTCGCCAGACCGTGATTTGGATCCAGGTTGGTGTCGTAGGAAATTGACTGCAAGCGGCCCAATGGATCGGGCGTCGTACCGTCGCCGGGATCACTGTGACCGGCAGAGTTGAAGTACCACAAGTTTGTTTTCACTCCACGTGCGTCGAGCACTTGAACAACGTTGGAGTTGATGTCATAGCGGAACCAGTTGCTCCAGAGCGCGCCGGAACCGCCGACACCCACAAACGTGCCTGAATTGTTAATTGCAGCCGAAGTTTCAGCCATCTTTTGGGCCACGATTCGATTAAGCGAATCGTATTTCAAAGAACGGGTTTGGTTACCCTGGGTTATGCCTGTCAGATTTCCAGCGGTGTCGTAACTGTATGTGGTTGCCATACCGTTAGTAGCAACGGAACCGCTGCCATTCGGATCCGGCTCAACCACTTCCGCCAGTTTCTGCTGTGCGTTATTTCGACCCCAACGCTCACGCCCCCAGGCATCGACTATGCGAATGGTTTCACCTGCGGCAGATGAGGCGGCGCTGGGCCGCGTGCTCTCGTTGTAGAAAACCTGCATGGTGCTGGTATCCGCCGCTTGCCTTGTAATTGGGCGGCTGAGCGCATCATAGGTAGTCGTAACCCAACGAATGGTATCGCCGCTGCGATAAGGCAGGCTCTGCTGTGAAATGCGGCCCGAGGTGTCGTAAACCGTATCAACGATGTCCCAGACACTGCCAGCGCCCAGTGCCTTTTCCTGACGCACTTTCCCCTGGCCATCTAAGATCCTGACGTTTTGCTCAGTCACAGTGCTATGTGTCGGATGAGCTCCAAGGTAAGTCGTATGAGTGACGCTCAATCCGGCGTCGTCATAAACGTAATCAGTGTGTGCTCCGCCGCCGGCGAAACTCACCGTCGTCGGTCGCAATGAGGCCGCGTCGTAAGAACTCTGCGACACCCGGCCGTTTGCATCGGTAGTACTCAGACTAACACTGGTGTTGAAGTCAAAAGTCTCGCTCGTTGTTATCTGGTTTAGAGGATCTGACGACGATCCGCTGGTCGTGGACAATGGATAACCATACTGAGTACTGAGCGTGTAGTTATAAGACTTCGTCTGACAGCACGAAGCTGAGCTGGTCACAAGGTTACCGGTGACGTCATACCGTCGCTGCTCTGTAATGGCGCCGGTGAGATTTGCCGCATCAGCATAAGTCGTTACCGTTGTAACGTTGCCGCGGTAGTCGGTGGAAGGATCGAAAACCGGAATACCCGGGCACCATTCCGTGCAGACCCACGAATCAGTGTAGTAATCCCATTGCCAGTTACAGCAGTCGCAACATATTTCGTCGTAGTTGTAAGGATCGTACGAGCCTGCGTGCTGAGTGGCGTTGGGTGTCGCCGTTAGAGTTTGTCCATCATACTGGTAAACGGTTCGGGACACTCTTGTAGTGCCATCTCCGGCGAACACGTCAACAGTTGTGGGCAGGTTAAAGATGTGACGGTTGTGGTAATTCGAGCTGTTTTCGTAATCGTTGCGGGTCACGCGCATCTGTGCGCCGTTGTAATCGTAATTGCGCGTCTCCGTAACCTGGTTGAAATAACCGGTGTAACTGAACTCAGTGGCAATGGTCTGACTGCGTTCGTTAGTCGCTTCCATGCGAACAGGTCGCGGCGCGCTGTAGTAGCCCTGCTCCCAGGTTGTGCTGCTGCCCTGAAGAAATGTGCCTGACGAACTTCTGGTCTCATCCTGATAGACCAGACCATCTTTAAACTGACCGGGAGCATTGTAGGAATACTGAATGCTCTTGGTCAGGTTGGGCATTGTTACTTCAACCTTGCGTGAAGGAACTGTGGGTTGGGCAGGATTGGTAGCGTTCTCCTGTACCAAAAAGCTTGTTACCGCCTGGTCCGTATTCGTGCCATCGCGAGTCCATGTCTCAGTCAGGGTTGTATAAGTGGGAGCGTCAGTGAGGCTGTAGTTGGGAGTGAGCGGATAGTTATAAACCTCTTTCCGGTTCATCTGCCCGGAAGAGGAAAAGTAACCCTGCTCCGTCAGCGTGCTGGCGGAGAAAACCATATTTCTCATTTCCATCACCTTCGCCAACATGCCGTAAGACGAATAGGAGTCGGAATCGTTAAACCAGTAGCCGGTGTTGGTGCCGGGATAGAAGATGGCATCGATCACCCACGGATAGGAGTTGGAGACTCGGGGCGTGAGTCCGGACCAGCCGTGGCTGAGAGCCAACTGTTTGTAATGCAAGCGCACGAGCGTGCGAGTGCCGCCGCCAAGACCGGGCGCGGTTATGGCGGTGAGCAGGTTGTAATAGTCGTAATGAAAGTTGATGACTCTGCCTTGCGAGTCGCAGATCGCAGAGATCTTTGGACCCTGGTTGCCAACGTAACTGATCGTGATCAGGTTGCCGTTCGGATCCGTGATCATGGTCGGATAGGCAATGCCGGTAGCGAGGCTGTAGGCCCAATACTGAATCTTGGTTCCGTTCGCCAACGTGGCATCTGCGTTGAGGACCACGCCGTTGGTATTCGTGGCGGCTGTGTAATCGATAAAGGATCCATCTGTTGTATGTCCGGTGAAGTAGGTTCCCCAACTGTAGTTATAGATTGTTCCGGTGTAGGAACGGCGAGTGCCATCTGCTTCGACAATCATCGCGCCGCCGTTCGTTCCCATTCCTACAACCCGGCCGAAGCCGATTGACCAGCCCGGAGCGGGCCAATCTTTATCGTTGTCGAAACCGATCTGCGATCCTGCTTTGCTCCACACGCGGGAGTTGTAAGTGAGACCCAGCGAGACGTCGAGACCGCGGCTCGGCAAAGCTAGAACCGGCGCGGTGAACTGAAAATTGCCCTTTCCCACCCCACCATCAGGTCCCGCTCCCAATCCTCCTGGATTCCCGCGCTGGTTACCCGGATCGTCTGCGTACCAGTAGTTTGTGTTGTCCCAACCATCGCCCGGTGGAAGCGGCATTGGGGCAGAGGCCGGTGCGTTTTTCGCCGCTGACCGGCTCGAGTGCGCGCGTTGCATACGCGTTCGCCGCTCGGAGTTCGTGCCTTGCGTGCGCTTCATTAGTTTTGCCTGATCGTTATCGGGAGATGCATACGTTGGCAAATCCCTACTCGAAACTTTGCGGCTACTGCGCGGTTTCTCTTTCAAATTGCGTGCGGAACCAGGAAGAACTGTTACGGTCACCTGTGCAGATCTTCCAGCGACGTTGGCTTCAATAGTGAATGTGCCCGGCGTGATCGCCTCGAACACACCTTCTTTGGTTATTTTGCATGGGGGTTTTCCGGTCTTCTGCACTCGCCACTTTGTTTTGAGCCCACTCACGGAATCACCGTTGGAATCAAAACCGACGGCGACAAACAAGACTTTATCGCTGACCGAAACAGTGACATCACCTGGGTAGACTTCTACTTTGGCCACGCGCGCATCGCGCTCTTCCTGGCTCTCTTGTGGTTTTGGACGAGCGTTTTGACCGTTCAGCATCATCCACAGATCGGTAATCGCATTCGAAGCGCGAAGCCAGAATGCTAGATCAGCTTTCCATTGGGTTGAGAGTTGAACAATCGTGCGTGGTCCTGCAGGAGTTGTTGTCGCAAGCAGCGAAATGACGAGAACGATACTGACAACGCGAGCGCCAAGTTCACGAGGGGAATTGCCTTTTACGATTTTGCGAAGGGAATTGAAAGAATAGACGAGTATTCGAGAGAAGGTAAGGGTACGCAGCATTGGACAGACTCCTTTGTGGGATTAAACCTCTGCCAGCGCTAGTTAAAACTGTAGCTGTAAGAGGTGTAAGTTGTACTGTTCAGCGGATGATCGCTGTTGCTAAGCGTTCTGAGCCACTACTTTGGTGTATTGGGGAGCGGGTAAATTCGAAAAAGCCGTCGTTAAGGTCCGCTCGCAGGGGTTGGGCCATGCGACTACGTGCAAGTTTATGGGCTGAGACTTTACCGCTAGATCACAGATCCGTCAATAGCAATATTTTGCTGATCGTTGGACCGATGGACCATTAGACGACGTGGATCAGGAAAGGTTCCGAAAATATTTTTCGATCGATCGAGCGCGAATTGCTCAGAAACAGACAGGCGTTCATCGCTCAATGAAGTTATATTGGATCACGCCGGTCACTTCTACAGGCTTGTCGCCGAGCAGTGTTGGTGAAAAAAGAGAATTCTTTGCTGCTTCGACGGATGCGGCGAAAAGCAAAGGATGACCACTGATAGCTCTGGCCGCTATCACTTTCCCTTCTTTGTCTATTTGTACTCTCACCAACACTGTGCCTGAAGCGTGAGCCTTCCTTGCAATAGTCGGATAACCTGGCGTGACCAGCATCAGTGCCCGCCCGTTTAAGACCTTGAGGGAGCCGCTCGACTGATGAGGAAATAATTGTTCTTCAATTGCAAAGTCGGCTCGAGCGCGAGCTTCGTCGCCTTTTCGAGAAAAAGCAAGACCTCGATTGGCGTGAGCGTTCTTCAGTAACGGGTCAAACTGGAGGGCCTTATCGAAATCAGCAATGGCGCTGTCAAAGTCGAGTTTACCTGCGTAAGCAACGCCTCGATGGTTGTAGGCGTTGGCTCCTTCCGGATCTAATTGGATGGCTTTAGTGAAGTCTGCGATCGCACGGTCGTTGTCGTCTTGCAGAATATAAGTTCTGCCGCGATCGATGTAAGCAGCTCCAGGTCTAAAATTCTCAAACCACGGGCGCGGATCGCGTTGGATTTCTGCAGTTGATGGATCTTTTTCTGTTTTGGCAGAAGCTTTGCTCTGCTCGGCACTTCTCTCAGCGTCTAATTGGATCGCCTTGTCGAAGTCCGCCAACGCCCGCGCGAATTCACCTCTTTGGGAAAGAAGGCGGCCCCGACGAATGTATGCGATGATTTTTTGCGGGTTCTGTTTTATGGCCTGGTCGAAGTTGTCCAGCGCCATGTCATAGTTTTTAAGTACAACATACGCTACACCTTTCGCATAGAATTCGAAGTCGTCGCTTGGGTTCTGTAGGTATGTCACTGCGTTTTCAGCAAAGACCTTGGCTTGGTCTGTTTGTCCGTTGGCAGTACTTAACTCGCACATCACTGCGAAGTACATTCCCATCTTCGCGTTTTGGTCATACTCGTTGGCCTCGCGCGGTTTCCTCTGCGATTCGTTTGACTGATTCGAGGCTGCGTTAATTGCCGTCGACTGGGCCCATTCAGTTGGGGGCAGGGCAAGGATAAGTAACAGTGTAAGTGAGGCTGTAGTCAAAACAATTCTGACTCTCATATTAAGCTCGCGTCACCGTAAAAGGGCCTTCTAACTTCGACGTCTTCGTTCCGATAATCCACCAGGGAGCTATCTGCATCAAGAATCATTTGCTCCTCGTCCGAAAGTTGCTCGTACGGGATGCCGTCGCTCTTCCTGAACTCAACCTCTCGCTTAAGGAGGAATGTCTCATTATCGAGCCACCCAGTGCACTCCGTCAGTTCAGGACCCTTCCCAATTTTTTTGTACGGCAGTACGTCGGGAGTGCGAAAATCGTAAAACGCCAGCTCGTAGGGGCAGGCCCACAAGCAGCCATCGACAGCAAGAACCAGCTTATCGGGCGATGGGTAAACCGCTGCCCAACAGAAAGCGTTGCCTATATATCCTTCTTCGGGGAAATACGCTTTGTATTGCCCTTCCGTAAGGTTCACAACTGAATAACCCTGGTAATCTTCGCCGAGGAGGAGGTATTCATTGCCGTTAGGGTGGTCAACCCAGGCGTGCCAAAAGTGTCCGATGTTGCGCTTCACGTCGGCGAGAATTTTCCTGTCTGCGAGTCGCCTGACGATCCCTCTCGAATATTCCCAGCAGACTTCGCCGGGCACGCCGTGGTGTGAGATGCAGAGCTGATACAGGCCCGAAGGAGAGACATATTCCTGATCCTCTCCCTCGAGCCTCGAATATCTGGAGAAGACCTCCTCGATTGCCCTTCGCTTTTCGGTATACCGATTATCCATAC
>Ga0134128_10011257_pt1 | contig 10699 bp, 8 predicted proteins | sample KB31754_FD_96462 | JGI IMG/M metagenome (GOLD analysis project Ga0134128, IMG submission 96462) | Terrestrial soil microbial communities with excess Nitrogen fertilizer from Kellogg Biological Station, Michigan, USA - KB3-175-4 | ecosystem: Environmental > Terrestrial > Soil > Unclassified ...
CGAACCTGGCGGTAGGCATTGATGAGGCGGCGCTCCAGCTCTGCGGCCACGGCTCTGTGCACGAACACCCGGCGTGTCGTGGTACAGCGCTGGCCGGCGGTACCAACAGCGCCGAAGACGATCGCTGGGGCGGCGAGATCGAGGTTCGCGGTCTCAGCCACGATGATGGCGTTGTTGCCGCCGAGCTCCAGGAGGCTCTTGCCGAGGCGCGCGGCGACGCGCTCGCCGACCTTGCGGCCGACAGGGGTTGAGCCGGTGAAGGAAATCAGGGCGACGCGACGGTCGTCGACAAAGCGCGTGGCGAGCTCGGTGCCGCCATCGATGAAGAGCTGGAAAATGGGGGGCAGGCCGCGCGCCGCCAACACGCGGTTGCAGAGCTGCTGCACGGCGATGGCGGTGAGAGGGGTCTTGGGGGAGGGCTTCCAGACCGAGACGTTGCCGCAGATCGCGGCGAGGAAGGCGTTCCACGACCAGACGGCGACCGGGAAGTTGAATGCGGAGAGGATGCCGACCACTCCCAGCGGGTGCCACTGCTCGTACATGCGATGGCCGGGGCGCTCGGAGTGCATGGTGAGGCCGTAGAGCATGCGCGACTGGCCGACCGCGAAGTCGGCGATGTCGATCATCTCCTGCACCTCGCCCAGTCCCTCGGCGAGGATCTTGCCGTTCTCGAGCGCGACCAGCGTGCCGAGATCGGTCTTGGCGCGGCGCAGCTCTTCGCCGATGAGGCGGACGACCTCGCCGCGCTTCGGCGCCGGCACCGAGCGCCAGGCCGCCGCGGTCTCGGCCGCTGAGGAGATGACGGCCTCGTAGTCCTGCGGGCCGGCGGGGCGCACCTGCGCGATCAGCGTGCCGGTCGCGGGATTGCGTACGCTGAGGAGGGGGGCGTCGGCGCTGCTCGTCCAGCCTTGCGAGCCGGACCACGCACCGGGGTTGAGCGGCGCGAGCTCCAGCCTCGCGAGGATGCCGTTGACGTTGGACTCGAGGCTGCTCATCGTGCTGCGGCCTTTTTCTGCGTGCGCTGGTGTCCGGTCTTGCCGGAGACGATCACCTCCGCGGAAACGTCCTTGGTGCCGCCCTGCGCGTAGTAACGGCCGAAGCGGTTGGCCAGGATGTCGGTCAGGCGGAACTCCTCCTGGGCGACGAAGCCGTGGTAGCGATCGGGATGCTCGAGCACGAGATCGACCACGGAAGTGATGCCGGCGGCGGTGGTCACCTGGATGGCCGACCACAGCCGGCCTGCGATGAGCTGCGGGTAGATCTTGTTGACGTAGTTCTCCTCGCGCAGCTCTCCGTCCTGGGTACCCGTGACTGCGGCGTAGACGATGACGACATCCTGCAGCGTCTGGGGTACCGCGTTCTCGAGGATGCGCTTCAGCGTGCCCCGATCCTGATTGAGCTTGAGGTCATTCATCAGCAGGCGCATCTGCTCGCAGTGGCCCGGGTAGCGGATCGTCTTGTAGTTCATCGATTCGGAGCGCGTGCCGTGCGTCTCCGCCAGCGAGCCCAGGCCGCCCGAGGTGTTGAACGCTTCATAGAGCGTCCCGTCGATCTCGATCTCCTCCATGCCCTCGAGCGGCGCCACTTCCACGGTGCGGCCGTCGACGATCGCCTGGCAGGGATTGCCGTACTCGTTGATGAGGCCCTCGGTCGACCACGTGAGGGAGTACTTGAGCACGTTGTTGGGATGCTGCGGCAGGGCACCCACGCGCAGCTTCACGGCGCGCAGCTCCTCGAAGTGCTTGATGAGCTCCGCGGCGGCGATGCTGATGAAGCCGGGCGCGAGGCCGCACTGCGGCACGAACGCTCGCGTCGAGCCGGTCGCGATGGCACGCACGGAGCGCGTGACCTCCACGTCCTCCGTCAGGTCGAAGTAATGCACGCCCGCGGTGCGCGCGGCCTCCGCCACCGTGACGTTGCAGTAAAACGGCAGGCTGGAGATCACCGCATCCACCGGATGCTGCGCGAGGTGTTGCTCGAGCGAGCTGCGCTGCTTGGCGTTCAGCGCGAAGGCGCTGAGGCCGGGGGCGCCGTGCGCGCGCACCACGGCTTCGGCGATGGGGCCGTCGACGTCCGCGAGCTGAACCTGGTAGGCGCCCGAGCTGGCCAGGAGCCCGGAAATGAGGCTGCCGATCTTGCCGGCGCCGAGAATGAGTACGCGATGCATTCCTACCTCTCCGAAAAGATGAATTATAGCCGGCCAGGGCCGGTGCCTGGAGGGCCGGTCGGTCGCCTGCGTGGTACGATTCAGCTCCTCATGCGCTCCCCCGAGACGACCTCCTGGCACTGCGCGAGCTGGCAGGCGAAGCCCGCCCAGCAGCAGCCGGTTTACGACGATCCCGCCGCGCTGCAGCGGGCCGTGGCGGAGCTTTCGCGGCTGCCGCCGATCGTCGTCTCCTGGGAGGTCGAGGCCCTGCGCGAGCGCCTGGCCGCGGCCCAGCGGGGACAGGCATTCCTGCTCCAGGGTGGCGATTGCGCCGAGACGTTCGCCGACTGCGAATCGGACACGATCGTCAAGAAGCTGAAGATCCTCCTGCAGATGAGCCTGGTGCTCCTGCACGGCCTGAAAAAGCCCATCATCCGCGTGGGGCGCATGGCCGGGCAGTACGCCAAGCCGCGCTCGGTGGACACCGAGGAGCGCGCCGGCCTCACCCTGCCGAGCTTCCGCGGCGATCTCGTCAACCGGCCGGAATTCACGGCGGCGGCGCGGGCTTCCGACCCGGATCTGCTGCTGCGCGGCTATGCGCGGGCGGCCCTGACCCTCAATTTCGTGCGCGCGCTGGTCGATGGCGGTTTCGCCGACCTGCATCACCCGGAATACTGGGACCTCGGCTTCATCAAGCACGCGCCGCTCAAGGACGCCTACCAGCGCATCATTCAATCGATCGGCGATGCGCTCGATTTCTTCGAGGGCATGAGCGGCACCGCCGTCCACGAGGCGACGCTGGTCGACTTCTACGCCAGCCACGAGGGCCTGCACCTGCTCTACGAGCAGGCGCAGACCCGCTTCATCCCGCGGCAGAACCGCTGGTACAACCTGTCGACCCACATGCCGTGGATCGGCATGCGCACCGCGAAGCTCGACGGGGCGCACGTGGAGTACTTCCGCGGCATTTCCAACCCGATCGGCGTCAAGGTCGGCACCGCGATGGACGCCGCATGGCTGCAGGGTCTGGTGACGACGCTGAACCCGCAGAACCAGCCCGGGCGCCTCACCCTGATCCACCGCTTCGGTGCGAAGGACATCGCCACGGCGCTGCCGAAGGCCATCGAAGCCGTGCGCGAGACCGGGCAGACCGTGCTCTGGGTCTGCGATCCGATGCACGGCAATACGGAAACCAGCACGGGCGGCCTCAAGACCCGCCGCTTCGAGAACATCCTGACGGAGCTCGATACCGCCTTCCGCATTCATGCGGAGATGGGCTCGCATCTGGGCGGCGTTCACATCGAGTTGACTGGCGAGGACGTCACCGAGTGCACGGGCGGCGCGCGCGGTCTCACCGACGCGGACCTGGCCAGGGCCTATCGCTCCACCGTCGATCCGCGTCTCAATCACGAGCAGGCCCTGGAGCTCGCGATGCTCATCGCCGAGCGCAGCCGAAACCGTCGTGCGAGTCAACGCGCCTAGTCTGACGCACACACCCGGCGCCCGCTCGCCCTCGGCTGTACGGCTATTCAGGATGTCCGGCCGCATTGCCGGTACAATTACCCGATGCAATACGAGCACATCGTCGTCCCTCCCGAGGGACGCAGGATCACCGTCAATCCCGACAGCAGCCTGAACGTTCCGGACAACCCGATCATTCCCTACATCGAAGGGGACGGGATCGGCATCGACGTCACGCCCGCGATGCTGCGCGTCGTGAACGCCGCGGTGGAGAAGGCTTACGGGCGCAAGCGCCGCATCAGCTGGATGGAGGTCTACTCCGGCGAGAAGGCCAACGCGCGCTACGGCCAGTGGTTTCCCGACGAGACGCTGCAGGCGCTGCGCGAATTCGTGGTCTCGATCAAGGGACCGCTCGGCACGCCGGTGGGCGGCGGCATCCGCTCACTCAACGTGGCGATGCGCCAGAGCCTCGACCTCTACGCGTGCGTGCGCCCGATCCGCTATTTCCCCGGTGTCGTGAGCCCCATGCAGGACGCCAGCCTCACCGACATGGTGATCTTCCGGGAGAACACGGAGGACATCTATGCGGGCATCGAATGGCCGGCCGGCTCCGCCGAGGTCCACAAGCTCATCGCCTACATGCACAAGGAATTCGGGGTGACGGGCATCCGCTTCCCCGCCAGCTCCGCGATCGGCATCAAGCCGGTATCCAAGGAGGGCAGCCAGCGCCTGATCCGCAAGGCCATCCAGTACGCCATCGACAACGATCGCGTCTCGGTGACCCTGGTGCACAAGGGCAACATCATGAAGTTCACGGAGGGGGCGTTCCGCAACTGGGGCTACCAGCTCGCCAGGGAGGAGTTCGGCGCGAAGGAGATCGACGGCGGTCCGTGGCTCGAGTTCCCGAACCCGCTCACCGGCCACGAGATCATCGTCAAGGATGTGATTGCGGACAACTTCCTGCAGCAGGTGCTGCTGCGGCCGGAGGAGTACGACGTCATCGCGACGCTCAATCTCAATGGTGACTACGTGTCCGATGCGCTCGCCGCACAGGTGGGCGGCATCGGCATTGCGCCCGGAGGTAACATTGGCGAAGGGCTGGCCGTATTCGAGGCGACGCACGGCACCGCGCCCGGATTCGCGGGCAAGGACCGCGTCAACCCGGGATCGCTCATCCTCTCCGCGGAGATGATGCTGCGCTATCTCGGCTGGAAGGAAGCCGCCGACCTCATCATCAAGGGTGTCACCAACACCATCGCCAACAAGGAGCTCACGTACGACCTCGCGCGGCTGCGCGAGGCCATCAAGGCGCCGAAGCGGGAGCTCGCGGCGCGCAACAGCGTCGAGGAAGACCTGCAGCGGCTCATCCCGGGCGCGAAGCTCATGAGCTGCTCCGGCTTCGCGACCGCCATCATCCGGCACATGGACAACTGAGATTAAGCAGGCGAGGACGAATGGGGGACGGCGGCCGGTGCTGCCGGTGGCGCGGACCGAGGCCTACGATCCCGACTGCACGCGCTGCCCGCGGCTCGCGGAATTCCTGGCCGAGGTCCACGGGAGCTATCCGGACTACTGGGCGCGGCCCGTACCCTCCTTTGGGGTTGCGAACCCGCGGATCGTCTTCGTCGGGCTCGCGCCGGGGCTGCATGGCGCGAATAGAACCGGGCGGCCCTTCACCGGCGATTACGCGGGGGAGCTTCTCTACCGAACGCTGTTCGAGGCGGGCCTCGCCACCCGCCCGCAGTCCATCGCGGCGGACGATGGTCTCGAGCTCAAGCACACACGCATCATCAATTCCGTCAAGTGCGTTCCCCCCGGCAACAAGCCGCTGCCGGAGGAGATCCGGCGCTGCAACGCATACCTCAAAGTGGAGCTCGAGGGCCTCAGGCACGTGCGCGTCTTTCTGGCGCTCGGGCGGGTGGGGCACGATGCCTTCCTGCTGGCGAGCGGACTGAAGCGTAGCCACTTTCCCTTCGGCCACGGGCGCGAGCATTGGCTCGACGAGACGCGCTGCCTCATCGACTCGTATCATTGCAGCCGGTACAACACCTCGACCGGGGTGCTCACCGAAGCGATGTTCAGGAAGGTGGTGAGACGCGCGTGTGAGCTCGCGGGCTTATAGCGGGCGGCCTCGGTCGATGGACAATTGACCATGACCTCGACTGAATTCGACCCCAAGGCTTTCACCGCGGCGCTGCCGCGCCGTCCCGGCGTCTACCGCATGTTCGGCCCCGGGCGGGAGCTGCTCTACGTCGGCAAGGCGCGAAGTCTGAAGGACCGGGTGAGCACGTACTTTGCCGCGAGCAACGTCAACCCCAAGGTGCAGGCGCTCGTCCACCAGATCGAGGACATCGAGGTCACGGTCACCAACTCGGAGACCGAGGCGCTGCTCCTCGAATACAACCTCATCAAGGCGCACAAGCCGCGCTTCAATGTCGTGCTGCGCGACGACAAGAGCTTCCCATACGTGCACCTTTGTGTGGACCACGAGTTTCCGCGGCTCGCCTTCTACCGCGGCTCGCGCAGCGCTCCCGGGCGGTACTTCGGACCCTTCCCGAGCGCCTGGGCCGTGCGCGACACGCTCAATCAGCTGCAGAAGCTCTTCCGGATCCGCAACTGCCGTGACAGCTTCTTCGCCAACCGCAGCCGCCCCTGTCTGCAGCACCAGATCGGCCGCTGCTCGGCGCCGTGCGTGGGACTCATCACACGCGAGGCGTATGCGCAGGACATCGAGTCCGCCATCAAGGTGCTCGAGGGCCGCAGCGATGAGGTCAACGCCACGCTGCAGGCGCGCATGGAAGAGGCCGCAGCAAGACTCCAGTTCGAGCGTGCGGCGCAGATACGCGACCAGCTCGCGGCGCTGAAGAATATCCAGGCGCAGCAGATCGTGACGGCGGAAGGCGAGCGCGACGTCGACGTGTTCGCCATCGTCGGCGAGCCCGGCGAGTACGCGATAAGCGTGATGCTGGTGCGCGGCGGCCGCAATCTCGGCACCACCAGCTACTTCCCGCGGGCAGCGCTCGCGGAGCCGGAAGAGGCGCTCTCGTCCTTCGTGATGCAGTACTACGCCTCGCAGGAAGCGCCCCCGGAAGTGCTCCTCGGGCAGACGCTCGAAGACACCGAATCGCTGGGCCAGGCGCTGTCGTCGCGAACGACTCATACCGTGCACGTGCGCCGCCCAGCGCGGGGCCTCGGCGCCCGCTGGGCGGAGCTCACACGCGAGAATGCGATACAGGCGCTGCGGATGCGGCTCGCCCAGAAGCAGGGGCTCGATGAGATGCTGGCCGCGCTGGCGGCGGAGCTCGAGCTGCCCGAGGCGCCGCAGCGGATCGAGTGCTTCGATATCAGTCACACGGGCGGGGAGGGCACGGTGGCCTCGTGCGTCGTCTTCGGCGCGGAGGGGCCGCTCAAGAAGGAATACCGGCGATTCAACATCACCGGCGTGACCCCAGGCGATGACTATGGCGCGCTGCGACAGGCGCTCGAGAGGCGCTACACGCGCGTGCGTGACGGCGAGATTCCCGCGCCCGACCTGCTGCTGATCGATGGCGGGCTCGGGCAGATCGCGGCGGTGCACGAGGCGCTGGCGGAGCTCGGCTTCGGGGACATCATGCTGGTCGGCGTCGCCAAGGGGCCCGACCGCCGGCCGGGGCAGGAGCGGCTCTTCGTGTATGGCGCGGCCGCCCCGCGCATCCCGCAGGCGCATTCGCCGGCCTCACGGCTCATCCAGCGGATTCGCGACGAGGCGCACCGCTTTGCGATCACCGGCCACCGGCGCAAGCGCGCGCGCCGCTACAATGAGTCGGTGCTCGAGGCGGTGCCGGGCCTCGGCCCCGCCAAGCGCCGGGCGCTCCTCACGCATTTCGGCGGCCTGCAGGGCGTGATGCGCGCGGGCGTCGCGGATCTCACCGAAGTCGCCGGAATCGGAGCGGCGCTCGCTCGCACCCTCTATGATCACCTCCACCCTGGCTCATGATCGCGCGATGCTCTGGAACCTGCCGAACACGCTGACGTGGCTGCGCATCGCCGCAATCCCGCTCATCGTCCTGCTCTTCTTCATGCCCTACCACTGGTCCGACCCGGCCGCGGGGCTCCTGTTCGTGGCGGCGGGCATCACGGACTCGCTCGATGGCTATTTCGCGCGCCGCCTCGGGCAGACCTCGCGCCTCGGGGCGTTCCTCGATCCGGTGGCCGACAAGCTGATCGTGGCCGTGGCGCTCGTGCTGCTCGTCAGCAAGGACACCAGGCTCCTGATCGTCCTCACGGCGGTGGTCATCATCGGCCGCGAGATCACCATCTCGGCGCTGCGCGAGTGGATGGCCGAGATCGGCGAGCGGCGCAAAGTCGCGGTCTCGCAGCTCGGCAAGATGAAGACGATTTTGCAGATCGTGGGCCTTTCCATGATGCTTTATCGAGCACCGCTCCTCGGGCTGCCCATCTACAACGTGGGGGTGGTGCTCACCGAGCTCGCGGCGGCCGCGACGCTGGTGTCCATGGTCGCCTACCTGCGCGCCGCGTGGCCGGAGCTCAGGCGCTGAGGCGGACGGGGCGCGGCGCCTTGCCTTGACTTCGCAGGGGCCGCACTTAAAATGCCGTCCCTCACTCGGGATGCGGGAATAGCTCAGTTGGTAGAGCGCAACCTTGCCAAGGTTGAGGTCGCGAGTTCGAGCCTCGTTTCCCGCTCCAAAATTCCTTCCTACACAAAGACTTACGCGGTTGGGCCATTTCTGTTCAGGGAATTCTCAGGGAATTTTCCCTGACCCTGGAGACGGCCGCCAGCCCATAGACGGCGCGCTTTTCCCGGACGGCATTGTCGGGCCTTGGTAAGCCGTACGGGAGCGTCATCTCCACACGCAGTACCTTCCGGGCGTGACCCTTTTGATAAGCGCGCGTCATGTCCGGGTCCTTGTGCGCCATCAGCTCCTGCACGGCGGCCACTTCGTACCCGGCAGTCGCGTAGAGGTGTGAAGACAGCGCTCGGATCTCATGCAGGGACCGAATAGATAACATTGAACTGTTCGATGTCATTCGCTGGCGACGCTTGTGGGGTAAGGGGTCGACGAACAAATCATCGACCGGGTTGCCCAGATGTGCGGGTACATGCCGGTCGACTTCGCGTACCTGCGTATCAACCATCGGCACTTGAATCTTCCCGAGCGCGGCTATCACGCGAAATATCAAGTACTTATATGATGTTGCTCACATAGAGGTGCGAACCCACGGATGCCATTTCCCGGGGTCCTCCGATTGCCAGCGGAAATATTTCTGACTAAAGTCAGAGAATGCGCGAGATCGAGCAGATCCGCTCCTTCAATCGGACGGTCACCCGGCGGCTGGGGGTGCTCAATGAACGGTATCTCGGCCGCGACCGGCCCCTGGTCGAGTCGCGGCTGCTCTTCGAGATCGGCACCAGCGGCGCTTCGGTCCGCGAGCTGCGGGCGCGGCTCGGCCTCGACTCCGGGTTCTCGAGCCGACTCTTGCGCGCGCTCGAGCGCAGGAAGCTGGTGAGGACCGAGACCTCCGGGGCGGACGGGCGGATCCGGATCGCCTACCTCACCCGCGCGGGGCTCGCCGAGCTCGAGCGCCTCAACTCCCTCTCGGATGATCTCGCCCGCTCGATGCTCGCGCCGCTCGAGGGCGAGCAGGCACAGCGGCTGGTCACCGCGATGACCGAGGTCGATCGCCTGCTGCGCGCCTCGAGCATTGAGCTCACGCCGGCGGACCCGCGCAGTGCGGATGCGGAGCGGTGTCTGCAGCGGTACTACGCCGAGCTCGCTGCGCGGTTTCCGAGCGGGTTCGAGCTGCACGCGGACCATGCGCCGGCCGCGGAGGAATTTGCTCCGCCTGCCGGGTGCATGCTCGTCGTCCGGCTCTTCGGTGAGCCGGTCGGCTGCGGCGGCATCCGCACCCTCGAGCCTGGGGTGGGCGAGATCAAGCGCATGTGGATATCGCCGGAGGTCCGTGGAATGGGCGTCGGACGGCGTCTCCTAGGCGTGCTCGAGGAGGTGGCGCGTGCGCGTAAGCTGCGCACCGTTCGCCTCGACACCCATGGCTCACTCGCCGAGGCGCTCGGCCTCTATCGAGCGGCCGGTTACCGCGAAATTCCCCGGTACAACGACAACCGCTACGCCCAACACTGGTTCGAGAAGAGCCTGGGCTGATACCTGCGATGGCGGCGCCGCGCGATTGCCCGTCCGCCGCAAGTCGCCCAGAATCGGCCGTGGAAGGACAGGAAATACCTTGCAGCGACGCGAATTTCTTCAGAACGCGGTGACTCTCGGCGCCGGCGCGATGAGCTGGATGATAGGGGCGCCACTCTCAGCGGATGCGGCGTCCCGAGAGCAGGTGGATGTCGCCCTCATCGCGCGACCGTACGCGTTCCCGACTGACACCGGTGCGCATTTTCAGGGGCTCGCCTACAACGGGCGAATTCCGGGCCCGCTGCTGCGCGTGCGATACGGGCAGACGCTGCGCGCGCGCTACCTCAATCACACCGGGGGCCCGAGCTCGATCCATTGGCATGGGATGATTCTTCCGAACGACATGGACGGCGTGCCGGGCATCACGCAGACGGCGGTCCCGGATGGTGGAGAATTCGTCTACACATTCAAGCCCGATCCTCCGGGATTGCGCTGGTATCACTCGCACGCGGGCGACCAGCAGGTGCGCGGGCTCTTCGGAGCCTTCCTGGTGGAAGACCCCGGCGAGCGGCGCGCAGACGTGGAGGCCGTGCTGGTGCTGCACGATGTGCCGGACATGAGAAGCTTCCGCGCCGCCCTGGCGGGAAAAAGCACCGCGCCGATGGACGTGCCGCCCGGAATCCCGACGCCCGGGATGCATCCCGCGTCGGGCGCCGGGTCGATGAAGGACATGCCCGGCATGACCAACACGTCAGGGATGAAGGGTATGTCCGGGATGAAAGGCATGTCAGGAATGAGTGACATGTCTGGAATGAAAGGCATGCCCGGGATGAATGACGGGAGCATGATGGGAGATGAGGTCTCCTACCTGTCGCACTGCATCGACGGCGCGGCGTATCCGCAAACCCGACCCCTCATCGTCAAGGTCGGTCAGACCGTGCGGCTGCGCATC
>Ga0134128_10011259_pt1 | contig 10699 bp, 8 predicted proteins | sample KB31754_FD_96462 | JGI IMG/M metagenome (GOLD analysis project Ga0134128, IMG submission 96462) | Terrestrial soil microbial communities with excess Nitrogen fertilizer from Kellogg Biological Station, Michigan, USA - KB3-175-4 | ecosystem: Environmental > Terrestrial > Soil > Unclassified ...
GGGTTCTTCGATGACGCTGTCATTGCCGCCGGATAGATGATCGGCGGATAGGTGTCGGCCGGGAAGACGCCGGCGACCTTCACGCCTTTGTCCGCCGCCGCATCCGTCTGATAGACGATGCCGAAGGGCGCCTCCTTGCGCGAGACGAAAAGCAGCGCCGCGCGCACGTCTTCGGCACTCGCAACCTTGCTTTCGACCGACTCCCAGATGCCGAGCTTTTGCAGCGCGGCTTTGCCGTATTTGCCGGCGGGGACGGAATCGGGATTGGCCATGGCGAGCCTGCCATCCCCCAGCATCGCCGCGAGCGGGAAGCCCGGCTTGATGTCGATGGTCTTGGCGCTGTCTGCCGGCTCGACCAGGACGAGGACGTTGCCGAACAAATTGGCGCGCGTGTCGGCCTTGATCGCGTTGCTCTTCTCGACGTCGGTCATCCAGTCGAGATCGGCCGAGATGAAGATGTCGGCGGGCGCGCCGTTCTCGATCTGCTTGGCGAGCGCCGAGCTCGCGGCGTAGGACACTTTGATCGCGCCGCCGCCGCTCTTCTCGTAAGCCGCGACCGTATCGTCGAGCGCGTTCTTGAGGCTGGCGGCCGCGAAGACCAGGACATCATCGGCCGACGCGGGGGACGCCAGGAGGACCAAGCCAAAAGCCAGCGCTAGCCCAGCCGGAATAAAACGGAAATGCGACAGCGGCAAATGGTGCTCCGATCCGATATATCTTCTCGAATATGACGCGTTCGCTATATTTTCAAGGATATAGTGGAGCAAACATAAGGTTGCTTTGGGGGAGCGGGTAAGCACGGCGCGCGGCGGGCGCGGTGTGGTGCGCGTCGAGGGTTGAGTTAGAGCGAAGAGGCTGAGGGCTCCCGTTCAGGGCGACGGCATGTAGGGTGAGCACGAGGCGTGCCCTCCGGCGGGCTCCTTGGCCGTTTCCGGCAAATCTCGGAGTTTTGATCGTAAAAAGCTGTGAATAACTTCGACCGCGCATGAGCCAAATGCGCGAATACGTGCCGCAATGCGGTGGTTATCTAGCGTTCACAATGTTTGCGATTGCTCCGGTAAATTATAATTGCGTCGGAAAGGACAAAATCTTCGGCTCACGCCACAAAAGGGCCACCTTCCACCCTTAGTGTGAGAAAAACGGAGGTTGGAGGGGCCAATGCCGCATTGGTGGCTGACAGGCGAAGCATCGCTAGAGGAATTGCTCAGCGACGAAATCATGGGTCCGGTCGCTGCGAGTGCCGGCCTGAGCCGTGAACAGCTGAGGTCAAGCCTCGCCGACGTCGCGCGGCGGATCGGCAGTGGCCACGAGAGCCGGAGCCGGAAGGAGCCGCGGCAGGTCGCGGTCGGATTCTGAGGTCGCGCTGCCCGCAGCAAGCGGGAATTCGATCACAACTTTGAGACCGGGACGGTCGGCGCCGGGGACGCTGTCCTCGAGCCAGATCGTGCCTTCGTGCAGCTTGGCGACCGCGCGGACGAGGCTGAGCCCGAGCCCGTTGCCGGGCGTACTGCGGCTGCCTTCGAGCCGCACGAAACGGTCGAACACGGCGCTGCGCCGATCGGGCGGCACGCCGGGCCCTGTGTCGCTGACCTCGATGCGCGCCTTGCCGGCGCGCGTCTCGACGCTCAGGGCGACTTTGCCTTCTGGCGTGTATTTGAGCGCGTTGTCGAGCAGGTTGGCGATTGCTTGCGACAGCAGGTGGCGGTCGCCGCGCACCAGGATCTTGTCCGCGATCTTGATCTCGAAGCCGAGGCCGCTCTCATCGGCGACCGGCTCGTAGAGCTCGGCGACGTCGCGCGCGATCTCGGACAAATCCACTGGCTCGAAACCGTCGCGGCGCGACCCGGCTTCCGCCTCGGCGATGCTCAAAAGCGCGTTGAAGGTGCCGAGCAGGCGATCGGCTTCGCTGATCGTCTCGCGCAGGACATCGGCATAGCGTGCTTGATCGGGTTTCTCGATCAGGGTGACCTCGAGCCGCGCGCGCAGCCGCGACAGCGGCGTGCGCAGATCATGCGCGATGTTGTCGGTGACCTGGCGCATGCCGGCCATCAGCCGCTCGATCTGATCGAGCATCTGGTTGAGATTCTGGGCGAGCTGGTCGAATTCGTCGCCGGTGCCCGAGACCGGCACCCGCTGACTCAGATCACCATGGATGATCTGCGTGGATGTGCGGTTCACCGCATCGACTTTGCGCAGCATGTTGCGCGTCATCAGCAGACCGCCGATGACGCCGAGCCCCAAAGTGATCAGCGCCGCCCAACCCATCGTGTTGGTGATGCGCAGGCGGAACAACCGCGCGTCGCGCAGATTGCGGCCGACGAGAAGATGGAAATTCCCGGGCAGCACGATCACAGAGGCGCGGGCATTGTCGGTCTCGCTCGCGCCATTGACTTGCTCGGTGACCGGAAAGCTGACCCAGCCGCTGCCGCGCTCGACCGTTTGCGGCCAGGTCCCGAGATTGCCCGCGAGCTTGTGCAGCAGCGGGTCGGTGATGAGATAGATCGTATCGTCGATGCGCGTCGGCGTGCGCTGTGCGGCGGAGATGCGCTGATCGATGATCTCGACGAGGCCGGCGAGACCGTGCTCGCGATATTGCTCGGCGAGGCCGCGGATCTCGGCGTCGATGGTTTCCTCGGCCTGAGCCTCGACGAAATCGGCGGTCGAAAAATAGATGAAGGTGAGCAGCGCCAGCACCGAGGTCGCGAATAGTGTGAAATAGATCGCCGCGAGGCGAAAGGCGCTGGTGTTGATGAGTCCGGGCACGATTATTCGGCGCTGAGCCGATAACCCGCGCCGCGTACGGTGTGCAGCAGCGGCTTGGCGAAGCCCTTATCGATCTTCTGGCGCAGACGGCTGACATGAACGTCGATGACGTTGGTCTGCGGATCGAAATGATAATCCCACACATTCTCGAGCAGCATGGTGCGGGTCACGACCTGTCCGACATGGCGCATCAGGAATTCGAGGAGGCGGAATTCCCGCGGCAGGAGATCGATCTCGTGGCCGCCGCGGTGGACGTTGCGCGCGAGCAGATCCATTTCGAGATCGCCGACATGCAGCTTGGTTGTCGCCGGCGCGCCGCTGCCCCGGCGAAGCAGGGCCTCGAGGCGCGCCAGGAGCTCGGCGAAAGCGAATGGCTTGACCAGATAGTCGTCACCACCAGCGCGCAGTCCTTTGACACGGTCGTCGACGGCGCCGAGCGCGCTGAGGATCAGGACGGGGACGCGGATTTCGGCCGCGCGCAGCGCGGCGATAACGGCCAGCCCATCCATGCCCGGCAGCATGCGGTCGACGACCAGCGCGTCGTAATTCCCCGAACTCGCCATGAAAAGCCCGTCGCGGCCCTCATGGGCGACATCGACGACATAGCCGCTCTCGACAAGGCCCTTGGAAATATACGCCGCGGCTTCGCGGTCATCCTCGATGACGAGCAGCTTCATCCTGCGACCTTAACGCGGGGTCATTCGCCCGCAAAGGCCGCTGCCGAATCGTGGATTGACTGTAAGGCTCAGGTGAGAGTCGTGACAAAGGCGACGACCCACCCGATGAGCAACAGCCCTGCGGTTTGCCAGTCCAATGGACGAGACATGCTTCCTCTCCCCATGCGTGGCTTATGTTTTAGCAAAAGAACATAACAAGAACAAGGGAAATTTAAAGAAGGTTGCCCAGGGGAAACGAAACCGCGCCCGGAACCCAGGGTTGAGGGGTGAAGCGCTGCCGGCAGGGCGTGAAAAGACGAACAGACTGCGACCGCTCGAGGTGACCCATGGCGATGCCGTCCCGACGAGTTCCCGAAACCCCTGTGGCGACGCCGCAAGGCAGCGGCAGCAAACCCGCACTTTTCGATGTCGGCTTCAATGAGCGGCTGCCTTTCGGGCAAGCCGTGATCCTTGGCCTGCAAAACGTCTTCGGTATGACCGGGATGTTCGTCTTTCCGGGACTCCTCGGCCGCGCCTTCAATCTCAGCCCGGAGCAAATCGCCTATCTCTACGGCATGAGTTTCGCCACCTGCGGCATCATCACCATTCTGCAATCGGTGCTCCTGCTGCGGCTGCCAATCATTCAGGGACCGTATGCGGGGAATTTCGCAGCGCTGATGGCGGTCGGTCATCTCGAGAGCGGCGGGCTCGGCGCGGCTTATGGCTCGCTCGCAATCGCGGCGCTGATCTGGTGCGTGCTCACCGTGCCGATCCGCGGCTTCAGCATTGCCGGGCTCTTCGCGCAGTATCTGCGCGCGCCGATCATCTCCGGCATGATCGTCATCCTGACCATTGTCCAGATCGCGAACGTCGCGCTTCCGGCCTGGATCGGCCAGCCATCGAGCCCCGGCTTCGGCGGGGTCAATCTCGGCGCCGGCTCGATCGCAGTCGCGGTGTTGATCGCGGTGACGGTCTGGGGCGGCAAGATCTGGCGCCGCGGCGCCGTGCTGTTCGCGTTGGCGATCGGCTCGGTCGTCTACGCGCTGTTCCGCCCGGTGTCCTTCGCTCAGGTTGCAAGCGCGCCGGTGCTGGTTACGCCGCAGATCTTTCCCTTCGGCTTCGCGGTGCAGGCCGATCTCGTCGCCATATTCCTGCTGGTGCTGATCGCGGCCGGCATGGGGTCGATGGCGATGTATCAGCTCGTCGCCGATTGGGGCGATGAAAAGCTCAGCCCGGCGCGCGCCTCGGAAGGCGTGCTTGGCGTCGGGCTTGGTACGATCCTCATCGGCGTTGTCGGCGGTTTCAGCACAATCGTCTATCCCGACAATATCGGTCTGATGCGGACCACGCGCGTCGGCTCGCGCTATGCGACCATGGCCGCCGGCATCCTGCTGATCGTCCTGGGCGGCTGTGTGAAATTCGATATGCTGCTGGTCCTGGTGCCGACACCGGTTCTGTCGGCTTCGGCGACGCTGCTTTTCGGGATCGTGTTCATGCAGGGCGTGCAAATGCTGGGCCGCGTGAATTGGGATGATCGCGCCTTCATCGCCGCCGGCCTCGCGATCATGGTCGGGATCGGCGGGCTCTTCATCCCGCCTGACGCTTTGAACCAGATGCCGCTTTGGCTGCGGCTCGTGGTGCAGCAACCGGTGATCTCGGGCGGTCTCACCGTCGTGATCCTCTACGCGCTGCTTGGCCGCGAGAAGCCAGTGCAGGTGAAAGAAGGCTGATGGATACGCTCGCAGGCTTCGCGCTCCGCAATAGCGGCAAGCCGCTGCCGCGGAAAGAGGATTTCCGCCTGCTGACCGGCCATGGCCGCTACGCGGACGATTTCAGCGTTGCCGGTCAGGTTTTTGCGGCTTTCGTGCGCTCGCCGCATCCGCATGCGCGTATCAAGCGCATCGACACCGATCCAGCGCGCGCGATGCCCGGCGTCCTCGGCATCTTCACCGGCGCCGATTGCCGCGCGGATGGACTCAAACCCATACCGCATGATCCGGTGCCGTCGACGCAATTCGATATGAAGCTGACATCGCCAGGCGGCGGGCCGGCGAGCAAAGTCTTCACCGGCCCGCACGAGCCGCTGGCGGTCGAGCGCGCGCGTCATGTCGGCGAGGCGGTGGCGATGGTGGTCGCCGAGACGCAAGCGCAGGCTTGGGATGCCGCGGAAGCGGTGTTCGTCGATTACGAGGTGTTGCCTTTCGCAATCGATGTCGACGCGGCGCTTGCACCCGGCGCGCCCCTGCTCTACGACGCCGCGCCCGGCAATCTTCTGGTCGATACGCATTTCGGCGATGCCGCCGCCACCGATGCCGCCTTCGCGAAAGCCGCGCGCAGCTTCGCCGAGCAGGTTCATGTGCCGCGCGCCTCGCCGATGCCGATGGAGCTGCGCTCCGGCCTCGCCGAATATAACGCGACGCGGGAGAGCTACACGCTGCATTTCACCTCGGGCGGGCCGGGCGTCATCCGCCAGCGGCGGCAATATGCCGCCGTGCTCGGCATCCCCGTCGAGAATCTGCGTCTCGTCTCGCGGGATGTCGGCGGCAGCTTCGGCGCGCGCAACCGGCCTTATGTCGAGTTCGGCTTGCTGCTCTGGGTGGCGAAAAAGCTCGGCCGCCCCGTCAAATACACGGCAACGCGCTCGGAAGAGATGATCACGGCTTATGAGGGTCGCGATCTCAGCACGCAGCTCGAACTGGCGGTGAGCGGCGAGGGCAAATTCCTTGCGCTGCGCGCGACAAATATCAGCAATGTCGGCGCGCATTGCGTCAGCCTGTCGCCGCTGGCCAAGGGCTGTGGGCTTATCACCGGCTCTTACGACATTCCCGCCGCGCACCTTCATGCCCAAGCGGTCTTCACCAATACCGTGCCGACGACGACGATGCGCAGCTCCGGCCGGCCGGAGGTCAATTTCGCGCTCGAGCGGCTGATCGATAAAGCGGCCCGCGCGCTCGGCATCGACCGGATCGAGCTGCGGCGCAAAAATCTCATCCGCAAGGAGCAGATGCCGTACACCAATGCCGTCGGCACGATGTATGACAGCGGCGATTACGAGCGTGCGATGAATGACGCGCTCCGTCGCGCCGACTGGACCGGCTTTCCGGCGCGGCGCGAGGCAGCCGCCGCGCGCGGCCGCTGCTTAGGCCTCGGTCTTGCAAACTACGTCGAATCATCGACCGGCTCGCCGCGCGAGCGCGCCGAGCTCAAAGTTCAACCCGAAGGCCGCGTGCAGCTCGTCATCGGCACCCAGCCGAGCGGGCAGGGGCAAGAGACGAGCTTCTCCCAGGTGATCGCGGATTTGCTGGGCGTGCCGATTGAGCGCATCGATGTCGTCATGGGCGACACGGATTTCGTCAGCGAAGGGGGCGGCTCGCATTCCGGCCGCTCGATGCGGCACGCCGCCGTTGTCATGACAATGGCGGCAAGCGCACTCATCGAGCAGGGTAAACGCCTTGCGGCAACGCTCCTTAATGCGGTGCCGGAGCAAATCCGCTTCGAGGACGGGAAGTTCGATGCTCCCGCGGCTAGTCGCGCGCTCGATCTCTTCGAGCTCGCTCGAGAAGCGGCGAAACGCGGCGAGGAACTCGCGGCGCGCGCCGATCACGAGATGCACCGGCCGGTCTTCCCCAACGGCACGGCTATCTGCGAGATCGAGGTCGATCCGGCGACCGGCGGCGTGCAGATCAAACGTTATACCAGCGTCGACGATGTCGGCCGCGCGATCAATCCGTTGATCGTCGATGGGCAGAGCCATGGCTCGATCGCGCATGGCGTCGGCGAGGCGCTGTCCGAGGAATGCGTTTATGATCGCGCGAGCGGCCAGCCGCTCAGCGGCTCTTTCATGGATTACGGCATGCCGCATGCCGACGACCTGCCGTGGCTCGATACGGAGATCCTCGAGATCCTATCGCCGACCAATCCGCTCGGCATCAAATCGGCAGGCGAGGGGCCGACCACGGCGGCGCCGGCAGCCGTGATCAACGCCATCGTCGATGCGTTGGCGCCGCTCGGCGTTACCGATATCCCGCTGCCGGCAATGCCGAACACGGTCTGGTGCGCGATCGAAACCGCGACGGCCGGACGCAAGAAATGAGCGATCGCGACGAACAGAAGGCCAGAGCGGCGGCGCGTGCGATCGATGAAGTGAAAAGCGGCATGGTGCTGGGGCTCGGCAGCGGCACGACCGTGAATTTCGTGTTCGAAGCACTCGCGGCGCGGGTCAAAAGCGGGCTCAAGATCGCTGGCGTGCCGAGCTCCGAGCGGACGGCGGCAGAGGCCAAGCGTCTCGGCATCCCGCTCACCGATTTCGCGTCGCATCGGCGCCTCGACCTCACCATCGACGGCGCCGATCAGATCGCGCGCGGCGCGCTCGATCTCGTCAAAGGGGCGGGCGGCGCGCTGCTGCGCGAGAAGATGATCGCGCTCGCCAGCGAGCGGATGATCGTTGTCGCGGACGAGACGAAGCTCGTCGACAAGCTTAGCGGCGCGACGCCGGTGCCGGTCGAGATCGTGGTCTTCGGCTGGGAGCTGACGCTCGATCGGCTCAAAGCCATGGGCGCGACGCCGCGGCTCCGGCAGGCCGAAGGCAAGCCCTTCGTCACCGATAACGGCAATTACATCGCCGATTGCGGCTTTGCCGATATTCCCGATCCGACCGAGCTCGATCTCGGCCTGCGCTCGCTGTTCGGCGTGGTCGCGACGGGGCTATTCTGCGGCCTCGCGTCGACGGCCATCATAGGCACCGATGAGGGTGTCGAAGTTTTGCATCGCGAGCTCACGCTTTAATATCTCGTCATTGCGAGGAGTGCATCGCGCGACGACGCAATCCAGAGTGCCTGTTCAAGACTGGATTGCTTCGGCCTCGACAAGCTCGGCCTCGCAATGACATTCTCTTAAGATACGTGAGAGGAAAATTTGGGGTGGAAGCATGAGAATTCTTGGCGGCATCATCGCGGGCCTCAGCCTTCTTTTTGCATTGGATGCGTCGGCCCGCGCGGCCGAATCCATCAAGGTCGGCGTGGTGCAGACGCTTGCGGTCGGTCCGATCTTCGTCGCCGACGAGCGCGGCTATTTCCGCGATGAAGGCCTTGACGCACAGATCACGTTCTTCGACGCGGCGCAGCCGATCGCGATCGCCGCGGCCTCAGGCGACGTCGATTTCGGCTGCACCGGGATGGCGGCCGCGTTCTACAGCCTCGCCGGCCAAGGCGTTTTGCGCATCATCGCGGGCGGCAATCGCGAGATGCCTGGCTTCAAGAATGCCGCCTACATCGCTTCGAACCGCGCCTATGCCGGAGGCTTTACGTCGTTGAAGCAACTGGCCGGCAAGACCGTCGCCGTGACGCAGTTCGGGTCACAGCTCCATTACGACCTCGGCCTCGCCGCCGAGAAGTACAATGTCCCGCTGAAGGACATCCACATCGCCGCGTTGCAGACCAACACCAATGTCAGCTCGGCCCTCGCCGGCGGTCAAACCGATCTCGCTGTTTTCCCGGTGACGCCGACGATGGCGCTCCTCTCGAAGAACGATGCGCATCTTCTCGGCTGGGTCGGCGACGAAGCGCCATACAGCCAGGCAAACACGGCTTTCACGGCGACCAAGATCGCCAATGAGAAGCATGACACGGTCGAGCGCTTCCTGCGCGCGTTCAAGCGCGGCGCGAAGGATTATCACGATGCTTTCGCCGACGTTCAGGAGCATCGCCGCGACGGTCCGACGGCGGAGGCGATCATCGCGATCCTGGCGAAATATACGAAGCAGCGCGTCGATACGATCGCGACCGCGATTCCGTGGCTCGATGCGCAGCTCCGGCTCGATGCCAAAGATGTGCGGCATCAGATCGAATGGTTCACCGCGCAAGGCCAGATGAAGGGCAAGGTCGACCCGGCCGAGATCATCGATAAGCGCTACGTCGTGCCGCTGCCGGGCCGGGAGTAGAGCCCTGCGGGACATCGCTCGATCCGGCGCCATGCTCGGTTAGCGAGTCTTTAGCAGCCCGACGAGCGGGTTCGGTTCGGCATGCGCGATCCGCCGTAGCGTGTTGGTGTCGGCGTGGTTGAAGGCAGGCGTTTTCCCGCGAATAGCCAAATCGGTCCGCGTCACATACGTCCAGCTATCATCGGTGTTGAAGGTAATGTCGATGCGATAGTAATCGGTGCGGAACGCCTCTTCGAGGAAAGGAGTCGAGCAAATCCCAAAGCGCGTATCGCCGCGCCTTGCTTCGACGGAGATCGTCTTGTCCTCGAATTTCGCTGTTCCGCCTGCCAGCACCACTTGGCCGCGCGGAATGGCGATGGTCTGCATAATCAGTCCGGTCGCCGGTTCCCAGAGCCAATAACCGACTTGGTCGTGGAAGGTGGTGGCTTCTTCGGGTGTGTTGATGTGAATGTGATAGCGCAAGCCGTAAAGGAGCTGGGGACCGTTCGGCTGAGGATCGATCGGGTCCATCCGGATGTGTTCGCGGAAGACGCGCCGTTCGGGACCGGCCGCCTTGGGATTTACGTCGACCCCTTCGTCGGATTGCCAGACGCCGGCCAAGCGGCGTAACGGCCCGAGGTTAGCCAGGGTATCGGGCGAAATCTCCTCGGGCTCGGTAAAGATATCGTCTGGAATGTTCGGCATAATTTCCATCCGGAACTGGATTTTGCCGAAGAGTGCGCGCTCGCGGCGGCGGTGACAAGTCTCCGCTAATGCGCCTTACCCATCCGCTTCTCCATCGACCGCACTTCGGCGCGGGCGATGGAGCGCAGGTGGACCTCGTCGGGACCGTCGACGATCTGCAGATAGCGGCCATGCGTCCAGATATCGGGCAGGGGCGTGTCGCCGGTCAGTCCCTTGGCGCCGAACACCTGCATCGCGCGATTGGCGATCGCCACCTCGATCCGCGGCACGATCACCTTGATAAGCGAAACTTCGCGCCGCGCCGCTTTCGTGCCGTATTGATCGATCAGCCACGCGGTCTTCAAAACGAGCAGCCGCGCCTGCTCGAGCTCGATGCGCGATAAAGCGATCCATTCGCGGATCGTGCCGTGCTCATGCAGCATCTGGCCGAACGTGCGGCGCTCGAGGCTGCGCTGGACCATCAACTCCAGTGCCCGCTCGGCCGCGCCGATCGCCCGCATGCAATGATGGATGCGGCCCGGCCCCAAGCGCGCCTGCGCCAAGTCGAAGCCGCCGCCTTCCTCGCCGAGGAGGTTCTCGGCCGGCACGCGCACCTTGTCGAACAGCACCTCGCAATGCCCATTGCCATGGACGTGATGCATGATCGGCGGGTTGCGCA
>Ga0134128_10011263_pt1 | contig 10698 bp, 11 predicted proteins | sample KB31754_FD_96462 | JGI IMG/M metagenome (GOLD analysis project Ga0134128, IMG submission 96462) | Terrestrial soil microbial communities with excess Nitrogen fertilizer from Kellogg Biological Station, Michigan, USA - KB3-175-4 | ecosystem: Environmental > Terrestrial > Soil > Unclassified ...
GATGGGCGCCTTGTGCTGGGCGCGCGGCTGGATCATTTCTCGGCTATTGCGCTCCGCAGCGATCGCCTCGTTGACCTGCCTGCGCGCGGGCTGCAACTCGACCGGCTTCTCGCGCGCCCAGGTCTCGCCGGTGACTTTCCATTCGCCGCCTTCGAGCGAAAGGCGGGCGATGCCGTATTGCGCGCCGGCCCTGGGCGGGGCGAACGCTTCGCCCGGCGCCGAAAGGTAGACCTTCGCCGCCTGGCCGTCGCGGCTCACCGTCTTTCGCTCCAGGGCGAAGCGATCGGGCGATGCCGCCTGCGCTTCGCGCAATTCGGCGTCTTTGCGCGCGCTCATATCGCCGCGCCGCGCCGCGCTCGAGAGCCGCAGCATCTCATCGGCGTTGCCCGCTTTCACCGCGTCGTGATATTTCGCGTAGACCGCATCCGGTTCTTCCCATGCGCGCGCGCCGCCGACGGCAAGCAGCGCGGCGATCCCCATCGTCCCCGCCACGAAGATTTTCATGTACGCCTCCTCTGCTAAGGCGGTGTCACACTAGCGCAACGATCGCGTGCGCGTAATGTCGCGAGGCAGCGACGATTTCTTTGTGACGAAAGTCGCAAGCGATTGATTACTCACAAAACGCGAATTGGCACGCGCATTGCCGCGTAATGTCCATGCCTCCGCGACAGGAGGCGCCATAAAAGGAGTCATCGCGATGAAAAGAATCACGACAACCTTAGCCGCTCTCGTCCTTGCGCTGCCTGCGTATGCGCAGGTTCACGTCGGCGCGGGCGGCAAAGCCGGCGTCGGTGCGAGCGGGGGCGCGAGCGTTGGCGGAGCCCATATTGGCGCGAATGCCGACCTCAAAGCGGACGCGGGTGCGGACGCAAAAGCGGCCAACTCGAATGCGGGCGGCGCGGAACGCGGGCTTGAGCGCGCCGAGACGCGCATGAGCGACGAGGGGAAGAAGCACTCGAGGGCGGCGCAATCACACGGCAAGCGCAAAGGTCAAATGGCGGAAACCCACGCGCAAGCAAAAGCGGGCGCGGAAGCCCGCAGCCGCTAGCCGGGCGAGCTTGCTTTCTGCAACCGGGCGGGCCTTCGGGCCTGCCCTTTTTGTTTCCGCCTCAGGCTTTCTTTTGCCAGGCCGTGCACCAGCCCTTCGCGGCGACCTGCTTGTTGCCGAAGATCGTGCACGGGCCGAAGGCGTCCTTCGGCTTGCCCTTGAACTGGAGGCAGCCCTCGCAGACCTCGCCCGGCTTCCAGTTCGCGAATTTCGCCTTGTCGGCCTTGCTTGCGTCGTGCACGTAGCCGAGCGCCTTGGCCTGGGGGTCGCTCTCGTCGAGCTTCGGTCCCGCGCCGGCGGGCTTGGCCTGCGCGAGCAGGTCGGGCGACTGTGTGGCGGCGGCCACGGCGAAGGCGATCGGAATTGTGCGCAGGAAACTGCGGCGTTCATTTTTCATGGCGGCCTCGAAAGGGTGGCTTTGAAAGCCGATTCGACCAAAGGCCCGCGATGTTCGTTCCGTCGGGTTCGAGCGACGATTGCGCGCTCTCGATCGAAGGAGTAAAAAGAGTGCGAGTCGCGCAAGGGCGGTCGCGAAAAACGCGACGGCAGCAGCGGAACTCCTGGCGACGTGTCGGGATACCGTCCCAAGCGGATTCGGAAACTTCAGCGCCCAAAAAGGTGCTGCTCGGGGAGAACCCGGGACCCAAGGACCCGCTCCCATGCGGGTCCTTACAAATTTACAGGGCCCGCTGAGCGCGGGCCCTTTCAGTTTTGCCGGAGCTTCGATGTACCGCTGGCAGTGGATTCCGCTTCTGTGCCTTGTCGCCGCGTTCGTCTCGACGCTCGCGGTGCTCATCCTGTATCGGCGCCGCGCGCTGCATGCCGACCGCCGGCAGGCCATCTCGCTCGATCTGCTGCGCGCGCCGGGCGAGTCGCTGCGCGATCCGATGCAGAACGCGGCCTGGGATGCGGCTGAATACGCGGCGCTCGGCTTGTTCGGGATGCCGCTTCTTTTCTGTGTCTTTCCGCTGAAGGCTGTCTACGACGGCTTCCTGCCCGAGACCGAAACGATCGCGGTCTACGTCGGCGCGGCTGTGCTGCTGCAGCTCTGGATCCTCGCGCGCCTCGCGCGCGTGCTCGGGCGCGGCCGTTCGCTCGCGCTCGGCTATGAAGCGGAGCGCGCCGTCGGCCAGGAGCTCGACGAGCTGCGCCACCTCGGCTATCGCATCTTCCACGACGTGCCGGCCGACGGGCTGGAGACGCACATCGATCACATCGTCATCGGCCCGGCGGGTGTCTTCGCTGTCGCCGCGCGCGGGCGCGACGCCGACCGGCCGAACGACGGCGCGCGCCCCTGGGAAGTCACCTACGACGGCGAGAGCCTGCAGTTCCCGGGCTGGAAGGAAACGCTCCCGCTCGGGCAGGCGATGCGCCAGGCCGAGTGGCTGTTCGAATGGATCGAGGAGGCGATCGGCGAGCCGGTGGCGGTGCGCCCGATCCTGGTGCTGCCCGGCTGGTCGGTGAAGCGCACCGCCGTCTCGGGCATTCCCGTGCTCGCCGCGCGCCGCATCCAGGCGTATTTCCAGCGCATGCGCCCGCGCCCCGAGATGACCGAGACGTTGATCGAGCGCATCGCCGAGCAGATCGATCGCTCCTGTCGCGTGGTCGCGCTTGTTCCACCCGCGCCTGCCGCGGCGCAGCAGCAACCCGAAGAAAGCCGCGCGGTCCATTAGAGGACGAGGATTCGCGTGCCCGACCGATTCGATCGGGCACCCCGTCTCGCCTCGTGCGGAAGGAAAATGATTCCCGAGCCTCTCCTCCTCGCGTACAAGGCCGCCCACTACGTTGTCTTCGGCGAGCCCGACATCGTGCTCAAGGTGGACGAGCCGAACGCGCACCTCGATGCGCTGCTGGAAGCCAAGCGGGCCGCCTGCGCTGCGTTCATCTCCGCCGCCAACCCGCATGGCGAGCCGCGCAATCTCGTGCGCAACGTGGTCGCCTTCCAGGTGCTGAAGATCCTCGTGCGCAAGAGCCGCTACCTGTGCTTCGAGGGCGAGGGGCGCGATCCGAAAGGGGTGTGGCGGCCCGAGGGCAGCGTTCTGGTTCTCGACATGCCGCGCGCCGAGGCCGAGGCGCTCGGCAACCGCTTCGAGCAGAACGCCATCGTCTACGTGAAAAAGGGCGGAGGGCCCGAGCTGGTGGTGCTGCGCTAGGCCGCGGCGCGGTATTTCAGCGGCACGCCGTTCACGCGCTGAAGCTCGACGAAGCTGAGGTCGCCGGCGAGGATTTCGACCAGATGCAGGCCGTCGGGCTTGACGTCGATGACGGCGAGGTCGGTGTAGATGCGGGTGACGCAGCGCGCGCCGGTGAGCGGATAGCTGCAGCGCTCGACGATCTTGCTTTTCCCGTCCTTGGTGAGGTGCTCCATCATCACGAGCACGTTCTTCGCGCCCACGGCGAGGTCCATCGCGCCGCCGACCGCCGGAATCGCGTCGGGCGCCCCGGTATGCCAGTTGGCGAGATCGCCTTGCGCCGATACCTGGAAGGCGCCGAGGATGCAGTAATCGAGGTGGCGGCCACGCACCATCGCGAACGAGTCGGCGTGATGGAAGAACGAGCCGCCCGCGAGCAGCGTCACCGGCTCCTTGCCGGCGTGGATCAGGTCCTCGTCCTCCTCGCCCTTGGGCGGACGCGGCCCGAAGCCGAGCACGCCGTTCTCGCTGTGCAGGATGATCTCGCGGCCCTTTGGCAGGAAGTCGGCGACGAGCGTCGGCAGGCCGATGCCGAGGTTGATGTACGCGCCTTCCGGGATGTCGCGCGCGACGCGCGCGGCGAGCTGCTTGCGGTCGATTTTTTTCATGCGACTTTCCTCATGGCGGCGATGCGAACCACGCGGTGGACGAAGATGCCGGGCGTGACCACGGCCTCCGGGTCGATCTCGCCGAGCTCGACCGTCTCGCGCACCTGCGCCACGGTGCATTTCGCGGCCGCGGCCATGATCGGCCCGAACTGGCGTGCCGTCTTGCGGTAGGTGAGGTTGCCCCAGCGGTCGGCACGCTCGGCCTTGATGAGCGCGTAGTCGGCGTGGATCGGGTATTCGAGCACGTAGTCGCGATCGCCGATGCGGCGTGTTTCCTTGCCCTTGGCGAGATCGGTGCCGAACGCGGTCGGCGTGTAGAACGCGCCGACGCCCGCGCCCGCCGCGCGAATGCGCTCGGCGAGCGTGCCCTGCGGAACCAGCTCGAGCTCGAGCTGACCCGACCGATAGGCCTTGTCGAAGTGCCACGAGTCGGCCTGGCGCGGAAACGAGCAGATGATCTTCTTCACGCGCCCCGCGCCGATCAGCGCCGCGAGCCCGTGATCGGCGTTGCCGGCGTTGTTGTTGACGATGGTGAGCTCTTTTGCGCCGCGTGCGATCAGGGCATCAATCAGCTCGACCGGCATCCCGGCGTTGCCGAAGCCTCCGAGCATCACGGTGGCGCCGTCCGGGATATCGGCGAGGGCGGCCTCGGCCGAGGCGACAAACTTGTTGATCACGCGGCGATTATCGCCTCGATGGCGTCCCGAGACTCCTCAGAAGTCACTTTTAGTGCACTTATCAACCTATTGATACAAAAGAAGTTTTGAAATCGAGAATCGGCCTCCAATAGTTCAGCTAAGTGTTTGTCACATCTGAACTTTTTCCTCTTCGAAGCTTGACCATTCCTGGACTTTGGCATTAAAGTGGGGAAACGTAGAAAAAAGTGGGGAACATGTCTGCTTTCGGGCGGGCGGTGTCAGGGCGAGGAGAAGAAGACGGATGGGAGGAGCGTTTCACGGCGCGGCGGTCATCACCCTCGATGCGAAGGGCCGCCTCGCGATTCCCACGCGCCATCGCGACGCGCTCGTCGCGGCGGGGAAGACGCTCGTGCTGACGGCGCATCCGGACGGCTGCGCGCTCCTTTACCCGGAAGCCGAGTGGGAGCGCGTGCGCGCGCAGGTCGAAAAATTTCCGAGCTTCCATCCGCAAGCGAGCTGGTGGAAGCGCCTGCTCCTCGGCTTCGAGGAGCACATCGCCCCTGATGCCTCGGGCCGCGTGCTCGTCTCGAGCGGCCTGCGCCTGCACGCGAAGCTCGAGCGCGACACCATGCTCGTGGGGCAGGGGCACTATTTCGAGCTCTGGGATCCGGGCGTCTGGAACGCGAAGCTCTCCGCGGCGCTCGCCGGCACGGGCACGGCGCCGCCCGGAATGGAAGGCTTCTCGCTTTGAGCGAGGCCCATGAGCGCGCATCGCGCGGTGCTGCTCGAAGAGGCGCTGGCCGCGCTTGCACCCAAGCCCGGCGGGGTCTACGTCGATGCCACCTTCGGACGCGGCGGGCACAGCCGCGCGCTGCTGGAGCGGCTCGGCTCCTCGGGCCGGCTCGTGGCGCTCGATCGCGATCCGCAGGCGATCGCCGCCGCGCGCGAGATCACGGATCCGCGCTTCGCCGCGGTGCACGCGCCCTTCAGCGCGCTCGTGCCGGCGCTCGCCCGGCTCGGCATCGAAAAAGTGGACGGCGTGCTCGCGGACCTCGGCGTCTCCTCGCCGCAGCTGGAGGACGCGTCGCGAGGCTTTTCCTTCCGGCGGCCCGGACCGCTGGACATGCGCATGGACCCGACGCGCGGGACGACGGCGGCCGAATGGCTCGCGCAGGCGACAGAACAGGAAATGCGGGAGGCGATCGCTAGCTATGGCGAAGAACGGTTTGCTAAACAGGTTGCAAAGGCGATTGTTGCTGCTCGCGCACGCGAGCCGATTGTCCGCACCGAGCAGCTTGCCGCTGTCGTGGCTCAGGCGGTCGGCACACGGGAGGGGGGGCAGGATCCGGCGACGCGCACCTTTCAGGCTGTACGGATTCTCGTCAATCGGGAGCTTGAGGAGATCGCGCTGATGCTCCCCCAGGCGCTCGCGGCGCTCGAGCAGGGCGGCAGGCTCGCCGTGATCAGCTTTCATTCGCTGGAGGACCGGCGGGTCAAGCGCTTCCTCGCGGCCGCGAGCCGGCCGGACGTGCCCGAAAATCTGCCGATTCGCGCCAGCGAAATGCCACAAGCCCCGTTGAGAATCATAGGGCGCGTAACGCGCCCGACGGACGCCGAAGTGAGTGCTAACCCCAGAGCCCGCAGCGCCAAGCTGCGCGTGGCCGAGCGCACCGGCGCGCCCCTGGATCGCGCCTTTCTGAAACGAATTTCCGAACACGAGCCCGACGCGTGGCGAAGCTGAACCTCCTCCTCCTCCTGGTTCTCGTCGTCTGCGCGCTCGGGCTCGTCAGCTCTCAGCATCAGTCCCGCAAGAAGTTCTCGGAGCTCGAGCGCGAGCAGGAGCGCAGCCGCGCCCTCGAAGTCGAATACGGCCAGCTGCAGCTCGAGTCGAGCACCTGGGGACTGCATTCGCGCGTCGAGCGCGTAGCGACCGGCGCGCTCGGCATGCGCGCGCCCGACCCGCGCCGCGTCAAGATCGTCGGGGACGGGCGGTGAGCTCCGCAAGCGTGCCGGTGCTGGTCCGGCTGCCGCAGTGGCGCGCGCGCTTCACGCTCGTGCTCTTCCTTGCCGCGTTCCTCGTGCTCGCCGGCCGCTCGGCCTACCTGCAGTCGATGAGGACCGGCTTCCTCCAGGAAAAGGGCGAGGCGCGCTATTCGCGGGTCCTGGAAATTCCAGGTACCCGCGGCCGGATCCTCGATCGCAACGGCGAGGCGCTCGCGATCTCCACGCCGGTCAAGTCGGTCTGGGCGATTCCCGAGGATTTCAGCGCCAAGCCGGCGCAGCTCGCGGCGCTCGCGCGCCTGCTCGGCCAGGAGCCCAGAGAGATCGAACGCCGCATCGCCGGCGCCGAGCGCGATTTCGTCTACCTCAAGCGGCAGATTCCGCCCGAGACCGCGGCGAAAGTCGCCGAGCTCGGCATCCCCGGCCTGTACGAGCACAGCGAGTTCCGCCGCTATTACCCCGGCGGCGAGACCACCGCCCATGTCATCGGCTTCACCGGCGTCGACGATGCCGGGCAGGAAGGCATCGAGCTCGCGCACCAGGGCCAGCTCGCCGGGACCGCGGGCAGCCGGCGCGTGATCAAGGACCGGCTCGGCCGCATTGTCGAAGACGTCGAATCGATCCGCGCCGCGCAGGACGGCCACGACCTCACGCTGGCGCTCGACAGCAAGGTGCAGAACATCGCTTTCGGCGCGCTCAAGGCCGCGGTGGAGGCGCACAAGGCGAAAGCGGGAGCGATCGTGGTGCTGGACGTGCGCACCGGCGAAGTGCTCGCGCTCGCCAACCTGCCGAGCTACAACCCGAACAATCGCGCAAAGGTGCTGCCCGCGCAGGTGCGCAACCGCGTCCTGACCGACACCTTCGAGCCCGGCTCGACGCTGAAGCCCTTCACCATCGGGCTGGCGCTCGAGCTCGGCCGCGTCACCCCGCAGACGATCATTCCGACGGCGCCGGGCACGCTCACCATCGGCACCTACACGATCCACGATGCGCATGCGGGAGGACCCGGGGGCGGCCTTCTGACCGTGGCGCAGGTGCTGCAGAAATCGTCGAACGTCGGCTCGGCGAAGATCGCGCTCGCGCTGCCGCGCGAGGAGATGCACGAGCTCTTTCGCCGCGTCGGCTTCGGCGCGGCGCCGCAGCTCGGCTTCCCCGGCGAGGCGAACGGAAAGCTGCGGCCCGCGAAGACCTGGCGTCCGGTCGAGCAGGCGACGATGGCCTACGGGCACGGCATCTCGGTGAGCCTGATCCAGCTCGCCCACGCCTATACCGTGTTCGCGCGCGACGGCGAGCTCGTGCCGCTCTCGCTCGTGCGCACGGCGACCCCGGCCGCCGGCACGCGCGTGCTTTCTCCCGAGACCGCGCGCGAGGTGCGCGCCATGCTCGAGTCGGCGGTGCAGCCGGGCGGCACCGCGCCGCGCGCGCGCATCGTCGGCTGGCGTGTCGCCGGCAAGACGGGCACCGCGCACAAGCAGGAAAACGGCAGTTACTCGGCGAGCAAGTACGTGTCCTCGTTCGTGGGTTTCGCGCCGGTTTCCGAACCCCGGCTCGTGATCGCGGTCATGCTGGATGAGCCTTCGGACGGGCAGTACTACGGCGGGCAGGTTGCAGCACCGGTGTTCGCGCAGGTCATGCAGGGCGCGCTGCGCCTGATGGGCGCGCCTTACGATGCGCCGCTGGCGCCGCTCGAGCTGCCCAACGAGGGCGAGGAAGCGAAGGAGAGCACCTAATTGACGACGTTTTCGCGCAGCTGCGGCGCCACGGGGCGGTGATCGAGCGGCTCACCTCCGACAGCCGGCGCGCCGCGCCCGGCGCCGTGTTTTTCGCCTGGCCCGGCGAATCGGTCGACGGCCGCCGTTACATCGGTGACGCCGTCAAGCGCGGCGCCTCCGCCGTTCTGTGGGAGAGCGAAGGTTTTGCCTGGAACGACGCCGTCCGCGTGCCGAACATTGGAGTCAGGAACCTGAAAAACGAGGCCGGAAACCTTGCCAGCCGCTTCTACGGCCTGCCGAGCGAGTCGCTGTGGATGTGCGGAGTCACGGGCACGAACGGCAAGACGACCTGCTCGCACTGGATCGCCGCCGCGCTTTCGATGGGCAAGATCAAGTCCGCGGTGATCGGCACGCTCGGCGCGGGCTTTTCGCCGCGCCTCGAGCCGGTGCAGAACACGACGCCCGATTCGCTCGAAATCCACCGGCTGCTGCGCGAATTCAGGCAGGCCGGGGCGGAGGCCGTCGCGATGGAAGTGTCCTCGCACGGCCTTGACCAGGGGCGCGTCAATGGCATCGCCTTCGATTGCGCTCTCTTTACCAACCTCACGCATGACCATCTCGATTACCACGGCACGATGGCCGCGTACGGCGCGGCGAAAGCGAAGCTGTTCGAATCGGCCGGCCTCGAGACCGCGGTCATCAACCTGGACGATCCGTTCGGCCGCGAACTGGCGAAACGCACGCGCGCGAAGACGGTCGGCTACAGCGTTGCAGGCGTGACAGAGGGCGTCGCCCAGTTCCTCGTCGCAGAACAAAGGGATCCAAGCCAAATAACAATAAAAACAAATACCGCGAGCGTTGACGTCGCGATGCCCCAGATCGGGACGTTCAATGTCTCCAATGCGCTCGGGGTGCTCGGCTGCCTCATGGCCAGCGGCATCCCGTTCGCGCACGGCGCGCGGCTGCTGGAGAAGCTGCCGCCCGTGCCGGGGCGCATGCAGGCGCTGGGCGACCGGCCGATGGTCGTGATCGACTACGCGCATACGCCGGATGCGCTCGAGAAGGTGCTCGGCGCGCTCGGGCCGGTCGCGCGCGCGCGCGGCGGCAGGCTCACGGTCATTTTCGGCGCCGGCGGCGATCGCGACGCGAAGAAGCGCCCCGAGATGGGGGCGGTGGCCTCGCGCCTTGCGGATCGGGTCTTCCTCACGTCCGACAATCCGCGCGGCGAAGATCCGGCCGCGATCATCGATGCCATCCGCAGCGGCACGACCGGCAGCGTCGCCGCGGAGGCCGATCGCGAGCGTGCGATCCGCGCCGCGATCGCGGAGGCGAGTCCCGCCGACCTGATCCTCGTCGCGGGCAAGGGTCACGAGAGCACGCAGGAGGTCGCGGGGCGCAAGCTGCCTTTTTCCGACGCGGCGGTCGCCGCCTCGGCGCTCGAGGCACGGGAGCGATGATGAGCCTCGCCGAAGCCGCTGCCGCGATCCAGGGACGGATATCCGGACCGGGCGAGGACGCGATTGCCGAGGCTTCCTTCACGGGCGTCTCGACCGATAGCCGCACGATGGCGCGCGGCGAGCTCTTCGTCGCGATCCGCGGCGAGCGCTTCGACGGGCACCGGTTTCTCGGCGCGGCGAGGGAGCGCGGCGCCGCGGGCGCGCTCGTCGACGAGAAGTTCGCGAGCCAGGAGCCGTTGTCGCGCTCAGGCCTTCCTCTTTTGGTGGCCGACGACACGCGCAAGGGCCTTGGCCGGCTCGGCCGCCACTGGCGGCTGCGCTTCGCGCCGGCGCTCGTCGCGATCACCGGCTCGAACGGCAAGACGACCACCAAGGAGATGCTCGCCGCGATCCTGCGCGCCCATGCGGGCGAGGCCGGCGCCCTCTCCACGCGCGGGAACCTGAACACCGACATCGGCGTGCCGCTCACGCTGCTGCGCATGCGCGCGACGCACCGCTACTGCGCGATCGAGCTCGGCATGAACCATCCGGGCGAGATCGCCGAGCTCGCCGCGATCGCGCACCCGACCGTCGCCCTCGTCAACAACGCGCAGCGCGAGCACCAGGAGTTCATGCATTCGATCGAGGCGGTCGCGGCCGAGAACGCGAGCGTTTTCACGGCGCTGCCTGGCGAGGGCGTCGCCGTGCTGAACGCCGAGGACGCGATGGCACCGGCCTTCCGCGAGAAGGCGGGGGCGCGCAAAAGGATCGAGTTCGGCCTCTCGAGGGGCGAGGTCACCGGCCGCTATACGCAGAAGGGCCTGCAAAGCGAGATCGTCGTCGCCACGCCAGCCGGCGAGGCCCGGGCGACGCTCGCGATTCCCGGCGTGCACAACGTGATGAACGCGCTTGCCGCCGCGGCCTGCGCGCACGCGACCGGCGTTCCGCCCGCCGCGATCGGCGCCGGTCTCTCGGCCTTCCGCCCTTATGCGGGGCGCCTCCAGGTGAAGAAGACGGCGGAGGGCGCGACCCTGATCGACGACACCTATAACGCCAATCCGGA
>Ga0134128_10011265_pt1 | contig 10698 bp, 7 predicted proteins | sample KB31754_FD_96462 | JGI IMG/M metagenome (GOLD analysis project Ga0134128, IMG submission 96462) | Terrestrial soil microbial communities with excess Nitrogen fertilizer from Kellogg Biological Station, Michigan, USA - KB3-175-4 | ecosystem: Environmental > Terrestrial > Soil > Unclassified ...
CGGCCACGCTGTAGCAGGCCTCGATGGCGGTCAGGTGGGCCAGCCGCTCGGGCGCGTCATCGGGCGCGGCGGCGTCGAAGGGCCTGATCGAGATGAACGCCGTCAGCGGCAGGCCCGCGGCGTCGGGCTTGATCAGGGCCACGTAGCCGCTGATCAGCCCGCGCTCTTCCAGGCGGCGGACGCGCTGCTGGGCCGCGGATACCGACAGCCCGGTCTGCCGGGCCAGCTCGGTGAAGCTCATCCGGCCATCGCGGGCCAGCAACGAAACAATCTTCCGGTTGGTCTCCTCCACCTCCATAAGATATGGCCTCCGGCGCTCCTAGCCTGGCCGACCGGCGGGTAACGACAGGCGACTCAGATAACAGGCTGATCTCGGCCCTCACGCCTGTATAACGCCCAGGTCGCTGATCTGTTACAAATAGGCATCCGCCCGTTATTCTCACCCCATCATCGGCGTTACGCGCCGGCCAGCCGACCACACCGGGAGAGAAGATTCGTGGCGCAGATCGTGCTTGATCAGGTGGACAAGGTCTATCCGGGCGGGGCCAAGGGTGTCGACGGCCTCAGCCTGGACATCAACGACGGCGAGTTCATGGTGCTCGTCGGTCCATCCGGCTGCGGCAAGTCGACGGCGCTGCGCTCCATCGCCGGCCTGGAGGAGATCACCTCAGGCACGATCACGATCGGCAACCGGGTGGTCAACGACCTGCCGCCCAAGGACCGGGACATCGCGATGGTGTTCCAGAACTACGCGCTCTACCCGCACATGACGGTCGAGCAGAACCTGGCCTTCGGCCTGGAGCAGCGCAAGACGCCCAAGCCCGAGATCCGGCGGCGGGTTACCGAGGTAGCCCGGATGCTGGGCCTGGAGGAGTACCTCAAGCGCAAGCCGGCCGCGCTGTCCGGCGGCCAGCGCCAGCGGGTAGCCATGGGCCGGGCCATCGTGCGCGAGCCGCAGGCGTTCCTGATGGACGAGCCGCTGTCCAACCTGGACGCCAAGCTCCGCGTCTCGATGCGGGCCTCACTGTCGCAGCTGCACGAGCGGCTCGGCGTGACCACCGTTTACGTGACCCACGACCAGGTCGAGGCCATGACGCTGGGCCAGCGGGTGTGCGTGCTGCGCGAGGGCCGGCTCCAGCAGGTGGACAGCCCGCAGGTGCTGTACAACGCGCCCGTCAACCTGTTCGTGGCCGGCTTTATCGGCTCCCCGGCGATGAACTTCGCCTCCGCCACGCTGGTCCGCGACGACGGCCCGGCGGTCACCTTCGCGGGCCACCGCCTGGAGATCCCGCCGTCGGTCCTGACCGCACGGCCCGGCCTGGACGCCTACTTCGGCCGCGAGTTCATCCTCGGCATCCGGCCCTCGGACTTCGAGGACGCGGACCTGGCCGAGGCCGACTGGCCGCGGATGCCGGTCACCACCACCGTGACCGAGGAACTGGGCAGCGAGATCAACGTCATCTTCCCCATCGACGCGCCGCCGGTGCAGCACGCCAGCATCGCCCAGGCCGCGGCCGATGACGACGAGGACGGCGCCATCCCGCTGGCGGGCAACAAGACCATGTGGACGGCCCGGGTGGCCGCCCGCAGCCGGATCAAGCCCGGCCAGTCGGTCAGCCTCGGGGTGGACAACGCCAACCTGCAGTTCTTCGACGCCGAGAGCGGCCTGGCCATCGGCCACCCGGCCAGCTCCAGGGTCGAGGACTGACTGACTGACTAACTAACTAACTAACGACGACCAGGTCGCGGGGGACATTGTTGAGCCGGGAGAATCCGCTCTCGGTGCAGACCACGATGTCCTCGATGCGCGCTCCGTGCGGGCCGGGGTAGATCCCCGGCTCGACGGAGAACGCGTGCCCCGGCGCCAGGGCCTCGGTGTTGCCGGCCACGATGTACGGGTCCTCGTGGGTCTCCAGCCCGATGCCGTGACCGGTGCGGTGCATGAAGTACTGGCCGTAGCCCGCCGCGGTGATCGGCTCCCTGGCCGCCGCGTCGATGCCCTCCGCGGTCATGCCGGGCCGGACGGCCGCGCAGGCCGCCTCCTGGGCCGCCTGGAGCACGGCGTAGTACTCGGTGAACTCGGCCGGCGGCGTGCCGATCGCGTAGGTGCGGGTGCAGTCCGAGCAGTACCCGCTGGGCATGGTCCCGCCGATGTCCACCACGACCACGTCGCCCGGCTGCAGGACCCGCCCGGCCGGGGCGTGGTGCGGGCTGGCCGCGTTGGGCCCGGAGGCCACGATCGCGAAGTCGGCCTGGGCGTGGCCCTCCTCGACGATGGCGTCGCTGATGTCGGCGGCCACCTCCAGCTCGGTGCGGCCGGGCCGCAGCCAGCCGGGCACCCGGCGGTGCACCCGGTCGATGGCCTCCCCGGCCGCGCGCAGCGCGGCGATCTCCGGCGTGCTCTTGCGCGCGCGCAGCTCGCGCAGGGCCAGGCTGGCCAGCTCCTGACGGGTGCCAGGCAGCGCCGCGCGCAGCCGCAGCACCATCAGCGCCCACATCCGGTCCGACAGCCCGACCACGCCGGCCCGGTGGCCGAGCTGCCCGGCGACCAGCGCGTAGGGGTCGTCGGTCTCGTCCCAGCCGATGATCTCCAGGCCCAGCCCGCCGGCCGGCGAGGCCTGGGCGGCCGGGAACTCCAGGTTGGGCACCAGCAGCACCGGCTCGCCGCCGCCCTCGGCGGGCAGCACCAGGCAGGTGAGCCGCTCGAGCTGGTGCGCGTCGTAGCCGGTCAGGTAGCGCAGATCGGGTCCCGGGGTCAGCAGCAGGGCGTCGAGCCCGGCGGCCCTGGCCGCCCCGGCCGCGGCCCCCAGCCGGCCCGCCTGGTAAAGGTCCGCCTGGTCATTTCCGCTGCCAGTCATCGTCGCCTCCCCTGATCCCGTGGACCGCTATTCCCCGTCGTTTCGCCCGCCGCATCATCTCATGCCGGAGAATTGGGCCTCCATCTAGACACGGGAGCCCAACATGCCTCACGCTTGGTGCACAAGCCCTGACCTGATGTGAACCGTGATGAGTTCTGAGACTGTCGAGGTTCCTACCCCGCGAGCGGATGCCACCGGGCACCGCGGGCCGCACCCGGGAGGTGCGTACTCCGTGCCGGGAGAAGCGCATCCCGAAGTGATCTCCGCACGCCCCGATATGCCCCGCCCCGATATGATGCGGCAGGACATGAGCGGGCACCAGGCAATCGAGGCCAGGCTGGCGGCTGAGCTGGCCCAGCAACGGCACGTGACGGTGGAGCTTCAGCACGCCATCCTGCCGCTGCACGACGAGCCGTTCGACCTGCCCGGCCTGCGCGCGGTCGTCCGCTACCTGCCCGCCTCGCACGACAGCCGGGTGGGCGGGGACTGGTACATCACCGCTGACATGCCCAGCGGCCAGGTGCTCATCGCCCTCGGCGACGTGGCCGGGCACGGGCTGGCCGCCGCGGCCGGCATGGCCCGGCTGCGCGGCGCGCTGGCCGGCCTGGCCATCACCGGCGCCCCGCCGCACCAGCTCGTGGGCTGGCTGAACGAGCTGGTCTGCCACGTGGCCCCCGAGCACACCGCTTCGGTCGTGGCCGGCTACTTCGACCCGGCCACCCGGATGTACACCTGGGCCCAGGCCGGGCACCCGCCGCCGGTGCTGGTCCGCGGCGAGCGGGCCAAGGTGATGGCGCAGCCCGAGGGCATCCTGCTCGGCGCCGGCAACCGCAGCAACGGCTACCACGTGGCCAGCGAGCAGCTCCGGCCCGGCGACCTGCTGCTGCTCTACAGCGACGGCCTGGTCGAGCGGCGGGACCGGTCCATCGACGACGGGCTGACCAGCCTGGTCGACGCGGCGGCCGGGACCGCCGACCCCGACCAGGTCATCTGCGCCGTGCTGGACGCCATGGGGCACACCGCCACCGACGACGACACCTGCCTCGTCGCGCTGCAGGTGCTCTAGCCCGGAGCGCCTGGGTGGCCGTGCTCTAGCCTGGCCTGGTGACAGAAACGATCGCACTCGGCGGGCGGGGCCTGGTCGTATCGCGCCAGGGCCTGGGCTGCATGGTCATGTCGGAGTTCTACGGCGAGCGAGACGACCAGGAGTCCATCGCCACCATCCACCGGGCCCTGGACCTGGGCATCACGCTGCTCGACACGGCCGACGTCTACGGCCCGTTCATCAACGAGGAACTGGTCGGCCGGGCCATCGCCGGCCGCCGCGACGAGGTGGTGCTGGCGACCAAGTTCGGCATCGTGCGCGACCCGGCCGACCCGTCCGCGCGCGGCGTGAATGGGCGCCCGGAGTACGTGCGGCAGTCCTGCGAGGGCTCGCTGCGGCGGCTCGGCACCGACCACATCGACCTGTACTACCAGCACCGGGTGGACCCGGACACCCCGATCGAGGACACCGTCGGGGCCATGGCCGAGCTGGTCACCGCGGGCAAGGTGCGCTACCTCGGGCTGTCCGAGGCCGGCCCGCAGACCATCCGCCGGGCGCACGCCGTGCACCCCATCTCGGCCCTGCAGACCGAGTACTCCATCTGGGCCCGCGAGCCCGAGGCCGAGATCCTGCCCGCCGTCAGGGAGCTGGGCATCGGGTTCGTCGCCTACAGCCCACTCGGTCGCGGGTTCCTGACCGGCGCCGTGGACCTGGCCGGGCTGGCTCCCGGCGACTTCCGGCGCGGCCAGCCCCGGTTCCAGGGCGAGAACCTGGACGCCAACCAGGCCATCGTGGACCGGATCAGGCAGCTGGCCGCGGCCAGGGGCGTGACCCCGGCCCAGCTCGCGCTGGCCTGGGTGGCCCGGCAGGGCCCGGACATCGTGCCGATCCCCGGCACCAAGCGGCGGCGCTACCTGGAGGAGAACGTGGCCGCCGCCGAGGTGGTGCTGACGGATGACGAGCTCAGCGCCCTGGCCGAGGCCGGGACGGCTCGCGGTGACCGGTACGCGGACATGTCGCGGATCGGGGGCTAGCGGGCCCTCCCCGGCCTCGTCCTGAGCACCGCCGGACCTGGCTTCCCCTCCGCGTCAGGTCACGGCGCACTCACGCACGAGGCGCGCTTCAAATGTGGCAGGCATGGTGCAGGATGCAACACGCGGTTGACCCACGGTTAGCCCACGGTTTGGGCGCCGCCGTCCTGGCCGGGGCTGTCCTGGCCCTCGCCGTCCTGGCCCTGGCCGCTCTGCGGCCCGCCCCCGGCGCCGGCCAGCAGGGCCCTGGCCGCCTGCGCGCCGGCCGTGTAGCCCACGGCCTGGTAGCCGGCCAGGGCCCGGGCGGCCAGCTCCCGGCCCGCCCGCAGGTCGCCGCGCCGCAGCGCCAGCTCGGCCAGGCCGCGCAGCGCGGCCGGGCCGTTCCACTGGTCCTCCATGGCCCGCGCGGCGGCCAGCGCCTCGGAGAACAGTCCGGCCGCCGCGTCGTCCTGGTATTGGGCCGCCCTGGCCTGGGCCAGGGCGAGCAGGGCCTCGGCGCTGCCCATCGGGTCGCCGAGCTGCTCGAACAGGGCGCGAGCCGCCTCGGCCAGGGCGGCCCCGTCGGCGGGCCGGCCCTCGGCCGTGGCCAGCGTGGCCTGGCCGGTCAGCGTGTAGGCCTCGCCGCTCGGGTCGCCGACGGCCTTGAACACCTCCAGCGCGCGGGTGAACGCCGCCGCGGCCTCGGCATGCCGTCCCCTGGCCACCAGCAGCGTGCCCAGGTTGCTGCCCGCCGCGCCCATGCCGTGCTCGTCACCGCAGACCCGTGAGGCCTCGATGGCCTCGTGGTAGAGCCGCTCGGCCTCACCGGGGTCCCAGTAATACTGGTGCAGCAGGGCCAGGTTGCCCAGCGTGGCCGCCGCGCCCCGGTCGTCCCCGATCCGGCGCAGCAGCTCATAGGCCCGCTCGTAGCACTCGCGGGGCTGGCGGGGATCGCTGTGCAGGTGCTGGGACGTCGCGCCGCGGCCGCTGAGCGCGCGGGCCAGGTACCCGGCCTCGGTGGCGTCGGCCGGCTCGGCGTCGCCCGCCGCCTCCAGCGCCCGCTCCAGCCAGCGGTCACCCTCGGCCAGGTGCCCCCGGCTGTACCAGAACCGCCACATCGCGCCGGAGATGCGGATCGCTGTCCAGGCGCCGCCGTCGGCCAGCACCCGGCCCAGCGCCGCCCGCACATCATCGTGGGCCGCCTCCAGCACGTCCAGCCAGGCCCGCTGGCCAGGCCCGGTCAGCTCGGCCGTGGCCCGCTCGGTGAGCCGCAGCACGTAGGCCGTGTGCCGGGCCGCCACCGCCGCGCTCTGCCCGTCCTGGCTCAGCCGGGCCGCCGCGAACTCGCGGACCGCCTCGTACATGCGGAACCGGTCCCCCGGCACGGCCGAGATCAGGTTGCTGGCCGCCAGCGCGGTCACGCCCGCCAGCACCGCCCCGGCCTCCCCGGCCGCTGCGGCGACCTCCTGGGCCGCCTCGCCGGTCCAGTCGGCCGGGAACACCGACAGCCGGTGCAGCAGCCGCTGCAGGCCGACGGGCAGCAGGTCGTGGCTCCAGGCGATGGTGGCGGTCAGCGTGCGCTGGCGCTCCGGCGCGTCGCGCGGCCCGTCAGTCATCATGTCCAGCGCGCCGAGTCGGTCACCCAGCCGCTCCGCGATGACCTCCGCCGACAGCGACCGCGTGCCCGCCGCGGCCAGCTCGATGGCCAGCGGCATGCCGTCCAGCCGGCGGCAGATGGCCGCCACCGCGCCCGCGTTGGCGTCGGTGAGCTGCCAGCCCCCGACCGCCTCGGCGTGCCAGGCGAACAGCTCGGCCGCCGCGCAGGCCGACACGTCCGCCGCCGTGGCCGCCTGGCGGGCAGGCACCGTCAGCGGCGGCACGTGCGCCTCCCGCTCGCCCCTGATGCTCAGCGGCGCGCGGCTGGTGGCCAGCACCGACAGCCCGGTGCAGCGCGTCACCAGCAGGCTGACCAGCGGCGCGGCCGCCAGCAGGTGCTCGAAGTTGTCCAGCAGGACCAGCATCCGGCGCTTGCTGATGTAGGCGGCCAGTGACTCCGGTCCCGTGACCCGCTGGGCGCCCAGGGCGTGCCCGATGTGCACGGCCACCTGATCGGGCTCGCGCAGCACGGCCAGGTCCACGTCGTGCACGCCCGCCGGGAACGCCGCCGCGGCCAGCCGGGCCGCCTCGGCGGCCAGCCGGGTCTTGCCGACGCCGCCCGGCCCGGTGAGCGTCACGATCCGCTCCCGCGCCAGCAGCCCGGCCGCCCGGCGCAGCAGGTCGTGCCGGCCGATCAGCGGCGTCGGCGGGATGATCAGCTGCTTGAACGCGAAGTCGTCGGCCAGGTCGTCCTCGCCGCGGGCGGCCCGCTCGAAGCGGTCCAGCTCGGGGCCGGCCAGCCCGAGCACCGGGGCCAGGGCCCGGACCGTGTCGTTGCGCGCCGCCCGGCGCAGCCCGCGCTCCTGGTCGCTGATCTCACGCTCCGAGACCCCCGACCGGTCGGCCAGCTGCTTCTGGGTCAGGCCGGCCGCCCGGCGGGCCTGACGGAGCAGCGCACCAAAAGACGGGGCCCCAAAAGACTCAGCACCGAAGGACCCAGCACTGAAGGACCCAGCACTGAAGGACCCAGTGCCGCCCGCCATTGTGCCGTCGATCTCCCCGGTCTGGAATTATTCACCGGACGCGCGCCTATTCAGTCGCCATTGCGCGCTTCACGTAAGACGGCAAGTATGGCAGGTGACCCAGGGTCAGTCTGGGCGCGCGGCCAGCGCGGACAGCAGCCGCCCCAGCGACGAGCCCAGGTCCCAGCGCTCGTCCAGCTCCGCCAGCCGGGCCGGGTCGGCCGGCCGGGACGGCAGCGCGCCGTCCACCGGGGGCACCGGCGCGTTCGCGGCCACCTCCACCACCTCGCTGCAGACGTCCAGGTAGGCCCGGTCTGTGGTCAGCTTGGCTCGGCTGCCCATCGGGAAGCCCCCATGCCCGGCGTCCAGCGCCTCCAGCAGGCCAGGGATGGAGCCGAACCGGCGCACCAGCGCCGCCGCCGTCTTCTCCCCCACCCCGCTGACGCCCGGCAGCCCGTCGCTCGGGTCGCCGCGCAGCGCCGCGAACGCCGCGTAAGCCCGCCCCGGGATCTCGTAGCGCCGGGTGACCGCCGCCTCGTCGACTACCTCCAGCTTGGCCAGGCCCCTGGCGATGTACAGCACACGCACGCCGCGCTCGTCGTCCACCACCTGGAACAGGTCCCGGTCGCCCGTGACCACCTCCACCGGGCCCGGCTCCCGCGCCGCCAGCGTGCCGATCACGTCGTCGGCCTCGTAGCCCGCCGCCCCCGCGGTGACCACCCCGGCCGCGGCCAGCACCTCCAGGATGACCGGGATCTGCGCCGTCAGCGCCGGCGGCACCTGCTCGCTGCCGTCCGGATTAGCCCGGTGCGCCTTGTAGGACGGGATCGCGGCCGTGCGAAAGGCCGGCCGCCAGTCGGCGTCCAGGCAGGCCACCAGGCGTCCCGGCGCTCGCGCCCGGACCAGCCGGGACATCATGTCCAGCAGCCCGCGCACCGCGTTCACCGGGGTGCCGTCGGGCGCCGTCATCGTCTCCGGCACCCCATAGAACGCCCGGAAGTACATCGAGGCCGAGTCAAGCAGCATCAGCGCACCCACGGCGCCATCCTGCCAGACCCGCGCCCCGGCCCGACCCATGCCTGCGCTCTATGGATCCCATGGGTCTTTGGCATTAGATCCGCTGGCCGCCGGTCCCTAGGCTGACCTCATCAGATCCGGCGCGCTGGGAGGGGCATGGCATGACGACAATGAGTCCCGTTCGCACCCGGTGTCCCGGCGACCTGATCACCGCCATTCGCGGCGCCACCGAGTGCCGGGCCGACTGGCAGCGCACCTCCCTGCTGGTGGCCGAGCAACTGCGCCAGCACCTGCCCGGGCCGGAGATCCTGACCGCCGCCGAGCGGGCCGGCGACCCCGACTGCTACCGCAGCCACGTGCTGCACACCGAGCCCGATGGCTCGTTCTCCGTGCTGGCCCTGGTCTGGCGGCCAGGCCAGATCACCCCCATCCATGACCACGTGACGTGGTGCGTGTTCGGCGTGCTCCAGGGCATCGAGTACGAGGAGCTGTACACCCTGACCGAGGACGGCCGCGCGCTGCGCGAGGCCGGCCGCAGCCAGAACCTCACCGGCGCGGTCAGCGGCTTCGCCCCGCCCGGCGACATCCACCGGGTCCGCAACTGCGGTGACAGCATCGCCATCTCCATGCACGTCTACGGGGCCGACATCTCCCGGCTCGGCAGCAGCGTGCGCCGGGTCTACGACCTGCCGGTCCGCTAGCTCGCTGTCCGCGTGGCGCGCTCGGCGATGTGGCGGGCGTAGGCGAACGCGGTCCAGATGGTCAGGTGCAGGTCCATCCGCTCGCCGGTGCCCTGGATCGTGTCCGGGGTAATGACGGCGTCATGGGCGGCGGTGATGTCCTCCCGGCCTGCCGGGGCGGGCAGCTCCGGGCTGGCGGGCATGGCCGTGCCGTCGGGCCGGGTGAACGTGAACCCGCCGGTGTCGTCGCCGGTGATGGTGTAGCCGAGTTCGTGGACGATGACGTGGTGGGCCTCGCATAGGCAGATGAGGTTGGTGAGGCGGGTCTTGCCGCCGCGGGCCCAGTGCCGGATGTGGTGCAGGTCGGTGCGGCGGGAGTGGCAGCCGGGGAACCGGCACCGGTACCCGTCGCGCTCCCGGACCGCGCGGCGCAGCGCAGGGGTGGGCCGGCGGTGCCGCCGGCCGACGTCGAGCAGGGTGCCGTCGTGGTCGTGCAGCATCCAGCTGACCGTCGCCGCGGGGGAGATCCGCTGGGCGGTGGCGGGGCTGAGCGCGGGACCGTCTTCGAGGTGGCAGCGCCGCGGGTGGGCGGGGTGGCCGACGTGCCGGTAGGGGCAGTCCGGGCGGCACGCATCCCCAGGGTCGTCGGCAGCGTGGCCGCCCTCGTCGGGCTGCCCCCCGGCGGCTGGGCTCGCAGCCGCGCCGAGGTCGCCTGCAGCAGCACAATCACCTGCTGCGGCGCAGTCGGGTGCGGCGGCATGGTCGGCGGCGGCGGCGAGATGGCGGGCGGCGGCGGGCGTTTCCGCGGAAACGTCGGCTGACCCGGTCTCCGGGTCAGGGCCTGCCGGGCGGCTGGGCGCGGGAAGGTCGGCGTGCCCGACGGCAGGGGCAGGCGCGAGACCGAGGCCGGCCGCGCGGGCAGACCCGGATGCGCCGTCGCGACCGGCCGCGCAGTCGTCGCCGGCCACGCGGCCGGGGCGGGACTCGGAGTCGGGGCGGGACCTGGGGTCGTCGCCGGACTCGGGGTCGGAGGTGGACTCGGGGTCGGAGGTGGTGAGGGCTTCGGGGCCGACGTGGACGATGACCTGATAGATGTCGGGGTTCGCGGCGGCGGCGATCTTCCCGGCCAGGTAGTCAGCCGCGATCCCGGCCAGCGCGTCAGCCAGGCCCGCCGCCTCCGGCGAGTCCCGCTCCGGGCTCTCCGGCGTTTCCGCGGAAACGCCAGCCGACCCCGACGCCACCGGACCAGCGGCCGACGCGGCATCGGGGCCAGCGCCGCCACCGGGCGCGGGGTTGGCAGCGGAGGCCGGCCCGTCGTCGTGGCCGGCGTCGTGGGGATGCTCCAGGTCGGCCGCCGCCGCGCGCAGGGCCTGGATCAGGACCTGGCCCTCGGCGGCCGGCAGGCGGACGGTCATCGCCACCGAGCCGTCCTCCTGGTCCACCCGCCAGGTCACCCGGCGGGCCGCCCGC
>Ga0134128_10011266_pt1 | contig 10697 bp, 7 predicted proteins | sample KB31754_FD_96462 | JGI IMG/M metagenome (GOLD analysis project Ga0134128, IMG submission 96462) | Terrestrial soil microbial communities with excess Nitrogen fertilizer from Kellogg Biological Station, Michigan, USA - KB3-175-4 | ecosystem: Environmental > Terrestrial > Soil > Unclassified ...
CTTTGATTACGTCCTCACCGGCCCCCTTAGCTCTGTGGTTGCGGGGCAATACCTCGCCGGGTTTATCCACGACATTGCGCAGTATTTGCATCATCCGCTCCGCTATTTTCCGGATAACGCATTCGCGGCAGTATTCGGCATAATCATTGCGCTTTATTTCTGGTGGAAAAATACTCAGGGCATTCACGAATCAAGCGAGAAGGCCCTGCAAATTATGGGTGTGACCACCGTCATGGTGGTCATTCTTATTGCGTGGTGCATCATCACGCTCATTCACTCTCCCGCGCCGTTGCCGCCCAGTCCGCTGAAGGTTGGAATCACCCTGAATGGCGAATCCCTTGGCTGGTTGAGCGATTTAAAGAACAGTTGGCTGAGCCATTTGACTCTTTTCATTTTGCTGGTGGGTTTCGGCCACTCGGTTTTGGCCATGAGCGGCGAGGAGACGCTGGCCCAGGTCAACCGCGAAATCGCTCATCCCAAGCTGAAAAACCTGAAGAAGGCCGCGGTGGTTATTGGTATTTATGCTCTGCTGTTCACAGCTCTTACTTCATTTTTCGCAGTGATGATCATCCCCGACGCCGAGCGTCCCGCCTACTTTGGCAATTTGATCAGCGGTATTGCCATGCATCTCTGGGGGCCGATGTGGGCGCGCCTGGTTTTTCACGGTTTTGTGGTGCTCGTTGGCGTGCTGATCCTGGCGGGCGCGCACAACACATCCATCGTAGGTGCCAACGGCGTACTCAATCGCGTCGCTGAAGATGGCGTCCTCACTGAGGCCTTTCAAAAACCGCATCCGCGGTACGGTACCAGTTACCGGATCATCAACCTCATCGTGGGCATGCAACTGCTCACGATTATCGCCACAGGCGGCAACGTCTTTACGCTGGCTGGTTTGTATGCTTTTGGCGTGATCTGGAGTTTTGCGTTGATGGCGCTGGCCGTGCTCGTCTTGCGCTATACGGAACCTTCCAAACGCGAGTGGAAGGTTCCGCTGAATATTCCTTTGGGCAAAGGCCGCGAGCTGCCATTGGGCGTGATCCTGATCGCAACCGTCCTGTTCCTCACCGCGCTGGTGAACTTCTTCACCAAGTATGAAGCGACCATTGGAGGAGTCAGCTTCAGCATTCTTTTCTTCGTGCTCTTTACTTACTCCGAGCGCCACGCGGCCAAAAAGCGCGCCGGAAAACCCGAGAATCTCGACCAGTTCCGCGTCTTTGGCAACGACGAGCCTGCGAATGACACTCTCGGCGTCCGTCCTGGTAATATCCTCGTCGCCCTGCGCGATCCGAAAAATCTTTACTACCTGCGCGATGTTCTGCGCCGAACGGATACCACCAAGCAGGATGTCGTCGTCATGACTGCCCGCTTATATCATCGGGAACATTCGTTTGGCAGCAGATCCTTCGACATTCGCGACGTGTTCGACAACTACGAGCAGGAGCTATTCACCGCCGCAGTGGCCGCGGCTGAAAAAGAAGGCAAGCCGGTTTCGCTGCTGGTTGTGCCCGCAACCGACGTTTTTGACGCAATCGTTGTTACTGCGCAGCGCCTGGAATCGAGCCGCATTGTCTGTGGAATGTCCAACAAGCTCAGCCCGGATGAACAAAGCAAGCTGACCGGCGATGCCTGGGAGCGGCTGCCGGAGCCGAAACCGCGCCTGATAATGGAAGTGCGGTTGCCGAACGGAGTTTCGCGCGAGTACTACCTTGGGCCGCACCTGCCCAGGCTGCGCAATCAGGACCTCGAATTGCTCCACCGCTTATGGCTTGAAATCACAGATGATCCGAGCTTTGCCGGCGCGCACCATTATCTCGTGGTTTCAGCCGCGCTCGAGCAACTGCAAAAGGATTTGCAGAGCGACAGACGGGGTGAGGCGCTGCACATGTTAATGCAGGAACTACAGAAAAAGAATCAGCAGGAAGAAACGTAATGCAGTAGCGGCTCAAAATATCTTTCTTTGTATTCGCAAGATCACGCCCATTATTCAATGGTGATACCTACTTCCAGGGCTTGCTGCGGGACCACAACCGCTGCAAGTCTGGAGTCAATCCAACACAGTGGTAAATAGGGCGGTTTTCATCAGGCCGCGCATAGGGATTATTCGGGCGTGCAACCACATAGAGAGATTTGCAGTGCCCGGCATATTTCTGCGGGTCGCCCTCGTCCATCAAAATCAGGCTCTGCCCGGTATATTGGCGCGGCCCCCATATCCAGTAATTATTGGCCGTGCTGATTGCTTTTGGTAAACCGTACTTCGGCCCAAAGAGATCAACTGCGCCTGCATCGCCGTAGTTAGACGCGCCGATCGCGGTCACTTTTCGCTCCTCCGGCGGCAAAGAATTCACGTACGCAGCTACTATTTGGACGCGTTCTTCCCATCCCACCATGTCCGCATAGATCTGGGGAAGTCTGCTCTCCGGCTGGTTTTCAAATTTTTGCTGCTGAATTCCCATCCTCCTCGTGTACGCAATATAGCTCGGGATTGAGAGCACCGGAATCGCGGTGGGCGCAATGAGCGCGCCCGCTGCCAGCATAATCACCGCATAAACCGGCCGGAACCATTTAAGTCCCCGTCCTTGCGTCACGCGCTCAAAAAGGACCGCGCCGGGGGCAAAAACCAGGGGATAAACCGGGGCAACGTAATAGAACTTTCCCTTCAGTAAAAGCATGCATCCCAATACCGCCGCAAAACCCCATAACAGGATTGCGTAACGCCGGCCTTGCGCGGAAATCAGGAACCAGACCGCCAATACCACCAGGAGCGATGAAACAAAGCCCATCATCTCCGCCTGCTGCCCCAGATATGCCAAAGGCGGGAGCATCACGTCACGCCCATTTTGCCGTACCTGCCCCACCAATTGCACAAAAGGGAAATTCCAGTGCAGCTGCCAAAGGAAATTTGGGAGCGCAATCAGTGTGGCGATTGCAAGGCCTGCCCAAAACCAAAGTTTCGCAAGGCTTCGGCGCAATTTCGAAAACACAACGCCAACAAGAAATCCAGCGACCAAAAACAGTACGCCATATTTGTTGAGCAGCGTAACGCCGGTCAGGAGCCCGATCCAGAGCCAATTCGTTTGCCTGCCGGTTTGGACCAGGTCCACGAGGAACCATGCGATCAGCATCCACAAAAGCGGATCGAAGGCGTTCATTGTAAATATCTGTGAAAACGTCAGGTAAATCGGCGCAACCAAAACGGCCAGCGAGGCCAGGAACATGGCCCAGCGGCCGCCTCCCAGCTTGCGCGCCAACAAAGCTGTCATCACAATCGTGCCCAACTCCGCCAGCATGGGCAAAAGCCGCAGCGCGTAGAGCGAAACTCCGATCGTATGCTCCAGCAGCCAGGCAATCCATGCGATCAGCGGAGGCTGGTCCATGTATCCCCACGCCGGATGCTCCCCGCAAGCGAGGTAGTACAGTTCATCGCGGAAATATCCGTAATGCGGAGCAGCCACCACATAGAGCGCCACCCGGACGAGCAAGATGCCACAGACGGCCGCCATGCCCGAAGTTAGAAAATTTCGGCGCGAAATGGAGTGAGCGGGCGATTTCGCTGTGGTTTGCTGCTCTTTTGCTCCGATTTTCTTCATGTCAATTCCGGGCTGCGCCAGCGAAAAGACCGTAAAACTCCCGCAAGGGCCGTCATTTTTAATTTCAATCGGCCTTTTAATGCCAATTGTCCTCTCCTGTAAGTACGTAAGCCAACTCAGTACAGTTCCACGAACCTGCATAGGAAAGTTCTCTTAAAAGATTCGAGCACATTCCTCCGATCTCTGCTCCCGCGGCACGCGAATGCTCGAAACCTCCCAAAAAAATAATGTCTACTAACATAGTAGACATACTATAATAGGATGAGTTTATGAAAATATCCCACAAAGGCCTCTACGCTTTGGAGGCTCTGATGATGTTGGCGCGGCATTATGAGCAGGGCGCGATCCGCATCCGCGACATTGCGTATGAGGAAGAGCTTCCCGAAAAATTTCTGGAACTCATTCTGCTCGAATTAAAAAATGCGCGGATTGTGGAGAGCGCCCGGGGAGCAAAGGGCGGATACCAGCTTCGCCGTCCCCCAGGGAATATACGCCTCAGCGAGATCATCCGCTTAATTGATGGCCCGCTGGCCCCTTTCGGGGATGCCGAACAGTTGCGTAGCTTGATTGACCGCGATCTCGAGCATCGCGCGTTGTACCAAGTGTTTTTGGATGTGCGGAATGCGGCGGCAAGGATTCTTGAAAACACGACGCTGGCGGATATTTCGCGCCGCCCGCCTTCGCCCAAAAAAACAAAGGCATTGCGCAAGAAACAATTGGGCCGGGGCGGCATGTTGTCCATGGTCGTTCACGGCAACGCGGGCACGAAGGAATAAGTACCGGCCAGCCGGGGAACAAAAGGCTTATGCGTTTGAAAGATGCGGCCATATCGGTGAGCTATTGAAGCTAACTGGTCTTCGGGTTAGTTTCCGCGTGCAAGCGAACCTGTTATTGCTTTCTCTAGCCGGTTCCGCCCGTAATTTATTGCAACTTTCACAAATCTTAAGGAGACATGGCCTATGCCATCGAATCTGCGAACACTCAACGTCGTGTTGATAGGAATTGCGGTCAGCGTGACCGCATGGGCCCAGGGCGTCTCCTCTGCCAAATCGCAGAAAAGTCGCGCCAGAAATATCGCTCCCAAAGCCAGCGAAATACAGCAACTGCGGGAAGCGGTCGCAGCCCAGCAACAACAGATTCAGCAGCAGAGCCAGCAGATCAACCAGTTACAGACACAACTGCAACAGCTGGTCTCGTCTTTACAACACGCAAGTGCGGCGGCACAAACGGCGCAGAGCAGCGCTGACCATGCCAGCAGCTCCGCCACGGTGGCGCAACAAACGGCAGTCAGCGCGCAAAGTGCCGTTCGCCAGGCGGCCAGCAGTGTGGATGAAACAAAAACAGTGTTAGCGGGCGTAACAAAAGAAGATCGGGACGACGCGAAGCAAATCGCTGCCTTGCAAAACATTCTGGGACGGTTTCGCCTGAGCGGAGACGTCCGCCTGCGAGGGGAAGGCTCCTTTCAGGACGGCGTCCCTAGCCGCAATCGAGCGCGCATTCGCGTGCGTTTCGGCCTCGATGGCAAGCTGAATGAAGACTTTATTGCAGGCTTTGCCATTGCAACGGGAAGCTTGGGCGACCCCACCACGACTAACGAGACTTTCACGAACTTCTTTGACCGCAAAACAATTGGACTCGACCGTGGTTATATTGCCTACAATCCAGTAGCCGAAAAGTGGCTCTCTTTGACGGGCGGAAAATTTGCTTTCCCGTGGCACCGCACGTCGTTGACGTTTGACCATGACATCAATCCGGAGGGGTTCGATGAAAAAGTCTCTTTCAATTTCAAGGGACGTGCGTTGAACAATTTCACCGTGCAGGCATTTCAGTTGCTCACCAGCGAAGTTTCTAAAGCGAATGATTCCTTCGCGCTCGGAGGCCAGGTTTCGACGCAGTGGAAACTGGGAAGGCTTACAACAATCCCTTCTTTTACGCTGATTGACTGGCGGTTCGTTGACTCATTGCTGAACGCTTCGGCTTTTGCCAACCAGGCGACGACAACCATTGGAGGAGGCCAAATATCTGGCGAAGGGCCGGGGTGCGCACCGGGTTTGGGATTGCCCAGCGTTCCGCCTTGCGCATTTGCGGCCAATGGATTTACCAATGCGACATTTACCGATGCCACGGGGAAAGTTCACTTCCTTTCCGGCTTCACTTATGCGGACGCGATCCTGGACAGCCAGATCAGGACATGGTCTGAGCGCTTTCCGCTGAATATTGTTCTTGAATATGAGGACAATCTTCAGGCAGCCAGCCATCCGCTCGATAGCAGGGGAAACGTGATTACCAGCCTGGGCGCGCAGGGCAAGGCATATCTAACCGATATCAGCATTGGGCAAAATAAGAATAAGGGCGACCTGCAATTCGGCTATTCCCATTGGCGTACCGGGCAGGACACAATTATTTCTTCCTGGGCGGAAAGCGATCAGCGCGCTCCCACCAACATTTTGCAGAACCGCATTTATGGCGTCTGGAAATTACACAACAGCGTCTCGGCGCAGTACACGCTGTGGTTTGGCCGTACGCTCAACAGCAATCTTGAACATGCGGTTTTGGGAACCGGCGTGGCCCCCGGGCAAACCGAGCCAGACTTGAGGCGGCAGCAATTCGATCTTCTTTATGTGTTCTGAGTTTTATGTGTTCTCGCTTGCAAGTTCTGAGTTCGTGGTCTGACTATCTCAGGGAGAACAGTTCCGACAGATAACTGCGGGCCGCGCGCCCATATTGGACCCGCCTCAAGCACCGGCGACCTATGCTTGGCAACAGAACTGTGATCGCGGATTATCTCAAAATCAAATCGTGGATTATCTCAAAACCAAAAGAATCAACTCTGGTAATCGTTTGTTCCAAAATTAAGGGCTCGACAATCAGATGGGCAGGTAGCGAGTCTCCCGGATTGGAGGCGAGAGGAGCATCACTCGCGCGCTGCTGTGGAATGAAGTGCCATCTGTAGCATTCTGCCCCGCCCGAGCGGACTACTTTGAAGTAGCCCCTGTCACCTGACGGATCAGCCTGACGAATGAATGCGTGTCTGTTACAATCAATTCTCGTGGGCATGGACAGATGCTCCACGATCGCAGGCTTCCATCCTGGACCTGATCGCTGAAATTCCTGTTTTCCTTATCTTCGGCCGTGGAATTTACCGGTCGAAACCTGTAGTCGCATAAGGAGCCGGGAGTGAGACAGAGACCAGGATTCCAGCAGCCCGATCCAAACAAGCTGGGGACGTAGTTCAGTTGGTTAGAACGCTGCCCTGTCACGGCAGAGGCCGCGGGTTCGAGTCCCGTCGTCCCCGCCATTTATTTTCAAAGAGTTACCGGAGGTGACACCGGAAAACTCCAACCCACAACTCAACCCACAACTTTAGTTGATTGCGGTAGACATCCCTACGGCGTTCAGGAACTTGCCCTGCGCCGCCCGTGTTTCATCGCTGTCTTCCTGCGTGTACAGATCAAGCGTCGTCTGAATCTTGCTGTGACGCAGAATTCCCTGCACGGTTTTCGGTTCAATCTTCGCTTTGTTCACCAGCCAGTTGCTAAGCGAGTGACGCAAGTTGTGAAGCCCGAATCGTTGACCGTTCTCGATAGGCACTCCGGCTTTCTTTGCTGCCGGTCGCAGATAGTCGGCGACGAAACTGGAAGCGTAGAGCGGTTTCTTGCCGTTCTCCCTCATCGACGGAAACACGAAGTTCGTATCCTTCGCGTACGGCGTTTGCTGTCGCCATGCCCGAAGATGTCCGGCCAGTACTGGATGCATCGGGACGTAACCGTCTGATGCGTCCGTTTTTGTTTCGCCGTCTTCGCCTTTGGCCCACCGCTTGCAAATCCGTATCCGTCCTTCTTCCCACAGAATGTCCGCCCAGCGCAGCGCCAGAATCTCGGACGACCGTAGCGCGGTCGCGGCACAGGTAAGCAATAGGGCGAAATGAAGAGGGAAAGGGTGGGATTTAAGGATTGCAAGCGTCTGGGCCGGGGTGATGATGATGGCCCGGTAAGCGGACTTCGAGCGCGTTTCCACGTGTTGCACAGGATTCTTCGTGACGTGCTCATGCAGGATTCCGACCTTGTAGATGCGGTGCATGATGCCACGTATCTTGGAGACCGTCGTCCAGGCAAGTCCGGTTTCTTGGTGAAGGAACTTCAGCCACTTCTGGATTTCAAGAGGTTTGATGTCCTCTGCAATGCGCTCACCGAACCGCGTGATGAGGTAGTCGCGGACGTAATGCTCCACGATGGGAATGGTGTTGACCGATTTCGGGCGCACTGCATCCGCGCCGAAATCAGCCTTCAGATAATGCTCCGCAAGAAACGAGAATGAAATGCGGGCTGTTAGGACAGGGGTGTCATTGATGCGCACGCCAAGACCGAGCCGATCCACTTCGCGCCATGCGTCCCCGTCCTTCGGAAACTCCCGGACAAGTCCGATGGGAAAAGTATTTTCGACGCGTTTTCCGTTCGCAGCTGCAACCCGGAACCGCAGCACCCAAATTTCTCCTTCTTTGCGGCATACTTTCTTAAGTGATCCTCGCTGATAAGCCATAGCTCCTCTTTTCAGCGGGGACTGCCGTAGACAGGATCGCACAGAAGTTTATTCTGGTGCATCATTGATCTTTGCCCGCAATGGCTGTTGCCAGCTCTGAAAGGCGGAATACCCAGACTTTGCGTCGTTTGCCGGTGCCCAAGGCATACGCTCCTGAAATGCCGCGTCTGGCGAGCTCAAGTAAGTAGCGCCGTTTTACGGACAAAAACATTGCTGCCTCCTCAGCAGACACGAACGGCTCAATTGTGTGTATCTGTGACATGTGTCACCACCAACCTCCGGATCGTCGTTAATGCTGTATTTGTTACTGAGGTCATCTTGTCCAACGGAAGGGATATAGACAACAACTGTTAGTCGCGCGCGAGTTTCAATTTGCGGAGGGCTCAGTATTTGTGCGGGTCGAAGCGATCGAAGTTTTACTCGCTAATTGCGAGTTGCGCGAGTTAATCAGTGCGGAAATCTGCTCGAACTCCGCAGGTAGATATTTGTTCAGTGCTTCGGCGATTTCGGATTGCGAATACTCGCTCATGCGAACCCTTGCGCGAGTCTTCTCGTCCTGAATCTTTTTTCGCCAAGGATTTCCTTCTTTGTAGGCTTTGCCGTAGCTTGCGGGCCCTTCCGTCCACCGTGGGACGACCCCGCAATTCTGAAGAAATGAACAGTAGCCAAGCCCTTCATGCCCCATCTTGATAGCCGCGAAAATGACGGTGTCGTGTTTGGTCAGCTTTTTTCGTTTGGGTTTGTGGGGGCGTTTATTTAAATGACCGAACTTATTCAGCAACAAATCCAGTTTCCCCTCCATCACGGCGAGGGAGTCCCGATGACTATCGAGGGGAGGCCGATCCCCCAACTTGCCAGGTGAGCTTATGCCCAAGTTCGTACCTAGGACTAAGGCCAAAAGACAGTCTTTATTGATAGCTCCTTTGGCCAGCAACTCAGCATGATCCTGAATCATTTTTTTTAAGACGCGGGTTATCGCCCGACCATGACGTTTGTGCAGATCGATAAGCTGCTCTGCAGCCTTGCTCCTCCGTTCCTGAAAGCGGACTGCTCGACTGAGTTCTGCATTAAATATCTCAACCAGGTCTGATTCTGTACGTTGCTCAAGTTCGAGCGCGTGTCGCGTATAGTCAATGGCCATGTTTTGTTCATAGCCTTCCTTGCGCGGTCCGAAGAAGACGTCCGAAGCATAGTCAGTTTCGGCGTCATATTTTTCAAGGCCGGCAGCCACAATTGCAAATCTGCGATCGATGCACTGGCTGCAAGAACCGCAGTGACGCTGGGCCTTTTGTGAAAATATTAAGTGAGCACAAGAGCATGTGTTAGCAATAAGGTGAGCAGCGTTGTTGGATACAAGCGTTTGAACCACATCTGTTTTGCTTTTGAAAAGATAAGGGTTATCAATGGCAAAGGGCCGATCTAGAACCTTGCTGCACAGTTCTTGCAGAAGATGCAACGTGACTGGATGAGTAGTACGCGAGGCACGAGTCCTAAGTGCCTCACCAGCCACCGGGAAATTCAAACTAACGACTCCGTTCTCATAAAATCGAACTCCGTCAGCCTCAACTAACTCCGCAGCAACCGTGCCGAGAGCGGTAAAGAGGAACGAGCGAGTCCGTTGAGTCGATTCACGTCGAAGTCCTTCATTTTTATTCACCCAGACGGGTACGTGTACCAACTTGCCAGGGAACATGTGCTCCAATTCACCAAACAATTTCTGCTGTCTGGCGTCCAAAGTGGTTGCGGACCTATGACTTACAAGCAGCAACGGTTTATCCTCGATCGCAGATTCGACGGCACCTGCCAGAGAATCGAGACCACCGGAAAACATGACAACTCGGGCCGGTTTCTTGAAAGGCCAATTTTGGTTTTCACCAAATTCGATATATTCCTGCAACCCTCTGCTATCGGACTTTAGCGGCACAAAGGTGAACGTGTATTTATCATCTGACATGAAACATAGGAGTTGCTGAAGCTGATTCGCAATTGCAGAGTTACACCAAAATTCAAGGTCCCTCACCGGAATTACGAAAGAAAAATCGCGATCCCAAGATTCAACACTTTCCTCTTGCCACTCCTCTCCGCGATTGGTGGCACAATCTGCGGTGAACACATAAGCTGCTATTTCTAGAAAATCGACCAATCGAGGAGACGGAGTGTGCGCGAAGACCTTGGATAGATTTTCAAAGCGAATATTGACGTTCCCGTTAGGACCGATGGAGTCGAGTACAACGCGTTTTCGTCCTCTCGCGAGGGAGGCAGTCTCTCGTATCGTGGCTCCGCTACAGACAAACAGACGAGGCTCAATCACAATTCCGCCCTCTGTTGTTGTAGTTCCTTACGAAGTTTCTTGATTGCAACTCCGAGAAATCTTGAGGAGTTGTTGAGGTCGATCCCTTGCTCGAACTCTGTTTTGGAGTACCAGTCGCCACAAAAATCTCGTACGATCCTGGCGCTTTGATCGCAATGTACTCGCAGAACGTCGTTGAATTGCGCGATATCGCCGAGATCACGAATCTGCTGTTTGCTCAGAGCGGAGGCCGTTACTCGGCTAAGATAAAAATTAAGAAA
>Ga0134128_10011267_pt1 | contig 10696 bp, 8 predicted proteins | sample KB31754_FD_96462 | JGI IMG/M metagenome (GOLD analysis project Ga0134128, IMG submission 96462) | Terrestrial soil microbial communities with excess Nitrogen fertilizer from Kellogg Biological Station, Michigan, USA - KB3-175-4 | ecosystem: Environmental > Terrestrial > Soil > Unclassified ...
CTTGCCTTGACGCCGGATAGGTCCTCTGGTGGCGGCAACGGGGACTAAATGGTTTCAGCGGCGGATCAGCCAGGGCGCGTGCGGCGGTCCGGGGACGGAGCGTTCCTCGGGCACCCGGTGGGGTTGGCCTACCTGATCGCCGTCGAGGGGTTCTGGGCCTTCGGCTACTTCGGTCTGCAGGCCATCCTGACCCTCTACATGACCCGCGACCTGTTGCTTCCGGGGCACGTGGAGCATGTGCTGGGCTTTGCCGCCTACCGCCACGTGCTTGAGGGCGGCGGCCGGCCCATGCCGGCGCTTGAGATCGCCTCCCAGACCTATGGCCTGCTCACCAGTGTCGCCTACGCCCTGCCGCTGGTCGGCGCGGTCGTCGCCGACCGCTGGCTGGGCCAGAGACGGACGATGATCCTGGGCCTGGTCGTGCTGACGGCGGCCATGGCGATCCTGGTCACCGAGCAGGGGTTCCTGATCGCGGTCGGCCTGATCGTCGTCGGCACCGGCCTTCTGAAGTGCAATCTGATGGTGCAGGTCGGACGGCTCTACGCGCCTGAGGACCCGCGGCGCACCAGCGCCTTCGCCTATTACCTGATCTGCGCCAACATCGGCTCGTTCAGCGCGCCGCTGATCGCCGGCACCCTGGCGGAAAAGGTGAACTATCCGTCGGGCCTCGCCGCGCTCGCGGTCGGCATGGCCCTGGCGCTGGTCTCCTACCTGGCTGGGCGCGGCCACATTCCCGCCGACCTGCCGCGGGTCTCGCGGCGCGGAGCCGAGAAGGCGCCGCCGCTGCATCGCCACGACCTGACCATCGCCCTCGTGCTGGTCGCGGCGCTGGTCCCGGAGGTGCTCTACTTCGGGGCCTACAACCAGGCCTTCAACGTCTTCCCGGTGTGGGCCGCAGACCATGTCGAGCGCCACCTGTTCGGGCAGGAGATGCCGGTAACCTGGTTCAGCACCCTCGACGGCCTGCTGACCATCGCCGGCGCCATGGGGGCGATCCGGCTCTGGGACTGGCAGGCCAGGCGCGGCCGGCCGATGGGGGACATGAGTCGCATGGCCGTGGGCGCGTCCATGGGCGTGATCGGCTTCGGTATCCTGGCGCTGGCGGCATGGACGTCGGGAACCGGCAAGGCGCCGCTCTGGACCGGCGCGGCTTTCTTTTTCTTCGTGGACCTGGCGATCCCTTGGGTGGACACCGTGACCATGGCCCTGGTCTCGCGCGCCGCGCCCAAGGCCATCAACGCGACGATGATGGGAGTCTACGGCCTATCCATCGCCGCCGGCTACTTCGCGACCGGGCAGCTCGGGCGGGCTTATGCGCACGTCTCGCCCGCCGCCTTCTGGGCGCTTCACGTCGCGCTGTGCGCGGCCTGCGTCGTCTTCCTGGCGCTCGCGGGACCAGCGATCGCCAGGGCGCTGGCGGTGCCGCGCCGCGGGGAGCCGGAGCCCGAGACCGCCGCCTGAGGCCATGCGTCGCGATCAGGCCGCGACCTTGGCCTTCACCCGCTGCCGCGCCGCCTGGCGGCCGCCGACGGCGTCGACGATCCGGCCCACTGCGCCGAGGCCGTAGGGCGGCATGTTGTTGTAGATGTTCTCGTACTTGCCCGGCTCGACCACATAGGTCTCGTGCCAGATGCCGACGTCGCCGTTCGAGCCCACAGCCTTGTTGAACGCCTGCCAGGCCGGCAGGTGGGCCTTGTCGCGCGATTTGGCGTAGGCCTCCAGGTGCTCGAAGCTGCGCCAATACTGCACGACCATGGCGTGCGGGAAGCTGAACAGGTTCATGGCGTGCAGCAGGCCCAGCTCCGGCTGCTTGCCGAGCTCGGTGAGCATCCGCGGCATCGCCGTCGCCACCGGCAGCCACTTCCAGAATTTCCACGGCTTGTTGATCCGCGCCCCGATCAGGAAGACGACGAAGCCGCCGTCCATCTCCGCGCAGACCCGCCTGTCGATGGTCCTGGCCATCTCGGTCTTCCCCCTTCGTCGACCCATGATACGGCCGCGGACGCGGTTTCGGATGTGCCTTCCGCATCACGCGCGCGCACGCTGAGCGCGGGGCGGCCAAGCTTCGGTTGCGGCGAGGCCCCCGCGGCGCCAGTGTCCGCGCCTCTTTGAAAACCAGGCGCCACCGTCATGGACCCTCACCAGGCCCAGGCGTCCTCCATTGCGGGAGGGCGTCCGCGTCCTGTCCGCCGCGAACTGGCCGAGCTCCTCAAGCTCTCCTGGCCGGTGGTGATCTCGCGCCTGGGGATCATGGCCATGGGTCTCTCCGACGCCATCGTGGTCGGGCGCTATTCCGCGACGCAGCTCGGCTACCATGCGCTGGGCTGGGCGCCGACCAGCGTGGTGGTGACCATGGCCATCGGCCTGCTCTCCGGCGTGCAGGTGATGACCGCGCGGGCCATCGGCGAGGGCCGCCTGCACGAGACCGGCGCGGTGCTACGGCGGGGGCTGACCTACAGCCTGCTGATCGGGGCCGTCTCGGTCGCCGTGCTGGTGGTGGGCGGGCCGGCCTTCCTGCACGCCATCGGCCTGGAGAAGAGCCTGGCCGACGGATCCAGCCGCGTGCTGCTGGTCTTCTGCCTGTCCTTGCCCGGCTACGCGATCAGCGTCAGCGCCAGCTTCTGGATGGAGGGTCTCTCGCGGCCGGGTCCCGGCGCCTGGGCGATGTGGATCGCCAACGCCATCAACCTGGCGCTCGACCTGATCCTGGTGCCGGGCCGCTTCGGCCTGCCGCCGCTGGGGGCGATCGGCGGCGCCTGGGCGACGACCGGGGCGCGCAGCTTCCTGGCGGTGTTCATGCTGGCCTACATCGCCCTGATGCCGGAGGCCCGCGCGCTGGGCGTCTTCGACAAGCCCGAGCGCAACCGCGCCGCCGAGGCCGAGCAGCGGCGGATCGGCTTCGGCGCCGGCGCCTCCAACTTCTTCGAGGTGGCGGCCTTCGCCAGCATGAACATCATCGCCGGCTGGATCGGCGGCCTGGCGGTTGCGGCGTGGACCATCGTGCTCAATGTGGCGGCGATCGTGTTCATGGTCCCGCTGGGCCTGTCGACCGGTGCGGCGGTGCGGGTCGGGCGGGCCTATGGCGCGCGCGACCCGGCCGGCGTGGTGCGCGCGGGGCTGGTGGCCTTCGCGGTGACGGGCGTCTTCGGCCTGCTGGTCTCTCTCGCCGTCTGGCCGAATGCGGCGCTGATCGCGGGCGCCTACACCCGAAACCCGCTGACGCTGGCCATGGCGATCCCCGCTTTGGCGCTGTCGGCGCTGATGTACCTGCCCGACTCCCTGCAGGTGGTCACCGCCCAGAGCCTGCGCGCGCGCGGCGACGTCTGGCTGCCCACCGGCACGCACCTGACCAGCTACATGCTGGTGATGATGCCGCTCGCCTGGTGGCTGGCGATCCCGCGCGGCATGGGCATCGCGGGCATGGTCTGGGCGGTGATCCTCGCCAGCCTCATCTCAGCCGGCCTGCTCCTGGCCAGGTTCTGGATGCTCAGCCGCCGGGACTAAGGCGGCCGTGGGCTCCCGTGGCGTTTGTCGAAACCACGAACCCACACGAACCCACACGAACGCGCCGGCGGGACCGCGGGCGCAGCTCGCCTTCCGCACCGAAGCCGCAGCCTATCGACAGAGGTCCTGTGGCCGGCCAGCCGGCACAGCCTGTTCGTGCCTGTTTGTGTGGGTTCGTGGTTGAAATCCTCAAAGCCCGAGGATCCAGCCCTCCTCGCGCTCGGCGTCCAGCACCACCTCGGCCGCGACGCCCTTGGCCGGCCCGAAAGCCGCCCCCAGCTTGCCGGCCTCGTCGAGGCGCGCGAAATGCTCGGCCAGCGTGCGCACCTGCGTCAGGTCCTTGATCTCGCCGGTCGCGCCCTGCGGCTTGACGAGGGACGGATAGACCTCGGCCAGCACCACGTCGACGCCGGCCAGGTCGGCCTCGGTCAGGGCCTTGAAGCCGGTCTCGAACGGCCAGATCCGCGCGCGCTCGCCGCGCGCCAGCTTCAGGCGCCGCACGACGGGGATGCCCAGCAGCGCCTGGCTGCCCACCGAGCCGATATAGGCCAGCTTCCAGATCGGCGAGGCGCCCTTGGCGGCGAGCTCGGCGTGGCGCAGCTCCGGCAGGTCGCCGGGCCCGTGCGGCCGCGTTTTCTTCGGCTGCAGGGTGGTCTGGGCGTCCTTCGCCGGGCAGCCCCAGAACGGGAACGGTCCGCCGGTCAGCAGCCGGTTGATCTGGGCGCCGACGTTGAAGCGGTTGCTGACGTTGGTGGGCTTGTCGACGACCATCTTGCCGAGGAAATCCCAGGCGCCGCGCCAGGGCGCCTCGCCCGCGAACTTCATCGCCGCGGCGAACCCGCGCGGGAAGCCCATCGGGAAGTCGAAGCCCACCAGGGCGCGCTCGGAGCGCTTCTTCAGGTCCTCCAGGATCAGGTTCAGGCGCTTCTCCGCCTCGGCGCGCGTCGGCGGGTTGAAGCTCTCGAAGGCCATGCGGAAGCGCACGTCGCGCTTGACCACGCTGATCCAGACGGAGTCGGCCCCGGTGGTCGGCTTGGAGGCGGCGCTCCAGTCGACGATCACATAGGCGCTGAACAGGCGCGGCACGGCGAGCTCCGGCGACGGGGGCGACGGGGCCTTCTAGCCCCTGCGTCGTGTCCGTCCAACGACGCTTTTGTCGGGGGGACGCCGCCGGCGCCCGCCGCTAGGCCAGCTTCACCAGCATCTTGCCGAGGTTCTCGCCCTTGAAGAGGCCGATGAAGGCGTCGGGCGCCTTCTCGATGCCCTCGAACACCGTTTCCTTCCAGGTGACCTTGCCCTCGGCGACCCACTTCGACAGGTCGGCGATGAACTGCGGCATCATCCCGAAGTGGTGGCTGACGATGAAGCCTTCCATGCGGATGTTCTTGCCGATCAGCTGGGCGAGGTTCGAGGGGCCGGGCTCGGGCTTCGTCGCGTTGTAGATCGAGATCATCCCGCAGATGGCGAAGCGGGCGAACGGGCGGGCCGCATTCAGCGCCGCCTCCAGGTGGGCGCCGCCGACGTTGTCGAAATAGACATCGATGCCGTCGGGCGCCGCTTCGGCGAGCGCGGCGTTGAGGTCGGGCGTGGCCTTGTAGTCGATCACCGCGTCGCAGCCGATCTCCTTCAGGAACTTGGCCTTCTCCGCGCCGCCGGCCGAGCCGATCACCGTGTGGCCCTTCGCCTTGGCGATCTGGCAGACCATCGAGCCCACCGCCCCGGCCGCGCCGGAGACGAAGACGATGTCGCCTTCCTTCAGGGCGGCGATCTTCAGCAGGCCCGCATAGGCGGTCAGCCCCGGCATCCCGGCCGCGCCCAGAAACGCCTGCGGCGGCAGGCCGCGCGGGTCCAGCTTCTGCACGCCGGCGGCCGGCGCGGTGAAGCCTTCGCGCCAGCCGAGGAAGGAGTTCACCAGGTCGCCGGGCGCAAGCGACGGGTCGCCGGACGCCGTGACCTCGCCGATCGCGCCGCCCTCCAGCGGCTTGCCCAGCTGGAACGGCGGGCTGTAGCTCTTCACGTCGTTCATGCGGCCGCGCATGTACGGGTCGACCGTCATCCAGAGGTTCTTCACCTGCACCTCGCCGGCGCCGGGCGCGGGCAGTTCCACCGTGGCGAACTCGAAGTTGTCGCGGCTCGGCAGGCCGGTCGGGCGGCTCTTCAGGCGGATCTCGCGGACGGTGGTCATGACGCTGGGCATCCCTCTCGTTTCAAACAATCGTTTAGCTCGCCGGTCGGGTGGCGTCGAGGCCGTTGACCTGCTAGGCGGCGGCCCTCATCGGAGTATCGGATGCTCAAGTCTTTGCGGGGCGGCGTGATCGGCGCCGGCGTGTTCGGCGGCTACCACGCGCGCCAGTACGCGACCCTGCCGGGCGTGGTGCTGTCGGGCGTCTTCGACATCCATCCGGATCGGGCGGCCGCGGTGGCCGTGCCGCTCAAGGGGCGGGCCTTCCGCACGCTCGAGGAGTTCCTGGCCGAGGTGGACGTGGTGACCGTCGCCTCGCCCGCCACCTTCCATGCCGAGCAGGCGCTGGCGGCGATCGTGGCGGGCAAGCCGGTCTATGTGGAGAAGCCCATCGCCACCAGCGTGGCCGACGGCGAGCGGGTGCGCGCCGCAGCGGCGGCCAAGGGCCTCGTCGTGGCCTGCGGGCACCAGGAGCGGGTGGGCTTTCAAGCCATGGGCCTGCTGGATATCCCCGAACAGCCGCTGCGGCTGGAGGCGCTGCGCCATGGGCCGCCCTCGGACCGCAGCCGCGACGTCTCGGCGGTGCTGGACCTGATGGTCCACGACCTCGACCTGGCGCTGGCCATATCGACGGCCGAGCCGGTCACCGCGGAAGGCGAGGGGACCCTGAGCGACGACGGCGTCTGGGACGTGGCCCGCGCGGAGATCAGCTTCGACGACGGCTTCACGGCCACCTTCGACGTCTCGCGCCAGGCGGCCGAGCGGCGGCGCACCATGCGGGTGGCCTATCCGTCGGGCGTCGTCGAGATCGACTTCGTGGCCCGCACGCTTTCGAACACCACGCCGTTCGCGCTCGACCCCGGCTATGCCGACACGCCCGCGGGCAGCGACCCGCTGCGGGCCAGCGTCGAGGGCTTCCTGGCCGCCGTGCGCGGTCAGGCGCCGCGGCCGGTGGTCACCGCCGAGGAGGCGCTCCGCGCGCTCGACCTGGCGCTGGCCGTCGAGCAGGCGTTGGGCGATCCGCCTTAGCCCAAACGCAAGCGGGCCCCGCCGAAGCGGGGCCCGCCGCCGATCCCGCGAGGGGACCGAACGCCTAGAAGAACTTGTACCGCAACTCGATGCCGAAGGTGCGCGGCGGGGTCGTGTAGTAGGTCTTGCGGATGCCTTCCACGCACTGCACGGCGCCGAACTGGCCGGCGGCCGGGTTGCCCACGTTGGTGGGGATCGGACTGCAGGTCAGGCCGGCCGGCGATGGACCGTAGAGGTTCGAGAAGGTGCCGTTGAGCCGCTCGCCCAAAGCGCCCTGATCGTAGCCGATCTTGTCGAACATGTTCTTGATGTAGCCGATCACCTCGTACTTGCGGTCCTGCGAGGTCCACAGGAAGCGCGCGTCCCACTGATCCCAGGACGGCGCCTCGTTGTACCAGCGGGTGAACAGCGCCCCGTAGGTCTTGTCGCGCCAGGAGTAGGAGATGTTGCCGGTCAGCGAGCCAGCCGCGAAGTGCCAGGTGTAGTTCGCCGCCACGGCCAGCTTGTTGCGGGGCGCGTTCGGCAGGTCGTTGCCGGACAGGTCCTGCGTTCGGAAGAAACCCTGGCCGGGGAGCCCGGCGGTGGCAGTGTCCACCACGCAGTCGCCGGCCACCGCGGCGCCGCCGGCCGCGCACTGCGCATTGGTGTGGATCGGCTTGGCGCCCGGCTGGGTGGCGGTGGGGTCCACCGCGTCCACCGCCTGGCCCCTGTCGATCTTGGCGTCGATGAACGAGTAATTGAAGATCAGCTGAAGGTCGGTGATCGGCTGCCAGATGGTCTCCAACTCGAAGCCCTGGGAGGTCGACTTCGGGACGTTCAAGAACGAGGTCGTGCTCTGGGAGACGCCGAGGCCGCCGCTGCCCTGCTGGATCACGGTGATCGGGATCTGCAGGTTGTCGTAGCTGTAGTGGTAGAGCGCGACGTTGGTCTGCAGGTTGAGCGGCGACCAGGTCTTCTTGAAGCCGACCTCGAAGGCGTCGACGTTCTCTTCGTGCGAGAACGGCAGGAAGCTCAGGACAGTGAAGATTCCGATGTTGAAGCCGCCCGAGCGATAGCCGCGCGAGTAGCTGCCGTAGACGAGGGTGTCCTGGTCAGGCTGCCAGTCGAACTTGGCCGTGCCGGTGACCGCCTCCCAGCTCGCGTCATAGTTGCGGGTGGCGAAGCCAGTTGCTTGGTCGTAGTGGGTCGGCCCGACGACGCCCTCGGGAATCGGGTCCAGCGGAGTGCCGGTGCCACCGGCGACCACCCCCGCGGCCGGCCCGGTAAGGTCGAGCGGGAAGGCGAAGACTTCCGGATCGAGGCCGCCCTCGCAGGCCGGCAGCCCGAAGCACAATATGCGCACCGTCTCGGTGCCGAACTTGCGGTCGTGCGAATAGCGGACACCGCCGGTCAGCGTCAGGGTGTCGAGCACCTTGTAGCTGGCTTGGCCGTAGACGGCCCACGACTTGTCATGCACGTCCGGCCGGTTGTCGAAACGCCGGCCGATGGCCGGCTGGCAGGGGACGCTGGCGGGCAGGATGCCAGGTCCGGGCGATGAGCCTGTCGCGCAGAGGCCGAACGGCGGTGCGATATCCCATTGGGTCTGGGCCGGCTCTTCGATGGTGTAGACCGGCTGCGTGTAGTGCTGGTTGAAGTAATACGCGCCGGCGATCCACGAGAGCGGGCCCTCGGTCGTCGAGACGAGGTTCAACTCGTGGCTCCAGAAGCCGTTCTTCTCCTGGTAGTCGAAGCGCTCCTGCGGGAAGACGGTGACGCCCGGCAGGATGCCGGGCAGCGGGTTGGCGGTGTACTGTTCCACCGGCGCATCGCGCGACCCGTTCGGGGTGCTGCCAGTCAGGTGGTACCAGTAGCGCACGCCGCCGGTGATGTATTTCACGTCGAATCCGGGCGCGTGGTAGGTCCACTGGCTGTCGAACGTAAACGCGTTGGGCAGGTGCACCCGGTAGGCGATCGGCCGGTTGACCAGCCAGGGGCTGGTGCTCGACGCATTGATGCACGGGCTGGGGCCGACGGTGATGACGTTGCGCGCCAGGCCAGAGCACCCGAAGCCGGCGTTGAAGTGGCTTGAGCCGTTGTAGAATTCAGTGACGTCCCAGCCGTTCCAGCCGGGCCCCACGCCGCTCGCGGGCACCGGCGGCAGGAGGGTCTGGGGATGGGCCGGGTCGGCCGAGTAGATGGCCGGCGACCAGCCGCCGGACTGCGAGCCGGGGCCGCCGGCGCCGTTGTGCCAGAAGTTGAAGCCGAACTTCGTCCACATATCGAGGTGTTCGCCGAACTTCCCCTGGATCTGGCCTTCGACGTAGAAGGTGTCGATGACGTTGCCCTCGCTGGGCATGCCCGGCACGGTGTTCTTGATGTAGCCTTGGGTCTGCTTCTCCCACTGGGTCGAAAGCCGGAAGTCCCATCCGGGGATGAAGGTCGGGCCGGAGATCGCCCCTTCGATGTTGCCGTGGTTGTAGTTGGCGTAGCTGCCGCGAACCTCGGCGTACCAGTTGTCGGTCGGGCGCTTGGAGATGATGTTGATGGCGCCGGCGATCGAGTTGCGGCCGTAGAGGGTGCCCTGCGGCCCGCGCAGCACCTCGACCCGGTCGATGAAGAGCGTGGACGCCCCGGCCCGCACCGCGAAGGTTTCGTAGACGCCGTCGGCGTAGTTCGCCACCGAGGCGTCGGCCGACAGCACGTTGGTCAGGCGGCCCAGGCCGCGCAGCGACACGCGGTCCGTCGCGGTCGAGTACTGCAGGCCCGGCGTGAAGTTGGTCATGTCCTGGATGGACTGGATGCCGACCACGTCGCGGGTCTTGTCGGTGAACGCCGAGATGGCGATCGGCACGTCCTGCAGGTTCTGCTCGCGCTTCTCGGCGGTGACCACCAGCTCCTCGAGGGTGTTGGTGGTGGCGGCGGCCGCAGCCGCGGCCGCGCCTGTCGTGGCGCGCGTTTGCGCGTTGGCGCCGCCGGCTCCCAGAGCGATGACCAGCCCGGCGCCCAACATCAATTGATGCTTGAATTGCATGGCTTCCTCCCAGCCCACGCGGCGATTTTTGTTGCCGTCGTGCAAAAACCCTGCTGAGGCCCAGCTTCGCCGTCAACTCCAAAGTTCGGTGACCGCCGTGATTTCCGATACCGATGACTCTGGGGCCACAAAGTTCTCCTATCGAACTGGCGGCGCCGGCCCGACCGAAAGCTCAAAAAAATAACGCGATAGATTTCGCCCGAGCGGCTGGAGCCCAGGGCGCCGCAACGGTAATCTGAGCCCTCCAGCCTGGGAGCCCCAGCATGACGGCAAGCGCGCACGAGTTTTCGTTTCGCACCATCGAGGGCGAGTCGCTGCCCCTGACCCGCTTCCGGGACAAGGTGGTGCTGGTGGTCAACACGGCGTCGAAATGCGGACTGACGCCGCAGTACGACGGCCTGGAGAAGCTCTACACGGACTACAAGGATCGCGGCCTGGTGGTGCTGGGCGTGCCGTGCAACCAGTTCGCCGGTCAGGAGCCGGCCGCCGAGAACGAGATCAAGGCCTTCTGCGAGACCCGATTCGCCGTCGACTTCCCGTTGACCTCCAAGGAGGAGGTGAAGGGCGCGGACGCCCATCCGTTCTACAAATGGGCGCAGGACCAGCTGGGCGAGCCGGCCGTGCCGGTGTGGAACTTCCACAAGATCCTGGTCGGCAAGTCGGGCGAGGCGATCCGCGCGTTCGGCCCGCGCACCGACCCGCAGGATGCCGAGATCACCAGCGCCATCGAAGCGGCGCTGTAGATCCCGCCTCCCTTTGATCGCGCAGAGGCGCGTCGGGGCCAACTCTCCTCTCGCTCGTCCCAGCGAAAGCCGGGACTTTGGATAGGTGAAGGGGTGCGAGCCCTGCCTCGGCTTGAGGCCCGGCTTTCGCCGGGATGAGCGGAGTTGATGTCGAGACTCAGGCCTTGGCCGGCGCGAGGCCCGGGCGTTCGCCGCGGCGGCCGCGCACGGCCAGGTCGACGGCCAGCA
>Ga0134128_10011269_pt1 | contig 10696 bp, 12 predicted proteins | sample KB31754_FD_96462 | JGI IMG/M metagenome (GOLD analysis project Ga0134128, IMG submission 96462) | Terrestrial soil microbial communities with excess Nitrogen fertilizer from Kellogg Biological Station, Michigan, USA - KB3-175-4 | ecosystem: Environmental > Terrestrial > Soil > Unclassified ...
GACATACGCGGCCGTGGCGTAACCGGCGACCTCAGTGTCAACCAATCGTCCACAGAGCAAGGCGCGGGCAGCCAGTCGACGACCCAGCAGGGCACCACGAACCAGTCGTCGAACACGATTGGCAGCGGGAACCAGGCCACCAACCAGGTGGGCGGGACGAACCAGTCGACCAACCAGATGGGCAGCAACAACCAGGCGACCACCCAGAGCGGCGAGAGTAACCAGGCGACGACACAGCAGGGCAATCAGAACCAGGCGACGACGCAGCTCGGCAGGAACGATCAGTCGACGACCCAGCAGAGCACCCAGAGCCCGTCGGCCGCCGGACCGACCTCGGACCCGAACGTGACGCGCGACGCGCAAGGTCGCGAGCACCACAACATGGGCAAGCACAAGGGCCAGGCGCGCCACGAAGACCGCGATCGCGACCGGGATACCTCGAGCAGCCGCGACTACGGCCGCGACAAGGATCGCTCCGGATAAGCGGCGCTTCGCAGTTACATTGGGGCTGCGGCTTGCGTCGATGTCGACGCCGGTCCAGCCCTTTTCCTCTCCCTGAACTGGCGGAACACGTCGCCGGGACGGATTTCTTCGCTGCTATCGGGGGGAATGGGCCCAAATGATCGCGGCATTGACCGCGACATAGGAAGCGGCAATCACGATGATGCAGCCGGTCGACCGGGGAAACGCCTCGACCAGCCTGTCGAAGGACAGATGCATCGTCTCCGCGCCATAGGCAAGCTTTCGGCCCGAAATCCAGCGGTTCGCCCCCGCTTCGATCTTGCCCAGGGCATCCGGAAATGTGCCGATCATGATCGCGACAACCAGCGCGAGCACGTTGAAGACGATCAGCGACCATCGCGCGCTGTCCACGATCCAGGAGACAAGCGCAGGCGGATAGTCCAGAGCCAAGGTGGAAACGATGGCAGCGGCGTCGAACCGGACGAGCAGCCCGTATATCGAAAAGAGGGCGCCCGGAACAAGCAGGGCCGCGATCAATCGGCGGTGCCTGCGCACGCTCGGTCCGATATCGCGCGGCATCGCCATCTGCTTCATGCCGTGCCGTGTCGACACGTAGTGATTCAATAGCCCGAACACCCGGAACGACCTGGCGCTGCTGACGATCAGGCCCATCCCGACAGCGGCGCCGACGAGGCCCCATACCAGGAAAAACATGACGATCGCCGGGATGAGCACGTGATTGGCCGCGTACTCATAGTTTTGCGGAATATGCATCGCTATCTGCGGCGATCTTTGTTGAAGTCCTTGATGATTTCCTTGACGTCGCCACGGCCCTTTTGCGCCTTGCCGGAAACCTGTTTTGCGAGCCCCATGACGACCTGCTTCGGGCTTCCAATCAGGTTGCCCGCTTGTTCCCGAACTTTGCCGGCGAGGACTTTTGCGGCGCCCTTCACCTGATCCTTGTTCATGTCTGACGGTCCTTGTTTTCGCGCGCAGGAAAGCGCGTGGAGAGAGGCCCTAGGATGCGCCGACTTCGTCCTTTGTTCCGTGCGGCAACACACCTACGCCCGGCGCGCGATCCCGTCGAGAATGTCGGCGAGCGCCTCGGGCGCCGTGACGTTGGGACTGTGGCTTGCGTCGATGTCGATGCAGGTCCAGCCCTTTTCCGTGCTCGCGCGCTCCCTGAACTGGCGGAACACATCGCCGGGGCGGATCTTCTTGCAGTAGATGTAGGTCCGCGGCAGGCGATCCACCGCGCCCGTCAGCCTGATTTTCTGCTCGAAAGTCTTGAGCGGCTGCGGGCGGCGATGCGCGCTCACCCAGGCGAGGTCTTCGGGACTCGTGTCGGGCGGCGCCGGATTGGGCGGGATGCGCCAGCCTTCACCCTCCTTCTTCGCGCCGTCGTACACGCGCTGGCGCGATTCCTCGGTCTGCAGGTCGAGCAGCGATTGCCCGTCGCGCGGCGCGAAGGCGTCGAGATAGACGAGCCGAGCGATCCTCGGCGCAGCGCGGTCGGCGACGCCCGTCGCGACCATGCCGCCGTAGCTGTGGCCGACGAGGATCACGTTCTTCAGGTCCTCGGCTTCCAGGACGCCGATCACATCGGCGATATGCGCTTCCAGATCGAGGTCCTTGTGCGCGAGGTGGGCGCGCTCGCCCACGCCGGTGTAGGTCGGCGTGAAGATCTCGTGCCCGCGCGCGCGCATGAGCGGCCGCATCTTCTTCCACGCCCAGCCTGCGGACCAGGCGCCGTGCGCCACCAGGAAAGTCGCCATCAGGAGCGCAGAACCGTGCCGGCGGCGGCGCCGGTGAGCGCGCCCTTCTGCCAGGTGACCACGCCGTTCACGATCGTGTACTCGATGCCGCGCGAGCGCACGACCATGCGCTTCGCGCCGCCCGGCAGGTCGTAGCGCCGCTGCGGGCGGCCCTCGGAGCCCACCGCCGCGGGATCGAAGATCGCGAGGTCGGCGGCAAGTCCCGGCGCGATGCGGCCGCGGTCCTTGATGCCGTAGAAGTCCGCGGGGTCGGACGTCATGCGGCGCACGCCCTCCTCCAGCGTCAGCACCTTCCGGTCGCGCACCCAGGTGCCGAGCACGTAGGTCGGATAGCCCGAGTCGCACAGCATGTCCAGGTGCGCGCTGCCGTCGCCGAGGCCGAGCAGGATGTCGCGGTTATTCAGGATCTCGGCCATGCGATCGACGCGCGTGTTCCACGAGGCCATCGTCAGCTCGCACTCGAGGTCGTCGGCGAGCGTGACATCGAGCAGCGCGTCCACGCCGTCCTTGCCCTGCGCGGCGGCGATCTCGGCGATCGTCTTGCCCTCGAGCGACTTGAGCCGGGGCGACTTCACCTCGTGCAGCGTGATGCGCTCCCAGTTGCCGAAGCTGGTCGGATTCTTGAGCTCCTCGCGGAACTGGTTGCGAAAAGCCGTGTCGCGATACACCGCCGCCTGCGCCTCCTTCGACTTGTCCTCGAACACGCGCTTCCACGACGGAAAGGCAGCGAAGGAAAACGGGCTGCGCATGCTGATCTCGCGCGTGAGCGGCAGCGGCGAGGTCTGCGGACGCGCGCCGCGCGCGATCAGGGGCGCCGCGCGCTTCAGCGTGTCGCGCACCGCCTCCGGAATGTCGTCGCGGTCGAACATCGCGATGAAAGTGACAGGTCGGCCACTCTCATCGATGAGCAATCTGAGTATGTCGAGGCCGTCGTCCTCGAGCACCGCGATCTGGCGCGTGAGCGCGATCTCGATCGCGCCCTTTTTCCGGTCTCGCAGGATGTTCGAATAGGCCTTGAGCTCGTTCCGGTCCGCGTTGCGGCAGGCAAGCGGCCGGCCCTGGAACCCGAGATGCTGGTTGAGCACCGTGCTCGAGAAGCCGAAGGCGCCCGCGTCCATCGCCTCGCCGAGCAGGGCGGCGATCTGCTTCGTCTCGCCCGCGTCGGCGGCGCGGTCCATCGACGCTTCGCCCATCACGTAGTGGCGGAAGGGCGTGAGCGGCGCCATGAAGCCGAGGTTGAGCGAGGGCTTGCGCTTTTCCGCCGCCGCCATGTACTGCGGAAAGCTCTCCCAATCCCAGGTGATGCCGGCGCTCAGCACGTCGAACGGGATCGCCTCCACGTTGACGAGGTCGCGCATCGCCACCTCGCGCGTCTCGGGCCGGCAGGGCGCGATGCCCACGCCGCAGTTGCCCATGACGACGGAGGTGACTCCGTGCCACGACGAGGGCGTCACCGCCCCGTCCCAGCAGATCTGCGCGTCGTAGTGCGTGTGCGGGTCGATGAATCCCGGCGCCACCACCAGGCCGTCGGCGTCGATCACCCGGGACGCCGGGCCGGAAATCTTGCCGACCTCGACGATTTTCCCGTCCTTGAGCGCGACGTCGGCGCGCCGCGCCGGCGCGCCCGTCCCGTCCACGACGGTGCCGTTTTTGATAAGCAATTCGGAGCTCATTTGGGAAATGATACTGCGGTATCATCGCTTCCCCCCGCAAGAACCAATCACAGGAGAAGGAAATGACGATCAAGGCCGGCGACAAGCTGCCCGACGGCAAGCTGATGGAGTCCCTGGAATTCGACTCGGCGACGCAGTGCGCGATGCCTCCGAAGGAAGTAAGCGTCGCGGACGCGGCCAAGGGCAAGAAGATCGCGATCTTCGGCCTGCCGGGCGCCTTCACCCCGACCTGCTCGGCCAAGCACGTGCCGGGTTACCTCAAGAACCTGGACAAGCTCAAGTCGAAGGGCGTGAACGAAGTCTGGTGCGTGGCCGTGAACGACGGCTTCGTGATGGCGCACTGGGCCAAGGACCAGAAGGCGATCGGCAAGATCCGGTTCCTGGGCGACGGCAGCGCGACCTGGACCAAGGCCCTCGGCCTGGAGCTCGACCTCTCGGCGCGCAACATGGGCATGCGCATGAACCGCTTTTCGATGCTGGTCGATAACGGCGTGGTGAAGAGCGTCAACGTCGAAGGCCCGGGCAAGTTCGAGGTGTCCGACGCCGACACGATGCTGAAGCAGCTGTAGCACGGCCGTTACACCCTGATACAAATCGTCACAGCGCGCCGCGCGGGCGCGGGCTAGTGTCCGTCATCTACGACTTTTCTGAAGGAACGAAGATGACCCGACTGATACCCGCTCTCGCCGCAGCGTCGTTCGCCCTGCTCGCCGGCACTGCGTTAGCGCAAGCTCCCGCCGACGCGGGCAAGGGGCCGATGGGCGGCCATCGCATGATGATGAAGCCCTGCAGCCAGGAAGCCGACCCGGCCAAGTGCGAGGCGCAGCGCAAGGAAATGCGCGAGCACATGAAGGCCGCGCGCGAAGCATGCAAGGACAGCGCCGACAAGCGCGGCTGCATGACGCAGCAGATGTGCTCCAAAGCGTCCGACCCGGCGAAGTGCCAGGAACGCGCCAAGGAGCGCCACGCGCGCATGAGCAGGCATATGGACGAGCGCCAGGCGGCGCACGAAGCGTGCACCGGCAAGCGCGGCGACGAGCTGATGAAGTGCCTCGGCGAGCACCATCCGAAGCACCACAAGTCCGACACGAAAGGATAAGCACCGCAGTTGCCGCTCGCGCGCCCCGAATTCCGGTCGGCCGACTTTCGTTCCGCTGACTTTCGTTCCGGCCTACGCGCGAGCGTGCCCCTGCTCGTCGGGGTCGCGCCGTTCGGCCTGGTCACCGGCGTCACGCTCGTCGCCGCCGGCATCCCGCCGCTCGAGTCGATGGCGATGTCGATCTTCGTCTACGCGGGGGCGACCATGCTCGCCGCCGCGCAGCTCTTCGCCGACGGGGCGCCGCTCGCGGTCCTGATCTTCGCCGCCGTCGTCCTCAATCTGCGCCTCGTCCTCTACAGCGCCTCGATCCGCCAGCACTTCGCGGGCCTGCCCGTCGGCCACCGCGCGCTAGCCGCCTACCTGCTCGGCGACAACACCTACGCGCAGAGCATCGCGCACTTCTCGCGCGATTCGACCCACGGCGCGGGCGACGCGCTCGCCAAGCTCTCGTACTTTCTCGGCATCTCGATCCCGGTCTGGGGCGTCTGGCAGGTGGCGGTCGCGGCCGGCATCGCCCTTGGCGCTCGCCTGCCCGCCGGCTGGAAGCTCGACTTCGCGGCGCCGCTGGTGTTCATCGCGGCCACGGTGCCGCTGCTCCGCGACCGAGCCATGGCGATCGCCGCGGCAAGCGCCGCCCTCACCTCGGTCCTCGCCCACGAGCTCCCCTTCAAGCTCAACCTCCCCCTTGCCGCCGCGGCGGGAATCGTCGCCGGCGCGCTCGCCGGGCGCGGCAAGGAGGCCCGGGCGGCATGAAGCTTGCCCTGGCGATCCTCTGCATGGGAGCGGTGACCTACGGGCTGCGGCTTTCATTTCTCCTGCTGCCCGAGCGCTTGCAACTGCCCGCGGCCGCCCAGCGCGCCCTGCGCTACGTGCCGGCTTCGCTGCTCACCGCGATCTGGGCTCCGGAACTGCTATTGCAGAAAGGTGTCCTAGCGCTGACGCCCGACAATGCAAGGCTGCTGGCCGGAATTGTCGCGATCGGGGTAGCGTGGCGGACCCGGATGACCTTGGCTACCATCGTCGCCGGGCTGGTTTCCCTGCATTTCTTTGACTGGGTCTTCTAGAACGATGAAAGCGCGCTTCGCTGCGTTCCTTTTGCTGTGTGCGACGCTTGTCGCGGCGGCGCCCGGCCGGGCGCTGGAGCTGCCCAAGCAGGCCGTCTCGATCGAGGGCGTCACCGAATACCGCCTCGCCAACGGCCTGCGCGTGCTCTCGGTGCCCGATCCCTCGGCCGACACCGTCACGGTGCACGTCACCTATTTCGTCGGCTCGCGCCACGAGGGCTACGGCGAGAAAGGCATGGCGCACCTGCTCGAGCACATGCTGTTCAAGGGCTCGACGCACTTTCCCGAGATAAAGCCCGCGCTGGTCAGGCGCGGGGCCCGCTACAACGGCACCACCTCGAACGACCGCACCACCTACTTCGAGACCCTCACCGCGAGCGACGACAACCTCGATTGGGCGCTCTCGCTCGAGGCCGACCGCATGGTGAACTCGTTCGTGCGCAAGAGCGATCTGGACAGCGAGATGACCGTGGTGCGCAACGAGTTCGAGATGGGCGAGAACAGCCCGAGCAGCGTGCTCTACCAGCGCATGCTGCGGCTCGCCTTTCCCTTCCACAACTACGGCAACCCGGTGATCGGCGTGCGCTCCGACATCGAGCAGGTCCCGATCGGGCGGCTGCAGGCCTTCTACCGCCTCTGGTACCAGCCTGACAACGCGATGGTCATCATCGGCGGCCGCTTCGACGAGAAAAAGGCGCTCGCCAGCGTGGCGAAGCACTTCGGCGCGATCCCGGCGCCCAAGCGCGTCCTGCCCACGTTCTACACGGCCGAGGCGACGCAGGACGGCGAGCGCTCGGTGACGCTGCGCCGCGCCGGCGACGTGCAGATCGTCCAGGCGATGTACCGCGTGCCCAACGCCGGGCATCCCGACTATCCGGCGATCGACATCCTCGCGCACGCGCTCGGCACAGTCCCGAGCGGGCGGCTGCACCGCGCGATCGTGCAAAAGGGCCTCGCCAGCGCCACGTTCGGATACGAGCGCATGATGCACGATCCCGGCTTCGCCGTTTTCGGCGCGAACGTCGCGAAGGACGCCGATCTCGAGCCCGCGCGCAAGGCGCTGCTCGCGGTGACCGAGGACCACAAGGGCGAGCCGATCACCGACGCCGAGGTCGAGCGCGCGCGCACCGCGCTGCTAAACGACATCGAGAAGGCGCAGCTCGACTCCGCTGGCCTCGTGCGCTGGCTCTCGGAGTTCGCCTCGATGGGCGACTGGCGGCTCTTCTTCCTCTATCGCGACCGCCTGCGCAAGGTGACCACCGCCGATGTGCAGCGCGTGTACGACACCTATCTCAAGCCCGCCAACCGGGTGCTCGGCCTGTTCGAGCCGACCGACCTGCCCGAGCGCGCCGAGATTCCGCCGCCGCCCGATCTTTCGGCGGCGCTCGCCGCCTACCGCGGAGCCGACACGGTCGCCGCCGGCGAGGCGTTCGACCCGTCGCCGGCCAATATCGAGAAGCACCTCATCCGCAAGTCGCTCACCAACGGCATGAGCGTGGCGCTGCTGCCGAAGAAGACCCGCGGCGGCAACGTCAACCTGAGCCTGTCGCTCTACTGGGGCGACGAATCGAGCAAGGAACGGCGCGCCACCGCCTGCGCGCTCGCGAGCGGCATGCTGATGCGCGGCACGGCGAAGCACACGCGCGCGGAGCTGCGCGACGCGTTCGAGCGGCTGAGCGCGAACGCCTCGATCGGCGCGGGCGGCGCGACGCTGGAAGTGCGGCGCCCGCAGCTCGAGGAGACGCTCAAGCTCGTCGCCGAGGTCCTGCGCGAGCCGTCGTTCCCGGCCGCCGAGTTCGAGGAGCTGAAGCGCGCGATGCTGACCGGCGCCGAAGGCCGGCGCGGCGATCCCTCGTCGATCGCCGACGAGCAGCTCACGCGCTATCTCAATCCCTACCCGAAAGGCCACTGGAACTACCCGCTCACCACCGACGAGACGGTCAGCGCCCTGAAGAGCGCGACCCTCGAGGAGGCGAAGAGCTGCTACACCGACCTCGTGGGCGCGACCGGCGCGCAGGTGGTCGCGATCGGCGATTTCGACCCGGATGCGCTCATGCGCGAGCTCGAGGCGCTCTTCGGCGACTGGAAGAGTCCCGCGCCCTACAAGCGCATCCCGTCGCGCTTCTTCGCGCGCGACGCGCTCGAGCGCACGGTGCTCACCCCCGACAAGGCGAACGCGGTGCTGCGCGGCGGCCTGAACATCGAGCTGCGGGACGACAGCGCGGATTTCCCGGCGATGGTGCTCGGCAGCTACCTGCTCGGCGGCACCTCGAGCGCGCGCCTGCCGATGCGCGTGCGCGAGAAAGAAGGCCTCTCCTACAGCACCTACGCCTACTTCACCGCCGGCTCGCTCGACGCCACGGCCCTCTTCGGCGTGTCGTCGATCTACGCCCCGCAGAACCGCGACCGGGTCGAGCAGGCCATCCGCGAAGAGCTCTCGCGCGCGCTCGCGCAGGGGTTCACCGACGCCGAGGTCGACGAAGCCAAGAAGAGCCTGCTGCAGGCGCGGCGCCTCGCGCGCGCCCAGGACCGCTCGCTCATGGCGCGCTTGTCGAACTACCTGTATCTCGGCCGCACCTTCGCCTGGGATATCGAGTTCGAGAGGAAAATCGCCGCGCTCACGCCGGCCGAGGTGCGCGAGGCGCTGCGCCGGTACATCGACCCGAAGAAGATCTCGGTGCTGAAAGCGGGCGACTTCCGGTAAGAACCTGGGTCCCCGCTTTCGCGGGGACGACGCCATTCCCGCGCAAGCGGGAATCCAGGTTTACTTCTTTTTAAGGAGGTCGCGAATCTCCTCGAGCAGGACTTCCTGCCGCGGGGGAGGCGCAGGCTCCTTTTTCTCCGCGGGCGCTTCCTCCTCGCGCTTCAGCCGGTTGATCACCTTCACCATGAGGAAGATCGCCCACGCGACGATGAGGAAGTTGACGCAGGTCTGGATGAAGTTGCCGTACTTGATCGTCGCCCCGCCGATCTTGACCGCCAGGCTGCCGAAATCGAACCCGCCCATGAGCGAGCCGACGAGCGGCATGATCAGGTCCTCGACCAGCGAAGTGACGATCTTGCCGAAGGCCGCGCCGATGATGACGCCGACGGCGAGGTCGACCACGTTGCCCTTGACCGCGAACTCGCGGAATTCCTTGAGGATGCTCATGCCGGGGCTCCCTAGTCGACCCGATCGTAGCGGACTTCCAGAATCTCGAGACGCTCCTCGCCCGCGGGCGTGCGCAGCGCGACGCGGTCGCCTTCGCGCGACTTGAGCAGCGCCTTCGCCACCGGCGAGACCCACGATACCCTGCCCCGGGCGGGATCCACCTCGTCGACCCCCACGATGGTGATCTCGCGCTCCTCGCCCGCCTTGTTCCTTATCCGGGCGGTGCAGCCGAAAAAGACCTGATCGGTGTCCCGGCCGGCCGACTCCACCACCTCGGCGGCCTCCAGCCGCTTGATCAGGAAGCGCACCCGGCGATCAATCTCCCGCAACCTCTTCTTCCCATAGAGATAGTCGGCGTTCTCGGAGCGGTCGCCGAGCGAGGCGGCCCAGGCGACCGTCTTCACCACCTCGGGGCGCTCGGCCTCGACCAGGCGCTTGAGCTCCGCCTTGAGGCGCGCGTACCCGGCGGGCGTGATGTAGTTCCGGGCCGGGGCCGGCGCGGGCTCCGGCGGGGGCGCGTCCTCGCTGTCGCCCTCGCGCACAAAAGCCTTCGACATGCGCGAAATTCTACGCTTCCGACTTGCCTCCCCGGCTCCCAGAACGGAAAATCGCGGGTGCCTCAGCGCAGCTGGGGAGCCCGGGGGAGAACAGGACATGGCGGCACTCGAGAAGTCGATCGACAAGGACGACCTGCTGACGCGAATGCGGGTGCGCGAGGTGCTGCTGTTCGGCCTCATCGCGATGGCCGCGGTGCTCGCGCAGCTTCCCAGCGAGTCGCTGGAGGAGATCGGCGTCAACCGCAACTACCTGCTCGGCGTGCTCGGCTGCGGCATCGTGCTCGGCCTGTTTTTCTACCTCAAGTTCTTCTTCTTCCTCGCGGTGGTGCTGCTCATCCTCGGCGCCAACCTCGACCAGCAGCTCGCCGACTACGTGAACATCTCCAAGATTCCGATGGTGCTCGCGCTCGTCGCGATGGTCGGCATCTCGCTCATCAACTACGTGGTGAAGCTGATGCCGACGGGCCTGGAGCCCAAGCCCAAGGAGAAAAGCCCGGAGGGCATCCGCGCCCTGTTCTACGCGATCGAGAAGAGCAATCTCGTGTACGCGCAGAAGGTGCTGCTGATGAACTTCGATCCGAACGTGCAGCACGACAACGGCTACACCGCCCTCGCCTACGCGGCGATGAAGGGCAACGGGCGCATGGTCGAGCTGCTGCTCAGGAACGGCGCCGATCCGAACTCGGTCACAAAGGAAGGCGACACGGCGGTCGAGCTCGCCCTGCGGCTCGGCCACTCCGAGGTGGCCGACATCCTCAAGGCCGCGCGCCAGGGCGGCATGCAGCCGGAACCGAAGCCGGCCTGATCTCGACTCCATGAGGCTTTTCCTCGCTGCGCTGCTGCTGGGCGCAGCGACTTGCGCTTACTCGCAGGATCTGCCGCTCGAGCGGATCAAGCTTCCTCCCGGCTTCCGCA
>Ga0134128_10011270_pt1 | contig 10695 bp, 6 predicted proteins | sample KB31754_FD_96462 | JGI IMG/M metagenome (GOLD analysis project Ga0134128, IMG submission 96462) | Terrestrial soil microbial communities with excess Nitrogen fertilizer from Kellogg Biological Station, Michigan, USA - KB3-175-4 | ecosystem: Environmental > Terrestrial > Soil > Unclassified ...
ATGTATAGCCGCTCGACAGTGCCGAGCGACAGCTATGGCAGCGACCGCTATGGCTATGACACCTCCGAGGGCGGCTACGGCGGCGCTTACGCGTTCGCGCCCGGGCAGGACGACGGCAACTACGGGCATCATCGCGCCTATCGCCAGGACCAAGACTAACGAGCTTGCGTAATGACGAAAGCCCCGGCCAAGCGGCCGGGGCTTTTGTTTTGCGCGCGCGGGAGCACGCCGGGCGGTATCGCGATCTGCGGCCTGATCGCATCGCCGAGGGGCCTGCCAGGCGGATCGGCCCTGCGCCCCCGCGTATTCCCAAAAGCTCCGCAGTCCTCTAAACCGCCGCGAGAACCGACACCAATCGCAGGGGAGCAGGGACGTGGCATCGACGCATGCGGAGATCAAGGAACGGATGGTTTGGGCGGGGAAGGTCCTCGTCGGGGAAGGACAGGACGATTTCACCCGCGGGCACATCTCCTGCCGGCTGCCGGACGATCCCTCGCTCTTCTTCATGAAGCCGCACAGCATCGGCCTCGACGAGATCACGGTCGACAACATCCTCACCATCGACCTCGACGGCAAGGTCGTCGCCGGCACCGCCCGGCGCCACAGCGAAGTCTACATCCATTCCGAGATCTTCAAGGTGCGGCCCGACGTGAATTGCGTGCTGCACACGCATCCGCCGTACAGCATCGCCCTGTCCGCCTGCAACCGCCCCCTTCTGGCCTATAGCCAGCCCGGCGCGCTGTTCCATAAATCGGTCGGCCTTTACGAGGACACGATCAACCTCATCCGCAGCGAGGCGATGGGCGCGGGCGTCGCGCGCGCGCTCGGGCCGCATCGCGCCGTGCTGCTGAAGAACCACGGCGCCGTCACGGTCGGCAGCACCATCGGCGAGACGGTGGTCGGCATGATCATGCTGGAGAATGCCGCGCAGATTCAGATGATCGCGGAAGCCGCCGGCGAGACGCGGCCGCTATTCCCGGACGCCGACATCCAGAAGCTCCAGCACGACATCAGCCGGGTCGACCAGTTCGACATCAACTTCGACTATCTGGTGCGCCGCGCCCGCCGCAAGTGGGCGTGATCGTATCTCCGCTGCGCGGCCGCATGGCCGCGCGGTGGGGCTGCTCGGGTTGCGAGGGTACCGTGGTCTGGCCGTTGAACTGGCGCGCCGGAAGGGATTCGAACCCCTGACCCCCAGATTCGAAGTCTGGTGCTCTATCCAGCTGAGCTACCGGCGCCGCGCTAGGGTCAACGCACCCTAGCGCAGGCGGCGCAAGCCGGGGAACGGCTTTTTCCAGAACAATTTCCGAGTCATGCACGTGGCAATGGCAGCGGCGGTATGGACCTTGAACAGTCCCTCGCCGTTGTCCACTATCCGCGGGGGCAGAGTCCAGACGGTGACCGGGTAATCGCGGGCGGTGCGGCGCGCGTCCAGCGCCGATGGAGCAGCGTGTTTGGCCGTGCGACTGAACGCTTCATCGAACCGTCACGGGCGCAGCCCGCCGCGCTTATCCGCCATTGGCGCGGTTGCGGCTGATCGCAGGCAGACGTCGTGGCCCAACGCATGACGCACACGGACGGCGGCGAGCACCTGCCGGTCAGCGGGCCCCGCAATCTCGCGCTCGGCATCGAGCGCATCGGCCTCCTGCCGATCCGCTTTCCGCTCATCGCCGCGCTGGTCTTCCTCGTCCTGCTCGGCGCCGGCGCAGTCGGCTTCGAGCGGCTGAAGGTCGACGACTCGCTCAGCCAGCTGTTCCGCTCCGACACGCCCGAATACAAGACCTACCAGGAGGTCACGCACCGCTTCCCGGCGAGCGAATACGACGTGCTGGTCGTCATCGAGGGCGACAAGCTGATGGCGCGCTCGTCGCTCGAGAAGCTGCGCGACATGGCGATCGACCTGCAGCTCATCGACGGCACGCGCGGGCTGATCTCATTGTTCTCCGCGCGCGAGCCACCGCCGCCGGGCGGCGGGGTGCCGCCGCCTCTGTTCCCGCAGACGCTGCCGACCGGCGCCGACTACGATGCGCTGGTCCACCGCGTGCTCACCAATGAGATCATCCGCGGCAAGCTGGTCTCCGACGACGGCAAGCTGGCGCTGTTCGTGCTCGCGCTCGATCCGGGGGCGGTCGACAACGGCAAGCTCGCCAAGATCGTCCGCGACGTGCGTTCGACGGTGCACGACGACCTCGCCGGCGCCGGGTTGAAGAGCGATTTGTCCGGCGTGCCGGTGATGCAGCTCGAGATCCGCAACGCCATCGAGCGCGACCGGCTGATCTACAATTCGCTCGGCTTCATCGCCGGCTGCCTGATTGCGGTGATGTTCTTCCGCCGCATCTCCTTCATGATCATCGCCGCCGGCCCGCCGCTCGCGGCCATCCTGCTGGCGCTCGGCACGCTCGGCTGGCTCGATTTTCGGCTCAACATGTTTTTGAACGTGATGACGCCGCTGATCATGGTCATCAGCTTCTCCGACTCGATGCAGCTGACGTTCGCGGCGCGCGACCGGTTGATCGCCGGCGACAGCAAGGTGGCGGCGTTCCGCAACGCGCTCTACATCGTCGGCCCCGCCTGCGTGCTCACGCACGCCACCGCCGGCGTATCATTCATCGCGCTGATGTTCTCGCAATCCGACTTGATCCGCGCCTTCGGCGAGGCCGGCCTCGTCGCCGTCGCGGTGGCGATGGTGGCGGTGCTGATGCTGGTGCCGCTGCTCGGCATGCTGCTGATACGCAACGAGACGCGCTTCGCCGAGGAGACGCGCGGCGCCGACACCGGGCTCGATTTCCTGCGCCGCTTCTGCTCGTGGATCGCGACGCAGATGGTGACGCGGCCGGGCCTCTATTCGCTGATCTCGATCGTCGTGGTCGGCGCCCTCTGCGTCGTCTATCTGCAGCTCCAGCCGCGGTACCGGCTTGCCGACCAGTTGCCCGACCGCGAGCAGGCGGTGCAGGCGGCGCACCGGCTCGATGCCAAGCTGACCGGCGCCAACCCGGTCGACGTCCTGATCCGGATCCCGAAAGGCAAGTCGCTTTACGACCCGGAGACGCTGAACGTCATCGCCGACGTGCATGCGATGGTCGAGAAGCAGGCCGGCGTCGGCAACGTCTGGTCGCTGCAGACCTTGCGCAACTGGCTCGCCGAGAAGCTGCACGTCAGCGACGTCGCGACGCTGAAGAGCTACGTCGACATCCTGCCGAAATACCTGACGCGGCGCTTCATCTCGGCCGACGAGGACGCAGTCATCGTCAACGGCCGCGTGCCCGACATCGACGCCAGCCAGCTGCTGCCGGTCATTCGCGCGCTCGACCGCCAGCTCAACCGCGTGCGCGTGCAATATCCCGGCTACACGATCGCCGTCACCGGCCTCTCGGCCATCGCCGCGCGCAACTCGGCGATCATGATCGACCGCTTGAGCCGCGGCCTCACCATCGAGATCGCCTTCGTCGCCGCCTTCATCGGCATCGCCTTCCGCTCGCCGATCGTGATGCTGGTGAGCATTCTGCCCGGCATCTTCCCGATCGTCGCCGCCGGCGCGCTGCTGCTCGCGCTCGGCATGGGGCTGCAATTCGCCAGCGTCATCGCGCTCACGGTGTCGTTCGGCCTCGGCCTCTCCGCCACCATCCACTTCCTCAACCGCCTGCAGATCGAGGACACGGTCGAGGACGATCCCGGCGTCGGCGTCGAACGCGCCACCGTGCTGGTCGGGCCGCCGCTGATCCTGACCTCGGCGGTGCTTGCCTGCGGCCTGGCGATGACGGTGTTCTCCAGCCTACCGTCGCTGCGGCTGTTCGGCTGGCTGTCGGCGTTCGCGATGATCGCGGCGCTGGTCGCCGACCTGTTCATCCTGCGGCCGGTGGCGATGTCGCTGAGCAAGCTCATGCGTCGCGCCGGCGGCCGGCACCTGTCCGGACCGCGCCGCAAGCGGGTGACGAAGGGCTAGTTGCGCGCCAGTGAGATGGTCGCGCCGCGGATGCTCGAGTCCGGCGTCTCGGACTTGATCGACACCGACTGGCGCTTGCCGTGCGTGACGAGCCCGAACACCGCGGTGAAGGCCGGGCTCTTGGCGAGCACCTTGATGTTCGATCCTTCCGCCGTGCCGTTCAGGCTGCCCGACACGTTGAGCGTCGCCTCGCTCCAGCTGCCGCTCACCTTGCCACCCGCCTCCCTCACCTTGCCGAGGAGGTCGATACGGTAGCTGTCGCTGGCGCAGCGGATGCTGAGCTCGAGATTGGCGCCGCCCAGCACGTCGTAGGCGGCACGGCAGTGCAGCGTCTCTTTCGATTTGTTGGAGAATTCGATGGTGCCGTTGCCGCGCCACTGGCCTTCCAGCCGCGTGAAGGCGTCGCCGGCGAAAGCGCTCGCCGAGCCGCCGATGATCACGCAAAGCACGGCCGCGAAGATTGTCCGATGCATCGGTTTGCCCCCGTCCGCGTCGACGCCGGAAGTGGCGCAGCCAGTCGCCGGCCCGAATTCCCCCGGAATCACGCCCGAGAGCCCAGTATCGCCCATGATGTTCCATTTGGAAACGCCGCCCGCGACGGGCGAGCCGAGGGCATAGACAGCGCGCCGTTCAGCCCCGCCGGCGCAGGATCATCGGCATGCCGCCGTCCGGGCGCAGGGTCATCTTCTGGATGGGGCGCACCGTGTGGCCGGGCGCCAGCGCCCAGTCGAAGCTGCGCGCCAGCGAGGCCAATGTGACGCAGGCTTCCTGCAAAGCGAAGGCCGAGCCGATGCAGACGCGCGGGCCCGCCCCGAACGGCAGATAGGCGAAGCGGTCGATGCTCTCGCGCGCGCCGGGCAGGAAGCGGCTCGGATCGAAGCGGTTCGGACGAGACCACAAGGTGCGATGCCGGTGCAGCACGTAAGGCGCGACCACGACCATCGTGCCGCGGCGGACCGCGTGACCGCCGAGGTCGTCCTCGCCGCGCGCGACGCGGCTGATGGCGCTGATCGGCGGATAGAGGCGGTTCGACTCGTCGATGACGGCGCGCGTTTCGACCAGACGGTCGGCGAGTGTGGTGATGTCGTCCTTGTCGAGCTCGCGCTCGGCCTCCGTGCGCAGGCGCGCGCGCCATTCCGGCGACTGCGACAAGAGATAGAGCGACCAGGTCAGGCAGTTCGCGGTGGTCTCGTGGCCGGCGGCGATGAAGGTAAGCACGTTGGCGCGCACCTCTGGCTCGCTCAGTCTGGCGCCGGTTTGCGGATCGGTGGCGTTCAGGAGCAGCGTCAGCAGATCCTGCGGCACGCGCTCGGGCTCTTCGGCGAGCCGGCGGCGGCGCGTCGCGATCAGCGTGTCGATGGTCTTCTCGAAGAAGCGCAAGGTCGACCACACGGTGAGCCGGCGCGGACGCGGGATCGCCGCCGGCAGGCCGAGGATGTCGAACGGGTCGATGCGGCTCGCCACCTCGAAATAGCGCTGCATCGCCAGACGGACGTCCTCGCGGTCGGCACCGATGCCGTCGGAGAAGATCGTGCGCTCGAGCACGTCGAGCGTCAGCCGCGTCACCTCGGCGCCCATATCGACGACGTCACCCTCACGCCGGGTCAGGCGCGCGATGAGCGCATCGGCCGATGCCGTGACGGCGCCGGTGAAGCTCATGACGCTGCGGCGGGAGAACAACGGCGCCAGCGCCCGGCGCTGCACGCGCCATTGATGGCCCTCGGCGCTGAGCAGCCCATCGGCGAGACCGGCCGAGAGGATGCGCCGCTGCATCCAGTCCTTTTCGTAATTGCGCGGGTTATCGAGCAGCACGCGGCGGATCGCGGCCGGCTCGCTCACCACCACCGCCCGGCCGAACGGCAGGCCGCCGGGGACGACCGGCTCTTCGAAGTGCTTCCGCGTCCAGGCTTCCAGCGGGTTGGTGGCCAGGACCTTCAGGAGCGACAGAACGCCAAGCGGTTGCGCACGTGGGATCGGCGCAGGCGGCCTCGGCAGGGTCACTGTCTGCAGCATGCGGCGAACTCGCGGTAGAACGACATGACAAACGACAAGAGCCTCATAAACGGCAGAGTTCCATCGCGGTTCCATTGTCCGCAAGTGTTTTTATCCCTCCCCGCGCCCGGCCGATTGAACCATTCGGCTCGTTCGACATTTGGTTCAGTGCAATCTTCTCGTGGCCGATCAGGGGTTTGCCCAATGTCTATGCGATTCCGAACGACCGCCGGCCTGGCCGTGGCCGCGCTTTTGCTGGTCGGCGGCGCTGCCATAGCCGCGCCCGGACAGGCCGGTCCTGCCGGCACCTGGCGCACGGAAAAGGGCGACGCGCTGATCCGCATCGTCGACTGCGGCGGCCAGTACTGGGGCGTCGTCGCATGGGAGAAGACGCCGGGCACCGACCGCAAGAATCCGAACCCGGCTCTGAAGTCGCGGCCGACGCTCGGCATGCCGGTGCTGCTCAGCATGCGGCAGGACCAAAGCGATCGCTGGAGCGGGCACATCTACAATGCCGAGGACGGGCAGACCTACGACAGTCACATCAAGCTGAAAGGCGCAGACACGCTGCGCGTTGAAGGCTGCGTACTCGGCATCATGTGCGGCGGCGAGACCTGGACCCGCGCCGGAGCCGCAACGCCGGTCGCCGATAGCCATCACCCGTCGCGGCCCTACACCAACGGCGCCGGCCGCGCCCGCGCATCGATCGCGGAAGAGCCGCCGGCGCGCGTCTGCTCAGGGATCGGCCGGCGCTGAAGCCGCGGGGTCGATCTCGCGCGGCTTGCCCATCAGCGCCGGCTGGAACAGCACGGCGGCGCAGAGCGTGCAGCCGAGCGACAGCGCCAGCAGCTTGCCCATGCTCGCCGTGCCTGGATGGCTCGACAGGCAGAGGCTGCCGAAGGCGGTCGCCGTCGTCAGCGCGCTCCAGATCACCGCGCGCGTCAGGCTCGACTGCAGCAGATTGGTCTGCCCCGAGCGCCACGCCAGGATGTAATAGATCTTGAACGCCACGCCGACGCCGAGCAGCAGCGGCAGCGCGATGATGTTGGCGAAGTTCAGCGGCATGCCGACGATGACGCAGACCTCCAATGTCACCACGCCGGCAAGCAGCAGCGGCACCAGCGTCAACAGCACGTCGCCGATACGGCGCAGCACGATCAGCAGGATGATGGCGATCGACAGCAGCGCGTAGATGCCGGCATGCACGAAGGCCGAGACGATCGTCTTGCTCGATTCGAGAATCGAGATCGGCCCGCCGGTCGCCATCGGATAGGCGGCACTCACCGCCTGTGCGAAGTTGCGCAGCACTTCGGTCTTGTCCGGATCGCCTTTCGGGAAGGCCTGCACCCGCGCCTTGCCGTCGGCCGCGAGCCACTGGCTTTTCAGCGGCGCGGGTATGCCGGCCGCGCTCACCGGCGCCGCCTGCAACTGGTTCGACAGCATCGCGAGATCGACCTTGAGTGGCACAAGGAACACGGCGGCTGCCTTGTCGCGCAAGGCTTGGGCGCCCTGCGCGAGCTTTGTCATATCGTCGGCGAGGCGACGCGCGGCGACGGCGCCCGGCCCCTGCGCCGCACCGGCCATCTGCTTGAGCCGCGCCGCAGTCTTGGTCAGCGCCTCGACATTGTCGGCGTCGGTCGCGCGATCCTCATCCGCCGGCGGCTTCAGCGCCGAACCGACTTTCTGCGCGAGATCGTGGATCATTGCTAGCTTTTGCGGCTGGTCGTCGGGGATGAAGCTCTGCAGCGTCATCACCCGCTCGACCTCCGGCAGCGCGCGCAGACGCGCGGCGACGGTCTGCGCTTCGGCGAGCGAGCCCGCGGCCACATCCACCGCGTTGACGCCGACGCCAGGATCGCGCTGCACGTCGAGCAAGGTCGAGATCGACTCCGCCTGGATGCTGCGCAGGTGGATCGGATTGAAGTCGAACGAGAGATAATAAAGAAGCGGCAGCCCGGCGAGCGCCACCGCGACGGTGCCCGCCACCACGCCGACGCGATGCCGCTGCAGGAAGTCATCGACGGGCGCCAGCGCCTTGTAGCCGATCGGCTCGGGCTCGCCCTGCGGATTCATCACCGTGATCAGCGCCGGCAGCAAGGTGATGCTGGTGGCATAGGCGATCAGCATGCCGGCGCCGGCGATCTGGCCGAGCTCGGAGAGGCCGCGATAGTCGGTCGGCAGGAAGGAGAGGAAGCCGGCGGCCACCGCGGCGGCGGCGAGCGTCAGCGGCACGCCGATGTCGGCGGCGGTACGCTCGAGCGATTCCTTCAGGTCGGGACAGACATGGCGCTCGGCGCGATAGCGCACCGAGAACTGGATGGCGAAGTCGACGCCGAGGCCGACAAACAGCACGGCGAAGGCCACCGAAATCATGTTGAGCGCGCCGACCATCAGCAGGCCGAGCGCCGCGGTCATGGCGAGCCCGGCGAACAGATTGATGAAGACCGCGCCGATGATGCGCTTCGATTTCAGCGCCAGCCACAGGATCACCAACACGATGACCACGGTGCCGATGATGTTGGTCCAGGCGCCCTGCTGCACCGTGGAGAATTCCTCGTCACCCATCGGCACCGTGCCGGTCAGGCGCACGCGCGCACCAAACCGTTCCGCCAGGTGCAGGTCGGCTGCCGCCTTGCGGATGGCGGTGTCGGCTTTCAGGCCGGGCTCGAGCGCCGAGTAGTCGAGCACCGGCTCGACTTCGACAAAGCGCCGCAGCTGCGTCGTCGGCGCCTTGGCGCCGCTCATCAGTTCCTGCCAGGAAAACACGGCCGGCTGACCGGCGATCACATTGTCGAGCGCGCCCGCCGCCATCGTCATCGGCCGCGCCATCTGGTCGAGCGTGAGCTTGTTCTGCACCACGCCGGCAAGACCGAGATTGAGCGCGGCGGTCAGCCCGCGCAGGCTCTGATCGTTGTTGAGCGCATCGATGAGCGGCTCTGCCGCGCCGAGCCCGCGTGTGAACTGCGCCACCTCGCCGGTCGGTTGAAACAGCAGCCCGTTGCGCGCGAAGAACGGACTACCGCTGGTGTCCTCGACCGCGCGGAAAAGCTCCGGATGCCCCTGCAACTGCTGCACCAGCGCCTCGGTCGCCGCCGAGACCAGTTCGGGCGTCGGTGCGTCGATGACGACGAGCGTCGACGCGAAGTGGCCGGGAAACTCCTTCTCGAATGCCGCCTCGCGGTGGCGCCACGGCAGATCGGACGAAATTAGCTTGTTGATGTCGGTGTTTATGGCGAAATGCGTGGCCGTATAGGCCGCCGAGCCCGCGGTCACGGCGAGCGCCACGACGATCACGAGCCAGGGAAACCGCGTGCAAATGCGGACGATGCGGGAAACGACGGCGGCCAGCATGAGGCGATAAACCTATTTCCTCGCCCCATTTCCGGTTCCGGGGCGCGGTATTCACCGCCGGGGTCCGGGAACCATTCAGAGCGACCTCTATTATCCCCCATCGAGCGCCTTTTCGAGGCGTTTAGATGACCTGATCGCTGGGGGGCGTTCGAAGGTGCGCCGCACCGGGACACCCCTACGGCGCTTCCTTGCACAGTAAAGGGTGATACCGGATGTCAGCACCCAGTCCGTTCTCCGACCATACGCGCCCGCTGTCCCGCCTCGAGCGACTGCGGACACCGGCAGATCTGCGCCAACTCGACCCCGGCGATCTGCAAGAGATTGCTGACGAACTCCGCAGCGAAACCATCAACGCCGTGGCCGTGACCGGCGGTCATCTCGGCGCCAGCCTCGGCGTGATCGAGCTGACGGTGGCTCTGCATTACGTCTTCGACACCCCGCACGACAAGCTCATTTGGGACGTCGGGCATCAGGCCTATCCGCACAAGATTTTGACCGGGCGCCGTGACCGCATCCGCACCTTGCGTCAGAGCGGCGGCCTGTCCGGCTTCACCAAGCGCGCCGAGAGCGAGTACGACCCGTTCGGCGCGGCGCATTCCTCGACCTCGATCTCGGCCGGGCTCGGCATGGCCACCGCGCGCGACCTCGCCGGCGACGACTTCAACGTCATCGCCGTCATCGGCGATGGCGCCATCTCCGCCGGCATGGCCTATGAGGCCATGAACAATGCCGGCGCGCACGGCCGCCGCCTCATCGTCATCCTCAACGACAACGAGATGTCGATCGCGCCGCCGGTCGGCGCCATGTCCAATTATCTGGCGCGGCTGATGTCGAGCCCGACCTTCATGTCGCTGCGCGACATCGGCAAGCAGGTAGCCGAGCATCTGCCGGACTTCATCAAGGAGCGTGCGGCCAAGGCGGAAGAACTGGCGCGCGGCTTCGTCACCGGCGGGACTCTGTTCGAGGAGCTCGGCTTCTATTACGTCGGCATCGTCGACGGCCACGATCTCGATCAGCTCGTGCCGGTGCTGGAGAACGTGCGCGACGCCGATGCAGGTCCGATCCTCGTGCATATCCGCACCCAGAAGGGCAAAGGCTACGGGCCGGCGGAAAGCTCCGCCGACAAGTATCACGGCGTCGTCAAATTCGACGTCGCAACCGGCAAGCAGACGAAGGCGGCGCCCGGTGCGCCGTCCTACACCAAGGTGTTCGGCGAATATCTGGTCAAGGAAGCGCAGCACGACGAGCGCATCGTCGCCGTCACCGCCGCGATGCCGTCCGGCACCGGCGTCGACATCTTCGAGAAGCACTTCCCGCACCGCACCTTCGACGTCGGCATCGCCGAGCAGCACGGGGTGACCTTCGCAGCGGGACTTGCGACGCAGGGGTTCAAGCCATTCTGCGCCATC
>Ga0134128_10011272_pt1 | contig 10694 bp, 12 predicted proteins | sample KB31754_FD_96462 | JGI IMG/M metagenome (GOLD analysis project Ga0134128, IMG submission 96462) | Terrestrial soil microbial communities with excess Nitrogen fertilizer from Kellogg Biological Station, Michigan, USA - KB3-175-4 | ecosystem: Environmental > Terrestrial > Soil > Unclassified ...
CCGGTGGCGGCGGATGGCGCGGATACGGATGCCGATTCGGTGGCGGGTGCTCGCGAGTGCGCTGCGCCCGGCCCTGGATCAGAGAGACTTCGCTGCTTCAAGCACTTCCTCCGCGTGCCCCGGAACCTTCACCTTGCGCCACTCCTGCCGCAGCACTCCTTTGGGGTCGAGCAGAAAGGTGCTGCGCTCGATGCCGAGATATTTCCTGCCGTAGAGACTCTTCTCCCGGATGACGTCAAACAGCTTGCAGACCGCTTCCTCCTCGTCCGCCAGCAGGGTGAACGGTAGCGCCTCCTTGGTCTTGAACTTTTCGTGCGAGGCCAGGCTGTCGCGGGAGATGCCGACGATCTCGACGCCGGCCTTGCGGAAGGCGGCGTTGAGGTCGCGGAAGTCCTGCGACTCGCGCGTGCAACCCGAAGTCATGTCCTTCGGATAGAAATAGATCACGAGGGCGCGGCCGCCGGCATCCTTGAGTCGCCAGGTGCCGCCGCCGGTCGCGGGCAGGGAGAATGCGGGCACCTTGGCCCCGGGCTCAACTTTGGGCATCGGTCAGGACTTCACCGGTTCGAGAATGGCATCGAGATTGAGGGAATCGCAGAACTCCATGAACTCTTCACGAAGATGGGCCACCTGGATACGGCTCGGGACGTTCACGATCATCTGTACGGAGAACATGGGAGCGCCCGTATGGGCGGCGGGATAGCTTCTCGTCGACACTTCCGCGATGTCGATGCTGCGGCTCGCGAAGAAGCCCGAGAGCCCCGAGACGATGCCGGTCTGATCGAGGCACACGACATCGATCGAGTACGGCAGCATGTCGGTACGGGTCGTGCGCGGTTCCGTGCGCTTCAGGTGCACGCTCAAGCTGGTGGTCTCGGCGAGGCGCTTCAGCTCGGTTTCGAGCTTGGCCAGAGCGTGCCAGTTGCCGGCGACGAGCAGCACCATGGCGAACTCCGTGCCGAGCGCAGCCATCCGGCTCTCCGTGATATTGCCGCCGCACTCGCTGATCACCCGGGTCAGCTCGTGCACCATGCCGGTGCGGTCGCTGCCGATCGCCGAGACGGCCAGGTGCTGCTTCATCGGGTCAGTGGGCTGAGTTCGTTCCAAGGTGCTGCGGAGAAGTGTACCGGGTGAGCGGTTCCGTGGCGACGGTTGTGCAGGGCCGCCGGCGGTCCTCGGGGACTTCGTCCCGGGGCGTATTGCCGCTTATACTTACCGGCTTACCCCGCACCGGTCGATCCAGGGCTTTGATGTTCTCAGGCAGTCTCGTCGCGATCGTCACGCCTATGCGGGACGACGGATCCATTGACTACAACGCGTGGACCCGCCTCATCGACTGGCACATCGAGAGCGGCTCGAGCGGCCTCGTGATCGGCGGCAGCACGGGCGAATCTGCCACGCTCACGGATGCGGAGCTCTGGGAGCTCACCTCCCTTGCCTGTGAGCAGACCCGGCAGCGGATCGCAGTCGTCGTCGGCATAGGCTCGAGCAGTACGGCCGTCTGCGTGGAGCGGGCCCAGCGGTTCTCGCAATCAGGCGTCGACGGCCTGCTCGTGGTGACACCTGCCTACAACCGCCCTACCCAGGAGGGCCTCTATCGACACTTCGCGGCGATTGCAGAAGCCTCAGCCAAGCCAATGATTCTCTACAACGTGCCGACCCGGACGGCCGTGGAGATGCTGCCGGGCACCATCGGGCGCCTCTCGCAACTCGGCCGGATCAGTGCGGTCAAAGAGGCGGTACCGGGCCCGGAGCGGGTCAGAGAGCTGCTTGAGACCTGCCGGAAGGGGTTCGTGGTCCTGAGCGGGGATGACATCACGGCGCGGGAAGCAATCCTCGCCGGGGCGCGCGGGGTCATTTCGGTGACCGCGAATGTCGTGCCGGGACCGATGGCGAAGATGGTGGCTGCAGCCATGCGCGGTGAGCGGGAGGCCGCGGCGCGCGCTGATGAGCCGCTGGCGGCGTTGCATCGGGATCTCTTTCTCGAGAGTAATCCGATACCGGTCAAATGGGCCCTGGCGCAGGCGGGCCGGATCGAGCGCGGCATCCGGCTGCCGCTGACCGAGCTTGCTGCGGCATACCAGCCGGCAGTGCTCGCAGCCCTGCGGCAAGCGGCCACGCTCGGGATTAGTAGTGCGAAAGCGAATGAATGAGCCGGCAAAGGCCGTCCCTTTGCCGGCGAGCGGGAAATGAGTGAATGGGCTGGCCGCTAAAAGCGCCGCAGGCGTCTTTTAGCCAATAGATGAGAGGTTGACTTTGACATCCGGAGATTCTGACAACCGCATTCGCGAGGGGAAGCGCACGGGGATGCTGGCTATCGGCGCTGCCGCGCTGCTCGCGCTCGGCGGCTGCAAGACGATGCATCACCTCGTCGGCAGCGATAACTGCAACAAGCCACAGCCCTACATGCAGGCGACCAGCATCCCACGCCTCAATGTTCCCTCTGGCCTCGATTCGCCCGACACCAGCCATGCGCTCGATGTGCCGCAGCTCAATGGACCCCCGCCGCCCCCCCGCGGCCCCAAGGATCCATGTCTCGAGAAGCCGCCGCCATTCAACGTCGCGCAGCCGAATGCCAGGCCGGAGGCCTGAGATTTAGTATCATTCAGACTCTGAAGCGCAGAGGTGGCCGAGCGGTCGAAGCGTCGGCCCGCAGGGACGGGGCCGCGCAATCCCACCCTTGAGGACCGAGGGTGCGGTGCTCAGGGGAAGAGCGGCTTCAGACGCGGAGAGGTGGCCGAGCGGTCGAAGGCGCTGGACTGGAATTCCAGTAAACTCTTCACGGGGTTTCGTGGGTTCGAATCCCACCCTCTCCGCCACTTCAGCTGCCGTTGTTTTCCGCAATCCGCCCGAGCACCCGGGCGACGATGCTATCGCAGCGCTCGCCCGCGAATCCCCACAGATTGCGCTCTGCGATGTCGACTTCGCGCGCCAGCGCCTCACGCAACAGGGTCTTGGCACGGAAGTGACGGCTGCGCACCGTTTCCGCAGGAATTCCGAGACTCTCCGCGGTCTCCTCGACGGTGAGCTCCTCGACGGAGCGCATGACGAAAACCGTGCGGAAGCCTTCCGGCAGGGCATCGATCCGGCGCTCGAGAATGGCCCGCATCTGTGCGCGGTCGGCCGTCGCATCCGGCGAGCCGAGCTCATCGGAGGGGACGGATTCCAATTCGTGGTCGGTGGGTGAAGGAATCATCGGAATTACGTTCTGTCTGCGCGCATTGCGGCGCATCCTCCCGAGGCACTCGTTCACGACGAGGCGCGACAGCCAAGTCGCAAGAGACGACTCGCCGCGAAACTGACTGAGGGAGCGGTGTGCGCTGAGATAGGCTTCCTGCAGGGCATCCTCCGCCTCTGCGCTGTCGCCCACGATGGCTCGTGCCAGGCGGTAAAGCCTGCGATTGAAGCGACGCATCAGCAGGCCAAAGGCCGCCGGGTCGCCCGCCAGGACACGCCGCACCAGTGAGGCGTCGTCATCGGGTAGGGCAGCAGAGCAATCGAGCTCGGCGTTGGTCATGCGATTGTGCAGTCGTCAGCGAACCTCGATCCTGCCCTTCATGGTGACATGAAGGGTGCACACGTAATCATACTCGCCCGGCTTTCGGGCGACGTAGGTCCACGACGCGTCCGGATCGATCAGGTGTGAGTCGAATTTCCCGGCGGTGGAGGTCACCGTGTGCGGAAAGAGATCCTTGTTGATCCAGGTGATCCGATCACCCGGGTGTACCACGATCACCTGCGGCTTGAAGGCCATGCCTTCGATGATCACCGTATGCGCGTGCCCGGCAGTGCGTTTCGCGCGTTGCGCTGCATGGCCGGTCAGCGTGCCGGCAGCCACCAGGGCCACGGCGAGAGAGAGAATCAGTACCGGCGCGCGATACCGCCGCGCCGGTGCTGACCGGTCGGAGTGAGGCCGAACCAAGGTCCGAGTCCTTACTGTCCGCCGAGCTTGCTCTGAATGTGCTTGGCATGCTCGAGGTGATCCACGAAGGCCGGACGGACCTTGACGAGCAGTGCCTTGAGCTCGGGATTCTTTGCGACCGGAATCAGAGCCTTGTCCATCGCGTCGAGCACAGCCTGGTGATAGGTGACTTCATGATCGATGTATGCCTTGTCGAAGGCGGCGCCCTTCAGTGTCTTGAGGTTGGCAATGTTCTGCTCGCCACCCTGCCTCAGGCTCTGGGCAGTCGCGTTGCCCTCCGGCGTGACATGGAGCTTCGTCACTAGGGCGACCGCCGCCTTGTTGACACCGGTGTGATCGGTGACCATGCGCTTCGCGAAAGCCCTGACGTCCGCGGCGTGCGCCTTGTGCTCGGCGAGCTTGCCGGCGTTGATGTCCACCTGGTTGGCGGCGACGACGATCGCGGCAATCTGAGGATCTGTGGGCAAGCCCTGTGCCGAGGCCAACGCCATACCGGCTCCCAGGACGGCTCCGAGTAAGTACACGGCTCGTTTCATCATGATCAAATGCTCCCGCGGCAAAGTGGATTTTCTGGGCCGGCGCTATCGGCGGACTGCAGGCACGGACAGAGTGCGGGCACATGCACGGGCCCCGCCGATGATTTGCCCCAGTATGCCATTGGATGCCGCGAGTGGTCGGCCCGTTCCGGGCGCCGCAGGCCTGGGCCTGGCCAGCTGTGTATGATCCCAGTGTGGACAAGGTGATCGACCGCCTGCGCCGCGTATTGCCCCCGGGCGCAGTGCTTGCCACCGCCGAGGAGCTCAAGCCTTACGAGTGCGATGCACTGATGCTGTATCGTCGCGCACCGCTTGCGGTAGTGCTTCCCGCCGCCGAGGCGGAGGTGGCGGCGGTGCTGAGGACCTGCAACGAGGCCGGGGTGCCGGTCATCGCCCGCGGTGCGGGCACGGGACTTTCGGGGGGTGCGACGCCCAACCCGGATGCCGTGCTCATGTCGCTCGCACGGCTCAACCGCATCGTCGGTATCGACCCTTTGGCGCGAACCGCGCGTGTGCAACCGGGCGTGCGCAATCTGGCGATATCCGAGGCAGCCGCTCCTTACGGTCTCTACTACGCCCCTGACCCTTCGAGTCAGATCGCGTGCACGATCGGCGGCAATGTCGCCGAGAACTCCGGCGGCGTGCACTGCCTGAAATACGGTCTCACAGTGCACAACCTGCTCGCGCTGCGAGTCCTCACCATTGAGGGCGAGCTGATGGAAATCGGCGCGCGCTCGCTCGATGCGCCGGGATATGACCTGCTCGCGCTCCTCACCGGCTCCGAGGGTTTGCTCGCGGTCGTCACGGAGGCGACTCTGCGACTCATCCCCCGACCCGAATGCGCGCGGGTCGTGCTCGCCGCTTTCGCAAGCCTCGCCGAGGCCGGTCAGGCGGTGGCCGATGTGATTGCGGCCGGGATCATTCCGGCGGGGCTCGAGATGATGGACCGGCCTGCGATCGCGGCCGTCGAGCCCTTCGTAAAGGCCGGCTACCCGCTCGATGCCGAGGCGATCCTGCTGTGCGAGTGCGATGGCACGGCTCACGAAGTCGAGGAGGAGATCCTGCGCGTCGAAGCCGTGTTGCAGCGCGCGGGCAGCACCGAGTGCCGCATCTCGCGCGATGAGGCGGAGCGGCTGCGTTTCTGGGCGGGACGGAAGGCGGCGTTTCCCGCAATGGGCGCGCTCTCGCCGGATTACTACTGCATGGACGGCTCCATCCCGCGCAAGCGCCTCGCGGCCGTGCTCGAGGCCATCCGCAAAATGGAAGGCAAGTATGCCCTGCGCTGCACCAACGTCTTTCACGCCGGCGACGGCAATCTGCATCCGCTCATCCTCTTCGATTCCAACAACGCGCGGGAGGTCGCACGCGCGGAGGCCTTCGGTGCAGAGATTCTCGAGCTCTGTGTGAGGGAGGGCGGCAGCATCACCGGCGAGCACGGTGTTGGATTGGAGAAGATCGACCAGATGTGTGTGCAGTTCGGACGCGCCGAGCTCGCGACCTTCCATGCCGTGAAACGCGCGTTCGATGAGCGCGGTCTGCTCAATCCGGGCAAGGCAGTGCCGACCCTGCACCGCTGTGCGGAATTCGGGCGGCTGCACGTGCGCGGCGGCCAGCTACCACATCCGGAATTGCCGCGTTTCTAGCGGTTGATCATGCCCGGTACGAGTGCAGCATGACCGATCTGTCTTCTTTGCAGGAGAGCATTCGCTCGGCGGCCGATGCGCGCCGGCCGGTGCGCATCCGTGCCGGCGGGAGCAAGGACTTCTATGGCGGGCCGCTCGTGGGCGAGCCGCTGGATGTCGGCGGGCTCTCGGGGATCTCGGATTACGAGCCGACGGAGCTCACCGTAACAGCGGGAGCGGGCACCCGGATCACGCAGATCGAGCAGGTCCTCGCCGAGCGCGGCCAGATGCTCGCCTTCGAGCCGCCCCGGTTTGCGGGTCGGGCCACGCTCGGCGGCGCGATAGCGGCCGGACTGTCGGGCCCCCGTCGCGCCTACTGTGGCGCGCTCCGCGATTTCGTGTTGGGCGTCTCGATGATCGACGGGCGCGGAGAGCTCCTGCACTTCGGCGGCAAGGTGATCAAGAACGTCGCGGGGTTCGATCTCTCGCGCCTCGTGGCGGGCAGCCTCGGCACCCTCGGCCTCATCACCGAGGCGACCGTGAAGGTCGCGCCCCGGCCGCGCGCTGAATGCACGCTGCGATTTGGGATGGAGCAGCCGAGCGCATTGGAATCGATGGTGCTCTGGGCTACCCGGCCTCTCCCACTCTCCGCAACGGCATGGCATGACGGTTACTTACACGTGCGCCTGTCCGGTGCGGAGGCGGCGGTGCGCGCCGCGCGCGAGAGTCTCGGCGGTGAGCTCATGGGCGACGCCGAGGAATACTGGGACGCCGTGCGCGAGCAGCGGGTCGATCTATTCTCGGCAGCGCCGGACCTCTGGCGCGTGTCGCTGCCGATGCACTCGCCGCCATTACCGACTCAGGGGCGATCACTGGTCGAGTGGGGAGGGGCGTTGCGCTGGCTGCCGGGCCCGCAGGACGCAAGCGCCTTGCGCGCCCTCGCCACGAGGCTCGGCGGCCATGCGATGCTGTATCGTGCATCGGTGAAACCAACGGAAGGATGCTTCCAGCCGTTGCCTCCGGCGATGCTTTCGCTCCATCGGCGCCTGAAGGCAGCCTTCGACCCACAGGGCATTTTCAATCGCGGCCGACTCCACCCGGACCTCTAGTGCAAACCCGACTGAGTGCGGCTCTCCTCGATACACCCGACGGGCGGGAGGCGGACGGCATCCTGCGCAAATGCGTGCATTGCGGGTTCTGTACCGCCACCTGTCCCACGTATCAGCTGCTGGGAGACGAGCTCGACGGGCCCAGAGGTCGGATCTATCTCATCAAGGAGATGCTGGAAGGGGCGTCGCCCTCCCGAGCCACCCAACTCCACCTCGACCGTTGTCTGACTTGCCGTGCCTGCGAGACGACGTGTCCATCAGGGGTCCGTTACGGACGCTTACTGGATATCGGCCGGCACCGCATGGAGCAAGTTGTGCCTCGGACATTGCGGGAGCGCATCTTCAGGCGGGCACTGCTGGCGACCATTCCGCGGCGGAAACGATTCACCGCTCTGCTGGCTCTCGGCCGGATGCTGCGACCCCTGATGCCCGCCAGGCTGCGACACAGCGTGCCGGTGAAGCAGCGCGCAGGCGCCTGGCCGGCTCCGCGGCACGCTCGCCGAATGTTGGTCCTTGCCGGTTGCGTGCAGCCCGGGGTGGCTCCTGACATCAATGCCGCGGCAGCTCGGGTACTGGACCGGCTGGGTATCACGCTGATCGAAGCGGACGACGGCTGCTGTGGGGCCCTTGCGTACCACCTGGCGGAGGCACGGAGCGCGCGCGAGCAGATGCGGCGCAACATCGATGCCTGGTGGCCCGACATCGAGCGCGGTGCCGAAGCGCTGGTCGTCACCGCGAGCGGCTGTGGCGCCATGATTCGGGACTACGGCGAGCTGCTTCGGGACGATCCGGCCTATGCGCACAAGGCGGCACGGGTAGCGGAGCTCTTTCGCGACATCGGTCAGGTGGTTGCGCAGGAGCTGGCGAAGCCGGGCGCGAGGCTCGAGCCGACATCACCTGCCGGGCGCGGGCAGCGGGTTGCATTCCATGCGCCCTGTACGCTGCAACACGGCCTGAAGCTTCGGGGCATCATCGAGCCGCTGCTCGAGCAGGCAGGGTACACGCTCACATCGGTTCCCGATGCGCACCTTTGCTGCGGGTCCGCCGGAAGTTATTCTCTGCTGCAGCCGGCGATCTCGCGTCAGCTCAAAGCCAACAAACTGGCAGCGCTCCAGGCAGACACCCCGGATGTCATCGCGACAGCCAACGTCGGCTGCCTGATGCACCTGGCCTCCGGCGCCGAGCGGCCCGTCCGGCATTGGATCGAGCTGCTGGGCTCGGCCATGGCTCATGAGGATGCCCGCAGCACGAAGTAAAGGCCGAGCGCGAGGAATATGGCGCTCGCGAGATAGCGGATCCATTTGAGTGGCAGGCGCGCGGAGAACGCCTTGCCGAAGAAGACGACCGGCGCATTGGCGAGGAACATCCCGAGGGTCGTGCCCGCCACCACCGCGAGCAGGTTGGAATAGGCGGCGGCCAGCGCGACGGTGGCGATCTGCGTCTTGTCGCCGATCTCGGCGATGAAGAAGGTAATCAAGGTGGCCAGGAACGCGCCCCTGCGGCTCCCGTCCGTCGCAGATTCATCGAGGTTGTCGGGCTTCAGCGTCCACAGAGACATGACGAGCATGCTGATGCCCACCGCGGCATCCAGTATCCGCGGCGTCAGCGTGTGGCCGAGCCGCTGACCGACGAATCCGGCGATGGCATGGTTGGCCAGCGTCGCGCAGAGCACGCCCGCGAGGATCGGCCAGGGGCTGCGGAAGCGCGCCGCCAGCATGAGCGACAGGAGCTGTGTGCGGTCGCCCATCTCCGCGACGGCTACCGTCGACAGGCTGATCAGGAAGGATTCCATCAGGTACCTCGAGCCGAGCGGTTGGAGGGACCACGACCGGGGGCCCCCGTCGCTCGCCTCGAGGGCTTCAGTCGTTGGTCTCGCCATGCCGCTAGGGCCCCGTACGCCATGAGCTGACCGCTCAAGTATGTTGACGTACGGCCCGGCTAGGGCGCCGGGCGGCTACTCCCCAAGGAGAGTACGCTTTTTAGCAGAGCATCGCGGCGCAGTGCAAGAACCTTCAGCTCGCGTCACGGCACAGACACATGCTGTCTCGCTGCTTCGTTGCGGCACCCGAGACGCACATTCGCTTGCGGCGAGTGTCATCGCTTCTCTAGGGGAGAGCCGACGTGCATTCCAAACAGAAAACCCTGCTGGCGCCGATTGCGCTGGCGGCAGCCGCGTTCCTCACGACCGTCGCCTACGCCGATCGGGATGACTTTGCATATCAACAGACGAATCTAGTATCCGACGGCGCCGTTCAGGCGCGGACGACCGACGGGCAGCTCAAGAACCCGTGGGGAATTGCGGCGTTCCCCGGCGGCCCGTTCTGGATCTCCGATAACGGCATGGGCGTCGCCACTCTCTACGATGGCAAGGGCGACATAGTGCCGCTCACCGTGAGGATTCCCCCGCCAGCGGGCTCCCCGCCGGGCACGCCCGCCACTCCCACGGGCGCTGTGTGGAACCCGAGCGGGCAGGCGTTTCTGCTCGCACCGGCCAAGGCCGCCTTGTTCATCTTTGCCACCGAGGACGGCACCATCTCTGCGTGGAACCCAACGGTCGATCGGACTGCTGCCGTGCTGAAGATCGACAACTCCCAGGGTGGCAACGGTGCGGTGTACAAGGGGCTCGCGCTTGCGACGAATTCGCAGGGCGTGTTCCTTTACGCGACCAACTTCCGCAGTGGTACGGTCGATGTGTTTGACTCGACGTTCAAGCCGGCGACGCTCGCCGGCTCGTTCTCCGACCCCAGGATACCCACAGGCTATGCGCCGTTCGGCATTGCATTGATCGACGGAAACCTGTTCGTCAGCTATGCCTTGCAGGATTCGGCAAAACACGACGATGTGGCAGGTCAGGGTCACGGCTTCGTGGACGTGTTTGATACGAACGGGCACCTGATCCGCCGCTTCGCTTCGCGAGGTGCGCTCGACTCGCCCTGGGGGATGGTCCGCGCCCCGCTCGACTTTGGCGGGTTCAGCTCACACGTGCTGATCGGCAATTTTGGCGATGGGCATATCAGCGCTTTCGATTCCGACGGCGACTTCCGCGGGCAACTGCGTAGGCCCTCCGGCAACCGCATCATCATCGACGGTCTCTGGGGCCTCTTTTTCGGCACGGGACTCGCTGCAGACCCGAATACGCTGTATTTCACGGCCGGCACCAATCACGAGGCCGACGGCCTCTTTGGAACGGTGCAGGCGGTCGAGCCGATCGAGCAGCACGGCAACTGACGCCTGAGTTCCCGCCGCGGATCGCGCATCCGCCGCCGCCGCGCCGCAAAGCCGCCTTGCGGCGCGGCGGGCGAGCGTTTGCTATCATTCGCCTTCCGAGATTCCGGGCTCGGCGTGTAATCCTTTGAATTCAAAGAACTAGCGCTCGAGCTCATGAGCCATGGTGGCCCGTGTCGGCTACTCCGCGACGACCAGTCGTGAACCCCGTCAGGGCCGGAAGGCAGCAGCGGCAGCGGCGATGTCGGGTGCCGGAGCTCTCGCTGATACGGGCCGCCTC
>Ga0134128_10011273_pt1 | contig 10694 bp, 6 predicted proteins | sample KB31754_FD_96462 | JGI IMG/M metagenome (GOLD analysis project Ga0134128, IMG submission 96462) | Terrestrial soil microbial communities with excess Nitrogen fertilizer from Kellogg Biological Station, Michigan, USA - KB3-175-4 | ecosystem: Environmental > Terrestrial > Soil > Unclassified ...
CGCGGTAACGGAAGCAGACGATGTTGAGGTTGACCGGCGCGAGCAACTCGAGCCGCGGCTCGGCCAGGATGCGTGCTTCCAGGCATTTTGCGAGCGTGCAGCAGCGCGCGATGACGGCGCCGAGCCGGTCGGTGCCGTAGGTCTTCAGCGTGAACCAGGTCTTCAGCGCCCTGAAACCGCGCGACAGGTCCGGCCCGAGATCGCAGGGCCAGAGCGACCCGGCCGCCAGCCCCCGGGTTTCACGCCGCAGATACGCCGCGGGCGAAGCGAAGGCATCGCGGTGCTTCTTCCCGTCGCGAACCAGAAGGAAGCCCGCGTCGTACGGCACCTGCCCCCATTTGTGGAAATCGAGCGCAATCGAATCGGCGGCCTCGATACCCGCCAGGCGCGGTGCGAGCGCCGGCGAGAGGACCGCGAGCGCGCCAAAGGCCCCGTCGACATGGAACCAGAGATCTTCCTCGCGGCAGAGTCTTGCGATCGCGCTGATATCGTCGATCGCACCGATATCGACCGTGCCGGCGGAGGCGACCACCAGAAACGGCGTCAGTCCGGCCGCCCGATCGCTCGCGATCTGCGCCCGCAGCGCCGCGACGTCGATGCGGTGCGATTCGTCGATGGCGACCGAACGCAGTGCGTCGCTGCCGAGCCCCGCGATGTCCATGGCCTTGGTGATGCAGCCATGCGCGGCCTTTGACGTGTAGGCCGTCAGCAACGCGCCGCTCTTCCCGATGCCCTGTTGTCGCGACGGCTTGCCGAGCGCGAAGGTCCGCGCCACCAATACCGCCATCAGATTGGCCATGGACGTGCCGGTGACGAAAATTCCGCTGGCGCCGGAGGGAAAGCCGAACATCTCGCGGGTCCATTCCACGATCTGCCGCTCGACCTCGATCGGCATGTGATCGCGGCCACCGAGATTGGCGTTGAGGCCGGCTGCCAGCATTTCGGCAAGCATGCCGACAGGAGAGCCGCCGCCATGCACCCAGCCCATGAAGCCGGGATGAACGTTGCCGGTGGCATAGGGCACGACGAAATCGGTGAAATCGCGGTAGACGCCTGCGAGATCGGACGGCGCCCGCGGGAGCTTCTCGCGAAACTCCGCGCGAACCGCATCCGGAATCGGCTGCCAGACCGGACGCTCGCGAATGGTCGCGATGTAGTCGATCATGTCATCGAGCATGCGATGACCCTGGGCGCGGATGTCGTCCCAGTCGTGCGGATCGAGCGTCTCGCTCGCCTCGACGGCAGGCGGTGCGTCGCGGCGGGCCTCGCTCACGCCGCCCGCTCCTGCCGGCTGTGCGCTCGCCGCACCAGCATCGCGGCAAAGGCGTCGAAAATCTTTCGCATCTGCGGCGGCTTGTAGGGATAGACGTCGGCATGGTCCATGTTGTGGACGACCGCGGTGTTGTCGGCCTCGAAGATCAGCAGCGCGCCATCCTCGGTTTCCGCGCAATCCACGGTGAAATATTCGAGACCGACGCGCTCGGCCATCGCCGCGAGCGCGGTTCTGTGCCGGCGGCTGAAATTGATGTCGAAGGTGCGCATCCAGGTCTCTTCCTCGCGCCGCTTCTCCGCACATTGCGCCATGCCGGCGTTGAGATACCAGATGTCCCAGCGGTCGGCGATCGCCATGTGGCAGGCGAAAGGCTGGCCGTCGATGAAGACGACACGGTATTTGCGGAACAGCTCATCCTCGCTCGAATAGTCGACGAAGCGCGAGACGAAGAACAATTCTTCCGCGCGGCCTTCGAGATAGCTCGCCAGCGCCGGCGCATCGTCGATCCTGGCAAGGCCGGAGCCGGCATGCGATCCGCGCGGCCGAACGATGACGGGAAAGGCGAGATCGGCGGCAATGTCGGCGAGCCCGGTAGGCGAATGCACCACTTCTTCGAGCCGTTCGCGCGTGACCACGAGGGTCGCCGGAATCTCGAGACCCTCGATGCCGTCGAGCAGACGGAACAGCTTGTCGCGATCGAGGCTCGAGACGAGCCTCGGCGGATTGAGCAGCGGCCGCGGCCAGTCCGGCAAGGCCGTGTCGATCTTCGCAAGCGCGTGGCGACAGTCTTCGGAGTCGGAAGCGATCACGATCGCAATGTCATGGTCGGGCAGCGGCGACGGCAACTCGGCCTCGGGGATCACGTACAGCACCATCAGCTCGATGCCGGATTCCTCCAGCAGGAATTCGATCGGCATGTTGCTGCCCATGTCGGTGGCCGCAGCAAGGGCAAGCACCCGCAGCCTCGGCTGCTTCGCCACGCAAGGCGTCCGGAACAGCCGATGCGACAGCAGCACCTCCTGCTGGATCGAAAGGCCCGCCTGCTTGTCGCCGAGCAATTGAGCGATCAGCGAAGCGTCGATGCCCTCGCCGGCATCCGCGGTGCCGTTCAGCAGCCTTGCGACCAGCTCGGTCCATTTGGGACGAAGGTCGTGGCCGTCGAAAGCCAGTTTGGCAAGTTTCGCCATCCCGATGCGGTCCGCGCATTCGGCGCGCGCCGCTTCGGACGTCTCCAAGGCCCTAGATTCCATGTGACAGCCCCCTCAGGCCCGCCTCGCCGTCGAGGGCGAGCAACAGTTCGATCTTCGCAATGGTTTCGGCGATGCAATCGAGCTCGCGATACACGTTCTGTGCGGCGATGACCGCATCCGGCGACCACGTCTTGGTGACGAGACGCGCGCCGACACAGAGCCGAAGCACCGCGGTCGGCTCCTTCACGCGCTCGATGCGCACCGGCTGGCCGACGAGGCAGCGGCGCGCGACAATGCCGCGTTCGGCCTCGCTGCCGTCGATCACCTGGCTCAGATCCTGCCCGAGCACATCATAAAGCGTGCGGCAGTCATGTGCGGAGATCGCCCTGCCCTGGCGATGAAGCGTGAACGGAAAGATCGTCGTCTCGGAGAACTCTTCGTCGCCGGCGCTCGGAACGTGCCCGGCGCTGACCAGGCGAAGCGACGGCGACAGCGCGATCAGGCTTTCGATGCCGGCGCGAAATTCCCGCAACGCGCTGGCGCGAAACGCCGAAGGCACCATGTAGTAGGCGCCGATCTCCTCGAGTGCCGCTTCCCAGCGCAGCCATTGGCCGAAATTGGCCCGGCTCGCGAAGCGCGGCCGCAATCTGGTCCATCCCTTCGGCCAGTCGCTGCGGCCCGCATAATCCAGGATCCCGGGTGCGATCCCCTCGCCACGATCGAGCGCTTGCGACAGGAATGACGGAACGAGCAAGGCGCCGCTGAAAGCGGGCCCGCCAAAGAATTTCGAGCCGGTGACGAGCACCATGTAGCCGCGGTCGAGCAAACCGGAGAGCCGGCGGCGGCCAAGGCGCGTCTGGCAGGCATCCACCACGACCAGGACCTGTTCGGGCCAGCGGCGCCCGATCTCGTCGAGGCAGGACTGGCTCGGCGCACGCCAGCCGAGCTTCGAGGAGTCCATGATATGCAGCAGCACATGCGCGCCGTCGGCGACCGCGGCATCGATGGCATCGAGCACCGCGGAATCGGCGTCGCCACGCGGCTTCAGGTCGGAGGCGTCCGCGAGCGGCACGTTGACACAATCGCCGGCAAGGCCCGCGATCGGCGTATCCTTGCGAACCGCAGTACCGCTTGCCGTGAAGCGGTTGAAATGGCGGCCGCGTGCGGTATAGGGCGTGCCGCTGCCGGTCTGGTCGGCTCCCACGACAACACTCGTGAGCCGCTCGCCGAGCAGCGAACGGGCGAGGAACAGCGCATGAAGCTGCGAGTCCGTTCCCGACGGCGAGAAGATGACGTCGACATCCGCCGAAGGCAATGCAAGATGCGCCTTGAGCTCCTCGCGCATGTCCTCGATCCGGATATCGAGCGCGTCCTCTAGTCCGACGGCAATGGCGGAGCGCATCAGCTCTTCGCGCGCCAGCCCCGCACGATCGTAGGCGCGCTCGGAGATGACCGAAGCCGTGCACGACGCAAAACTCCACCCCTGCGGCGATGGCGAGGGTCCGCAGCCGTAATCGTTGAGGCGCGTGATCGGATCCAGCATCAGCCGGGCATCGCCGCCACCGGTGAGCAGGTCGTCCAGCGTGGAGAAGAGATCGCGCAGCCCGCCGTTGAACGCCGGAAACCGGGAAGTTTCGGGAACGCGCAAGCGGGGGGCGGCGAAGGTCATCCGTGCGCCCTCAGGCGGCATTCGCCGCGCCGGGCGACGCCGCGAATTGCGAGGCAACGTCGCCATGGAAGACTGATGGCCCGACATGGTCGAGGCGGCTGTCGAGATCGGTCCAGATCTCGCCGCCGATATCGGTCCAGCGCCTGCAGAAGGCAAAATCCTCGCTGAGATAGGTGCCGTCAGCCGGATCGATCATGCATTCGAACAGTGCAAAACGGTTCGGGCTTCCGGCAAGCGCATCGAGCGAATGCTCGCGGGAGAATTGCAGCGGTGCGTAGGCCGGATGCGCGCACATTTTCTCCAGCACGTGGCGGCGGATCATCAGGAAGCCGGTGCCGGCATAGCGCACCCGTGTAAATCCGTTGACGACCCTGACCTGGTTCGGATTGTCGAGCTCGAGCACGTAGTCGAGCGATGCCGACGCCAGGTTCGCCCGGCCCGTGGCCATGGCCTGCTGCGCCTTGCTCCAATTGACCCGCTTGATCGGGTAGCAGCCGGCAACGACGTCGGCACCGGACTCGATCAGCCGGAACACCTGATCGGGCGTGAAGCCGATATCGGCATCGATGAACAGGAGATGGGTCGCGGTTGGATCGTCGAGGAACAGCGTGACCAGGTTGGCCCGGGCCCGTGTGATCAGCGCGTCGCCGTCGCGCAGATGCACCTTGAGGTCGAGATTGGCTATGCCCTGCACGGCCTGCTGAAGCCCGAAGATCGATCCGGCGTAGATGCTGGAAACCTGCCCCCCGAAACAGGGCGTGGCGACCACGAGATGGATGCGATCGGTCATGATTGGCTCCGAAGCCACAGGCGGCGCTGCAGTCCTCACCAATAAGTAAATAGACGTGGTTAACGAAAACCTAACGCCACCCCGCCCGTCAGCCCACCGGCAGGAATTTGGCCAGGCTGAGCTGGGAGAGCATCGCGGTGGTCTGGTACGACGCCTGCAGGCTGTTCTGCAGCGCCAGGATCTGGCTCGCGACCTGGTTCTGGTTGATGCCTTCGGTCTGATCGACCAGGTTCTGCAGCGCCGCCTGGGTCTGGGTCTGCCGCGCGGTCGCATCCTTCATGGTGGTCTGCGCGGTGGCAAAGTCGGTCTGGATATCCTGGATCGATTGCTGGCCGATCTGGCGCGTCAGGTTCGAGGCGACGCGCTGGCTCAAGGCATTCACGGCGGCCGGCGAGTTGGTGCCGGTCGGCGACACCGTCACGGCCGCATAGGTCGCGATCGTCTGGATGGCAGTGCGGATCGCATCCTCGTTGGCCTGCAGGCCGAACTGCACGGTTTGCGAGGAATCGACGCGCACCGTCGCCGTCGAGCGCGCCGAGCCGGGTCCGGAATTGCCGGTGTACCATTTGACTGTATTGGCCGAGCCGTTGACGAGGCTCGTTGCCGACGACAAAGGCGAGCCCGACACTCGCAGCGGCGGCTGGGCCGCGCTCACCGTGCCGGTGAAGCCAAGCGCCGTGAAGGCGGTTGCGTTCGAGCTGGTCACGGAGAGCGTCGAGGCGTCGTCGGTGTGCAGCGTGATGACACCGCCATGGATCGTCGACGGCGTCGACGTGCCCGTGATCTGGTCGATCTTCGACAGCAGCGCCTGCACGTTGTCCGTGACGTTGAGCTGGTTGCCGGTCGCGCCCGAGGCGACGAAGGTGAGCGTCGTGCCGTCGACCGTGATGGTGTCGCCCGGCGCGAAGCTCGAGGTCAGCGAGTCCGAGCCCGAGGTGCCCGACAGCGCGGTGGCGCCCGTGATCGGCACCGCCGGCGAGGCCTGGTTGTTCTTTGCGGCGCCCATCGCCGTCCCGTCGGTATTGAAGAAATTGTCGCCGGCCGCGATCGCCGAGGCCGCGACCAGCGAGGTGCTGGCGAGCGTCGAGATCGACGAAGTCAGCGCGGCATTGAAATTCGCCGCGGTCGCGGCCGGCGTCGCGCCGATGGCGAAACTTCCGGTCGGCAACGGCGTCGAGCTGGACGCCGTGAGTTGAATCGACTCGGTGGTGCCGTCGGGAAGGCTGAAGGTGATGCCGAACGTATCGCCCGCGTTCGGATTGCCGCCCGCGAAGTCGACCGACACTCCGGCCGGCGAGCCGGAAGGTCCGGTCACCGCGGCGTTGGTCAGCGAGGACGTCACCGAAGCGAATTTCAGCCCGAACGGCGAAGTCGCGGAATCCTCGGCCACCTGCGACATGGTCCCCGTGCCCACCGGCGTCGGCGCCGTTATCACGAGGCGGCCAAGGCCGTTGGCGCCCTGATCGGCCTGCAGCCGTTCGGAGACCACCTGCTTCAGCCCGGCCTGCGTCGTGGTGCCGTTGAGGATGTCGTTGGCGGAGGCCAGCGCCGGCGTGTTGATGGCGGTGCCGGAGTAGATATAGCGGTTGCCGACCTGGGTGTTGAGGATGCCGACGATGGCCGACAGTTCCGATTGCGCATTCTGCTGACCGATGGTCTGGCCGGTAGAGGTCAGGTTCTGCGGCGACGACGACGCGTTGCTCTGCACCTGCGACGAGATCGACGACAGCGACTGCAGGCCGGTATTGGCCGCCGAGATGATCGTGTTGACGTTGGTCATCGTGCTGCCGAACGCCGCGATGTTGGAAAGCTGCGAGCGCGCCGCGATCGCAAACCCCTCGTCGATACCCATGCCGGCGTAGTTCGTCGACTTGACGCCGCTCGAGAGCTGGACCGACAGGTTGGAGAGCTGGTTGTTGAGGTTCTGCACGGACAGGCCGAGCAGCGAAGAGCCGTAATTGATGCTGGCGATCGACATATCTTACGCGTCCTATACTTGAGCCTGCAGCAAGGTCTGCATCATGCTTTGTACGACCGACATGATGTGGGCGTTGGCTGCATAGGTATTTTGCACCTGGATCAGGTTCGACATTTCGGTGTCGATGTTGACTTTGGCGGTCGAGTCGAACTTCTGCTGCAGCGTATTCACGACCACGCTCTGGCCCTGCTGCAGTTGCGTCGCGAGCGTCGAGGCGTTGCCCTGCTGGCTGATGAACGATTGCAGGTAGTTCGAGATCGAGCCGGTGAAGGGCTGCGCCGCCGAGCCGAGGCCGGTCGACGGAGAGAAGGTGAAGCGGCCGGTCGTGAGCTGCGAGAACAGGAAGTCCGAGCGCGTGGTGTCGCCGGCCGGCGTTTGCGGCGAGGTCGAGTAGATGCTGAGCGCCGACGGGTTGTTCACCACGGCCTGATTGACGCTGATGCGCCCGGCAAGACCGGTCAATTCCGGACCGTTCTTGGTGTACTGGCCGGTATAGGGCCCGTTGCCGTCGGTGAACAACGCCAGTTGCGGAATACCGCTCGCGATCGCCGTGCTCGTGGTCGTGCTCGACGCGGCGTTGACGGTTGCTGTCCCCGATCCCAGCAGGTTCAGCGTGGAGCCGGTATTGCTGAAGCTCAGCCCGCTCGGGCCCAGCGCCGTGTTGAGCTGTGCGACGACGGAAGCCATGCCGAGCGAGAAGTTGACCCCGACCTTGAGCGGATTGGCGCCGGGGCCGTTCTGCAACGGCAGCGCCAGCGGATCGGTGACGTTGACGATCGAGATCTGGTGCTGGGTGTTGGTCGCAGTGTCGGTGTAGGTCAGGTTGACAGTGTTGCCCGCCAACAGCCCCGAAGTATTGACACCGAAGCCGCCCGCGACAGCCGTACCTGCGGTGGTTACATCCGAGAGCGAGGACGCCAGGGTAGCCGCCATCTGGTCGACCTGGGTCTGCGCCTGCACCAGCGTCTGGTCGCGCAGCTTGAGGTCGGCGGCGATCTGGCCGGAGGAAAGCGCGTTATTGGCGACGAGGTCGATGGCGGCGCCGTTCGGCAGCTTGAGCGCGAGCGTGCCGACGCCGTTCTGCGCGGGATTGGCGCTGTACAGCGAGGTCGCGGTCAGCGCGCCCGGCGAGCTGAAGGTGAAGCTCGAGGCCAGGCCCTGGCCGACGAGCTGGAGCCCGGAATTGGTAAAGATGTTGGTCTGGTTCGAAGGATCCGTGACGACGCGGATGTCGACGAGCTTGGCAAGATCGTTGATGGCGTTGTCGCGCTGATCCATCAGCGTCGCGGCCAGCGGATCGTTCGGGCTCAGACCCTGCAGCCGGGTATTGATGTTGGCGATCTGGGTCAGGTCGGTGTTGGCCTGGTTAGCCGCATTGCCGATGTCCTGCTCGACATTGGAGCGGAGCTGCTGGATCCCAGACGTGGTCGAGTTCAGTTGCCCTGCGAGCGTCTGCGCCGCCGACAGCGCCACCGCCTGCGCCGAGGAATCGCCGGGGCTGTTCGACAGCGATTGCAGCGCGGTGGTGAAGTTGTTGAGCGCATTTTCGATCGTGCCGTCACCGCCGGGAGTGCCGTAAACGCTTTGAAGCTGGCCCAGGATATTCGCGATCTGGTTGGCATAGCCGCCGCCGGAAGTCTCGGTGCGAAGCTGGCTCTGCACGAACAGATCGAGCTGGCGGTTGACGCCGGTGACCGCGACCGACGAGCCGGCGGTGCCGCTCGGGATCTCGATCTGGTTCGGGCTCTGGTTGACATAGCCCGGCGTCTGCGCGTTGGCGATGTTCGACGAGATGATCGACAGCGACGCCTGGTTGGCGCGCAGACCCGACATCGCAGTGGCTAGGGCTGAACTCAAACCCATGTTAATTGCCCGCCTTGATCGACTTCACGCGAGTGCACGCTGCCAATCAGCGCAGCACGTTCAGAAGGTCCTGGACCATGTTGTTGGCCGTCGTGATCACCTTGGTGTTCGCCGAATAGGCCTGCTGCGTCACGATCAGCTTGGTGAACTCGTCGGCGATGTCGGTGTTCGATCCTTCCAGCGAGGACCCGGAGATGGTGCCCGACGCGCCGATGATCGCCGGCCCCGACTGGTCGGTGACCTGGTAGGCGCCGCCATCGAGCGCCTTGAGGTAGTTGGTGCCGTTGAAATGCGAGAGCGTCACCGCGGCCAGATCGATGTTCTGGCCGTTGGAGAAGGTGCCGACCACGAGACCGCTGTTGTTGATCGCGACCGACTGCAACTGGCCGGCGGCAAAGCCGTTCTGCGTGATGGTGTTGATGGTCGCAGCCCCGCCCGAGCTCGCGAACTGCGTCAGCGCGCCGCTGGTGATATTGACGGTCATGTTGCCGAGCGCCTGCCCGTCCACGGTCACGCTGGGCACGGCGATCGCCGTGCCGCTCGGCGAGGCCAGCGCGCCGCTGGAATTGAAGATGAAGTTCGTGCCGGTATTGACCCAGGCCGCCTGCGCACCGGTCGCGGTGGTAGAGGTCTGATAGAACAGATTCCAGGTGTCCTGGTGCCCGGCGCCGAGCGAGGCACTGTCGGTCTTGGCCCAGCGCAATTGCAGGTTCACCGGCGTACCCGCCGCGTTGTAAGCGGTCACCGCGCCGCCCGAGATGGATTCGTTGGTGAAGGCCTGGATGTCGTTGCCGGTCACGACACCCGTGCCGACATTGGTGCCGGGCGCACGCGCCAGGGTGTATGTCGGGGTGAAGCCAAGCGCCGTGAGGGCGGTCGTGGCGCCGCCGGCACTGGCGGCGATCGTCAGATCCTGGTTGGTGCCGGTGTGGAGGGTGATTTGTCCACCCGAAACCGTCTCCGTGGCGCCGGTGATCACCGAAATCTTGTTGAGCAGCGTTCCCACATTGTCGGTGACGTTGACCTGATTTCCGGTCGCGCCTGAGGCAACGAATGTGAGGGTCACGCCATCGACCGTGATGGTGTCGCCGGGCGCAAATCCCGCGACAAGCGAGTCGGTGCCGGTTGTGCCGGAAAGGGCCGTGCTGGCAGTGATCGGGTTTCCGAGATTGTTGTTGAGGACGGGGCCCGTGTGAGAGGCGTCGATGGGCGGCGCCGGCGAGCCGATCGGCAAAGGATTGGACGCGAAATCGGACGGGTTGATGCCGCCGGCTGCAGTGAGCGTGCCGGAGGCAGCGGCAGTGCTTGCCGGCGTCTTCGGCTGGGTCGGCAGGTTAGCGGCATAAGCGATGGCGGTCGTGGCCTGCGCCGGGATGAAGTTGTTCTGGAATTGCAGCACCTGCGGCACGTTGCCGGTCGGGTTGCCGGTCTTGGGGTCGACGGTGACGCCCATCAGATAATAGCCGGCGCCGTTGACGAGGTTGCCGTTGGCGTTGACCTGGAAGTCGCCGCGGCGGGTATAATTGGTGACGCCGGAGAACACCGGCACGTTGTCGGTGAGCGAGGTCGGCTTCTGCACGGAGAAGAAGCCCTCGCCGTTGATCGCCATGTTGGTGGCAACCGTCGTCGCCGACACCGTGCCCTGGGTGGAGATGGTGGCCTGCGAGAAGGCGTCGACGCCGCCGGCGACCTGGCGATTGGGCGTCGTGGCGTCCGGGATCAGATCCTCGAAGGAAGTGCCGATGCCCTTGTAACCCACGGTCGAGGCGTTCGCGATGTTGCCGGAAATGTTCTGCAGCGCGAAGGATTGCGCGCGCAGGCCGCCGACCGAGGTGTTCAGTGCGTCGAAGATACCCATAACATTGTCTCCACATACGATGCCCGAGGCTTAGCCATAGGCCACGGCCGCAATTCGCAGGAGACTGTCGCAA
>Ga0134128_10011275_pt1 | contig 10692 bp, 10 predicted proteins | sample KB31754_FD_96462 | JGI IMG/M metagenome (GOLD analysis project Ga0134128, IMG submission 96462) | Terrestrial soil microbial communities with excess Nitrogen fertilizer from Kellogg Biological Station, Michigan, USA - KB3-175-4 | ecosystem: Environmental > Terrestrial > Soil > Unclassified ...
CCCCTTTGCCGGTGACACCCCGGCGGCGACCTTGCTCTCTCACGTGACCAAGGCGATGCCGGCTACGCGGGAGCTCAAGGGCGAGCTGTCCGCCCACGTCGAGGAGGTCCTGCGACGCGCTCTCTCGAAGCGGCCGGAGGACCGCTTCCCGAGCGCGTCCTCGCTGGTGACGGCGCTGAAGCCGGCGGCGTGGCCGAGCCGCTTTGTCGACGAGGCCGGCATCGTCCAGACACGCCGGATGGCACGGCCGGATCGCACGCCGGTCGTCCTCGTCGTCGACGACGGCGCCGCCAACCGCGAGCTGATCGAGGCGTGCCTTGCCGGGGTGGAATGCCTCGTTCGCACCGCCGAGGATGGCCCGACAGCGCTGAAGGCGGTGCAGGCCGCGCCGCCCGACCTCGTTCTGCTCGACGTGCAGATGCCGGGCATGGACGGTTACGAGGTGTGCCGGCGGATCAAGGCCAACCCCGCTTCGAGGCTCGTTCCCGTGGTCATGATCACCTCGCTCGACCAGACCAACGACCGCGTGCATGCACTGGAGGCCGGCGCCGACGACTACATGACCAAGCCCGTCGACCGGGTCGAGCTCGTCGCCCGCGTTCGCTCAGCGCTCCGGCTCAAGAGCGTGTACGACTCGCTTGACGGCGCCGAGCAGGTGATCTTCGCCCTCGCCGCGGCGGTGGAAGCCAAGGATCCCTACACCGAGGCGCACACCCAGCGTGTGGCCGAGTCGGCGCGCGCGATGGGCGTCCGCCTGCGCCTGCCAGAGCGCGACCTCGACTCCCTCTATCGCGGTGGACTCATCCATGACATCGGCAAGATCGGCGTCCCGGACGCCATCCTGCTCAAGCCGGGTCGGCTGAGCCACGAAGAGGAGGTCACCATGCACCTCCACCCGCTCATCGGCGAGAACATCGTCGCCCCCCTGCGGACCGGCGCCAGCCTGCTGCCGATCATCCGCAACCACCACGAGCACTTCGACGGCACCGGCTACCCCGACCGGCTGACCGGCGCGGACATCCCGCGGCTCGCGCGCATCGTGGCGGTCTGCGATGCCTTCGACGCGCTGGTCAACGACCGCCCGTACAGGCCGGCAAGGACGGTCGAGGAGGCGGTCGCCACTCTCCTCGCGGGGGCGGGCAGCCAGTGGGACCCGGAGGTGGTGGAGGTGTTCGTCCGCGACATGGCCTCCCTGAGCCACCAGGGGGCCGCTTGAGAGAGATCCGTTGACACAGCTTCTCGGCTACCTGATGGACGCGGTCGCCATCGCCTTCGTCGCCCTCGGACTGGTGACGGCGATCAGCTGGCTGCGGCGCCGCGACCGCTCGATGGGATTTCTGGCGCTGGCGATCATCCTTCTCGCGGCCGTCGTCGGCGGAGGCCGGCTCCAGGCGCACCTGCCGTTCACGGTGCCGCTCCTGGGACAGATCTCGATCCTCGGCTTCATGGGCTGCGCGTACGCCCTGCTTCGCTATCGGGACACCATCATCCCCCTCCCTCGACGCTGGCATGCTGCCGCGGCCGCATCGTTGGTGGCAGCCAGCGTCTCTCTTTTCGCAGTGGAGGCTCTCACCAAGAACACCGGAGCGCTGATCGCGGTCGCGATCGCCGTGGTCGCGGTCTGGATCGCCTGCGTAGGCGAGCCGATCGTGCGGTTCTGGCTCGTCGCCAAGAGCCTGCCCGCCGTCCAGGCCTGGCGCCTGCGCTCGCTTAGCCTCGGATTCGGCGGCCTCGTCCTCGTGCTGCTGGTCGCCATCTCGATCGGCGTCCTGGTGCGCCAGGTCGCGGTGCAGATCGCCATCGAGCTCGTGGTTCTCGTGATCGTGCCCCTCCTCTACGCCAGCTTCGCGCCCCCTTCCTGGCTGCGCAGGCAGTGGCGAGCAGAGGAGGAAGAAGGGGTGCGGGCCTTCATGGAGGAGCTCCTGGTCAGCGACGACCGCGAGCGCCTGGCCGCGCGCGCCCTGGAATGGGGCATCCGGCTGGTCGGCGGCGGGTCGGCGGTGCTGTTCGACGCCGGCGGGGCCGCCAGCACAAGCCGCGGCCTCAATCCGCGACAGATCGTCGAGCTTGGCCGGCGGCTTCCTCACCTGCCTGAGGGCGTCAGCCGGGCCGAAATCGACGGCGTCGAGAGTGCGGTGATCTCAGTGCCGGTCCGCGGTCTATCGGGCTCCGGAACGATGGTCGTCGTCGCCGGTCCCTTCACCCCGGGCTTCGGAACCGACGAGATGAGCCGGGTGCAGCAGCTCATGAGCTCCTTCGTGACGGCGCTCGATCGCCGCCACCTCATCGTCAAGCTCGAAGAGAGCAACGCGGCCCTCGTGGAGGCCAACAGACACAAGACCGTGTTCCTCGCCAACATGAGCCACGAGCTTCGAACGCCTCTCAACGCGATCATCGGCTTCTCCGAGCTGCTGGCCGACGCCCGTGACGGCCAGTTCGACCAGGCCACGCGGGCAAGGTTCCTCGGCCAGATCCTCACCAGTGGCAAGCACCTCCTGAGCCTGATCAACGACATCCTCGACCTGTCCAAGGTCGAGGCCGGTCAGATGGAGCTGCGGCTCCAGCCGGTCTCCATCGCCGAGGCGGTGGAGCAGGTGATGACGACGGTGGAACCGCTGGCCGGCAAGAAAGAGATCAAGATGCACAGCCGGCTCGACTGGTCGGGCGAGATGCTCGCCGACGCGGGCAAGCTCAAGCAGATGCTGCTGAACCTGGTCTCCAACGCGATCAAGTTCACGCCCGAGCAGGGCTCGGTGACCATCTCTGCGTCGCGCCTGAAGGACATGGTCGAAATCTCGATCGCGGACACGGGGATCGGAATCGCCAGCGCCGACCAGAAAACCATCTTCCAGGAGTTTCACCAGGTCGACCACGGGCCTGGCCGCAAGCACGAAGGCACCGGCCTGGGCCTCGCCCTCACCAAGCGTTTTGCCGTCCTGCACGGCGGCGACGTGCGCGTCACGAGCCAGCCAGACAAAGGGAGCGTTTTCACCCTCACGCTTCCGCTGCGCTCCGCGGCGCCGGCCGCCGACATGGCGGCGCTACCGACGGCGATGAACGGACACGGCAATGGGCCGCTGGTGCTCGTGGTCGAGGACGACCCCGCCGCCGCCGAGCTGCTGACGAGACAGCTGGTCGGCGCGGGCTACCGCACCGAAGTCGCGCGTACCGGCAACGAGGCGCTGGCCAAGGCACGCGAGCTGCAGCCGGCGGCGATCACGTTGGACATCATCCTTCCGGAGGTCGACGGCTGGGAGGTGATGACCCGGCTCAAGTCGGACGCATCGACGAGTGGTATCCCGATCGTGGTCGTGAGCGTGGTCGACAACCCTGAGCTCGGTCTCGCGCTGGGCGCGATCGACTACTTCGTCAAACCGGTGGAGACCAAGGAGCTCATCGCTCGTCTCAACCGATTCAACCTGAAGGAGAAGATCGCCGGCGGTGGGGTGCGCGTGCTTGTCGTCGACGACGAAGCGGCCAACCGCAGCTGGCTCGCGCGTGCCCTGGAGCCTGCGGGCTTCACGGTGCTGCCGGCTTCTGGAGGTCGCGAAGCGATCGACCTCGCCAAGTCGCAGAAACCTGACCTCGTGCTCCTCGACCTGATGATGCCGGAGGTCACCGGCTTCGACGTCGTGGAGGCGCTCCGCGCCGACCCCGAAACGCGGGAGACACCGATCATGGTTCTGACCGCGACCAACCTGACCGAGGCCGACAAGCGCAGCCTGAACGGCCGCGTCTCTCAGATCCTCAGTCGCAAATCGGTTGCGTCGTCGGACATCGTCGGCCTGCTCAAGCGCGTGGTCGCGCACCGCAACGGGGGCCCATGACGGCATCCCGGATCCTGCTCGTCGAAGACAACGAGGCAAACCAGATGCTGGCGCGAGCAGTGCTCGAGCTCGAAGGATTCGAGGTCTGCGTGGCGGGCTCCGCCGAGGCGGCGCGGGCCGAGCTGCGAGCCGCCAGGCCGAGCCTGATCCTGATGGACGTCCAGCTTCCAGGGCAGGACGGGCTCTCGTTGACGCGGGAGATCAAAGGCGACCCGGCGACGGCGTCGATACCCGTCATCGCGCTGACGGCGCACGCGATGTCAGGCGACCGCGCGCTTGCCATCCATGCAGGGTGCGAGGGCTACATCGCCAAGCCCATCGACACGCGCAGCTTCGGCAAGGACGTCCGCCGGTATCTCGCGGCCGCGTCTGGCAGCGCGCCCCGCGTCACCGCCCGGTCGAGCGAGTAGCGATGGCCGCCGTGGCGGTACCACAGCCTGGCCTCGAGCACCGTGACGTCACGCGCTGGGCGCTTGTCGTCACGGACAGGGTGGATGTGCGTCGGCGCACGTGCCGCACCCTGTGGTACGCAGGGTTTGCGGTCGAGGTCGTCCTTGACGCCGCCCGGGCGCTCGCCTTTCTTGGCGTCATCAAGCCCGCGCTGCTGGTCGTCGACGACGACCTACCCGGTTCCGGTGACCTTCTGGATCGTGCGCGGTCGCTCGGGGTCGAATCCGCGCGCCACAGCGACATGGTGGGCGAGGAGCCGGCCCAGCACCGGGAGCGAGATCGGGGCGAGCTTTTCGGGTAGCCACGGCGCGACCTCGCCGATCTCCGCTCGTGGCCCTGTGGTGGGACTCCTCATACATAGATAAGGACGCGATCCCCTCCGCGGCTTAGGTATTCATCCGGGGCGCCGGGTTAATCAGGTGAGAGCGCCGTTCGGGGGCTCATTCCAAACCCACTTTGGAGGTTCGCGCAAATGAATTTGGTTCTGTATTTGATCATGGGTGCCATCGTCGGGTGGCTGGCCGGCAAGCTCATGAGCGGCCACGGCTACGGGATCATCTGGGACATCGTCCTGGGCATCCTCGGGTCTTTCCTCGGCGGCTGGCTGTTCAGCCTCATCTTCGGCACCGCGGCGACCGGCCTCGTCATCTCGTTCATCGTGGCGCTCATCGGGGCTGTAATCCTGGTGGCCATCGTCCACATGATCAAGCGGGAGCCGATGCGGACGGTCTGAAAATCGGGTTGTTTCGCACGGTCAAGCGTTCCGGCGGCGGCGTGGACTCGGCGGTAGTCCCGCCGCCTTGCTGGTTATTTCATTAGGCGCTTGTCGCCAATTCCAGGAAAGGAGGTGGAAACCGAGTGGTTGCTGCACTTATCGTCCTCGTCCTGCTGCTGCTGATCTTCGGCGGTGGTGGATTTCTCTCCGCGGGAATGCACATCCTCTGGTGGATTCTCATCATCGGGCTCATCCTGTGGGCGATCGGGTTCTTCATGCGCGGGACGAGCGGCGGACGCTGGTACCGCTGGTAACAGCGAGCTAGCTAGAGACTTCGTGGCGAGCGCCCCTCGGGGCGCTCGACTCATATCCGCCAGGCCGCGGATGCGCGCGATTGGTAGCAATCGCTGGCGTCCAGCGGTCGCCGTCCAGACGATTGGTACCAATCGTCCGTAACGGCTGGGACCGCGCTCTAGACTTGCGGCTCGGTGGAGATCCCCGCGCCGGCGACGCTGGTCCTGTTCGCGATCGCGACCTTTCTTCTCACGGTCAGCCCTGGGCCCGGTGTCCTGTATGTGACCGCGCGGAGCGTGTCCCAGGGACGGCGTGCCGGGTTTGTGTCCATGTTCGGGATCGAGGCGGGCGAGGTGGTGTGGATCGCCGCCGCGGCGACCGGGGTGGCCGCGCTGCTGGCGGCGTCCGAGCAGGCGCTGGACATGCTGCGTTACGCGGGCGCGGCCTACCTGATCTACCTCGGCATCCAGCGGTGGCGCGAGGTCGACCGGCCCGAGACCACTGAGCGCGCGTCTTCATTGACCGCGATGTTCGCCCAGGGCATCGTCACCCAGCTGATCAATCCCAAGGTGGCTGTCTTCTTCGTCGCCTTCCTGCCCCAGTTCCTCGACCCCTCGCGGCCGATCGCCGCCCAGGTGGCTGCGCTCGGGCTCGTATACATCGCCATCGCGGTCGCCGTCGACACCTGCTACGTGCTGGCCGCGGCTGCCCTTTCGGCGGCATTCATGCGCAGTGCTGTGGCGCGGCGTCGCTCGGGAAGGATCGCCGCCGTGACGTACGCGGCCCTGGGTGTGGCGGCGGCCGCGTCCGGAGTCAAAAGATCGTGAGGACGCTGCTCACCGTCGAGGGCCAGACCCCCGCGACGCGGATCGAGGACATCACCAAATGCTTCAACGAGAAGCACGAGCTCGGATTCTGGCTCGACATCGAAGCTCCCGACGACTCGGACTACGAGCTCCTCGAGAAGACGTTCAAGTTCCACCACCTGACCATCGAGGACATTCGCCATCAGGACCAGCGACCGAAGGTGGACGACTACGAGGAGTACAACTTCAGCGTCCTGTTCGTCGCCGGGCTGGCGGGTGACGAGCTGACCTTGCGCGAGCATCACCTGTTCATCGGGGCCCACTACCTGGTCACCGTCCACCAGGAGCCGTCGCCCGAGCTCAAGCAGCTCCAGGAACGCGTCCAGAAGAGCCCCGAGCTGGCGCACAACAAGCCATCGTTTCTCACCTACCTCGCGATCGACACCATCGTCGACGCGACGTTCCCCGTCCTCGACAAGCTCGACGACGTCGTCGACGCCCTGGAGGACGACGTCACGCAGACGGCGACCCGGCAATCGCTCGCGCGCATCTACAACCTCAAGCACACAGTCAGCGAGCTCCGGCGGTTCCTGGGCGCACAGCGCGACGTCTTCCAGAAGCTCACCACGCATGGCATCCACCTGCAGCAGGACGACATGACCCTGTACTACCGCGACGTCTACGACCACATGATTCGTCAGTACGAGACGGCCGATTCGCTGCGCGACCTGCTGACCGGAGCCATGGACGTCTACCTTTCCACGGTCTCCAACCGGCTCAACGAGACGACCAAGGCCCTGACCGTGATCGCGAGCCTTTTCCTGCCCCTCAGCTTCCTCACCGGCTTCTACGGTATGAACTTCGCCTACCTGGTCAACGTGCTGGAGTCGCCAATCATCGCTTTCGCAGTCGGCGTCGGCACCATGGTCATCGCGACACTGATCCAGCTCTACTTCTTCAGGCGACGCGGTTGGTTGTGAGCGACTGCTGCTCGCCGAAGGGCTACCGGTGGGTCTTCAGCGAGCGGAATGCCCGCTCCGAGGCCAAGCGCTACCGCCGCCAGGGCCTGGACGGCACATCACGCGAGATCGTCGACTACCTGAAATCGCAGACCCTGGATGGTCAGACCGTGTTGGAGGTCGGCGGCGGCATCGGGGCGGTCCAGATCGAGCTCTTGAAGGCGGGCGCGGGCAGCGCGATGAGCGTCGAGCTGACCCCGACGTATGAGCAGGTGGCCGTCGGTCTCCTCGACGACGCGGGCTTGCGCGATCGTGTGCGCCGTCAGGTGACGGATTTCGTTGAAGCCGCCTCCCAGGTGGAAGCGGCAGACATCGTCGTCCTCAACCGAGTCCTGTGTTGCTACCCCGATATGCCGAAGCTGGCCGCCGCGGCGGCGGAGCACACGCGAAGGACGCTCGTGCTGAGCTACCCCCGCCGCACGTGGTGGACGATCGCTTCGTTCGCCGTCTTCAACTGGTTCCTTGCCCTGTTCCGGCGCCAGTTCCACGTTTTCGTGCACGCGCCGAAGGAGATCATGGCGACGGCGCGGAGCCACGGGCTCGAGCCCGTGCTGGACAGGCCGGGCGCGTTCTGGACCGTCGCCGCCCTCAGACGAATCGCCTGACAACCGCCAGCGCCATTTGTGCGACCTGTCCAAAGCCGCGCGAATCCTGCGGTCGACTTGTTGGGCTGCTCGATCTCCAGGATCGTGCTCGCGGCGGCGTCGTATGGTAGCCCGGTGATCGCCACCGACCCCGAGGCAAGGTACCGGGAGACGACTCCCGGATCACGCGAGCATCACGAACGCGCCGCCAATGTCATGCCCGGCGGGACGACGCGGACCACGACCTACTTCGATCCATACCCGCTTTACATCGAACGCGGCGAGGGCTGCCGCGTCTGGGATGTCGACGGCACTGAGCGCATCGACATGCTCGGCAACTACACCGCGATGATCCTCGGCCACTCGCACCCGAAGATCGTGGAGGCAATCCGCTCGCAGGCCGCGCGAGGTACGGGCTTCGCTGCCGCCAACCCGAAAGAGGTGGAGCTCGCCACGATCCTTTGCGAGCGCGTGCCCAGCCTCGACGCCGTCCGCTTCTGCAACTCCGGCACCGAGGCGACCATGTTCGCGATGCGGCTGGCGCGGGCTTACACCGACCGGCCGAAGATCGCCCGCATGGAGGGCGGCTACCACGGCACACACGACCTCGCTGAGGTGAGTGCGCATCCCGCGGTGGCCGACGCGGGGCCTGCCGACAACCCGGTGGCGAGGCCCGACTCCGCGGGCACTCCGGCCTGGGCGGTGGAGCAAACGGTCGTGCTCCCGTTCAACAACGCCGAGGCGGCGGAGCGGATCCTCCGCGCGCATGCGAAGGACGTGGCGGCCGTGATCATGGAGCCGATCATCGGCGCCGGGGGCGTCATCGCCGCCACGCCGGAGTTCGTCCAGCGCATGCGAGGAATCACCAACGAACTTGGGATGCTGCTCATCTTCGACGAGGTCATCTCGTTCCGCGTGGCCCCCGGCGGAGCGCAGCAGATGTACGGCGTCACCCCGGACCTCACAACGCTGGGCAAGATCATCGGGGGCGGCCTGCCGGTGGCCGCGTTCGGAGGACGCGCAGAAGTCATGGAACTCCTCGACCCGCGCCGCGACGGCAGCATCGCCCAGGGCGGCACCTACAACGGCAACCCGCTGGGCATGGCCGCCGGCGTAGCCGCGATGACGGAGCTCACCCCGGACGTCTATGACGATCTCAACCGCAGGGGCGCTCGAGTCTTCGAGCAGCTGTCAGAGGTCTTCGCCTCGCACCAGGAGCCGGTGCAGGTGAACGGCGCAGGCTCCATGTTCGCGCTTCATTTCACCGACAGGCCAGTGGTCGACTACCGCTCGATGGCGGCCGCCGACAAGAAGAAGACCCGAGATCTTTTCCTCGGCCTGGTCAACCACGGCGTGCTGATGGCGCCCCGCGCTATGGGCGCGCTGTCGACACCGATGGGTGAGGACGACATCCAGGAGTTCGTCGACGCGGTGGACACGGTGGTCGGCGAATTAAAGCCTCGCTGGGTCGCGAGCTAGGAACCTTCGCCGCCTCCCGGCGTTATCTCCAGTGGACCAAAATCTCTTGAGAAGACTCCTGGCCCTGGCGCTCGCGGCTGGAATGCTCGTCGCGTGTGGCGGCGGTTCACCCTCGGCTGACGCTTCATCGCCATCGACGCAGCCGGCCGCCTCGCCGCCGCCCGAGCCCAGCCCATCGCCGGTCGGACCCGGCGGGCTCACCCTCGACCAGGAGATCGGGGCCGTGATGATGGTCGGCTTCCAGGGCACGGTGACACCGGCTGTGCTCACAGACTGGAAGGTGCACCAGTACGGCGGCCTCCTGATCGTCAATCTGAACCACAACGCCTCTACCCCACAACAGATGTCCTCGGTGATCCAGCAGATCCGCGGGGTTTCCGACCATCGCATGATCGCCGCCACGGACCAGGAAGGCGGCGGGGTCTGCATCGCGCTGAAGTCCGTGCCGTGTGATGCGATGCCGGTCGGGCAATCGCAGACGACGGCGATGGCGCACGCTCTCCACGCCGTCGGTTTCGACCTCGATCTCGGCCCCGTCTCCGACGTGTGTTCCGGCCCTGCCTCGATCATGTGGGGCCGCTGCTACGGCACCCAGCCCGGCCCGGTCGCGACGTCGGTCGGCGCGGTCGTGGAGGGCATCCACGCGGCAGGGATGCTTTCCGCGGCCAAGCACTTCCCGGGCCACGGCGACACCTCGGTCAGCTCGGAGACTCAGCTGCCGAGGATCGACGCAAGCCTCGCGACGCTGAGGGCGCGTGAGTTTGCACCCTTCGCCGCGGCGATCGCCCAGGGGACGGACTTCGTCCTGCTGGGTCACCTCTTCTACCCGGCGATCGACGCCCACCGCTCAGCAGACCTGTCCTCGGCGACCGTGAAGCTCTTGCGCACGGACCTCGGATTCCAGGGCGCGATCCTCAGCGACGACATGGAGATGGGCGCCATCACGTCGAGCACCCCGACGCCGCAGGCCGCCGTGCAGTTCCTGCAGGCGGGCGGCGACATGGTCATGGTCGCCCATCACCTCAACGTCGCCGACGCGACGTTTGACGCGATCAAGAAGGCCGTGCTGTCGGGCGCGCTTCCCCGAGCGAGGCTGGATGAAGCCGTGGTGGCGCTACAGGCTCTGCCGGGCGGGTAGCCGCCTCCGGCTGACCATCCAGCCGAGCACCGCCACTCCCACGGCCAGCTCGACCACCCAGATGTACGCCGGGCCGGGCAGGAAGCCCCGGTAAATCCGCCAGGCAAGCGGCTCGGCGACGAAAGGTGCGACCACCGCGACCAGGGCCAACGCCGAGCGCGATCGCCGCCACACCTGACCGAGCACGCCATAGGCAAGGCCTGTCGCTGTGGCGAGAGCCACCCAGGGCGCGATGAAGGCAAGCCACCGCACCACTCCGATGCTGACCAGCTCGATCTGCGGCGTTCCGCCCGGGAGTCCAAGCCGGCCCGCGTCCGCCGTCACGAACTGGGCGTAGAAGCCGGCAACGCAGGCTATGTCTGCCAGGACTCCGGCCGCGG
>Ga0134128_10011276_pt1 | contig 10692 bp, 7 predicted proteins | sample KB31754_FD_96462 | JGI IMG/M metagenome (GOLD analysis project Ga0134128, IMG submission 96462) | Terrestrial soil microbial communities with excess Nitrogen fertilizer from Kellogg Biological Station, Michigan, USA - KB3-175-4 | ecosystem: Environmental > Terrestrial > Soil > Unclassified ...
ATCAGAAGCAGCAGCGCGCCGAGACGCCAGAGGGGGGGTCGCATGGGGTGAGTATAGGCTCCGGAGGGGAAAATCGCCAGGGGCCGTTTGGGTCTGCGGCCTTCGGGCCCTAAGACCCCTGGCAGGAGGCCCAGAAGCGATCCATAATAAGCGTCATGAAGCGCCCTCTGTCCGTCCTCGTCGCGACCCTCTTCTTCGCCGCCGCCATCGCTCCGCTCTCGGCGCGCGCGCAGCAGGACGTGGCTGCCGCCGACGCGGCCCACGCGTCCGGCGTGCCGACGGTCACGGTCGCTCCCGTTCCCACGCTCTCGATCAATTCGCTGTCGCCGAGCCTGGCGGCGCCGGCGCTCGGCGCGGCTCCCGCGCTGGCCGCGCCCTCGCTCGGCGCGGCGCCCGCGCTCGCGGCTCCGGCCGCAGCGCCGGCTCTCAGCGCCGCTCCTGCCGCCGCTATCGCTCCGATTGCCGCGACGCCGGCCCTGTCCGCCGCGCATCCCGCGACGATCGCTCCGCTCTCGGCCGCGCCCGCTCTCGCGCCGTCCGTCTCTCCGTCCCAAGCTCCCGACGCGCGCGGCCAGATCGAGCGCGCGGCGGCGCCGCTGTCCAAGCCCGGCGTGGATGCGGGCGAGCACCTGGGCAAGGTCTTCGACGCCGGCTCCGGAGCGCCCGCGCTCGAGTCGGACGGCGTCTCGGCCGCCTCGCACGGCTCTTCCGGCCGCCGCGCCTCGGGCCTGACCAAGGCCGCGGCCCCCGCGGTCCGAGCCGAGTACAAGAGCCCCGAGGGCGCCGAGGCGAAGGAGCTCGCCAAGCTGGCCGTCAGCCTGCAGGAGAACGGCCTTCCTTCTTATAAGACGCTGAAGGTCACGAGCGCGGTGGACGACCGCCGCCCGACCGTGGTCATCCTCTCCCCGGGCTCGCGCCACAAGGTGGCCATCGCGCGCGAGGGCGGCAAGCAGTCGCCCGGCGACGTGCACCTCGCGCTGGACGCGTCCTGGCTGATCCAGGAGACCGGCAAGGACGGCAAAACGAGGCTGTTTCTTAAGAAGGGCGTGACGTTCGACGAGAAGGGCCAGGCGACGATCGTCGAGTACAAGGTCCCGCGCGTCGTCCACTACTTCGCCAACTATTTCACGCTCGGCGCCAACGACCGCGACGACGGCGTCCCTTTCGAGAAGAACCTGGACGTGCCGCAGTCGAACTCGCTGCAGCTCGAGCCGATCGTCAACGACAAGCTGCGCATGAGCCAGCTCGGCGCCGAGAACGGCGTCGAAGTCCCGGCCATGCTCACCTTCGCCATGCCGGCTCACCCGCTGGCGGCCTCCGCCGACGCGTCGGCCGAGGGCCGAGTGAAGGTCGCGGCGATGCCCGAGGGGCATGACAAGGCGGCCGCGATCCGCCGCCAGGTCGACGCGTTCCTCGACCACTACGACGGCGAGGAGATCGTGGTGAAGCCGTCGGGCCCGCAGTTCCACTCGGGCCGCGGCGTGAGGTTCTTTAAGAAGGAGCAGCGCGCCGAGATCGCGGCGCACGCTCTCGAGCTCTCCAACAGCCCCATGATGACGCAGGACGGCGCGGTGATCGTGACGGGCCGCGTGATGTCGGCTCCTCTCTACCGCGACGGCCGCAAGATGGAGACGACTCTGCGCGTCCTCGCGGCGCGCACGCCGTGGGGCGGCGCGGTCACGACCGACATCTTCGCGCGCGTCGGGCCGTGGGGCAAGCCGACGACGGCCGAGGCCGCCGACCCGCGCGACAACGCCACGGTCGAGCCGTGGGAGCAGCTCCTCAAGGATTGGAAGCTGACGCCGGAGCAGGCTAAGGCTCTCGACGCGCGCACGCGGGCGCTGGGCGCGACGATGCTCAAGGCGATCATGAAGCGCGAGGCGGAGGCGGCCGGCAAGCCCCACGTCGACGGCGAGTCCTACCAGGGGCAGACGGATCTGATCGGCCTCGACGTGATGATCGAGAAGCGCGGCAGAGAGCTCGTCCCCGTGATGATCGAGGTCAACGACCATGACTCGGGCGGGCAGTTCAACCTGGACACGGCGATCGCTTCGGACCGCGTCGGCACCCACTCGCGCGAGTGGGTGGCGACGATGCTGCAGCGCGCGCGGCGCGACGCCCTGCGCGGCAAGCGCATCGTCATCGTCGGCGCGGGCTACGAGGGCAAGCGCTTCGTCTTCGAGCGGGCAAAGGAGCTGGGCGTCAAGATCATCCTGATCGACAAGCCGACGACGTGGGCCAAGGACCTCGTCGACGAGCTGATCCCGACCGACAACACGAAGCCGAAGGAGGCGCTGGCGATCGCGCGCAAGAAGCTGCTGGCGTCGGCGCGCAAGAACGGCAAGATCGACGGCATCACCACCTTCTGGGAAGACGACGTGGAGCTGACGGCGGACATCGCGCGGAAGATCCACCTGCCGTATCACACGAAGGACGCGGCCACCACGGCGCGCAGCAAGTTCGAGACTCAGCAGGTGCTGGACCTGAAGGGCGTGCCGGCCGCGCGGCGCGCGGTGGTGGGCAACCTTTCCCACGCCGAGGACCAGGGCGAGCACGCGGCGATGCTGGCCCGCTTCAAGGCGGCGGCGCAGCGCGTGGGCTTCCCGGCGGTGCTCAAGCCGGTCTCCGGGGCGGCCGCGATCGGCACCGAGCGCGTCAACAACATGGACGAGGCGGTCTCCGCCTATGAGCGCATCTCCGCCCTGGTCAACCCGCAGACGGACCCGGTCTTCGCGAACAACAGCGAGCTCCTGCTCATGCAGTATCTGGACGGCAAGGAGTACGACGTCGATCTCGTGATGCGCGGCGGCGAGGTGGTCTTCGAGTCGATCACGGACAACAAGCCCACGCGAGAGCCGTCGTTCCTGGCGACGGGCTCCCGCCTGCCGAGCACGCTGCCCGACAATGAGCAGCGCGACGCGATGGACCAGGCGATCGCCTCGGCGCGCGCGCTCGGCCTCACCGACGGCGTGATCCACATGGAGGGCAAGGTCACCTCCGAGGGCCCGCGACTGATCGAGGCGAACGCGCGCATGGGCGGCTCCTACGTGCGCGACTGGGTGCTCAACGTCTGGGGCGTCGACATGGTGGAAGAGGGCTTCATGGCGGCGGCCCGCATCCCGGGCAAGCCGTTCAAGCCGGCCCAGCCGCTCGTCCATCTCGACGGCGACTTCATCAACGCCGACAAGCCGGGGATCATCAAGACGCTCGAGCTGCCCGAGACCGCGCGCCGGATGCCGGGCTTCATCCGCTTCCGGCAGGTCATGAAGCCCGGCGAGGTGATCTCGCTCGAGCAGAACGGCGGCTACGCCCGCGTGGCGATGCTCGAGGTCGGCGGCGCGACGTCCGAGGAAGCCGCGCGCAACCTCGCGGCGATCAAGGCGAAGATCAAGTTCGTCGTCGAGCCGCTCAAGCCTTAGTTATCCACTGGAGTCTACCCGGGTAGACTCGCCTCCGATGCGGTCACAAATTGTGACAGCATCCCTACCCCCGTCAAACCGCTGCTCATTGAAGGCTATGCCAATTTGGCACAGCCCACATGTAGCCCCGGGAGGGTGGTCACAATTTGTGACCACCCTGCGATCGGTCGATGTGGTGCCGATTTGGCACCACATCGGCCGTTCATAAACTGTGACATTATGCCGATCCGATGCGCTTCTTCTGTGGAGTCTCCATGGGATTTTCCTCGACGATCTCCGCCATCATCTCGAAGAGAGCCGCGATCTGCTTGTCGTGCCCAGCAAGCCGGGCGCTGACGGCGGTTTCAAGTTCGCTCAGGATTCGTGCGATCTTATCATGCGAAGACGAAATGTGGCGCAGGCTGACGAACGCTCGGACGACTTCTACGCTCATAATCGTCGCGCGGTCGGATTTGAGGACATTCGCGGCCATGACCGCGCCATGCTCGGTGTAGGCTATGGGAAATCGCCGCCGATTCCTTCGGGTTGATGATGTCACAATTTGTGACATCATCCGGACCGTCTCTTCCCGCGTCAGATAGAACGCGAAGTCGGCGGGAAACCGTCGCCGATTCCGCCGGAACTGCTGGTTGAGCTGGCTTGTCGAGACTCCGTATAGTCGGGCAAGATCCGAGTCGAGGATGACTCGTTGGCCTCGTACGACGCGGATCAGCGGCAGGGCGACGGGGAGCGGCGGACGTTTCTTCACCCTATCTATACGGAGCAGGGCCCCGATTAATTCCAGCCGTTAAAGGCTGGCGCGATCCCGGTTTTCCCACTACACTGCGGGGCGAAACTTCGGCGCAGGAGAATCGAGGATGGCAATCGAGTCGTTCCGTTATTGGATTTCCGATCTGCTCGCCGCCGTCTGGCTCCCGCTCATCTTCATCGCCGGCGGCAGTTGGGCGCTCGTGCGGTTCCACCGCAAGGACGGCAAGAGGCATACGGAAGAGGTCATCGGGATCGCGCTGGGCGTCATCTCGGTTTCGTGTCTCAGGTGACGGTGAACAGCTTCGACGAGTTCCGCAAGGAACAGCAGACGAAGAAGGCCGCGTGGCGCATCCTCGAGCACGACGCCGAGGCGATCTACCGGGACACCTCTCATCCGTCGAGCGATCATGACGTGCCGCCGCACATCGACATGCCGTATTGGGAGACGCTCCAGAAGGAGCCGGATTTTCTCATGCTCGCGCGCGACGATCGGTTCGCGGACGTGTTCCGGGATTTCTGGCGGATGGAGGACGTGAATCAGGCTATCGACCGGGCGAACCGGGGGGACAAGCAGGCCGCCAAGGTGGCCGAGAGCCTTTACCACGACGCGGTGGCGCACGATGCCCGGCGGGAACTGCTCCTCCATTTCCTCAGCGCGGAGCAGATCGCCGAATTGGATCGAACGCGCCAGGATCAGTTGACCTCGCGGTAAGGGTGAGTGGTGGGCATTGTTCCGGCTGCGGGCATTCTTATCCTGACGACCTTGACCGCTTCGCCCGGTTGCGCGGCGATCAGCGTTCCGAAGCGGATGGTTCGGCTGACCGTGTCTTGGATGCCGACGAATATCCCGCACGATCCATACGCCGAGCTTCCGAAAACTTTGACTCGCGCCGGGAGCCGCTATTGTCGAATGGACCTAGCGAAGCATATCGAGCGGCGAACACAGCAACTCGTTATCTTTAATGAGCCGGACATGTGGGACATCGATAGGGTGAAGCTTGTCGCCAAGCATTTCGTCGATCCCGGCCCGACCTACGATTGCCATTTACCGATTTTTGGGGTGGACACGAAAACGGGAGAAGAGGTTCAAAATCTTGAATTTGGACGGGAACTGGAATTTTTTAGGACACACCGTGCCGTTCTGGTCAGTCCGGGCGATCATTCCACCGGACCTCGCTACAAGCTCATCCTTGATGACCGCACATTGACATTGACGGAAAGCCTCGACGGTAAGAGCCCGGCCGCCATAGAACTCTCCTATGGAGATCGACTTCAAAGGATCAATTATCTTGAGTGGAACGATCATCTCGCGTTCGATCCAGCTGTTTTCTCCGCACCGCATGGATTACGGATCGAGCAGGGTAGAATCGATTGGACTGGTTGGGATTTTATTGAGGCTGTCGTCGCTCGTATAGCGCCGCGATTAATGGGTCGACTAGGAACATGGAAAGAAATTCGTTGAAGGTAGGACTTCGCGCCCGTATACCGTAGGCCTTTTCCCTCGACACTTTCAGGCCCTTCGGGCCTCAGGCCGTCGCCCGGGTCAGTAGTAGACTGGGCGCATGAACCGACGAGTCCTCTCCGTCCTCTTCCTCGCCGCCGCTCTTCCCGCGTCCGCGCAGATGCGCGTCTCGCTCGAGGCGCCGGCCGCGCCCGCGGTCCGGCTCGGCGTCGCGCCCGTCCTTCCCGGACTCGGCTCGACCATCGGCGGCATCCCGCTGCTCTCCGCTTCGGCGCTGACGCCCGCGCTCGTCGCTTATCCCGCCGCTCCGTCCGCCTTCGCGGCTTCGCCGCTCGCCGCCGCGCCCGCGCTCGTCCCGCGCGCGGCCGCCTCGGCGAACGTCCCGAGCTCCGCCGCCCCGGAGATCAAGTCCCTCGCCGCGAAGCTCGCCGAGCTCCCCGCGAACGCCGCCGCCACGATCGCTCCGCTCTCGGCGCTGACCGCCGCCTTCGACGGCCGCCTCGCCGCCCCGAGCTTGCCCGTCGATTCCGTCGAGCCCAAGCTCACCCCCGAGCAGTTCGCGCTCGAAGGCCGCCGCCGCTTCGAGGAAGCCAAGCGCGCCGAGTCCTCGCGCCGCTCCGGCGTCGCGCCCGAGGAAGTCGCGACCGACGGCGAGCTGCGCGGCCGCCTCGACAACCTGCCCGGGACCAATCCCGAGCGCGAGAAGTACATCGTCGACCTGTTCAAGCTCGCCGGCGCCAAGCCGGAGGAGATCGTTCTCCAGGACATCGGCCGCGGCAAGCACAACATCATGGTCGTGAAGAAAGGAAAGACCGACCGCGTGATCGTTGTCGGCGGACATCATGATAAAGTCGCCGAGGGCATGGGCGCCATCGACAACGGCACCGGCTCCACCATGGTCGCCAACCTTTATCAGGCGCTGCATGACCAAGAGACCGACGCCACCATCGTCTTCATCGCCTTCGGCCGCGAGGAGGAGGGACTTCTCGGCTCCGCCGCTTATCTCCGCTCGCTGAGCGACGAGCAGAAGTCCAAGATCGACGCCATGGTGAACCTCGACACCCTGGGCGTGAACGGAACCTTCTCGTGGCAGAACAACTCGACGCGCGCGCTTCTCGATCGCGTGCGGGAAGTCGCCAACGCGAAGCATCGCGATCTCACCGAAGCGCACCTGGACGGCGGCGACGCCGACTCCTCGAGCTTCCGCCAGGCCGGCATCCCCGCCATCACCATCTACGGCGCGAGCGAGGACGTGATCTTCGACATCATCCACACCGACCGCGACACCATGGCCGCGTTCGATCTCGCGCATTACAAGAATTCGTACCTGCTCGTCCTCGACCTCATCAAATCTCTCGACGAGAAAAAGCTCGGCCCGGTCGCGTCGGGCCGCGTATGAGGACCGCCGGGCCCATGAAAAGTCGGGACCATTGCCCGGATGTTTTCGGGACCAAGGACCCGAAGGGTGTCGTGAAGGATCGTGATACGATGGCGTCGGCGCCGGACCAGAAAGACAGACGCACGGAGCGATTGTGAAGAAGATCTCGCCGAAGAAAGTCCTGTCCATCTTTTGCTGCTCCGTACTGATGAGCGGCGCGGTTGCGCCGGCCTTCGCTCAGGTCGCGACCGTCCGTCTTCCGGGCGCCGCGGCCGGGATTCCCGGCGCCGCGGCCGGCGCCAACCTCGCGAACCCCGCCTCCCTCGGCGGGATTCCTTCTATTATGGTTCCCAGCGTCATCGGCGCCGCTCCCGCCGCCGCGCTGACGCCCTCGCTCTCGGCTCCGAGCGCTCTGGTCCCTGCCGCCGCCGCCGTGCCTGCCGCCGCCGCCGCCATCGCTCCGGCGCTCGCTCCCGCGCCGCAGGCCGCCGCCGCCGACGCTCCGAAGGGTCCCGCCGACGAGTCGAAGAAGGACGCCGCCGTCCCGCCCGCGGGCTCTCTCGGCGCCGCGAAGGATCTCTCCGGCAGCGTGACGCCCCAGGAAGGCGAGACCGCCGGCAGCGAGAAGGCCGCCGCCGCCGCCAACGCCGCTTTCGACGGCTCCAACGCCCAGGGCGAGGCCGACGAGGCCGTGCTCACCGGCAATAACGGCGCGCCGCTCAACCGCCTGTACCCGAAGGTCGTCTTCATCCAGGACGTGTTCTCCGGCCCCGCGCCCGACGCCGTCGCGAGCTCGATCAATCGAATGATCGACGCCGGCGTGCACGTCGTGTTCATGACCTGGCGCCCGCAGAAGGGCCCGAACTCCGCCGAGGAGATTCTTCTCTCCCGCGTGAAGCAGTCCCGCGCCAATCCCGTCGTCGTCGTCGCCTACAACGGCGGCAAGATCGCCCTGCACGGCCGCGCGGCCAACCCCAAGGCCATCCTGGAGAACGTCGGCCAGTTCTCCGAGGAGAACATCGCCAAGATCACCGAGATCGCCGGCAAGATCGGACAGGCGACCGTCGTCGCGAGCCCGGCGGACAAGGAAGCCTTCTCCCTCAGCGTGAACATCGAGGGAACGACGCGCGAGGCCGCCATCAAGGCCCTCAACGCCAAGATGAAGCTCGCCGGTCTCCCTTATAAGGGCGAGGCCAACGCGGACGACGCCAAGGGCATCATCATCCACTCCATGCCCCTGCGCTTCTCCCTGCCGCGCGTCATGGACGCCCTGGACGCGCAGTTCCCCGGCGAGAACCTCGCCGCCCAGCCCGAGAAGTTCCTCGTCGTCGCGGACTCCATGAAGTCCCTGCGCTTCTCGACCTCGTTCCCCAAGCTCGCCGAGGTCCAGGTGGCCGGCGACGGCTCCGGCGTCGGCGCCGTGCTCGGCGCCGTCCTCGGCGACCGGAAGCTCGAGACCGTCTCCATCAAGCTCGGCAAGCTGCGCCAGTACGCCGAGTTCTGGGAGCCGTCGCGCCATTACATGACCGGCGTCGACTCCGAGTCCCACGGCGGCGGGTCGGCCTCGGCCAAGCCCGAGGACCGGCAGACCAGCCAGATGCTCGCCATGTTCGTCGGCACCATCATCAACCGCCTGATGGCCAAGATCTACGAGAACATCCGCAACGGCCAGCACCAGTTCACCGCCACCCCGTGGGCCCTGCAGAAGCAGCTCGAGGCCATGTGGTACAAGCCCATCGAGAACGGCGTGTACGTCAACAAGAAGCTCGCCGTCGCCTTGGCGAACACTCCCGCCGAGGTCAAGCGCGGCTACCTCGAGAAGGCCAGCGCGTTCGTCTCCAACTTCTACGCCCGCGAGCTCGCCAACTACCCGGCGGCGGCGGCCAACGTCGAGCTGAACCTGGTCAGCCTCAACACCGACCGCAAGAGCTCGATCATGCTCGAGTTCAAGTCCAAGTCCACGGGCAAGATCTACAAGATCTACACCCGCATCCCGCGCGTCATGCGCCTGGTCACCGGCCAGGAAGTGAAGCTGACCGCGCACGGCTACCGCACCGGCAAGGAGACCGCCAACGAGGGCGAGATCTTCCTGGCTCCCATCTACGCGATGGCCCTGCTCAAGGGACACGCCCGCAAGGGCGCCGACGGCAAGTGGCACCAGGGCTCGCCCGAGGGCCCGGTCATCACCAAGCTCGTCATCCAGTTCGAGCGCCACACCAGCGCCGCCATCAAGGTCTTCGACGCCTCCGAGTTCGACATGCTCGAGGAGAACGGCATGATCGAGGGGCCCATCGTCCGCGAGATCACGTCCGCCATCGAGCGCATGGAGGCCGACCCCGAGTACCAGCAGTACTACCGCGAGCACGAGGAAGAGGCCACGAAGGAAGACCTCAAGAAGCCGGCGAAGCCGGCCGTGAAGAAGACGACGGCGGCGAAGAACCCGGTCAAGCGCGGCCTGAGCGCGAAGGATAAGACCCGGATCAAGGCCAAGCCCGCCGTCCGCGTCGCGCGCAAGCCTTCTCGGGGGGGCAAGTGAAGTCCGCCGGACGGGCCCTTCGGACCGTCCTCGCGGCGGTCGTCTTCGCCGGCCCCGCGGCCGCGCAGGTCCGGATCGCTCCCGTCGGCGAGGGAGCCGTCGCTCCCGTCGTCGGAGCCGTCGCTCCCGGCGCGGCCGGCGTGTCGGCCGTGCCGTCCGCGTTGACGATCGCGCCCGCGGCGTCCCTGCCGTCGGGGATCGCGTCGGCGCCGTCCGCGCTGTCCGCCCCGGCCGTCTCGCCTGCGGCCGCCGTTCCCGCGCTCCCCGCCGCGTCCGCCCCCGTCGCCGTCGCGCGGTACCGCGCCCTCCAGAAGGAATACTTCGCGGTCGAGAAGACGATCAGCCCCTTCTACGATTACCGGCCCGGCGCGATGAGCGACGCCGAGTACCAGGGCCGCCTGAACCGCATGACGGCGATCTCGGGACAGATGAAGGCCCTCGAGGCCGTCAATCCGACGATCGAGCACGACGCGAAGGGCGCGATCGCCCGCGCCTGGGCCCGCCTCACGGGCTCCGCGCCCGCCGTGCAGGCCATGGACGCCGCGGCCGACGGCCGCGCGTTCGACGGCGCCAAGAGCGGCAAGACGGCCGCCGCGGCTCCGGCAGCCGACGACGAGGTCGAGGTTCCGGAACAGCTCCCGACCGATACCGCCGAGGCCGCGCCGCAGATGCTCGAGCTGTTCGCCAATCGCGAGTCGAAGGCCGGGATCAAGAAGGGCGCTCTCACGGTGAACGTCGGCCTCATCAAGGGCAAGGGCTCCGAGTGGTACTGGAACAAGTTCCAGAAGGGCGGCACCATCGCGATCAAGTCCGGCAACTCCACCATGTTCGTCACGAAGGTCGAGCAGGCCAAGACGCTCAAGATCGCGTCCATGCAGCGCAAGGACTTCGAGGGCCTGTTCACCGCCCAGCGCATGGCCGGCAAGTCGATCACGCAGCTGCGCCGCGCGCTGGTCCAGGACCTGAAGGACCGCCAGTCCCGCAAGCCCGGCGCGCCGACGCCGGTTTCGACGCGGTCCGAGATCCGCCTCGTGCGCTTCCTGTCCTCGATCAAGGCGCGCGAGCTCCCCGAGAACAAGGACGAGTCGGCCTACCCGGTGGCTCCGCGCCCGCAGTTCGAGCTTCCCGCCGCCCTGCAGGGCCTCAA
>Ga0134128_10011279_pt1 | contig 10690 bp, 5 predicted proteins | sample KB31754_FD_96462 | JGI IMG/M metagenome (GOLD analysis project Ga0134128, IMG submission 96462) | Terrestrial soil microbial communities with excess Nitrogen fertilizer from Kellogg Biological Station, Michigan, USA - KB3-175-4 | ecosystem: Environmental > Terrestrial > Soil > Unclassified ...
CGCGGCTGATCACGAGGTCGCCGATCATGCGCATCAGCTCGTCGAGGCGCGCCATCTCGACGCGGACGACGTGGGACGTCCCGAGCCGCGCCGCGTCGCTGCCGTCGGACGCCTCGGCGCTCATCGCTTCGCTCGCAGGCGTCCCGGCCGCCGGCGGAGGCGCGGTAACCGTGGGGGCCGTGAGCCGCTCGGCCACGAGGCCGTCGGGCCGCCAGGCGTCCAGCAATTCAGGCGTCAGATCGCCGGCGAACAGGAACTCGAACGCGATGCCTTCGGGCAGCACCCGCGGTGTGGCGTCGACGATCGTGCCACGCTCGCGCAGCCTGGCGCGCACGGTGTCGACGTTGACGCCGCGCCCGACGCGCTCGGCCGACGGCGTGAACGTGACCCGCCACGACGCGACGGCCGCGGGCGCGGCAGGGGCGGCGGGGGGGATCGCCGGGGCGGACGCCGCCGGCGTCACCGCGGCCAGTTCCTGCACCGACGGCTCGATCGACGGGCCCTTCCGGTTGTCGCGGCGGGCGGCGATCGTCGTCTCGAGCGCCTGCACGCCGGCGATCAGCGCGTCCACGCCGCGCTGCGACAGCACGACGTCCTTCTGGCGCAGCGCGCGCAGGTAGCTTTCCATCTGGTGCGCGAGCATCTCCGCCTCGCGCAGCTCGACCATCCCCGAGATGCCCTTGATCGAATGGAAGCTGCGGAACAGCTCCTCGAGCAGCGCCGGGCGCACCGCCGCGGCGCCGACGCCGCGCTCGAGCTCGAGCAGCTGCCCGCGGATCGCGGTGAGGTGCTCCTCGCACTCGACGAAGTAGTCGTCCATGAACCCGGCGAGGAAGTCCGGATCATTCGCCATCGCCGGCGCCTTCCTCGGCGACCATGCAGCGCTCGCCGAGCAGCTCGCGCGCGTGGGCGGCCAGCGCCTGCGGCGCGAACGGCTTCGTCAGATAGAGCGACGCGCCGGCGGCGAGCGCGGCGGCCCGGCTTGGCTCGTCGCCGCGGGTGGTAAGCACGATGACCGGGACCTGTCGGAACGCCTGATGCGCGCGCAGGAACTTGAGCACTTCCAGGCCGTGCATGTCGGGCATGTTCAGATCGAGGACCATCAGCGCGATGGGACCGAGCGCCAGCTGCTCGATCGCCTCGAGGCCGCTCGCCGCCTCGGCGAAGCCGCCGCTGCAGACGTCGCGCAGCGACACCTTGACCATTCGGCGCATGGTCGGCGAGTCGTCCACGATCAGGGTTCGGTTCATAGGGCCCGGCCCTCCATTGTCTCTCCGTCCCGGCTGGGAATGTGGCAGGATTGCAGAGTTCTGCACCGGAACTTTCGCCACTGGATACGGCAGAGCTTTGTTGCACACCCGACGATGCAAACGGCACACCTAGAAGCTGAACCACCCTGTCGCACGCGTCGCTGGAAGTCGCTTACTCTTAAACAGTATCCTCGTTCCCCAAAACAGCTCATGCGCCATGTTTTGCCGCGGCACGACGCTTGATGTTGGTGCGACCGGCATGGCCCAGGTCCGCTCCACTCCCTCCGGCGACAACACGCAGCTGACCTCGACGGCCCGCCTGCGCGAATGGGTCGTCGAAAGCCTGAACCTCGATCCCGCGATCGCCGCGGAACTCCTGCAGCGCGTCGACGAAGTGGTCGCGACCCAGCGCCAGCTCGTCGAAGAATCGAAGCACGACGCCATCCGCGCGCTGTCGGAAGGGTTCGCCACCAAGATGGAGCGGCTGCAGCGGCAGCTCACCGAGAAGGACGTCACCGTCTCGAACATCGCGCGCTACTTCGAGGAAGTGGTCGCCGAGCTGACCGACAAGTCGCACCGCGATCCGAAGACGAAGCTGCTCAACTTCGACTGGTTCATGGAGCGCGTCGAGTCGTTCCTCGCCGTCGAGCAGCGCGTGCGCTGGTGCGGCCTCGGCGTCGTCGACATCAACAGCTTCAAGTGGTACAACGACACGCTCGGCCACGCCATCGGCGACCGCATCATCGAGGGGGTCGCGCGCATCCTGGCGGACCAAATCCGCTCGCAGGATTTCCTGGCGGTGGAGCGGCAGGGTGAGGGGCGCGATCTGCACGCGCGATTCGGCGGCGACGAGTTCTGCTTCCTGATCCCAGACCTGCCGAGCTGCTCCCAGGCCGTCGAGATCGCAGGACGCTTCAAGCGTGCGGTGGAATCCTACGCCTGGTCACGCGAGGATCGGCGGCTGGCCCCGCGGCCCGTGCAGGTGGACGTCGGCGTGGTCTGTCTGCGCCTCGGCCCGGTGGCCGAGCGCCGCGGCGTGGCCCGCAAGCTCGCCGCCGAATTGATCCATCGCGCCGACAAGCTGATGTACGACGCCAAGGGGCGCAAGTCCGAGCACGTGCACAATGCGAACGTGCGCGTCGCCAACGGACAGCTCGTCGATATCGACGCGCGGCAGAGCGCGGCCAGCTGAGGTCGTGCTACACTCTTAAGGTTCAAGCCCTCCTCATTTTGTCCATGGTGGGTGTAGCTCAAAGGTAGAGCACCGGACTGTGGCTCCGGACGCTGCGGGTTCGAGTCCCGTCATCCACCCCACTCTTTGCCTCTTTGATGGCCCTGTCTTCCACCTGAGACGCGGCTTACCCAGAACTGCCTCACATTTGTCACGGCTGATCAATTAGTTGCGGCAGATCAGCGCTGAGACGGCTGGCACTCCGCTGGCAATGCACGGGTCGCCGTGAGAGAAGCACGTTCACATTCCGTCGCCTTCATAACTGTCGCGCTCGTCGCACTGTGGTTCGGTTCAGCTGCACCAGCCACGGCGCAAACACTGGCTCCACAGGAGCGGCTCTGCGATCCGACGTTCGAGGACTGCCGGGCTGACGTCCTGACCTACATCCAGCAGGAAAAGGTCGAGATCGACATGGCCTTCTGGATGATGACCGACGCCCGCTACTCGAACGCGCTGGTCGCGGCCTGGCAGCGGGGCGTCAAGATCCGGATCCTGATGGACCCGCGCTGCGGCAACGCGCACCAGGCGTGCAACGCCCAGAACGACCAGATGCAGGCGGCCGGCATCCCGATGCGCAACCGCATCCCCAACATCCTGCACTGGAAGCTGATCATTTTCGCCGGGCAGGGACAGGTGGAGTTCGCCGGCGCCAACTTCGCCCCCTTCGAACTGACGCCCGAGATTCCCTACGTGAACTTCACCGACGAGATCGTGATGTTCACCAACAACGCGTCGCTGGTGCAAAGCTTCATGCGGCGGTTCGACGATCTCTGGATCAGCACGACTGAGTTCGCCAACTACGCCAACATCACCGCCCCGCTGACGCGGAGCTATCCGCTCTATCCCATCGATCCGCAGCTGAACTTCCCGCCCGACGACAGCTACCGGACACGTTCCCTGAACGCCTACGCCAACGAGCAGATCGGCATCGACGCGCTGATGTTCCGCATCACCGATGAGCGGCAGACCGACGCGCTCATCGCGCAGCACAACCGCGGGCTGCCGATCCGGATCATCACCGACGAGACCGAATATCGCAACGTAGGTCGGCTGTGGGACTCGTACAACGTCGACAAGCTGTACAACGCCGGCGTGCAGGTGCGCCTGGACGCGCACCAGGGGATCAACCACGCCAAGGGCGTCGTCCTCAAGGGTAGCGGACTGACGATCTTCGGGTCGTCGAACTGGACCTCGCCGTCGACCGACTCGCAGCGCGAGCACAACCTGTTCACGACCACTCCGTGGATGGTGAAGTGGGTGCAGGACCTGTTCACCCGGAAGTGGACGAACGCGACCGGGAACTCGGAGACGAAGCCGTTCGTGCCGCTGCCGCCCGATCGGCCGGTCTACAACCTGCCGGCCAATAACGCGACCGGGGTTGCCACCACCGGTGTCGTGCTGTCGTGGTATGCCGGCCTGTGGGCCCACAACTACGACATCTACTTCGGCACCACGCCGAACCCACCGCTGCTCGAGGCCAACAAGAAGCTCGGGCCGAGCCAGTACTCGACCGACTACCGCAGCTATGCGCTGCCGGCGCTGCAGCCGGGGACGACCTATTACTGGAAGATCGTCTCGAAGACGATGGCGTTCGTCCCGAATGAAGGTCTGGTGTGGACGTTCAAGACCGCCGGCACGGCGCCGAACAACGTGCCGCCGACGGTCTCGCTGACGACGCCGTCCAGCGGCGCGACGTTCACGGCGCCTGCGTCGATCACGCTGACCGCCACCGCCAGCGACAGCGACGGCTCGATCTCGCGTGTCGACTTCTATGCCTCGGACGTCCTGCTCGGCAGCGACACGTCCGCTCCCTACAGCTTTACCTGGACGAACGCCGCGGCCGGCACCTATACCCTCGCGGCAGTCGCGACCGACAGCGGGAATGCGACCGCCTCGTCGGCGACCGTCTCGATCACGGTGACCGGTGGGACGACGCCATCGCTTCCCGTCGGATGGAGCAGCGCCGACGTGGGCGCGACCGGGACCGCCGGCAGCGCCAGCTTCGCCGACGGAACCTTCACCGTCAGCGGCGCGGGCGCGGATGTCTGGGGCACGGCCGACGCCCTCCAGTATGCCTATCGTCCGCTCAGCGGCGACGGCACCATCGTCGCGCGTGTGACCAGCGTGCAGGCGGTGAACAACTGGACCAAGGTGGGCGTGATGATCCGCGGTTCGCTGTCCCCATCGGCGGCGCAGGGCTTCATGCTGGTCTCCGCGGCGAGGGGCGTGAACTACCAGCGCCGGCTGGCGGCCGGCAACGCCAGCGTCAGCAACACCGGCACCCTGTCAACGGCGCCGCGATGGGTGAAGCTGTCGCGCGTCGGCAACGTGATTTCCGGCTACGAGTCCGCCGACGGCGTGAACTGGACGCTGGTCGCGAGCGACACGTTCACCATGCCGGACAGCGCGCTGATCGGTCTCGGCGTGTCCAGCCACGTGGCTGGCACCAATGCGGCCGCGACGTTCGACAACGTCACCGTCACGACCGCCGCCCCGCCGCCGCCCCCGCCCAACGTCGCGCCGACGGTCTCGATGACGTCACCGTCGGACGGCGCGACGGCCGTCGCGCCGGCGTCGATCTCCCTCGCCGCGTCCGCCGCCGACAGCGACGGGTCGGTGACGAAGGTGGACTTCTTCGCCAACGGGGCGCTGCTCGGGACGGCGACGGCCGCGCCCTACGGCCTGACCGTAACCGGCGTGGCGACGGGCACCTACACTCTGACCGCGGTGGCGACAGACGATGACGGCGCCACGGCGACCTCGAGCCCCGTATCGCTCACCGTTGTCGATCAGGGTCCACCACCGGCCAGTCTCCCCCCCGGCTGGTCGCAGACCGACATCGGCACCACCGGCGCAATCGGCAGCTCGACGTTCAGCAGCGGCACCTTCACCGTCAGCGGCGCCGGCGCCGACGTCTGGGGAGCGGCCGATGCGCTGCAGTACGCCTACGTGCCCCTCAGCGGAGACGGGACCATCGTCGCCCGCATCGGCTCGATTCAGTTCGTCAACAACTGGACGAAGGCCGGGGTGATGATCCGGAGTTCGCTGGCGCCGTCGGCGGCCCAGGCGTTCATGCTGGTGGCGGCGGCGCCCGTAAAGGGCGTCAACTTCCAGCGGCGGCTCGCGGACGGCAACGCGACGAGCGTGGGCACCGCCGGGACCCAGGCAACGGCTCCGCGCTGGGTCAAGCTCGTTCGCGCCGGCAACGTCATCTCCGGCTACGAGTCCGTGGACGGGGTGAACTGGACGCTGGTGGCGAGCGATACGTTCGTGATGGGGCCCGACGTGCTGATCGGCCTGGCGGTCTCGAGCCACGTCACGGGCACCAACGCAACCGCGACGTTCACCAACGTCAGTATTCAGTGAACGCACGCCGGCGGCCAGCGAATGCTGGTCGCCGGCAACCGTTTAACCGTTAACCGTCTACCGACTCGCGGCCTTCTTCTTCGGCGCCGCCGCCTTCGCCGGCTTCTCTTCCGCTTCCACCTTCACCGGCTTCTTCTTCTGCGTGCTGACGCGGTCCAGGCTCTGGCGCAGCGCATCCATCAGGTTGACCACCTTCGGCGGCGTCTTCTCTTCCGTCGCGACGACTTCCTCCCCCGCGATCTTCGCGTCGATGATCCGCTGCAGCTCCTCCTGGTAGGCGTCGCGGTATTCCTGCAGGTCGAGCTCTCCCTCGAAGTTCGAGATGACCTGCTTGGCCAGCTTGATCTCGTCGGGCTTCACCTTGTCGGGCACGCCTTCGAGCTCGTCGATCGCCGACATGCTGCGGATCTCGTTGGCCCGCCGCATGGTGTACATCACCAGCCCCTTCTCCTTGGGCTGGACCGCGACGAGGTACTCGCGCCCGTAGAGCGCCAGCTTGCCGATCCCGGCCTTCCCCTTCATCCCTTCGCGGATGACCGCGAACGCCTCCTGTGACATCTGCCCGTCAGGGGCGAGGTAGTAGGGACGCTCGATGTAGATCGGGTCGATCGCAGAGACCTCGGTGAACTGCACGAGGTCGATGACGCGGGTCGACTCCGGACGGACCTTGGCCAGGTCCTCTTCGTCCATGACGACGTAGCGTCCCTTCTCGAACTCGTAGCCCTTGACCACTTCGGACAACGGCACCTCGCGCTCGCACTTCGGGCACCAGCGCTTCTGCTGGATGCGCGTCTGGCACTCGCCGTGGAGCTGGTTGAAGCTGATGGTGGCGGCCGAATCGGTGGCCGGGAAGACCCGGACCGGGATGTTCACCAGGCTGATCTTGAGGAAACCTTTCCAGGTCGGACGTGCTGCCATGGGGGGATTATCGACTGGAAACGGGCCGGGGGCTAGTGGCCGGGCCAAGGGCCCCCGGCCGCTGCCCTTCCCGGCCCTATCCCAAGGCCGCCTTCGCCGCTACGCGGCTACGGCGAGACAATTTCAAGTCCGCTCAGAACTGGTAGCGGACTTGAAATTGGAACATCCGCGGCGGGTCGATGTTCGCCAGGCTGGGCAGCGCGTTGGTCGCCGTGCCGACCGCCACGATCTGGCCGAACGTCGGGTTCACCACCGCCGTGTCGCCATACGTCGTCTGGGCGCGGCCGAGGATGTTCCCGTGGTTGAACAGGTTGTAGCCTTCCATCCGCAGCAGGATGGTCTGCCCGCCCGTCTTGATCCGCCCTTCGAGGAACAGCCCGACGTCCTGCGTGCCGGTGCCCCGGAACGCCGACTTCGCCATCACCGTGCCGTTGAGCACCGGCCGATCGTTGTTGGCGCCGTCGCCGTTGTTGTCGATGCCGGTCGTCGCGTTGAACGGGCGCGCCGAGGCGAACATCATCAGCGTGCCCGCCTGGATGTTGTACGGGAGGTTGTAGCTCGCGGTGATGACCGCGCGGTGCCGCTGATCGACCACGCTCGGGCCGCGCTCCTGCTCGCCGAGGCGCGCGATGTTGGCGTCGTTCGGCCCGATGCCGTTGCCGTCCGGCTCGGTCGTGTTGGTGGCCTTCGACAGCGTGTAGCTCAGGTCCGCCTGCCAGCGGCGGCTGCCCTTGTAGCCGACGTGGGTCTGCAGCCCGTCGTAGTCGGCGACGCCGAGGTTCATCAGCACGTTGACGTTGCGCACGCCGCCGTTGACCGGCACGATCGGCCGCGTCGCGTTGGCCACCGCGACGGCGCGGGTCTGGTTGATCGCGGTGCGATCGAACGGCGTCGGCGCGTTGAGATCGACCGTGCGATCGAGGTTGGTCCAGTGCTGGTGCACGTAGTCGGCGCCGGCGAACACTCCGCGCACGATCTCGCGCTCCGCGCCGATCGAGGTCACCTGGCTGCGCGGGTTGACGAAGGTGTCGGGGTAGTTCTGCAGCAGGTCGAAGTTCAGGCCGTAGGTGGCGAACTGCTGGCGGTAGAAGTCACGCTGTCCCGCCTGGATCGTGATGTTGCGCGCCGGCTGCTGGTTGAGCGGGAGCACGCGCGGATCGATACCCACCGGCACGCACGTCAGGCACGTCGGGAAGCCCGTCTGCCCCGGCGTCGCGTTGTAGGTCACGAAGCCGTCGAGGCCGCCGGTCAGTGCGCCGGCCAGTGCATTGGCGCGGATCTGCGTGTAGTACATCGCGTAGCCGCCGCGGACGACACTGCGCGAGTCGTTGCCGGGATGCCACGCGAAACCCAGCCGCGGCGCGAAGTTCTTCGTCGCGGTGGTCAGCGTCTGCCGGTCGTAGCGGAGCCCCGCGTCGATCGTGAACTGATCGCTGACCCGGAAGCGATCCTGGACGAACGCCACCGACATCCACTGCTTCATCACGTAGTCGGTGATGCCGTAGCTGACCGGCTCGGCGTACTGCTGCACGTCGGCCAGCGTCAGCTCGTCGAACGGCCTGGTCGTGGTGGCCAGGAACGTGAACGTGCCGAGCTGCGCCTGGCCGGGCTCGCTGCCGAAGCCGCCGGTCGTATGGCGGATCAGGCTGCCCCCGAAGCGCAGGTTGTGCGACCCGCGCGACCACGTCATCGTGTCGGCGAACTGGAACTGGTGCCCCCAGATGTCGGAGGCGCGCGATTCGCCGATGGTGAACGGCACCGAGCCGCCGCGGGTGTAGGTGGTCGAGGGGCTCTGCGCTTCCCACAGCGTCACCGGCGCGCCGTCGAGAAACGCCGCGCGCGCCTCGTTGAGGAAGTTGGAGCTGACCACGCTGGTGTGGTTGGCGCCGATCGACCGCGAGCCGCGCGTGTAGCGGCGGGCGACGGTCGGAGCGCTCGTCCCGACGACCGCGTCGTTCGGATTGGTGTCGTAGAAATGATCGTAGTTGACGCGGATCATCAGGTTCTGCGACGGCGAGAACCGGTGATCGACCCGCCCGTTGAACAGCGTCTGCCGGTAGTTGCCCACGTAGTCGAGGCTGCCGTCCGCCGGCAGCACGAACGCCGGCAGCGTCGGCGACAGGAACGTCGTCCGATCCTGCGCGGTGTAGTCGGCGCTGGCGAAGAAGAACGTCTTGTCCTTCACGATCGCGCCGCCCGCCGAGCCCGACACCTGGTTCAGCTCGTCGGGCACGTCGGCGGGATTGATCGCCACGAGCGTGGCCGGCGTGGTGCAGCTCGCCACCGTTGGCGCGCAGAAACCGTCGGTCGAGAACGACTTCGCCTGCGTGCCGCCCGGCCGTGCCAGGTAGAGTCCCTCGCCGTGCAGGGCGTTGGTGCCCGACTTGGTGACGATGTTCATCGCCGGGCCCGCGGTCCAGCCGAACTCGGCGGAAAACGCGTTGGTCAGCACCGCGGCTTCCTGCACCGCGCCGATCGGCAGCGTGGTGAGCATCGTCTGCCGCCCCCAGCCTTCGTCGTTGCTGATGCCGTCGAGCATGTAGGTGGTGGTGCGGCGGCTGCCCGAGGCGGTGATGAAGTAGGTGGCGTTGACGAAGAGGTCGCCGGTGCCCTTGCCCTGGCGGAACGCCGAGTTGAAGAGCGGTAGCGTGGTGATCTTCCGGCCGAGGATCGGCTGTTCGTCGATCGTCTGGCTGTCGAGCGTGACGCCGATCTGCGAGTCGGCGCGGACCCCCTGCTTGGTGCCGATGACGGTGACTTCGGTCTTCTCCTGGCCGACGAGCAGCTTCACCCTGAGCGTCGCCGTCTCGCTGGAGCGCAGCGTGATGTTGTCGCGCGACTCGTCGCCGAAGCCCTGCTTCGACACCAGCACGGAGTAGGTGCCGGTCAGCGACAGCGCGGGGAACGAGGCGCTGCCGTCCGCGCCCGACATCGCTTCACGCACGGCGCCGGTCTGCTTGTTCGTCACCGACACGTTCGCGTCCTTGAGCACCGCGCCGGTCTGGTCGGTGACGAGGACGACGATGGACGAGTTGTTCGGCGACTGTTCCGCCGCCTTCGCCCCTTCGGGGCTTCGGCGGGCCAGGGCCTGAGCCGGGGTCGCGACGATGGCCAGCGCCGCTATGAACAAAACGAGCTTTTTCGGCATGTGCTCCTACTTCGGGCTGACGACGTAATCCTTGAAGTAACTGGTGCTGTCGGTCTTCGCCCAGAGGCCGATCCGTCCCTGGACGGGAGGTTTCAGCACGGGGTTGTTCTCGGGAAACAGGTCGGGATTGGGCGCGGCGCCGCCGCGGCCCGGTCCCGGCGCGCTGCCCAGCGTGTATTCCAGCGCGGGCTGGCCGTCGATCCACGCCTTGAAGTCGGCACCATCGACCGTCATCTTCAACTCGTGGTACTGGCTGCGGTCGAGCATGAACTTGTTGTTGCGATCGCTGAACTTGACCAGCCGGCGGAGGCCGTTGTGGAACTCCCACAGACCGACGTTGTTCTCGGTGTCGTTGTAGCGGACGGCAAGCCAGTCGCCGTTCGGCTTGACGTTGAAGAGAATGCCCGAGGCACGGTCGGCGTCGCCGGCGATGGTCTTGAACTTCATGCTGATCGTGCCGTTGCTGAAGTCCTTCACGGTCTTGAGCACGGCCACCGGGTAGTACGCGAACTGCTTCGCGTTGTCCATCAGCTCCTCGTTGGACGTGCCATAGAGCTTGCGCGCGCTCTCGATCAGCAGCTTCGTGGGATTGTCCTTGCTGGCCACCCACGGGCGGCCGTCAACCATGATCACCTTGTCGGTGCCGTCCTGAGCGACCACCCACGTCCCGACCATCGGCTCGAACGTCTGCGGCGGCTTGCCGACGGTCTCCTTGCTCAAGTCAACCTTGATCTCGGCTGCGACCAGCGACGTCGCCGCCGCCAGCGCCAGACCGAG
>Ga0134128_10011280_pt1 | contig 10690 bp, 7 predicted proteins | sample KB31754_FD_96462 | JGI IMG/M metagenome (GOLD analysis project Ga0134128, IMG submission 96462) | Terrestrial soil microbial communities with excess Nitrogen fertilizer from Kellogg Biological Station, Michigan, USA - KB3-175-4 | ecosystem: Environmental > Terrestrial > Soil > Unclassified ...
GCATCGAATGCGCCTGCGCGTTGGAATTCACCAGCACTGCGATGTGGCCGGGCCGCAGTGTCTGCAGCGCGCCGTGCTTGTCGCGCAGGCGGATGCTGTCATCACGCAGCGTGTGGGAAACCCATGCCACGCAGGCCTGCTGGATCGCGCGGAATGCGCGTGCCTTCGAAGGCACGGCGCTTCGCTGCGAGTGCCCCACCTGTTCGGGATCCAGCCACCACAGTTCCAGGGCCGGAAGCGGCTCGCCGTCGCGTAGAAGCGCGCGTTGCGCCACCGCGGCGGCGGGGTGGATGTCGGGATGTTCGATGCCTGCGTCGATAAACGCGCGCGTCATCGAGAACAAGGCATTGATGGCCTTGCACAGACCTGTGCCCGCGCGCCAGCTTTCCGCCAGTCGCAACGCTTCGCCGCGTGCCTGCGCGCGTGCCTGCAGCCACGCGAACACGTCGCCGCCGCGAAATCCGTAGATGGCCTGCTTGGGATCGCCGACCAGCACCAGCGTGGTCGGACCGAACAGGGTTTCGACGACGTGCCACTGGCGCGGATCGGTGTCCTGGAATTCATCGACCAGCGCGGCCTTCCAGCGGGCGCGGATGCGTTCGGCGGCGCGTGGTCCACGCGCGGCACCATCAAGCGCGTCGGCCAGCCGATCGACCGCCTGATCATGCCCCATCAGGTTGCGGGCGGCGAGGCGCTGCGGCAGTTCGCTTTCGAGCCATGCGCGCGCATCGTGCAGCAGGCGCGCGGCGGGCAACCCGGCCGCGGAATCGCGCGCCTGCAACAACGCCTGCAGCGCGGCACGCAGGCGTTGCACGGCATCACACCATGTGCCGCGCGGGTGGCGCAGGAACGACCTGAGCTTGGCGCAAGCTTCCTGATCGAAACGGTCGGCTTCGGCGAGCGCGGTGCCGTCGTCCACGCCCGCAGCGTGGCCGGCTGCCCAATCACGCAGGCCGCGCAGCGCACCGCAGCGCGGTCGGCGGGCGGACGGATGCGAAAAGCACGCGCCGATTTCGTCGTCGCATTCGGCGAGGAGCGTGTCGCTCCAGCCGGCGATTTCATGTCGCACCGCGTCGAGCTCGCATTCCAGTGCGACGAGATCGGGTTCGGGCAACTCGACGCTGCGCCCGCGCCAGCGCGGGTCGCATACCTGCTTTGCCAGACCTTCCGGTGATCCCCAGGTTTGGGTCAACAATGCAGCGGTCGCCACGTCAGCGCTGCCGCGGCGCCAGAAGTCGCGCACGACTTCGGCTTCGAGTTCGCGGATGTCATCGAGCAATTCCGGTGGCGCCAGCGCTTGTCCGGTTTCGAAACCGAACTCGGCCAGCGTGCGGTGGCAGAAGCCGTGCAGGGTGCCGATGAAAGCGGTGTCGATGGCAAGCCGCGCTTCGCGTGCGCGCGTGCGCAAGTCGTCCAGCGCGGCACCGTTCGCCAATGCCCGCGCGACGAGCGTGCGCGTTTCGAGGTGCTCGCCGTCTTCGCCGGCGCGAGGCGCGTCCGGCTCGTCCTCGCCCAGCAGCGTGTCGGCGATCACCAGTCGCTGCCGCAGCCGAATCGAAAGTTCGGCGGCGGCGGCGCGGGTGAAGGTGGCCACCACGATTTCATCGACCTTGAGGTCGCGCTCCAGGATCAGGCGCAGGTACAGCGTCGCGATGGTGAAGGTCTTGCCGGTGCCGGCGCTGGCCTCGACCGCACGGATGCCGTCGAGCGGCAGTCGCAATGCGTCGCCCGGGGCGGTCATAAATGCATTCACGAACGCACCTTCGGCATCGGCACGTGCAGGCGCGGCAACAGCGAGCAGGCGGTGTCGTACAGCCGCGCGGCGAGCACGGGGTCTTCCCGGGTGATGGGTCTGCCGCGCCAGGCGAGACGCATCGAAGGCTTGTCGAAATCGTATGCGTTGCCGAACGGGCCATCGTCCTCCACCCTCGCCGTGATCTCCACGAGGGCGTCGATGAATTCTTCTCGTGCGTCGTCGTCGCCGAGCGGCGGCGGTTTCTTTCGCTTGGGACGGAATGCCTGCAACGAGGCATCCGGGAACAGCGGCAGCGGCTGACGCAGGCCACCGCGCCATGCCGCGACCAGCCGCGACAATTGCGCACGCGCTTCGGCGGCACCGGCCACCCGCAGGTCGCGTTCCTCGACGTCGCCGCCGTCGATCCAGAGGAACCGGCAGGTCATGGCGACATCGCGGGCCAGTGCGACGAACAAGGTATCGAGCCATGCGCGCAACACGCGCTTGCCGCTGAGGCCGCCGGGCGAGTACCGGACCAGCCCCGCGGGATGCGTGTCGGTCACGGTTCCAGACAGCCACGTGTCGTGGTCCAGTTGCACGCGCGCGGTGATGTCATCGATCCGCGGCTCGCCGCGGGTGAATGCATCGATCGCGGCGCGCAACCGATCCGCACGTTCACGCGCGATGTCCAGCGCGGCATCGGCGAGCCCGCCGGGCGGCAGGCGGCCTTGTGCGCCCAGCCGTTCCTTTGCGTGTGCAGCATCGGCGTCGCCATGTTCGAGCAACGCGCTGGCGAGGTCATAGCGCAGCAGCGGATGGTCGGGCTGCAGGGGTTCGAGATCGGCGTCCTCGTCGGCATCGCGTGGCAGGCGCAACTGCAGCTTATCTTCCAGGAAGCCGCGTGCGGGATCGTCGAAGAACCGCTTCAGTTCATCGAGCCGGATTTCGCCGTCGGGCGTGGCGGGGGGCGGCAGCGCAGCGCCTGCAAAAGGAGGCAGCGCATCGGCGCTGCGTCGCCGTGCCGCGGCGGCGGGCCGCCATTGCACGTGGAACGAACGTGGCGCCTCATCGTTCGCACCGAACAGCGAAGCATCGAACGGATGCAGCGGTGCGACCCGTGGCAGCGACGCAGATTGAACCTTGCGGGCTGCGTCGTCGGCCGGGCGCAACAAGTAGCCTTGTTTCAGCATGTCCAGCAATTCCGACACCACCACCGAGGGCGGGCGCGCTTCGTTGGTGTGCGTATCGCGTCCGATCCAGCTCACGTAGAACACGTCGCGAGCAGCGGCGAGGAGCTGCAGGAACAACAGGCGATCGTCCGCGCGCACATCGCGGTCGCCTTTTTCAGGTCGGCCTGCGCGACGGTCGGCAAGCAGTGGGTCAAGGCCGTTCGCCTCGCGTCGCGGGAACGCGGTTTCGTCCATGCCGAGCAGGCAGATCACCCGGAACGGCACCACGCGCAGCGGCACCATGCCGCAGAAGGTGATGCCGCCAGTGAACAGGTACTGGCGCGGATCGGAGGCGGCCAAGGCGTCGCGCAGGAATGCGCGCACGTCCGCCCACGGCACTGCGAGGCCGGCATCGGCCGCGCCGCAGTCGCGCGCCAGCGTCGCCAGCGCGACACGGATGCGCTCCAGTGCACGCAGCTCCGCGGTGTCACGCGGGTCGGATCGGTAAAGGCCGTCAAGGACCGCGTTGAGAAGCGCCTGCCAGGCGCTCGCCGTGCGGGGGCATGGCGATTCCTCGCGCAGACGTCGCCAGGTTTCCAGCACCGCGAACACTGCATCGAGATTGGCGAAGGTCGCGCCCTCCACGCCTTGCACCGGCGCGGTGCCGCCGACCAGCGCCGTCGCATCGTTGTCGCCGATCGCGAACCCGGCCAGTACGCGTTCGACACCGAATGCCCAACTGAACTCGCGGTAGTCGCCGCGGCCTGCACGCGCGTGCTCGTCTTCGCCCCAGCGCACGCCGGCGTCGCGCAATCGGCGTGACAAGCGCGCGACCGCATCGCGGTCGAGATCGAAGCGGCGCATCACGCCCGGCACCGCCAGTACGTCCAGCAATTCGTTGGCTTCCCAGCGCGAGCCCGGCGCATCCAGCAGGTCGAGGAACAATTGCGCCACCGGATGCAGCGCGGCCGCGCCGGCATCGCCCAGGTTGAACGGCAGCCAGCGCGGATCGCCGCGCTCGATCCCGCCGAACACCGCTTCGATCGCCGGCGCATACAGGGCGATGTCGGGTGCCATCACCGCCACGTCGCGCGGTTGCAGGGTGTTGTCCGCCTCGAGCATCGCCAGCAGCGCGTCGTGCAGGGTCTGCACTTCGCGCAGCGGTGTATGGCAGGCGTGGAACTGGATCGAATCGTCGGGCAGCGCCGCGTGCCGATCGTCACCCGGTGCGGCGTGGTCGAGGACGTCGTCCCGCACGCGGCCCAGCAGGGTGGTGCGATCGATGCCATCGTCGAACAAGTCGATTTCATCGTCGGGCTGCACGTGCCCATAGCCGTACAGCAGTTCGATGAAGCCGGCGAGGGCGCCGCCCTGCGAGGTGATCAGCGGGTTGCCGCCCTGCTTGTCGCGCAGCCATTGCCACACTTCGCGGCGCCGGATCGGTGTGTCGCCGAGATAACCCCTGGACGGCAACGGCAAATGGAAATCGACGCTGCAATGCAGGCCCGCAACTGCCAGCATCCGCAACACGTCGGGCGAGACATTGCTGCACGCGAAGCATGCAAAGGAACCGGGCAGGCCGGGCGGCGCCGGTTTTTCATCGAAACGGCTGGGCGGATATTCCGGGTCGAAACGGCGCAGCCAGTCGTCGACGCGCGCGGCGCGCGACATGCCGCCCACGCGCGGCAGCAAGCGGCGCCATAGCGCCGCTTGCCAATGGTCGGGATCGGCGCCGCGCTCCCATGCCAGCAGCTTTTCGCGCCGGTAGCCCTGCATGCGCTCGTAGGCGCGCGCCAGTTCCAGGCTCAGCGCGAAGCGTCGCAGTGGATTGGCCCCGGACGACAAGTATTCGCGCAGCGGTGCCAGCGCGGCACCTTCGAGCGCCTCGCCCAGCAACGCGTACAGTTGCCAACGCAGCACCTCGACGTCGAATGGCGAGCGTTCCGGCAATTCGGGTCGCGCGGCACGCAGCAATTCCCATGTGAATTGCGCGGGCGCCGTGAATTGGACGTTCGCGATCACGCCCATGCGTTCGGCCAGGTACACCTGCAGCCAGCGTTTCAGCCCCGTTTGCGGTACCAGTACCCGCGCGGGCACCAGCGGGCTTTCCCGCGCGGCGCCAAGTTGTTCGCCCAGCGCATCGGCCAGTCTGCCGGCATCATTGGAAGTGTGCAGTCGAAACATGCGCCATCCGCGGACGTGATCTCGCCAGTATGCCTGCCGCGCGCTCAGGGGCTGAGACTGAGTGCATGGCTCCCACTTCCTGTTATTGCGAATGAGTCGCATTCGTCAGATAATCGTGCATCCTTTCCAAAGCTGCCGCATGGCGACCACGCATCGATGGTTGAAATCGTTCCGCACCTTGCACCTGTACTTCGGCGTATCCACCGCGCCGGCGCTGCTGTTCTTCGCGTTCACCGGCGCATTGCGGAGCGTGAACCTGCACGAAGCCGCGCGGCAGCGATTGCAAGCCGCCAGCATGGATCGCCAGCATCGCGCACATGCACAAGAAGCAGAGCTTCAACGTGCCGGTGAAGCGCGCGCCGCGATAATGGCACGATGCATTCGTCGCCCGGAGCGAACATCGAACTCGCCGCAAACGCGTCCGGCAATCCGACCGCCATCGCGGCGGCCGGCCTGATTGCACTGGCGGTCGCCATGGGCATCGGAAGGTTCGCGTTCACCCCGATCATGCCGATGATGGAAGCCGACGCGGGGCTGACGCTGCGCGCAGCCGGCTGGTTGGCGGCGGCCAATTACCTGGGGTATTTCATTGGCGCGTTATGCGCCCCGCGCTTGTCGCTGGCGCAGGCAGTGCGCGGCGGATTGCTGCTGATCGCGGTGGTGACGTTCGCGATGGGCATCACGGATGTTTTTGCACTCCAACTGTTGCTGAGATTGCTTGCGGGCGTCGCCAGCGCATGGGTGCTGGTGCATGTTTCGGCGTGGACGCTGGGTCGGCTGCTTGCCTTGCAGCGCGCCGACGCGAACGGTGTCGTCTATGCCGGCGTCGGCGTGGGCGTGGCCGCGGCCGGATTGGTGTGCATGGCCACGATGCAGGTGCACTGGGATTCGAATCGCACCTGGCAGGTGTTCGGCGTCTTGTCGCTGCTGACGACGCTCGTGCTGTGGCGCAGCTTTCGCGGCGCTGGCAAAACCGAGGTGCCGCGCACGGCCTCGGCGCGCATCCACTGGAATGCGGACAAGTGGCGCCTGATGGCATGCTATGGCGCGCTCGGCTTCGGTTACATCATTCCGGCGACTTACCTGCCGGACATGGCGCACCGCTACATCACCGATCCACTGGTGTTCGGAATGGCATGGCCTGTGTTCGGCGCTGCATCGGCGCTGTCGACGTGGGTCGCGGCGCGTTGGCTGGCGCACGTCAACGATCGCAAGCTCTGGTCCGCCTGCTATCTGCTGATGATGGGCGGCGTCGCGCTGCCCGCGCTGTGGCCGACGCTCACCGCGATCCTGGTCGCAGCGTTGCTGGTTGGCGGCACTTACATGGTGGTGACGATGCTGGGTTTGCGCGAGGCGCGCCGCGCGGCGGGCGCCGAAGCCACGGTGTTCATCGCGGTGATGACCGCCGCGTTTGCGATCGGCCAGATCGTCGGGCCGTTGCTGGTCAGCGCGGTCGCGCATCGGCCGCATGGGTTTGCGGCGGCACTGCTGGCCGCCGCGGTCGTGCTTCTGTTCGCAGCGGTTACGTTGTGGCGATCGTCGCGATTGGCGTAGGTTGGTGCTGAGCGCGGCGAAGCCCAACATGGCCGTAACATTCGTTGGGTTCTCCCCCGCAAGCCGGCAATCCGTCCGACCTACACCACCGGAATCTTGCGTATATTGTTCTTCGGATCCAGCCAGAACGAATCGTTGATGAAGCGGTTGAACAGGTCGGGCGGCAGCACCGTTTCGCGCTTCGGCGCCGACACCCGCGACTGCACCGTGTGCAGGCCGGGAAGGCCCAGGCGCGCGTCGAACTCGTCGGCGTGGTATTCGATGTGGTCGAAGTCGTGCTCGAACCACGGTTCGTCGATGAACCCGTAGAGGGTCTGCATCGCCGTCCTGGGATCGCGCGTCAAACCTTCGTAGGTCAACAGCAGCATGCGGCCAGGCGAATACTGTCCATACCACGCATCCTTGATGGCCTGAAACGAAAAACCGACCATTCCATTTGCGTCGATCAGCGCTTCGGTGCGCGAATAGACCGTGCCATTCGGATTGAATTGAAAAATCTTGTTGACAGTCATCGGCTGCTTGCGCACCAGCCGTTCGACACTGTCCAGCACCCACGGCAGTTCGCGCACGCAGGCGATCACCTTGGAATTCGGGAACAGCGCCGCCAGCAGCGGCAACTTGCTGCACCACATGCGGCCGGTATCGAACACCACGTCCGTGCGGAAGCCGCCGTAGTAGTTCTGGAATATCCCGCGCAGCACTGCCTGGCGCTGCTGGTCGGAAATCACCACCGAGAAATCGTTCTTGCCGCTCATCTCGGCGACCAGCACGCTGATCAAGTCGCCTACGGGGCTGGTCATGCCGGCGTGGAAACGCGGGTTCTGCTTCAGGATGGCGGAAAGCAGCGTGCTGCCGGAGCGCGGCAGGCCGGAAATGAAGTGCAGCTTCTCGGGCGGCTTCGCCGTCTGCGGCTTGGCGGGCATCCGCGTCTCCCGATGGCCTGAACGGGCCGAGTGTACCGAAAAAACCTTCCCCCGAAGGGAGCGGGAACCGGGAAGCGGGGCGCCCCTAAAGCAGCAGGTCGGCGTACTCGGGATGCCGGCGAATGAACGCCGCCGCGTACGAACACGCCGGCGCCACCTTCCAGCCTTCGCGGCGCGCGGTGTCGAGCGCGGCGCGCGTCAATTCCGCGGCGATGCCGCGCCCGCCGATCGCGGGCGGCACCCCGGTATGGGTGATGACCATCATGTCGCCGCGCAGTGTGTAGTCGAGCTCGCCGCGATGGTCATCCACTTCAACCCGGAATTGATGTGCGGCGGAGTCGTGAATAATGTCCATGTGTCTGCCACTCCTTTCAATGATTCGCCTGCTCAACGAGGCTCGCTGCGCGCGCGCACTTCGGCGAAGCTCCAGTCGCGAACAAGTTCTCCGTTTTCCCAAACCGTTTCCATCGCGTCGTCCCAGCCTGGTCCCAACGTCGCGGCGCCGCCTTCGACTGCGCAATCCGGCAGTGCGACTGTCTTGAAAGTGCCGTACTCGCGGTGCCGCGCCAGCGCCAGCCGGCCGCGCTTGGACGCCTTGGCGTGGTCGGTCACCGGATCCTTGAACACGTCCATCCATTTGCCGTCGACGTGCGCAGCCGAACACTTCAACGCGAACTTCTGGGTGTCGCGATCGAGCTTCTGCAGCAGCGCGCCACCCATCCCGAACGCGATGTTGTCGGCGGAATAACGCGCGTGGGTGATGCGCTCCAGGATCCGGCGAATGGAATCGGGATTCACACCGTCGCCCTGGATCACGCGCACGTGGTTCAGAACGCGGTAACCCTTTGCATTGACCGTGCTGCCGAAGGCGGCATTCAACATCGAAAGCGTCTTGTGCACCACCTCGGCGGGGTCGCCAGAGTCAGGCCGCACCACCAGCGTGGCACCACTCGCGATCACTTCATCACGCAACGCGCCGCCCCACATCGCCTCAATCGCATGGAACAGGTCGTAGCTGTCCGACACGCACGCCACCACCGCCCCGGGTTTGGCGAACTGGCGCAACATGTTGCGGTACGCGTCCATCTCATGCTCCTGGCCCCACGCGGTGATGGTGCTGTGCTCGGCCGCGGGGATCGAAAAGCCCGCCATGGCTTCGCCGTAGTATTCGCGCGCCGCCAGCACGCCCAGGATCGTGTCGGTGCCACGAAAATTGACGAGATGCGCCATCCCGCCCAGCGCCGCCGATTCCGCGCTGGACACGCCGCGCGAGCCGAAATCGTGCAGCTTGAACGGAACCTGCCCGGCCGCGTCGTCGCTGGTCTTGTCGAGATGTTCGCGGATCGTCTGCTTGACGTGCCAACTGATCGTCGCGACGGTGATCGGATACCAAACCCGCATCAGCAACGTCTCGACATAAGACGGTACCCAAAAACAATCGGGACAGGTGCTCTCGATGGTCATCAACGCCTGATGCGTCGGCACCACCGTGCCTTCCGGTACGGCGCGGATGCGCAGCGGCAGTTTTCCGCCATGCGCATCGATGACGTGCCGCCAGCCCGCCTCGTTGAACGGCTCGCCGTGCGCGGCGAGGAATGTTTTCGCCTCGTCGACCATCGCCATCGTCGCCGGCCGCGACAAGTATTCTTTCAGGATAGATTGCAGCCCGAAGAACAGCGTGCGCTCGTAGACCCCGCCGCGGCTTTCCAGATAGAAGAATGTGGCATCGACACCCGGCGGATACTGCAGCCAGTGGCTCGCCTTGTAGCTGTCGGTGTTGAGGATGAGGTTGCGGGCGAGGTGCATGCGCGAAGCCGCCGGTCGGCCTATTGCCGAACCCGTCATTTTAGCCGTCGAAACGAAACACGCTTCAGCGCAAAAAATTTGGCGAGAAGAATTGCTCTCCTCGCCACTGTCAATATCCTAGCAGCGACGGGGCTTGCGGCAAGTCCCCGTGCCTGTGATGCAACATCGCCGGCCTGCCGATTCGGCAGGAACCGGAGAGGTACATGGCCGACTCGCAGACGTACTATCACGGCACCAAGGCCGACCTGAAACCGGGCGACCTGATCGCTCCGGGCTACGCCTCCAACTATGGCAAAAGGAAGCAGGCCGCATTCGTTTACCTGTCGGCCACGCTGGATGCGGCGACTTGGGGCGCCGAGCTGGCTGTCGGCGCGGGACGCGGCAGGATCTACATCGTCGAGCCGACCGGAACCATCGAGGATGATCCGAACCTGACGGACAAGAAGTTTCCCGGAAACCCGACGAAGTCGTATCGTTCCCGGCATCCGTTTCGCGTCATCGGCGAGGTCTCGGACTGGCAGCGCCATTCGCCCGAACGACTCAAGCAAATGCACGATTTCCTCGCGGACCTCAGGCAGCGCGGGGTCGAGGCGATCGAAGAATGAGCCATTCGGCGAATCGCGGCCGCGCGGCTAACGGAGCACGTAGGTGGGCATCAATGGTCGTGCCAGCTTCCGTCCTGATGGGAACGTCGCCTGTGGTGGGAACTGCTTCCGTGCGAACCGTTGCTGCGCCACGAACGGCCATCCGGGCCGCGATATCCGCGATAGCCACGCCCGTAGTCATGGCCGTAGTAACCGATGCCGATGTTGACCGAAGGGCCGTAATCGCAGCAGCCGTAATAGTACCCCGGGTACGCGGGCGCGTAGCCGTAGCCGCCGCCGTAGTAGCTATCTCCGGTGTAATAGCCGCCGCCATAGCTGCCACGCACATAGCTGTAGCCGGGATAGACGCAACCCGCGAGCGCGAAGGTCGCGAGGACACTGATCACTTTCAGGGCATTTCGCATGACGACTTACCTCATGTGCGAAAACTAGCGCAGCCGCGTTTAACCCGGCGTGAGCGAAGCGTGAACGCAATAGAAATGCGTCCGCTCGCTGGCGTATCCAATCCCTCGGCGCCTAGCGATCGCGCTGCTTGTATCCAGGTCCGCGCAGCACCTTGCCCGGCAGGGCTGACGTCATCTTGCCGCCGGCGATCACCGGCACGCCATTGACCAGTACCCACGACATGCCCTGCGCAAGTTGCTTCGGTTGCTCGAAAGTGGCGGGCGCGCCAAGTTTGGCCGGATCGAAAATGTCGATGTCGGCCCACATGCC
>Ga0134128_10011285_pt1 | contig 10688 bp, 11 predicted proteins | sample KB31754_FD_96462 | JGI IMG/M metagenome (GOLD analysis project Ga0134128, IMG submission 96462) | Terrestrial soil microbial communities with excess Nitrogen fertilizer from Kellogg Biological Station, Michigan, USA - KB3-175-4 | ecosystem: Environmental > Terrestrial > Soil > Unclassified ...
CCTGGCACCGCAATCGTCAGGGCTGCATGCGATCTCCCTCGGGTTGTCCGCGATGGTCCCCGACGACCACGCCATGCTCGCGCACGGCATGGTCATCTACGACGCGTTCTACGCGTGGTGCCGAAACCTCCAAGGAGAGGTGCACAACTGGACCCCCGCCGCCTCTCCGCCGCCGGCCGCGGCGTGAGCGGCCCGGGTGCGCCGGCCGGCATGAGAACTCCACCAACCACGACGCCTGAGCCGGCCGCGTCCACAAGGAGGGCCGGGCGCGGATCTCTGTTCGAGCTCGTCGCCTATTTCCTGCGGCTCGGGACCCTCGGTTTCGGTGGCCCGGTCGCCCTGTGCGGGCTGATGGAGAAGGAACTCGTCCAGGACAAGGGCTGGCTCACCAAGGAGGAGATGCGCGACGCGATCGCGGTCAGCCAGTCGCTTCCCGGTCCGCTCGCGATCCAGGTCGGGATTTTCGTCTCGTATATGCGGTGCGGCTTCTGGGGCGCGTGGGCGGGCGGCTGGGCGTTCATACTGCCGAACTTCATCATCGTTACCGGGCTCGGCGCGCTCTACGTCCATTTCGGCGGGCTCTCCTGGATGACCGCGATCTTCTACGGCGTCAGCCCAGCGGTGATCGCCCTCATTCTTCATTCCTGCTGGCGGCTCTCGAGGCTCGGCATGGATGACTGGTTCCAGTGGACCGTCGCGGCCGTATCGTTCGTCGTGACCGTCGCGCTCCAAACCGAAGTGGCGATCCTGTTCATCGGGGCGGGTATTCTCGGCATCGTCTATTACGGCTCGCTGCTGCGCCGGATGCCGCCGGCGACGATGGCGGCCTTTGCGGCGCCGATTGGAGCCACCGGTCCTATTGCGATCGGCACCACGCAGACGGCTTCGCTGCCGCTCCTTGGCAAGCTCCTGGCATTCTTTCTCAAGGCCGGCGCGCTGACCTTCGGTAGCGGGCTGGTCATCGTGCCCTTCCTCGAGAAGGGCCTGGTGCAGGAGACCAACTGGCTGAACCCGCGCGAATTTCTGGTCGCCGTCGCGATCGGCATGATGAGTCCGGGCCCGGTGGTGATCACAGCCACCTTCGTCGGCTATCTGGTCGCCGGCTTCTGGGGCTCGCTCGTCTCCTCGATCGGGATTTTTCTTCCCTCGTTCCTGCTCATCCTGATCGTCGCACCCGTCCTGCTCAGGCACCGCAACAACCCGAATGTCCAAGGATTCGTTAAAGGCGCCTTCGCGGCTGCGATCGGCACCATCCTTGGAGCCTCGTTGCTGCTCGGGAAGATCGCCGTCGGCGATTGGCTGACCGCGCTCATCGTCGTCGGCTGCCTTGTCGTGCTGTTCCGCTTCAAAGTCAGCAACCCGCTGCTGATCGGCGTCACCGCAATGATCGGGCTCATCGCCTTTCCGGTGCTGCAGCCCGCATGGGTGTTCGTCCAATGATGGTCGTGGGCGGCAGGTTGAGGCCGCCCCGTGCAAAGGAGAGCAAGTATGCGCAAAATCTACGCCCTTGCAACGACGCTCGCCCTTCTCGCAGCGACGCCGTCGGCGTTGGCGGCCGATCTGGATTGGAGGAAGGTGGATCAGGCGCTCGGCAAGGCGGGCACCAACCAGCCCGGAGGCGTACATAAGTTCGGGCTGCCACGAACGGACCTGCACGTCACGGTCGATGGCGTGCCCATCAAGCCGTCCCTGGCGCTTGGCGGTTGGCTCGCTTTCAGATCCACGGGGAACGAAGCGATGGTCATGGGCGACCTCGTGCTGGCCGAAGACGAAATAAACCCGGTGATGACCAAGCTGCTTGCCAGCGGCATAACGGTCACCGCGGTCCACAATCATCTCCTGCGCGCGCAGCCGCCAACGTTCTACATGCACGTCGCCGGGCAGGGCGATCCGGTGAAGCTCGCCGCCGCGCTCCACGACGCGCTCGGCGCAAGCAAGACTCCTCTCGGTGCGCCCGCGGCAGCTGTATCGCCGCCCTCCCCGGCGGCCTCCGCTTCGCCCGAGATCGACACGGCCAAGCTCGAGGCAACGCTTGGCCACAAGGGGACCGCCAATGGCGGTGTCTACCAGTTCGCCATTCCGCGCGGCGACACGATCAGTGACGATGGAATGCCGGTCCCACCGGCAATGGGGACGGCCATTGGCGTGAACTTCCAGCCGACAGGAGGCGGCAAGGCCGCGATCACCGGTGATTTCGTGTTGCTCGCGGCCGAGGTCAATCCGGTCCTCCAGGCGCTGCGGGAGAACGGCATCGAGGTGACGGCGGTGCACAACCACATGCTGGACGACACACCGAGGATCTTCTTCGTCCACTTTTGGGCCAACGACGACGCGCAGAAGCTGGCGCACGGTATTCGCATAGCCCTGGACAAGGTAAACGTGGCGAAAAGCTGAAATGGCTTGGAGATGACCATTCTCCAAAAGCCGCTGTTCGGGCTGCTCGCCGTGATCACGACGATGGTTCCGGCGCCAGCTCCGCCCTCGCGCAGGGTGGCCCCGACACGATCCCGCTCTCTGACACGCAATCCGGCGAGCTGCCGGACGGCTTCTCGATTGCACGCACCGGCAAGGGCGGACGATCCGATCGGGCCGCAGCGCGACACTCACTCTCCAGGAGGACATCGTTATGACGTCGCACGTCGTCCGTTCCGCCTGTCTCTTGGTCGGCATTCTCGCGTTCGCGAGCGTGACGATGCCGCAAGCCGATGCCGTCGGTCCCGATCAGGCGAAAGCGGAACAGGTCGCACTCGCTGCCGCCCAAAAGGATTCGAAGATTACCCTGGAGGACGGCATCAACGCGAGCGGCGGACGGGAAGGCACGCCCATCTCCGCCAAGTTCGAGATGGAGGGTGAGCACCTCCAATTTTCAGCTTACACCGTGAGAGGAGATAGCTTCACGGAGGTCGTCGTCGATCCCGCCAGTGGGGCGGTGAAGTCGGCAGAGAAGATGACCGACCCCGACGACCTCGCCAACGCAAAATCCCAGAAAGCCGCCATGGATAAGGCCACCGTCTCCTTGCTCGCTGCCGCACAGAAAGCGGCGAAGGGGAACACGGGAGCTCGGCTGATCAGCATCATGCCGGAGCTCCAAGCCGGTCAGCCCGTCGCGACCATCGTTTTGCTGCGCTCCAACGACTTCTCAACGATCTCAGAGAAACTGAACTGAAAGGCCACTCCGGACCGCTGGACCAACGCCCGCACGACGAGGCTGCTGGGTGGGAGCCGAAAATGAAGAGGTCCCTTCGTTGGATCATTACCGCCTTCGCTCTGGCGACCATGACGCTGCCAACCGCAAGCAGTGTTGCAGCGGAAGCGGAAGCGGCACTCCTTCTCGAGAGGACGATTCCGCTCGAACACGTCAGCGGACGGATCGACCACATGGCGATCGATATCGGCCGCAAACGCCTCTTCATCGCCGAGCTGGGTAACAACTCGGTCGACGTGATCGATTTGAGCGAAGGCCGACCGATCCACCGCTTCAGTGGACTTCGTGAGCCCCAGGGCATTGGCTACGCCGCGGCGGCCAACCTGGTTGTGGTCGCGAATGCCGGCGACGGCACGGTGCGGATGTTTCAGGGCGAGAGCTTCGCGCCGCTCGGCTTAATTGCGCTCGGCGATGATGCCGACAACGTCCGGCTCGATCCAGGCACGGGCGCCGTCTTCGTCGGTTACGGCAGCGGCGGGCTGGCGATCATCGATCCGAAGAGCCGGACCAAGATCGCCGACATCTCGCTGCCTGCCCACCCGGAGGCCTTCCAGATCGACCCGGATGCCGGGCGGGCGTTCGTCAATGTGCCCGACGCAGGTCAGATCGCCGTCGTCGATCTCGAGAAGCGGCGGCAGCTTGCCAGTTGGAGGGTTCCCGGTCTCAGCGCCAACTTCCCGATGGCGCTCGATTCCGCTCGCTCCGTGTTGGCCACCGTGTTCCGCAGGCCGTCCAGGTTGGTACTGCTCGATGCGAGGACCGGCGGTATCACAGGGAAGCTCCCAGTCTGCGCGGATGCCGATGACGTGTTCTTCGACGCCAAACGGGAGCGCATCTATGTCAGTTGTGGCTCTGGTGAGATCGCGGTCTTTCAACGGGATGGCGGGACCTACCGCCCACTGACGTCAGTGGCGACGGCATCCGGCGCGCGGACCTCCCTCTTTGTCCCGCAGCTCGACAGGCTGTTCGTCGCTGAACGTGCCGGGCTCCTTGGATCAAGTGCGGCGGTCGGCGTCTATCGGCCGGTGCCATGAGACTCGTTGCGCCGCGGATTACGGCCGCTATCCCGATCGTGCTGATCTGGGCGTCCTCGAGCGTACCGGCCCTGGCCTATCGTCCGTTCGATGGCACCGATGCCGCCGTCACGGATGAGGGCGAGATGGAGATCGAGCTCGGACCCGCCGAATACCTCCGCGAAGGTTCAGAGCGCACGCTGATCGCGCCGGCCGTGACCCTGAACTACGGCTTCGCGAAGGGATGGGAGGCGGTGGTCGAGACAGAGGCGACGCACGGCTTCTCCGCCGAGGCGAGGAGATCCAGCCTCGTGGGCAACGCTGCATCTCTCAAGGGCGTGCTCCGCGAGGGCAGCCTGCAAGGCCAATCGGGTCCCAGCGTCGCCACCGAGTTCGCCGTTCTGCTGCCCGGAATCAACGATGAGGCAGGCACGGGCGGCAGCGTTGCCGGAATCGTATCGCAGCAGTGGCCATGGCTCACGGTCCACTTCAATGGCGCTGTTGCAATCACCCGTGAGCGGCATGGCGATCTCTTCCTCGACGCCATCGTAGAGGGACCACACGACTGGGCCGTCAGGCCGGTCGCGGAAGTTTCCTACGAGCACGAATTCGGAGGATCGAGGACGTCGTCCGGTCTGATCGGGGCGATCTGGCAGGTGCGCGATGATCTCGCATTCGATATTGGCCTGCGTGCTGGTCGCACCAGCGGCCACTCATTCGATGAGGTGCGGCTTGGCCTGACGTTCAGCTTTCCAGTCCGATGAGAAAGCCGACCCTGTCGCAAGGAGAACCATGAGACAAATCATTCGCCAGTGTCAGTGAAATAGCCGTTCCGCCCGAACCCAGGAGGATGACACCATGAAATCAACGGTAACCTTTGTTGCGTTGGCGCTCGTCGTGCCGGCATTTGCATTCGCGCAGCCGGCGAATCCAAGCCGCTCCGCAGCTCCGCCGTCCGAGACCACCACCGGCTCCGGGTCTTCGTCGACCATGACCCCAAGCGAAAGGGATGCCCAAGCCGCGCTTGAGAGAGAAGGCTACACGCAAATCAGAGACATCAAATCCACCTCGGACGGCATCAGCGCCAAGGCGACGAAGGATGGCCAGGAGGTGTCGGTCAGCGTCGATTCCAGCGGCAAGGTGAAACGGCACTATTAAACTGGCAACCAGCTCTATGGCCGGTGTCTCAGTCGGAGGTTAGGGCCGTGATCGCAAAAGATGGGGGCCGCGTGGCGCTGCTCTGGCGTGGTGACCGCCAGGCGCGCAGCGAAGCGACCCCGCGGAACAATCGCTACAGCCGCATCTTCGAGGAGTTGAGCGCGATTGGCATTCACGCGGAACCAGCGGTCTATGCCGACGACCTGGTCGACGAGGTTCGCGAGCAGCTCTTGCGGGTCGATGGGGCGCTCGTCTGGGTCAACCCGATCCAGGACGGGCAAACACGAACCGTGCTCGATGCGATGTTGCGCGATGTTGCATCGCGCGGACCCTGGGTCAGCGCGCACCCGGACGTGATTCTCAAGATGGGCGTGAAGGAGGTTCTGCATCGCACGAAGCATCTGGGATGGGGAACCGATACCCACCTCTATCGGACGGCCGCCGTCTTCCGCGAAGCGTTCCCGTTGCGGCTCCGGTCGGCGGGACCGCGTGTGCTCAAACGCAACCGGGGGAATGGCGGCCAAGGGGTTTGGAAGGTCGAATTGGCACCGCCGGCGGGCGACGCCAGCATGGTGCGCGTGCTGCATGCCCTTCGGGGGAGCATGCCCGAAGAGATGGCGCTCGGCCAGTTCATGAGCAGCTGCAACGCTTATTTCGAAGCCGATGGTTGTATCGTGGACCAGCCCTTTCAGGAGCGACTACCTGAGGGCATGGTCCGCTGTTACATGGGAGCCGACAAAGTTGTCGGCTTCGGACACCAGCTCATCAAGGCGCTGGTGCCGCCGCCGCCCGAGGGTCCCGATTCTCCTGCGGCGCAACCTGGTCCACGGATCATGCACGGCCCGGACGCGGAGCCATTCCAGGTGCTCAGGGCAAAGATGGAAACCGAGTGGACGCCGCAGCTGATGAATGTCCTGGGCGTTGACACCGCGTCGCTTCCAATCATCTGGGATGCCGACTTCCTGTATGGGCCCCGCACGGCGGCAGGCGAAGACACCTACGTTCTCTGCGAGATCAACGTCAGTTCCGTGTTTGCGATCCCGGACCAAGCGCCCGCGGCGATTGCACGGCTCACATTGGCCCGGTTGCGATCCTCGGGCGACCTTCGAGCAGCGCACCTTCATCCGGGACTCTCCCAGCCGACGTCGCGCGCCTGATGGAAGAGGGAGCGGCGGCGAACATCAAGGGCCATCGGCTCGGGCGCGATATAAGGATGGAAAATCGGCCATACGAGGCGGCGCGCTCGACTACAGCGGGAGTGAGAGGCTTGGGAGAATGGCCAAGCCGAGGGGCAGGCGGCGAGAAGCGTGCGGTGGTGGCCCTTGACCGAGATATCTCTCGCTCTTTCTGCCGGCTGTCCTCGGTTCCTCAGAAACAGGAGCAGGCTTTGCCGCTGATCGCCTCGCGCAGCTCGCCGTTCTTGATCACGCCACCCCCCGCTGCCCGCGACCGCAGCTCCGCGCCCGATCGACGATGTGTGCTATGCAGCGGGGCGGCGCTGGCACTAGCGTTGATATCGCCCACTGCGCGCGCTGAGAACGAGGATCCGGCGCGGAGCGAACGGCCGCAGCCAGGCGACCTGCTTGCGTTTTTCGAAGGCGATCGTGCCGGACAGGTCATCAAGCCGGACGATCTGAAGTCGGGCGGTCCGCCAGTGCTTGCCTGGCCGATGGCTCCCAAGAGCAAGGTGCTGCGCGACGGGTCGCGCTTCAACCAAGTGTTGCTGATCCGGCTCGATCCCAACGTGCTTGAGGAGAACGAGAAGCCCCGCGCCGCCGACGGCATTGTCGGGTTCTCGGCCATCTGCACGCACGCTCAATGCACGGTAGCAGGATGGGTCGAGGAAAGGCAGGTGCTTCAGTGTCCGTGCCACCAGTCCCGCTACGACCCGAAGCAAGGCGCGCGCGTGGTGTTCGGACCGGCACCGCGTGCCCTCCCCGCGCTGCCGTTGAAGATTGATGGGGGCAATCTGCTGGTGGCCGGCCCGTTCATCGGGCGGATCGGGATGGCAAGTCCGGGGACGGGATGATTGCGGCCGAACCGGTTGGGATCAACGGTCGGGCTCCCGGTGCCGAGCAGCGTTACCGTGATCGCGCCGCTGGGAGTCGCGCCGATGGTGCCGTCTACGTGCGCCGGCGGAGCCCTCGTAAGCACGGGGGGCCTATACGGAGCGGACTCCATGCTGGGTGGCCGGCAGCAGCTAAAAGGTCTGCCATCCAGCCCAGCACAGGTGTGACAGTTTCGACAACTCCAACGATCACGTCGGTACGCAGGGCCTCGACCAGCCGGGCGCGATGCAAGCCCGGCACCGTTGAGCAACGGTAGCCGCATCATCTCACTGCCGGGCGACGGCGACAGCGTGCGCGGGTTCAGCGCCCCATCCATGTGCGTTTGCGGCGAGGCGGCTTACATCTCCGACGTTCTCCATTTCGCCATTCGCCCCATGCAAGATTTTTGAACATTCATCGGAATATCCCCTTGGGAGCACGCGTCCAAGTTGGCGATTCAAATCGCCCAGCGTCGTGCATCGGCCGACTGAGCGCCTGAACGCGAGGGAGACCTTGCCCCACTTCATCTGTGTTACCGCGTTACCCCCGAGCGGCAGTCCTGAGGCTGTGCGCGCAAGGATTAAGTCTACGAGACGCGCCGTTGGGATCCTGGTTGCGCTCCTGCCGCTACTGGTCGCGACGCCCGCGCCGGCCCGGAATCCGGCCAGTGGAGCGCGCGTGTTCCACGCTCAGTGTAGCGACGCGTGCCCGCTATCTCTCGAACCCCGCACGGTGGTTCGCGGCACGCTGGTGACGTTTCCCGATCTCAAGGATCTGGTGCAGCGGGCCGAAGTGATCGCCTTGCTTTCCAGGGTGCACTGAGGAGCTGGACATGGGGCGGATCGCGCTGATCGTTCTAATCTTAGGCACGCTCCTGGCCGGCGTGCGCGAAGCGGCGGCGGTGCCGCCATTCGCGACGCAAACCGGACAGCCTTGCACCGCATGCCATATCGGCGGCTTTGGTCCGCAGCTGACGCCGTTCGGTCGTGCGTTCAAGATCGGCGGCTATACGCAGACTGGCGGCGACGGCTGGGAATCGCACTTTCCCCTGGCCCTCATGCTCCTGCCCTCCTTCAACAACACCGGACAGAACCTGCCCGATCCGCCCGGGGTTCGCGCCGGAACCAACAAGACCAACAACAATTTTCTTGTCGATCAGGTCAGCCTATTTTTGGCGGGCCGCGTGACCGACTATCTGGGCGGGTTCGTGCAAACGACGTATTCCGGCGCGACCGGCGGTTTCAGCCTCGATAATACCGACATTCGGCTGACCCATGCGTTCGACATCGGCAATACGACTCTCAGGCTCGGAATGTCTCTCAACAACGGGCCGACCGTGCAAGACCCGTTCAACTCTAGCTTTGTCTGGATGTTCCCTTTTGCCTCGTCCGCGATCGCACCTACGCCTGCGGCGCAGCCGGTGCTCGCGGGCGGGCTCGTCGGTAACTCGGTGGGCACGACAGCTTATGCCTGGTACGACAACAGCCTCTACGTCGAAGCGGGCCTCTACAACACCTACGGACCTAGCCTGCTAGCCTATACGGGCCAGAGCTACGGCCCGGGTAGTACGGCCAATCCCGCGCCGTACGTACGCCTCGCCTACGAGTGGGATTGGGCAGGACAATCGGCGCAGATCGGCGCGACATTCCTCCACTCCAACATCAACCCGGCGACTGGCGCGTTTAGCGTCAACGGTTCGCTCGGCCGCAACGACTTCACCGATTTCTCGGTCGATGGTGGCTATCAGTTCCTGGGCGACCGCACCTATGTCGGAACGGCGTACGTCAATTACACGCACGAGAATCAGAATTTGAAGGGCGCATTCAACGCGGGAGCGGCGGCGCAGGCTGGGCACGCGCTCAATCTGCTTACAGCAAACGCCTCGTTCTTCTACAAGGACACGTACGGCTTGACGGTGGGATTCCAGAATAGTTGGGGCACGGCCGATCCGCTGCTGTATGCACCCGCACCAGTCACAGGCAGCGCGAACGGCAAGCCGAACAGCACTGCTTTCATCATCGAGGCGGACTGGATCCCGTTCGGAAAGCAGGGCTCGCTGGGGTCGCCGTGGGCCAATCTGAAGCTCGGCCTCCAATACACGATCTACACGCGCTTCAACGGCGGCACCTCGAACTACGACGGCTTCGGCCGCAATGCGAGTGACAACAACACGATATACGCGTACGCCTGGTTAATCTTCTAGAGCATTTTCATCCTCGCTGTCCGTAGCCTGCGTGTGCGAGATAGTTGGCGCATTCGCCGGGTGCGAGTTTGCTGAGCGTGAGTGCGACGTCGCGGTAGAGTGTCCGGCGTGATCGCGGCGCAAGGCGCCGCAGAGCGGCTTTGAGTTTGGCGAAGAATTGCTCGATCGGGTTCAGGTCGGGAGAATAGGCCGGCAGGAACATGATGGTCGCGCCGCGAGCCTCGATCGCCTCGCGCACGCCGGCCACCTTGTGGCTGCTGAGATTGTCGGCCACCACGATGTCACCCGGCGCCAGCGTCGGCGCCAGCGCCTGCTCGACCCAGGCGCGGAACATCGCCCCGTCGATCGCGCCGTCGACGACCAGGGGCGCGACAATCCGGTCGTGGCGCAGGCCGGCCAGGAAGGTGGTGGTCTGCCAATGGCCGTGCGGCACGCGCCCGATCAGCCGCTCGCCACGCGGCGCCCAGCCGACCAGCCGTGCCATGTTGGTCTTCATCCAGGTTTCGTCGAGGAAGATCAGTCGGCGGACATCGAGCTTGGCCTGCAGCCCGGCCCAGAACTGGCGCGCCGCGGCGATGTCCTGGCGCGCTCGTTCGCTCGCCTCGACGGTCTTTTTTTCAGCGTCAGGCCAAGCCGCCGGACCGTGTTCCACATCGTGCCGACACTGACCGAAACGCCCACGGACCGCGCCAGCCAGGCGCGCAGGTCCTCCAACGTCCCGTCCGACTGCTCGCGCACGCGCCGCCGGATGGCATCGTCATGCCCGGCCAGCAGTCGCGGCCGGGCAAAGCTGACCGGCCCAGCCGTCATCCGGCCATCCCGGTCCCGGCGCTGGCGTGCCTTGACGACATAGGAAACGCTGACATCGAGGCGATCGGCGACCTCGCGCGCGCTCTCGCCGTCGGCCGCCAGCACGCGGTCTCGCAAATCCTGCGAGTAGGCCTGTCCACGCCGCCACGCCATCACTGCCTCCGGAACTTGCCGGAGCCTGATGAATCACATCGCACAGCCGTGCCGGAAGCCCCTTCTCGCGATTCCACCCGGGATGAGAATGCTCTAGC
>Ga0134128_10011286_pt1 | contig 10688 bp, 10 predicted proteins | sample KB31754_FD_96462 | JGI IMG/M metagenome (GOLD analysis project Ga0134128, IMG submission 96462) | Terrestrial soil microbial communities with excess Nitrogen fertilizer from Kellogg Biological Station, Michigan, USA - KB3-175-4 | ecosystem: Environmental > Terrestrial > Soil > Unclassified ...
CCAACCGAATCCGTTCATCCAATGACATCCGAAGTTCATCCATCCCGGCTGCAATAACCCAGCCATTGGGGTGACACTTCTATTTGAGCTAAGAGGTGACATTTCTATCTGCGCACAACAGATGCCCTTTCCCTCGCTTGACACGCTTTTCCACGGCCTCTATCGTGCGGAACTCTGCCCGCAAACCTAGAATTTGGGCAAGCAGATTCGGGCGGAGCAGCGGCTCCGCCAACTACATTTTATCAATGGAGCAGTGGCGATGGCTTTGAAGGTTGGAATTAACGGATTTGGTCGAATTGGTCGGCTGGTTTTCCGGGCCGGGCTGGAAAACAGCAATATCGAATTTGTCGGCATCAATGACCTGGTTCCTCCCGACAACCTCGCTTACCTCCTGAAGCATGATTCGACGCATGGCCTCTTCAAGGGCAACGTCAAGGCCCGCGAGGATGGCATCGAAGTCAATGGGCGATTCGTGCCCTGTTTTTCGATCCGTAATCCCGAAGAGCTGCCCTGGGGCAAGCACAATACGGATTATGTCGTGGAATCGACGGGCCTGTTCACCGATTTCGCGGGCGCTGAAAGGCATCTAAAGGCTGGCGCAAAGCGCGTCGTGCTTTCGGCTCCGACGAAGGATCCGGAGAAGGTGCCGACGCTGCTGATGGGCGTGAATCACAACAAGTTCGATCCGTCCAAGGACAAGATCGTTTCCAACGCGAGCTGCACGACCAACTGCCTGGCGCCCATCGCCAAGGTGATCAACGACCGCTTCGGGCTGGCCGAGGGTTTGATGACCACCGTTCATGCGGCCACGGCGACTCAGCCGACCGTTGACGGTCCCAGCAAGAAAGACTGGCGCGGCGGGCGCGGCGCTTACCAGAACATCATTCCATCAGCCACCGGAGCGGCCAAGGCCGTGGCGCTGGTGCTGCCGGAGTTGAAGGGCAAGCTGACGGGCATGGCTTTCCGCGTGCCGGTGGCGGACGTGTCGGCCGTCGATCTGACCTTCAAGACCGCCAAGTCCACCAGCTACAAGGAGATCTGCGCGGCGATGAAGGAAGCAGCTGAGGGCGAGCTGAAGGGCATTCTGGGCTATACCGATGAAGAAGTAGTCTCCAGCGACTTCATTCATGATGCCCGGTCGAGCATTTTTGACGCCGGCGCAGGCATCGAATTGAACGCCAATTTCTTCAAGGTCGTGTCCTGGTACGACAACGAATGGGGCTATTCGAATCGCGTGGTCGACCTGATGAACGCGATGGCCAAGAAAGACAACCTGAAGTAACTTTTAGGCCGGTTTCGAATGTTAAAATCGCTTGCGGCTTTGCCAACGAAAGTGCTTTGTGTGGCAAAGCCGCAAGCGGTGTTATGGGACGAAGCGGAAATTGTCGTTCGGTTGCGTACAAGGGACGGACATTTTCCGCGTGGCGCTGTAGAATAGATGGCCTGTCAACCTATGCGCCCCGCCCGAGCGGGTCGATGGTTGAAAAGGCGGTGTGCGCGAGGGTTGCAAGTGCTGTTGAGGCAAGGGAAAATTGGATTTTCCCTGAAAGCTGCCTCTCCCCGACTGCCGGGGCAAACGGGAGCAGACGTCATGACCGTAGCGGATGAACTTGAGAAACGAAGCGCGGTAAAGAAAGCCGCGTCGAGCGCGGTATCCGGCTCCAACGGCCATTCGTCGCCGGCGGAGCGGGAGTCGGCGATTAGTCGCCTCCGGATGATGCTCCTGATCCGGCGATTCGAAGAACGCACCTTTTACGAATACACAAGCCCCCGAACCCTTCCCGACGGCACCCGGGAAATGAAAATCGGGGGCTTTTGCCACCTCTATAGCGGGCAGGAAGCCATCGCGGTTGGATGCGCGGCCCTGTTCGACAAGTCACGCGATTATCTGATTAATGGCTACCGTTGCCATGGACATAGCCTCGCATTGGGCATGAGCCCGCACACGGCGATGGCCGAGCTGTTTGGCCGGGCGACCGGCTGCTCGAAGGGCAAGGGCGGGTCGATGCACCTCTTCGAGGTGTCGGCCGGGAACCTGGGCGGCCATGGCATCGTCGGTGCGCAGCTTCCGCTGGGATTGGGAACCGCTTTCGCACAAAAATACAAAAAGACCGGCGGCGTCACCTTCTGCTACATGGGCGACGGCGCGATCAATCAGGGCACCTTCAACGAAGCGCTGAACCTGGCGAGCCTGTATAAGGTCCCATGCATTTACGTCGTCGAGAACAACGGCGTGGCAATGGGCACGCAGGTGGAGCGATCCAGCGCTGAAAAGGATTTGGCCGAGCGCGCCTGCGGCTATGCGATGCCGCACTGGAATATCGATGGCAATGACGTGGATACGGTGATTGCCGAATTCGGCAAAGCGGTCGATCGCGCCCGCTCGGGCGGCGGGCCGAGTTACATCGTCGCCAACACCTATCGTTTCCGCGGCCACTCGATGTCCGATCCGATGAAATATCGAAAGATGACCGATGGCAAATGGCGGCCGGAGGTCGAGGAAGCCAAGAAGCACGATCCGATCCTGCTCTATTCCAACCGCCTGATGCAGGCCGGGCTTATTTCGGCGCAGCAGATCGAGGCGATGGAAGCCAAGGTCAATGAAGAAGTCGAGGCGGCCATCCACCAGGCGGAAGCGGATCCGAATCCGCCGTTGGAAGATCGCTTCAATGACGTGCTGGCCGAGACCTATCCGTACCAGCCGAAGTAATCGATCCATGAGTGATCAACTGAATTTCAACGACGAATTGCTGTCACTTTGGAAGGCAAAGCCCTTTGTGCCGTTTGTGATTATCCTGGCCAGCGGCGATCGGTACGAAGTGAATGAGCCGATTCAGATGGCTATGGGTGACAATGTCGTCGTGCTGGTGCCGCCCGGATCGACCCACGTATTTTTCCGCAAGAATCAAATCGTCGGTGTCGAAGTTCGCGAGCCAGCGGCGTAAGCGGTAACAATTTCGGACTCAATTATGGCTGTGATTCAATTACGAGAAGCGCTCCGTTCCGCGATGACCGAGGAGATGGAGCGCGATGAGAATGTCTTCCTCATGGGCGAGGAAGTGGCCGAGTACAACGGCGCCTACAAGGTGTCGGAAGGCATGCTCGAGCGCTTCGGCCCCGATCGAGTGATCGACACGCCCATCAGCGAATCCGGTTTTTCGGGTTTGGGCGTCGGCGCGGCGATGGTGGGGCTGCGGCCGATCATCGAGTTCATGAGCTGGTCATTCACGCTGGTCTGTCTCGATCAGATTGTGAACAACGCCGCGAACGTGCGATACATGTCGGGCGGCCAGGTGAAGATTCCAATCACCTTCCGCGGCGGCAATGGTATCGCCCACCAGCTTGGCGCAACCCACAGCCATCGCACCGAATCAATCTATGCTCGCATACCGGGCCTGATCGTCGTGACGCCCTCGAACCCGGCTGACGCGAAAGGGCTGCTCAAGAGCTCCATCCGCTGCGATGATCCGGTGATCTTCCTGGAAAATGAGAAGATGCTGAACGACAAGGGCGATGTGCCGGACGGCGATTTTACGCTGCCGCTGGGCGTGGCCGATGTCGAGCGGCAGGGGGCCGACGTGACGATCATCAGCTATGGCCGGCCGCTCGATCGCGTGGTTCGGCCCGCGGTGAAAGCGCTGACTGAAAACGAGAACATCGATGTGGAGCTGATCAATCTCCGCACGCTACGGCCCCTCGATACGCAGACGCTGCTGGAGTCGATCAAGAAGACCAATCGCTGCGTCATCGTCGATGAGGACTGGGGCTATTGCGGCATGGGCTCGGGGATTCTTTTCAAACTCCAGGAGCCGGCCTTCGATTACCTCGATGCTCCGATCAAGTACGTCCACAGCGATGAGATCCCGGTTCCGTACAACCATCATCTTGAAGAAGCGATGATGCCGAGCGTGGACAAGATTGTGTCGGCGGTGAAGGAAGTTTGCTATCGATAAGGGAGATCGCGCCTATTGGATGGCGCGCAGGAGCAGCACGATGCCCGTAGAAATCAGCATGCCTCAGCAGAGCGACACGATGACCGAAGGCACGGTCGTGAAGTGGCTCATCAAGGAAGGCGACAAGGTCAAGGCCGGCCAGACCATCGCCGAGATCGAGACCGACAAAGCCACGATGGAAACCGAAAGCCAGGAATCAGGCACCGTTGCTGCGCTGCTGGCCACAGAGGGGCAGAAGGTTGCGGTGGGCGTGCCGATCGCGGTGCTCGCGACCGGCTCGGAAAACGCCGGCGATTTGAAGAAGAAATATGCGAGTGGGGCTGCTGCCCAGCAGGCCAAGGCGCCTGCGCCAAAGGAGGCGCCCGCTCCCCCCGCGATCAATACTGCAGAAATGAAGGAATCGGCCAGCGTGGGACATGGTGGAGGATCCGCATCGGCGACTGCCACCGCGGTCGCAGAGCGACCAACAGCGCGCGGGGGCAATGGCCATGGCGAGCGCGTGTTTGCATCGCCGGTAGCGCGACGAGTCGCCGCGGCGGAAGATATCGATCTTGGTCAAGTCCAGGGCACGGGCCCCGGTGGCCGCATCGTCAAGAAAGACGTGACGTCCTTCGCCCAGCGTCCGCAAGGTAAAGCAGATATCCAATTGCCCGCTCGCGTCGGCCGTGGGCAGACCAGCTCGATCCCGCTGACGAAGATGCGCGCGGCCATTGCCGCGGGTCTGCAGAAATCGAAGCAGACCGTCCCGCATTTTTATGTCACGGTCGATGTCGATCTGGAAGAGATCACCGCGCTGCGCGGCCGGATGAACAAGCAGCTCGAGAGCCAGAAGATCAAGCTGTCGATCAGCGATTTTGTCTACAAGGCTGCCGCCGCGACACTATTGCAGCACCCGGCCGTCAACGCTCATTTCATCGGCGACTCGATCACGCGCTTCGGCGATGTGAACCTCGGCATCGCCGTCGCGATTCCCGATGGGCTCATCGTCCCCGTTCTGCGCAGCGTCGATCAGATGGGCCTGAAGGAAATCCGCACGCGCGGCGAAGATCTCGTCGCCCGCGCCCGCGCCCAGAAGCTCAAGCAGGATGAAATGCGCGGCGCGACGTTCACCATCAGCAATCTCGGCGCTTTTGGCGTCCGCGAATTCAGCGCAATCATCAATCCGCCGGAAGTAGCGATTCTGGCCATCTCGGCTGCCGAAAAGCGGCCGGTCGTCCGCGGCGAGCAGATCGTCGCCCGCACGATGATGACGCTGACCCTGTCAGCCGATCATCGCGCCGTCGATGGCGCTACCGCCGCCGATTTCCTCCGCACGCTCAAGGGCCTGCTCGAAGAGCCGGCGATGATGCTGGCGTAAGACTTTCCCGATTCAACCCGCTGATGATATCGGCGTGAGCAGCAGTGCGTGAAATGGCTCGTCAAGATACTGGTATTGCTGCGCCGCATTCGCCTGCGCGATCACAACAATCTGCCCGGCATCATTGATGGCAACCGCGGATTGTAATAGCCAACCCGTGTCACTCGGCGGCGCAAGCGTATTCAAGTCTGTCATCGCTCCATTGTTCGATACGACGGCGGTGTAAACGGGAAGCGAATCAAAGGCGGCGACGATGGTGGTGCCGACCACCGCGCCCGAGGTATTGACGCCGTGGATCGTCAGGGACCCGCTTGGGGGCGGACCGAGGTCGGTGAATTGCCCGTTGTTTACCACACCCACGTCACCGGCCGACGTGAGACCGGTCACGACGCCGCCGGCGCTGATCGCAACGCCGCTTAGCGTCTGGGTTGAGATTTGCGTCGCGGTCCTGGACCCCGGCGGATAGACATACACTCCGTTGCCCACCAGCACCACGTTTCCCGCATTGTCGATTGCGCCGCCGACGATTGTGCCGGCGCCGATCGGAAGCTTGAGCTGCGTGCGTTTTTTCCCGTTGTAGATCGAAGCTGATTTAACACCATAGAGGCTGCCGTCGGTGGTGTCGGTTGCCCAGTACACATCGGCGGGAGCCGACAACACGAGGATCTCGCCCGACGAATTGCTCCCGACGGCAAACCCGGCGCCGAGACGACGCACCTTGCGCCCGTCAAAGATGAACGCATCAGGCAATGCGTAATGAGCGGTGGTGGCGCCCAGCAACCCGCCGGTTTTGTAGCTGGAACTTCTCGATCCGGCGACTCCGCCGAGGATGTCACCTGAATCGCTCAGCGCCAGCGGGACGATGTCCTGACCGCTGGCACGCCGGAACAGTCGCGCAAAGGCGGGTGGCAGTGCTGTGGACTTCCCGTCGCTAAACACATACGGCGGAGTTAACAACTCGGGCTGATATCCCCCAAGAACGTCGCCCTGGTTATTCATGACCAATGGCGTCATTGGGCCATTCCCCGCCATCCCGAGATCTGTCACCTGATACGCCGATGACATCAATCGCCGAGGCTCGAGCACCTCGCACTTACAGGCCGACGTTGGGTTACGGAATGGCCTTCGGGATCCGCAATTTTCCATAAGCCACCTTGTGACAAAAAATGGCTTGACGATTGTATATCTGCGGAGTGGCGGTGAATAGAAGAATCATCTGGACGCCCGGTGGGGTGTAGCGCTCTGTTGGTGTGAGTCACCCTGGCAATTATGTGGCACAGCCGCCCTCGGCTGTGACTCGCGCGCAAAGAGCCTTCGACCTTCGGTCGAACACAGCCGAGGGCGGCTGTGCCACACAGATAGCTCATTCCCACTCAATCGTCGCCGGCGGCTTTGAGCTGATGTCGTAGACCACGCGATTCACGCCGCGCACTTCGTTGATGATGCGGTTGCTCATGTTGGCCAGCACGTCATACGGAATGCGCGCCCAGTCGGCGGTCATGAAATCCTGGCTCTCCACTGCTCGAATTGCGATGACCGAGTCATAGCTTCGCGCATCGCCCATCACGCCGACCGTGGCAACCGGAAGCAGCACGGCAAAGACTTGTGCGGTCTTTCGATACAGATCGGCGGCAATCAATTCCTCCAGCACGATCTCATCCGCATCCCGCAGAACGCTCAGCCGCTGCGATGTAATCTCGCCGATCACGCGCACCGCCAGGCCCGGCCCCGGGAAGGGATGCCGCCAGACCAGATTCTCCGGCAATCCGAGCGTCTGCCCGACGCGACGAACCTCATCCTTGAACAATTCCCGCAACGGCTCGACCAGCTCAAATCCAAGCTGCTCGGGAAGCCCGCCGACGTTGTGGTGCAGCTTGATGTTGGCGGCAGTCCCCGCGTAGCCGTGGCCTGATTCAATCACGTCGGGATAGAGCGTGCCCTGGGCGAGGAACTTTGCGCCGGAAATGCTTTGCGCTTCACGTTTGAATGCCTCGATGAATTCCTTGCCGATGATCTTGCGCTTCTGCTGCGGGTCGGTCACGCCCGCCAGTTCCTTGAGGAACTGCTGGCTTGCGTCGCTCACGCGCAGGTCGATATGGAAATGATCGCGGAAGGTGCTTTCCACCAGCTCGCGCTCATTTTTTCGCAGCAGGCCATTGTCGACGAAAATGCAGATGAGCTGATCGCCGATGGCTTTGTGAAGCAATGCTGCGACGACCGATGAATCCACGCCGCCCGAGAGTCCGCAGATGACCTTTCCATTTCCCACCTGCTGGCGTACGCGCTTCACCGTCTGTTCGATGAAATTGTCCATCGTCCAGTTGCCAGCACATTTGCAGATCTCGTAAATGAAGTTCTGGAAAATCTGCTCGCCGCGCGGCGTGTGGGTTACTTCCGGGTGAAACTGCACGCCATAAAACGGCCGGCTGCGATGCCTCGCCGCTGCGAAGGGGCAGGTGGGCGTGGTCGCCAGGGCGACAAAATCCTTGGGCAACTCCTGAACCTGATCGCCATGGCTCATCCAGACGCTGGTGTCTTTGGGAAGCCCGTGAACGAGCGGATCATCGCTGGTGACGCTCAGCTTCGCCCGGCCAAATTCGCGCGCCTTGGCCGGCTTCACCTGCCCGCCCAGCACCTGCGCGCCAAGCTGCATGCCGTAGCAGATCCCCAGGATCGGAATGCCCAGGTCGAAAATCTTCGGATCGCATTTGGGCGCGCCCGGCTCATACACGCTGCTCGGCCCGCCGCCGAGAATCAGCCCCTTGGCTTTGAGCTTGCGCAATTCTTCGGGGGAAATATCAGGCCGGACCAGTTCGCTGAAGACGCCTTTTTCGCGTACCCGCCGGGCGATGAGCTGCGTGTACTGCCCCCCGAAATCCAGAATCGGAATCATTTCATCGTGCTGCATCATGGAGTATTACAGCAAGGGAGCGACGAATGCAAAGGGGGGCGTTCGCGGAGTTGACGATCCAATGAGCCGGCATCTTTGGTCTGATCAATGCGAGCGCTGTGATTCATCGAAGTTCGATCACCCTCTGACCGGATGTTATCGCATTCATCATGGCCTCGCGCTCTTGATCGAATCGCGTCAACAACACGGAATTGCGGCAGTTGCCAAGTCGAACCCATATCAGTCGGCCGCTGTCGTTTGGAGGGCTCACGAGTATCAGGAAGTCTTCGTCCTTGCTGACAACGATGCGGCCCTCGGCGCAAGCGCGGGCCCAGATGACCAGGTCGTCTGCTTCATTGAGACCGATATCGAGGACATGAACAACATCCAGCCCCCATGTGCGAAGGTGGATAGCCAGTTTGAGCGGGAGTTGGTTATCCACCAGCAATTTCATGAGGCCTGGAGTCGGCGGGATGCGTACGCAATGGCTGCAAGGATGTCCTCTCGCTCAAGGAAAGCGTAATCCTGTAGAATCTCCTCGAACGACGCTCCCGCGGCCAGCAGATCAAGGATATCGCTCACGCGGATGCGCTGCCCCCGGATGCATGGCTTTCCCCCGCATTTGCCAGGCTCGATCGTAACACGATTGAGCAGTTCGTTGGCCATAGGTAAATGATAGCATTAAGTGGCACACGCAGCCACTTTGCAGTCCCCGCTGACCATCTAAGCATTCGCTGCCTTAACCTCTCCACTTCCGGTATCCCGTGCGTGTGCAAAGAACACAAATGTAGATACAAGCAGCTTCCAGCAAAAAGGCAAATAAAATGGCCAGAAGGTCGCCCACCAATTCGGTTTGGTCGGAGCGCGCGAAGAGATCTGGAAGCGCTTGGATACCGAAGACCAGCATGAATATGCCAAACATCCCCAGCACGATTGCGAAAATGAAGCAAACGATCACTTGCATGAGATCGTTTGATGTGGGCGGCCGCGCGTATGGCAGCGTTGGCGGCAAGACCGGGCGAGGTGGATCCAAATTCTCATCCACGAAATAAATCCTCAGCTGCGACGCGGACGTCGATCATCGCGTTTGATTATATCCAGTCCCATCCACTGGGCCCTAAGACAACGCGATTGTGCAATTTGCGCCTCCCTTCGCCGTGATGCACTGTCGTGTCGCTTGCGCCTTCGCGACCGGTAGCGCTTCCGTCGCGAAGGCGCAACCGAAGTTCGAGTGCATCACGGCGAACGGAGCGACAAACTGCTTAATGGCGCGCTCTACAAGTTAAAAACTGATGGAGCGTGTATGATCTCCCCTCCCATGAGCCCAAAGCTTCGCGGAATCTTCACGCCCAATCTTGTCCCGCTGGACGGGCGCGGGCAGATTAATGAGGGGGAGCTGCGCCGGTATGTCGATTGGCTCATCGAGCGCGGCGTCCACGGTCTTTACCCCAACGGATCGACCGGCGAATTCATCCGCTTCACCGTCGAAGAACGCCGGCGAATCGTCAAAATCGTTTGCGACCAGGCGGCAGGGCGGGTGCCGGTGCTGGCGGGGGCCGCTGAAGCAAATGTCCGCGAGACGCTGGCCGCTTGCGAAGCTTATCAGGAGATGGGCGCTCGCGCGGTGGCGATCGTGTCGCCATTTTATTTCCGGCTGGGGCCTGAAAGTGTCTATGCGTACTTCCGGGAGATCGCGCAGCATTCGCCGATTGATGTGACGCTTTACAACATTCCAAGCTTTGCCAGCCCGATCGATGTGCCGACGATCCGCAGGCTTTCAGAATTCGAGCGTGTGGTGGGCATCAAAGATTCCAGCGGCGACGTGACGTTTATGTGCCGGATGATCAGCGCCGTGCGCCCGCTTCGGCCCGATTTCACTTTCCTGACCGGCTGGGAAGCCGCGCTGGTGCCGATGCTCGTCGTCGGCGCCGACGGCGGCACCCATGCCACCAGCGGCATCGTCCCGGAACTCACCCGCCAGATTTTTGATCTGACGACCAGCGGCGCGCTGAATGAAGCGGTGAAACTTCAGCTTCGCCTGATCGAACTGTTTGATGCGATGATTCTTTCCGCCGATTTCCCCGAAGGTTTCCGTGCCGCGGTCGATCTGCGCGGCTTCAACTTCGGCAAAGGGCGTCAGCCGCTCAGCGAATCGCAGCAGGTCGATCGAGCCGCGCTGCAGCGCGTGTTGCAATGCATCATGTCCGACTTCGGGGTCGTCGATGCGCCTGAAGGGGGATGCCCGCCGCGCGGGAATCGGCCGCAGGCGGATAAGGTGCTGCAAGTCACGCAAGCCGTCCTCCGCGAGCTTCGCGAGCGCGGGATTGCGTGATCTTTCCGCCACCCGCAAAGAATGAATATCGTGATGCTTCGCCGGTTCCGCCACCCACGTCGCTTGCGCCTTGTATGTTCAAAAATACCAATAGACGTTCTACTACCACTCGCCGTGTCCGCGGGGCGAGGAGCGTAGCGACGAGCCATGCGGACA
>Ga0134128_10011287_pt1 | contig 10688 bp, 6 predicted proteins | sample KB31754_FD_96462 | JGI IMG/M metagenome (GOLD analysis project Ga0134128, IMG submission 96462) | Terrestrial soil microbial communities with excess Nitrogen fertilizer from Kellogg Biological Station, Michigan, USA - KB3-175-4 | ecosystem: Environmental > Terrestrial > Soil > Unclassified ...
CCCGTGTGCTTGCGACTGCATGGGCCTGCATGGTGCTTGCCATCATCATTACGCAAGGGAGGGGTGATGCGTTCATCTATTTCCAATTCTGAGTCGACCGTCATTGAGGAGACCCGCGCTCGGTTAAGAGTCGTCGAAAGCCCTGCTTCCAGAGTCAGCCCGCCGACACGAGGTTTCGAACGTCCGGTTCCTGCTTTGCCGTGGTTGAAGATACTCCTGGGAGTTGTTTCGGCCACGTTTGTTCTGATGTTTGCATGGGAGCTCGAGATGCGGCATTTGGGATTACGCGCAGGTGATCTCGACGATGGACGCGCTGAGTGGGCGGTGGAGCGGCGCAAAGTTGACGCAGGCCCACGAGATTCTGTGGTGATCATTGGTGACTCGCGGATCCTCCTGGACACCGACCTGGCCACATGGCAAAGTCTTACAGGCCGCCGTCCAGTTCAACTCGCTCTCCTTGGCGCAAACGCGCGACCAATCCTGCACAATCTTGCCGACGACGAACATTTTGCCGGACTTCTTGTCATAGGCACCGCGGAGTTCTCCTATTTCAGTGATGACACTGTGCCGGGGGTGCTCAGGTACATTAAGACCGAGTCGCCATCGCAGCGGACGGGACTTCAACTTCATAAGATGTTGTCACGCTATTTTGCCTTTCTTGATAGCAACTACACCTTGTTCAAGCTTCTGGAAAGGCACAGGTGGCCGGAGCGTAAAGGTGTGGTAAGCCCTTATGAAGACGTGTGGAAGCTGAGTGAATCCTATGTCGATCGCCAGACCTATCTCTGGGATCGGCTCGAACGAGACGACTACCTGCGCAAGCAAGCGCAAACCATATGGACAGATTTTTTCAGCGGCCCTCCTGTGAAGCCAGACAAAGTTGAGCGAATCATTGCAAGCACCAGAGCTGACATTGATCGAATCCGGTCCCGTGGAGGCGAGGTTGTCTGGGTGCGTCCTCCCTCGAGCGGCCAGCTTCTCAACATTGAGAAAGCCCGTTATCCGCGCGGGAAAGTATGGGACAAGCTGATGAACGACACTGGCTCATTTGGAGTTTATTTCGAGGATGATCCGGTGATGCAACACCTTTCTTGCCCTGATTGGTCGCACCTCTCCCGGGCATCTGCAATTGCATTTACGGATGCATATGTTCGCGTGCTAGATGGCCACGTCGATTGGCTAAGAACTCACACCAATCATTCCAACTAAGAATTTTTGCGGCAACCATCGCATCCCCCTGCGAACGCAGCGAGATTGCGTCCGAAGAATGACACGACCACACATTACAAGGAGAACTTGCCATGGCCGTTTCAGTGCAACCTATTCCATTGCGTCTGTACAAGTCTGAGCCCTCTTCCGCTCCCCATCTTGAGTACCGTCCAGATGTTGATGGCTTGCGTGCCATCGCGGTCTTAGCCGTAATTGTCTTTCACGCTTTTCCGGGATCGCTCCCGGGAGGGTTCGTGGGCGTCGATGTTTTCTTCGTGATCTCCGGATTCCTGATTTCAGGGATCATACTGCGCGGGCTGTCACGAGGGCGCTTTAGTGTGCTGGAATTCTACGGGCGCAGGATAAAACGTATTTTCCCCGCTCTTATTGTCATGTTGGCAGGCGTTTGGATCCTCGGTAGAGCCATGCTCCTGGCAGATGAATTTCAGAGGCTGGGAAAGCACGTGTACTCCGGCGCAGGTTTCATGTTCAACCTGACCTTATATATGGATACAAAGCCATATTTTGGCGCCATTACCAGCCCGTTGATCCATTTATGGTCTCTTGGCGTGGAAGAGCAGTTCTATCTTTTCTGGCCGTTATTCCTTCTGGCCACATGGAAGCTGGGGAAAAAACAGTTTGGCGTGATGGTGACCATTGCAGTGGTCTCTTTTATTTTGAATGTCGCCGCTGTTTCCTCGAACCCTCTGGCCGCTTTTTATCTGCCCTGGAACCGCCTCTGGGAGCTGGCGCTCGGTGGAGTACTGGCTTACAGCCAGCTTAGCAAAGCTGAGCAGCTTGATGGCAGCGATGCGGAATTCAGCGCGCGAAAATCGTCGCTGGCGAAGCTTTTGAACCCGTCCGCGCGCGGGTTCATTGGGGTACTGCTGATACTTGCATCCTGTGCGGTCATCAATGAACGCAGGGCCTTCCCGGGTTGGTGGGCTCTGGGGCCGTGCCTTGGCGCTTTTCTGTTGATCTCTGCGGGCCCGCAGAGCTGGATCAACCGTCATTTATTGAGCCAGAGATTCATGGTTTTCATCGGATTGATCAGTTATCCGTTATATCTGTGGCATTGGCCGCTATTATCATTCGCCCACACCGCCGACTGGCGCGGGTTTACCCCGGTGATCAAGATTGCAGCTGTGGCTGCATCATTTGTTCTGGCCACCCTGACCTATAAATACGTCGAGCGTCCGATTCGCAGTTCACCAAAAGTCCTGCGCCTGGCTGCCCCCCTCTTCGCGACCATGCTGGTTTGCTTCTGCGTTGGCTACATGACTTTCAAAAAGAACATACCTGCAAGAACGTTATCTGCGGACATCACTAAGTTTGTGCAGGCGGCAAAAGAGCCCGATCCGTATCCTAAGAAGGAGGGATTTCTTAATATAGGTAGCGGATCACGAAGCACTTTGTACATCGGCGACAGCACGGTTGCGCAATACTATGGGCGCATTTCCAAAGTACAGAAGGAACACCCAGACAGCCACAAGGCGGTGTTTGCCTGGCAAGCCGGCTGTGCTCCAGATCCGGAATTGTCGCTGATCAATGCCGGTGGATGCCAGAAACTGATTCAATCAGCGGTTGAGTACGCAAAAGATCCGAAGGTAGATACGGTGGTGATTGGCTTCTGCTGGTATGCGTACTTTGTCGGATTAATCCAGCCTGACCGTGTTGGCGAAGCTGGGCCGCTGGTGCCGGCAACCGACCGGGCACTCAATAATATAAAGAGCATGATCGCTGGGTTCGTGAACCAAGGCAAGCGCGTTTACATTGTTCTCCAATTGCCGGTGGATGGCGGCTTTCCGCCCCGGCAAATGATCCGGCGCACCGTTTTTGGATCCGGTTTCCGCGTTGACTCCCGTCCAGCAGAACGGGCTTCGATCGTGCGAGCCGTCGGGCCGTTCGCATCCAAGCTGATCCAGATAGCAAATGATACGGGTGCACAGGTAATCGATCCCATGAATTCTCTATGCAATGAAAAGGATTGTTCGCCGGTAACTCCGGGAGGCGATCCTATTTACCATGATTCCTGGCATCTGCGCTCAGCGTACATCCGCGACCACATTGATTATCTGGATGCAACGATTTTGGATCCTTCCGAAAAATCCGGCGCCGGTTTGTAGCAGCGGCGGAGGGAAGAGAGATTGTTTCCCCTCTCAATTCCGCACTGGATGCTTTTAGATTCAATGGATTATTGTCCTTTTTCTGAATTTAGAAACGTTTTGCCGCCGAAGGTTGGACCATCTGGAGCGTGTGCTAAGCTGGATGGCCAAAATGAGGGGGAGCATCTTGAGTATGTCGCGTTAGAACAGTTAGGAGATCCAGATGATCAGCTCACATCAAGGGCTCAATGCACTACGGCGGTTGGCTGTGCTGGCTTGCGTATTTGCTTTGACTATAAACGCTTCGGCCAAAAATACGGAAAAGCACAAGAAGACAAATACCAAGCCGTATACGGCACTCTATGTTTTTGGAGACAGCTACTCCGACATTGGCGCGCGCTATCTGGATGGCAACGGCCCCACGGCGGTCGCTTACTTTGCAAACGCTATGGGAATCCCTCTTACTTTTCCCAAGGACCCGAAGGGCGGCACAGCCGGCCTGGATTTTGCTGCGACCGGCGCTACTACCGGCGAGGACAAGGGCAAAGGGCCCTTTTGCTGCCAGGGAATGATGGACCAGGTAAATGATTTTGCGGCCAGGGTCCATTCCGGAGCGCTGGCCATCAAGCCGGAAACGACGCTCATATTTCTTGAAGGTGGACTCAACGATAAGAAACTTTCTACTGATGCAACAGTAGAGAACCTTACGCGGGAAATTCATTTACTGCAAGAGCTTGGCGCACGTCATTTCACTCTGTCGCTCTTGTCAACCAAGATCCCTGATTTTGCCGAGATTGCAAAGCGGCTGAATCCAGCGTATGAAAGCCTGGTTGCGGAGCTGCAAAAACAGGGTGTCGATATTCATCTTAATCATTGGGGTTTATATCTCGACGAAATTATCGATAATCCCTCGCAATATGGTCTTGTCAACACAACGTCTCAATGTGCCGGCAGGGCTGTACTCAAAGAAGATCCCACGCCGTGCGCGAATCCTGATTCTTATTTTTACTTTCACAGCGGTCATCCTTCAGCAGCGGTAAACAAGATCGTCGGTGACAAGATTTATCGGGAGCTGACCGGGCAAACGTCCGGGAGCGCACGGGTGGCTGTCACTTCCAAATGAACGCAATGATTTATCAGCGGTATTCGCGCAATATGGCAGCTTGGCGTAATCTGGTTGCTCAGTACTTGCGTTGACGCGAGTTTGAATTATTACTATTCGCGAGGGAACCACTATGCAGTTGCTGGAAAGCATTCGCTATGCAGTGCGTCAGTTTAAGAATACCCCTGGATTTACAGCCACGGCAACTTTGACTCTGGCGTTGGGCATTGGTGCGACAACAGCAATTTTTACCCTCGTCCACGCGGTGTTGCTCAAGTCATTGCCGGTAGCGCGGCCGAGCGAATTGTGGCGCATCGGCAATGTTGAGCACTGCTGTGTAAATGACGCGCTTCAGAACAATTGGTCTCTTTTCTCGTACGAGCAATACAGGCTTTTCAAGGAAAATACGCCGGGCTTTGTGGAGCTGGCTGCATTTCAGGCAGGGCCCCGCCTGATTGGAGTACGCCGCGGTAATCAGCCTTCAGAATCGTTCAGCGGCGAATTTGTCTCCGGTAATTATTTTTCGACGTTCGGAATTTCTCCCTATGCCGGCCGCTTGTCGACCGAGCAGGACGATACTAAAGGCGCGCCTGTAGTAGCGGTGATGAGCTTCCGCACGTGGCAGGAAAAGTTTGGCAAAGATCCATCGGTGCTGGGCGGGCAGTTTTCTGTCAATTCGCAACCTGTAACCATTATCGGTATTGCGCCGCCGGGATTCTTTGGCGATCAGATACGGAGCAATCCGCCCGCCTTCTGGATTCCAATTGCGGCTGAGCCGATCATCGAACCTTCTTACTCGCTCATCAACGAACCATCATGGAATTGGCTCAACCTGATAGGGCGCATTCAGCCAGGGGCCAATCCAGCGGCACTGGAAGCGCAGATGCAAGTAGAGCTGCGGCAGTTTTTGATGACACCGCTGGCCAAGGTTGACCCGCGCAACAAGCCACGTATACCGCAACAGGTTCTGCATTTTTCTCCCGGCGGAGGCGGCGTGCAGACGATGCGTAACGAGTATCACGATGGGCTGAATCTTCTGATGACGGTTTCAGGATTCGTGCTGCTGATCTCATGCGCCAATTTGGCAAACCTGATGATGGTGCGGGCAACGGCGCGCAAGCAGCAAATCTCAGTTCGATCCGCGCTGGGCGCCACGCGCAGCACGTTGGTGCGTCAGGCATTTACAGAGAGTGTAGTGTTGGGGGCAATAGGTGGTATTGTGGGAATTGCCACCGCCTTTGCCGCCACGCGCTTGATCCTGGTCCTGGCGTTCGGAAATGAATATGTGCCGATTCACGCCACTCCTTCTTTGCCAGTGCTGGCTTTTGCCTCCGGCGCGTCCTTATTATCAGCTCTCTTGTTTGGAATCGCTCCTGCGTGGATGACGGCAAGCACCAATCCCATTGAAGCAATGCGCGGTAGCAGCCGCTCTACCGGAGGACGAAATACTGCATGGGGACAAAAATCTCTGGTAGTGGCGCAGGTAGCGCTATCGCTCTCATTGTTAGCGGCAGCGGGCCTTTTGATACGCAGCCTGGACAATATGCGGCACCAGAATTTCGGCTTTGATACCGCGGATCGTTATATCCTAAGCATCAATCCGCAGATGGCCGGCTACAAAGCGGCGCAACTGCCCGTTCTGTACCGCAAAATCCAGGATACTTTGGGCAGGGTTCCCGGTGTCGAACTGAGTTTTTCCCTCTACACTCCCATGGATGGCGAGCATAACTGGGGTGATAAAGTGTTCATCGAAGGGGAAGCGCCGCCACCACCAGGAACGCCCGGCGTTTTGTTTGTGCGTGTGGCCCCTGGTTACTTCGATGCGATTGGCACACATCTGCTGGAAGGGCGGACATTCACTGAGCAGGACCTGCCGACAACACGCACTGTCGCCGTGGTGAATCACTTGTTTGAAACCACCTACTTCAAAGACGGCCACGCGCTCGGAAAGCACTTCAGCAATAATAAGGAGCATCCCGGTGTCTTTGAGATCGTTGGAGTGACAGAAGATACAAATTACTGGGGACCTACGAGCAAAATGCGTCCGATGTACTTCCTGGTTCAGGGGCAGACTGCGCACATTGACGATCCACGCTACCAGATATTTGAAGACAGTTCCCAGTTTCTGAACGCAATTATAGTAAAGACGAAGACACAAGAAGTGCAGAGGCTCGACATACAAATGCGTCGCGGCCTCTCACAGATCAATCCTGATTTAGCCGTAACTAATTTTCAGAGCTTTGCCGCACAGGTGGATACAAACTTCACACAACAGGCCATGATCGCTAAACTAACCTCATTGTTCGGTATCCTGGCAATGGTTCTGGCTTCTATCGGGCTCTATGGAGTTGTTGCGTATTCAGTGGAACGGCGCACCAGTGAGATCGGCGTTCGTATGGCGCTTGGTGCCGACCGCAGGAATGTGCTTACGCTAATTTTGCGCAGTGCTTTTGTGCAGGTTGGCATCGGCATCGTGATAGGGCTGCTCGTGGCGATTTTTGGCGGTCGTGTAATGGCCAGCAAGTTATTTGGAGTAACGCCGCACGATCCACTCGTGTTTGCGGTCACAATACTAGTGCTTGTACTCGCGGCATTCGTCGCCGGAATCATTCCTGCACGTCGCGCTGCAAAAACAGAACCGATATTGGCCCTGAGGATGGATTAGCGAACATCTGCATTTTGTCTGTGGCTATTAGCAGGCCGTGGTCGGCGCCCAAAGATCGTCCCTCGAAAGCGAATCGCGGCGGCCCAGAGCAGCGTGTAATCGGCGACGAATTAATTCATACTCGCACTTCATATCAATCGGCACTGAGCCACGCTTTTAACGGTTTTCTCACTGATGCTTTGCCATTGCGCGATGATGGTGGCAGTTCACTCAATCATCTTTCGGTTTGCATTGCTCGCAGCATAAATTCACGTTGAATCCCATCTGTTTCGTTATCCATGTGGCTGTAATGAACCTTTAAGTGATTCGGCGCTGGAATAATTTCCAGTACTCATGCGGGCACACTTTCTTTTCAATTTAGCTTCTGGCGTGTTCAACGCCACCGTACAAATCTGAAAATTCAAACACCCACGGGAAGCAGTGCCGGCATTGTTGCTCGCCATTGCTGCTGCTCTATTCTGCAAAGGAGAAAATAATGGAGAACAAGAGAAAGGAAGTTCTAATCGTTGGAGGCGGATCTGCTGGATGGATGACAGCGGCATATCTGAGCAAAGCCTTTGGCCATGATGTCAATATTAGCCTGGTGGAGTCTGCAACCATAGGCTCCGTGGGCGTGGGTGAAGCCACCTTCAGCACAATCCATCTTTTTTTTAAATTTTTGGGACTTCAGGAAGAAGATTGGATGCCGGCAACCAACGCCAGCTATAAGCTGGCCATCAAGTTCAGGGACTGGAATGCGGAGCGTAGGCATTTTTATCACCCATTTCAACGCTACGACGTAGTTCAAGGACATAATGTCGCTGAATGGTGGCTCAAGCTATGCAATGAAGAACGTTTTGATGAAACCTGCTTTGTCATCCCGGCAATCTGTGAGGCGCAGAGATCGCCAAGATATATGGATGGCCGGGTCTATGATGCCCAGTTCGCCAGAGAGGTCGCTGATAACCCTACCGATCCTTTTTTGCTGCGAGAACTGAAAGTCCAGTATCCGTACGGCTATCATTTCGATGCCAGCCTCATCGCCAAATTCATGGCTAAATATGCGAAGGACAAAGGCGTCACGGAAATTGTAGACGAGGTTGATGATGTCGTGCTGGCTTCGGATGGGAGCATCCGCGGTGTGCAAACAAGGAAGCATGGCTTGATTGAGGCGGACATCTTTGTGGATTGCACAGGATTCCGCGGCCTGCTCATCAACCAGGCGCTGAGAGAACCGTTTATTTCATTTTCCGAGTCTCTTCTATGCGACCGCGCAGTTGCCATGCAAGTGCCAAGCGATCAGGCGAGCGAAGGAATTAATCCTTACACGTCTGCTACCGCGCTTTCTGCGGGCTGGGTTTGGAACATACCGTTGTTTCACCGGATAGGCACCGGTTACGTTTATTCCAGCGCATTCATTACTCCTGAGCAGGCAGAGCACGAGTTCAGGGAGCACCTGGGCGAACGCGCGGCAGGTTGCAAAGCCAACCACATCAAGATGCGAATCGGCAGGAACCGGAATTCATGGGTCAAGAATTGCGTCGCCATCGGGTTATCGAGCGGTTTCGTCGAGCCGCTGGAATCAACCGGAATATTTTTTATTCAGCACGCTATCGAAGAATTAGTCAATCATTTTCCCGGCAATGACCCTGCGACGGTTAAGAGTTACAACAAAACGATCGCCGGCTGCATTGACGGTGTTCGGGACTTCCTTGTGCTTCACTATGTCGCCAGTACCAGAACCGACTCTGCATTCTGGCAAGCGACCAAGAAGGAGATCAAGGTGCCAGACAATCTTGCGGAAAACCTTGAGTTATGGAAGCGGCGTTTGCCCACCAATAGGACAATCAATCCGACGTTCCATGGTTTTGAAGCATATTCCTACAGCGTGATGCTGCTTGGTCTGGGTGTTCGGCCAACGGAGAATCTGCCAATCCTCAATTACAACGGCGGCGCAGCAGCGGCCCTGAAGCAGTTCGAAAGTACTAAAAGACGGGCAGAATATCTGGTTGCAACACTTCCATCAGCGTATGAGTATCTCGCCTCACGTTATGAAGACACTGGGATCAAGCAAGGGATGCGCCACAAGGCCCATGCTGCCCAGATTGCATAGCATACGGCGGTGTCTGAGGAGGTGCTGGTGATGAACGAGAACTGTTTTGACGTGAAAGAGTTTCGCCGCGTCTGTGGCAAATTTCCTACCGGGGTAACAGTGACTACCCTGGTGGGAGCAGACGGGAAGCCTTACGGCATTACGTTGAGCTCCTTTACGAGCCTGTCCTTGACGCCTCCGCTGGTTCTAGTGTGCATTGACCATCGCGCCGCCATCTGCGCTCATTGTGGAGTAGGAAAGCATTTTGGCATCAACATTCTGAGCGAAGGACAGAGAGATCTGTCGGTCCAGTTTTCCCGAAATTGGAGCGATAGGTTTCTCGACGTCCGATGGCGGCCGGGAATTACCGGAGTTCCTTTACTGGAGGATGTGCCCGGAGCACTGGAGTGCATCACTACAGAGATAATACGGGTGGGCGATCATTGGATCGTCATTGGGCAGGCACTTCACGTAAGAATCAGTGAAAAGGCGCCTCTGGCATATTTCGAAAGCTCCTACGGGAAGGTCGCCCGCAACCACCCTGAAGCACCCAGAGAAGTTGAGCCAACCCTGGAAAACTAATCAAATCTTCCTGGACTTGTCCCGGAACACGCCATGAGTATTGCGCATCTTCTGGTATCGATTGGAGCCATTGTATTTGCCACGCGCATTTTTGGCTGGCTGTTTGAACGTATGGGCCAGCCGTGCGTGATGGGGGAGATGACTGCCGGTATTGTGCTTGGTCCGTCTCTACTGGGATATTTCTTTCCCTCGGTACTTAGTTACACCTTCCCGTCCTCAGTCCTTGCAACTCTGACCGCTTTGAGCCAACTGGGCATTCTGCTTTTCATGTTTATTGTGGGTCTTGAGGTCGACATCAACCGTCTTTTAAAAAGCAGGGCTACGGTAGTTCTTACCAGTAATTTCAGCATCATCATCCCGTTTCTGTTAGGAGTGGGCCTGGCTCGGATGCTTTACCCAAGGCTTGCCGGGGCCCATGTTCCTTTTTTCCACTTTGCCGTATTTGTAGGGACGGCCATGAGCGTCACTGCTTTTCCTGTCCTGGCGCGCATTTTGCGGGACCGTGATTTGCTGGGCACGGATTTAGGCAGAATTGCCATATCGTGCGCCGCTATCGATGATGCCAGCGCATGGCTCCTGTTGGCGTGTTTGACAGCAATTGTGCGCTCTGCTTCGAATTGGGCCATTCTGGCATCAACGTCGTTCAAATTTGTCTTGTTTGTGGCATGCATGCTGGGCCCGGTGCGCTGGGTTATGGCTTCGCTCGGAGCATTCTGGAAAGGGCGCCGTCTGTCACCTGGCCTTCTTTCAGCGGTGGTCCTGCTAATTCTTCTGTCAAGTTGGACCACGGAACAGATCGGGGTGCATGCTCTGTTTGGCGCATTTACCGCAGGCCTGATCATGCCGAAGTCTGCCGGACTGGTAGCGCAGCTTCGGGAAAAAATCGAGTCGCTCACCCTTGCGCTTTTGCTGCCGCTCTTTTTCGCCCTTACCGGGCTGCGCACCCGCGTTGAC
>Ga0134128_10011289_pt1 | contig 10687 bp, 5 predicted proteins | sample KB31754_FD_96462 | JGI IMG/M metagenome (GOLD analysis project Ga0134128, IMG submission 96462) | Terrestrial soil microbial communities with excess Nitrogen fertilizer from Kellogg Biological Station, Michigan, USA - KB3-175-4 | ecosystem: Environmental > Terrestrial > Soil > Unclassified ...
ACTTGAACCGATTCCAGACTCAGGTGGTGGGCGGCGCAACCGTGAAAGGCATTGTCTACGACCGCATGCGCAAAATGCCGGTGGGTGATGAATTTGATGGTCAAATGGCGATCGCCGCAGTTGAGGCTCCGGGTGTGGAGGTCACTTATAGAACTAGTTTCTTGAGCACGATGCCGGGCAACGAGGTTTGGGATTCTTTCTCCAAGACCGGCAAGCTCACGAACGACAACAACAACTGGGTGAGCAGTGGCGAGGACCTGGTAGGCGCCATCGCGGTGACTTTCACTCTTAACCCCGGCGAGAAGCGAGTCGTGCCCATGGTGCTCGCTTGGGACTTTCCGGTTGTTGAATTTGGGCAGGGCCGTAAGTGGTACCGGCACTACACGAACTTTTATGGCACTTCTGGGCAAAACGCCTGGAGGGTGGCAAAGGATGGGCTGCTTAATGCTTCGGCGTGGAGCGACGCCATTGATAGCTGGCAAGCGCAATATGTCAACAATGAAGATAAGCCGCTCTGGTACCGGAGCATGTTGTTCAATGAGCTCTACACGATTGCAGACGGGGGTTCCTTTTGGGGGCATCCCATCGCAGGAGCGCCAAAGAACACGGAAGACACATTCTCGTTTCTCGAGTGTTTCGATTACCCGTTTCACGGCACTCTGGATGTGTGGTTCTATGGCTCCATGCCGCTGGTGAAATTCTGGCCAGACTTAGACAAGCAAGTGATGCGTCAATTTGCTGCCACGGTGGCGCAAGACATAACGGAGAAGATGAGATGGCAGTGGAAGACGGAGACTACTGGGCAACTTGCTTTCCGCATACGCAAGTCGAAGGGCGCGGTGCCGCATGATTTGGGGGTGCCCGATGAGGATCCGTTTGTACAGGTCAACCAGTTCAGCTGGCAGGATACGAGTAACTGGAAGGATTTGAACAGCAAATATGTGCTTCTGATTTGGCGTGATTTCGTCCTGACCGGGCAGACCGACTCGAAGTTCCTTCTCGACACCTGGTCCTCGGTGCAGGAAGCCATGCAACATCTACGCCAATATGATCCGGACAATGACGGCCTCATCAATAACGGAGGCTTCCCCGATCAAACGTATGACGTCTGGGTAGTGCAAGGCGAGAGCGCATATAGCGGAGGCCTGTATCTTGCCGCGTTGCGAGCCTCGGAAGAGATCGCCAAGCGCGTGAAACAAGATAAAGCTGCACAGGACTATCACAACCTGTTCACACGCGCCCAGAAAAGCTACGTAAACAAATTATGGACGGGCGAATATTTCCGTTACGACACGGAGAGCCAGTACAAAAATGATGTGCAAGCTGATCAACTCGCTGGGCAGTGGTACGCGACGGCAACGGGGTTGGGTGATATTGTTCCCAAAAACATGCAGGCTTCGGCGATGAAGAAGATTTTCAACTTCAACGTACTGAAATTCAGTAACGGAGAACTCGGAGCGGCCAATGGTATGGGTGCCGACGGCCAGATCATGACCACGAACGAGCAGGTGCAGGAAGTCTGGGCGGGAACGACCTTTGCCGCCGCCGCACTGATGCTGCAAAACGGTCTGCGCGAGGAAGCCTACAAGACGGCATGGGGTATTTACAACGTGGTATACGAGAAGAAAGGTTACTGGTTCCGCACGCCCGAGGCTTGGGACATCGAAGGCATGTACCGAGCCTCGATGTACATGAGGCCGGCAGGAATCTGGGCCATGGAAATGCTGTCGCCAGAAGCTAGGCCTTAGGGTGCTTTGTGAACAGAAAGGGGACGGCAAGTGCCGTCCCCTTTCTTGCAAGGTGCAAGGCGATTCGAAGCATGCTGCGGTGCCATCAGGCCGAGACCATCGTGTACACCTTTGCCTCCCACGGAAAGATCGGTTCACGTCCTGCCCATTCGTCTGGCACATCCCGTTGCTGGGTGATCTCATGCCACTTCTTGCCCGGCAATAACGCCGGCCAGTTGTTTACGCGGTACTCCGAAGCTGGATTGAATGGATCCTGCGTTTCAAAGTCGGAAAAGTTTGCGACAACAATAACCGGCTGACCGCTTGCCAGCGTCCCGCGTTGCCACGCGATCACACGTTTGCCATCGTTCAGATCAATGTGCAAAAACTCAGTGTCGTTTACAGCAAGGGCATCAGAGGTCGTTCTGAACCGTACGAGTCGTGAGACGTACTGAAAAATGTCCTTTCGCCACGGTTCGTCGAGACGGTCGAAATTCACTGGATCGATTTCTTTACCGGGTTCAGTGAGTGCCAAGTCGTGCTGGTCAGCAAATTCTTCGCCGGCCAGAATCATAGGGACGCCGACTGCGGTCAGGAGACATACAAAAGCAAGCTTGATCTGTTTTTCTTTGAGGACGACTCCATTGTTTTCCAGGTAATTGAACAGTCGTTCGTTTCGGAACCCTTCCACATCGTGACTCGTGTTGTAGTTGATGGCCTGGGCGCCATCGCTGAAGCCCAGCAAACGGCAATCGATCAGCTTGCGAACGCTCCATTCGAAGCTAGATTCTCCGTCCGCATTCTTTCCGAGGATTACGTTACGCAATATGCGTTTGAAATTCTCGTTCCACAAGCCATCCAGTCGATTCTGCTGGATCAGCGCCATGGGCACGGACAGTTCCTCGCCCACTACCAGGAAGCGCTCCTCCGCTCCCGCACTGCCGTCCTGAGCTCGTTCCCAGCGCTCGCGCCAAAGCTGGCGGGCATAGTCCTTAAACTCCTGGACGAAGTCGTAATTCATGATGTTGTTGATGCTATCCATGCGGATTCCATCGATATGGAAGTCCAGCATCCAGTGTGCGAGTTGTGCCTTCATGATCTGGCGCGCTGGAACAGCAGTGATCTGACTCCCGCTGATGGGATCGAGACAACTAGTGAAGAAGTTGTATTTGAAGAGGTCGCCGCCGAAACCGTCACGGCCATCTTGCTCAGGGTCATTGCTTCCAGCTTCGACAAAGTAATCGAGGAAATTTGCATATTGGAGGGAACCGCGGGTGCTGAAAGCCATCACCATATCCTGGAGAAACCGGGTGCCATTCTGGTGACAGGTTTGAACCAGTTTTGCGAGATCACTTGCGGCCGTCGACCATGAGTTGCCGTCGGGATGACCCAAGTCGAAATCAGGAGCAAAGTAGTTGCTGGTGGCGTATCCCCAGGAACGATTCGCAAAACTGTCAGCGATCGGCAATAACTCGAGCGCGTTGACTCCCAGGTTCTTCAGGTGGGCATTGCCGTCGCTCAGCGCAGCTACTCCAGCGAAGTTCGTGCCCGTTTCGTCTTCTTTCAGAAGTGCCATCACGTCGCGGAACGTTCCTGTGCCAATCTCCGCGGATGACTCCACGCCGGTGCGACTCCAGCGCGTGGGTAATTCGTATATCACCATTCGATTGTTGGCAGGGAGCTCGGTCGAGGGTACATCCGAGCCGAGTTCGACGGTTTCCCCGCCGGGATCGCATGCGACCAAACGTCCGTTCGTAAATTTTACGACGGCGGCCGGCAGGCGATCATCGTCATTGTAAGGAGGCGAAGGCTGAGGCAGGGGTGACCTAAGCCGCCAGTCAACAACTTCCGCGCTGGGATCGGTGCAATCGAGCAAAGAACTGTCACCTGCGTGCGGCCTGCCATCGTGTACGCGGAACCAATAATGGTAGATCTGGCCCTCAACTAAGTTGCACTCTGTCGCCTTAATCTCCCACGCGTCCGACGCCGCAGGTGAGTTCTTGAGATCGAAGACCTGTTGAGCCGAAGAGGACGGCGGATTCCCGGGCTGAAACTCGCCAATGACGACTTGCGGCGTGGGCTGCGTATTGCGTGGGCGAAGCAACACGAAATGAGTGCGTTTACGACGGAGCAAGTAAGGATATAGTGTGCTAACTGCTTCAAGCACTTCGGGGTCGAAAGCTACGCCCTTCAGTTTGGTCGACATTCTGCTAGTTGCCATGCGATTTTCCTCCTCTTGAGGGAGTTGAGGGTAATTGTGGATCCCGGCGAGGGACTTCAGCAAAGCAGCAGTATGCCGATTCGCATACCGCCATGAGACGAATTGAGCCTCTTGTTCCCTGGCTCGCACCAAACACCAGCAGGTGCGAAAAAAGCTTTCACGCACCTCACTGTGTAAACCCCTCGTTGAGAATAGGGTCATGAACGCAGCTTCAAGCGCTGCTGCACCCATCCAGGCTCTTTTCCACAGCCTGCCAGGTGGATTGGTTAGGGGTGATTACGGTTGAGCGCGTATCGCCTCAGGGAGTCAGCACTTCCTCCCCTCGATGGGAACTGCATAGTCAGAGAGACGATAACAGAACGCAACAATAGCGCTTAAGAACGATAAGTCAAGAATTAAAATGGTAGAAGATGTGAGCAGCCTTACTAGGGGAGTAACGTCTCGCTATGTAAAAGATGATATTGCGTGTTACTAGATGTTAGCTGCCGAATCGTCGGCACACGCTTTCGCACGCTGCAGCAGCAATTCGCGTTCACGAACATTGCGGGTGAGCGATGCAGCGCGTTCGAATTCCAATCGGGCCTCGTCAAAACGCCGAAGCTTGGTCAGCAAGTCTCCTCGTACGCTCGGCAAGAGATGGTACTTTTGGAGTGAGGGGTCGGAAGTAAGCGCGTTGACTAGTTCCAGTCCGGCCGCGGGGCCAAATGCCATGCTCACAGCCACGGCGCGATTCAGTTCGATTACGGGCGAGGGCGAGAGTTGAGCGAGTGCATCGTACAATCTAACGATCCTTGCCCAATCAGTTTCCTCAGGTGTTCTTGCCTTCGCATGGCAGGCGGCGAGTTCAGCCTGCAACACATAAGGGCCAGCCGCAATCCCGAGTTGCTTGGCACGGTCGAGAGCGCCTAGTCCGCGACGAATGAGCAACTGGTCCCATTGCGCTCGATCTTGGTCCTTGAGCAGGATGGGCTCGCCCGATGGGCCAACCCGCGCTTTGGCTCGGGAGGCTTGGAGCTCCATGAGCGCGACTAAGCCGTGCACTTCGGGTTCTTTGGGAGCGAGTTCGGCCAGAACGCGTCCAAGGCGCAGGGCATCGTCGCATAGGGCCGGGCGCAACCAGTCGTCGCCCGCGGTAGCGGCATAGCCTTCGTTAAAGATGAGATAGATGACTGCCAAGACAGAGGACAGACGAGCAGCGAGCTCGGGTCCACGTGGTACCTCAAAAGGAACCTGTTTTTCACTCAAGGTGCGCTTAGCGCGAACAATGCGCTGTGCCATCGTGGGTTCAGGCACGAGGAACGCGCGAGCAATTTCATCGGTCGTAAGCCCACCCAGCAACCGCAGAGTTAGGGCGACCTGGGCCTCGGTCGAGAGCACAGGATGACAGGCGATGAAAACAAGGCGGAGGAGGTCGTCTCCAACGTTGTCGTCGAGGGCTGCGTTTAAGTCGGGAACCTTCATTTCCTGCTCCGCCACCTCGCGACCGAGTTCCTCATGCTTGCGGTCAAGAAGCGTGTTACGGCGGAAGTGATCGATGGCACGATGCTTCGCCGTGGCCATCAACCAGGCGCCGGGATTTTCGGGAACACCCGATTTCGGCCATTGCTCGAGAGCGGCGACGAGGGCATCCTGGGCCAAGTCCTCGGCCAAGCCGATGTCTCGAACAATGCGCGTAAGGCTCGCAATGAGCTTGGGTGACTCGATGCGCCAGACCGCGTCAATGGAGCCGTGGATGTCGATAGCTGGCATTGCTATCGATCACACCAGACTTAGCTCGCTAGTGCAAGCTGACGAACGTTGGTTCACGTGCGCCAACGTTCAAGCTCTAACGGCCTTCAGCGCCTTGCTTGCTCCTCCGAAGTGGCTGTACTGGTCAGGCGCGCTTGCGCTGTTCGGCTCTTGCCTTCATTTCCCGAAAACCGCTCGCGGCCTCTTGAACATCGGACGGAAAATCTGCGAACTCCTGCACCTGACGAATCTCGATGAGCTCGTTGTCTGACATGGGACAACGCTTCGCCCATTCAATCGCTTCTTCTTTCGACCCGACCTGAATCATCCAGTAGCCGCCGATTACTTCTTTGGCTTCAGTAAAGGGGCCATCGGTCACCTTGGGCTTGCCTCCGGCGAAAGAGACACGCGCGCCCATCGACGGGGGATGCAGGCCATCCAGACCGAGCAGCACGCCCGCGTTCTGCAAGGCTTCGTTGTATTTCATCATCGCTGCCACTTGCTGTGGGTCCGGCATCGTGCCCGGTTTCGCGCTCTCGTAACCCTTAGGAATGACCAGCATCATGAATCGCATGTCTCAGCTCCTGTTATGTATAGAGTGAGCCGGGTCCAGCCGGTCCGACTCCGAACCTCGGCTCTCAATGTAACGTCGAACAATTGGGGTGGAAATCGACAAAGCGCAGAAAATTTTCCGAAGCGGCGCATGTCGCTATCTTACGCAACGCTCGAACAAACATTGTCGGTCTGTTAGAAGGAAAAAAGATGCACCAGCTGCCACGAAATTCATGCGAGACTGCGGGCAGAAGCTGCTATGAGCACCTTAGCCAAGCCACCTCTTTCCGCGACACGAGCGCCATTTTTATCGGCAAGAACCCGCCTGCAATCCGTTGATGCTGTGCGTGGCGCCCTCATCATCCTGATGGCACTCGATCACATTCGCGACTTCATCAACTCTTCCGCGATGGTTTTCTCTCCCACAGATCTGACGCGGACTACTACAGCCTTGTTCTTCACCCGCTGGATTACTCATTTCTGCGCGCCGATGTTCGCCTTCACCGCCGGAATGGGAGCGTTTTTGTGGATGCAACGAGGGCGGACGAAGGCAGAGTTGTCACGCTTTCTCCTGACGCGCGGACTGTGGCTCGTGTTCCTTGAGCTCACAGTGCTGCGTTTCATCCTGTTTTCCAGCATCCGCTTCACCAACACGCTCGTGATACTTCTGGTTATCTGGATGCTCGGCCTGTGCATGATCGCGCTGGCTGCGCTGGTCCATTTGCCCATCCGAGTGTTGTCCATCCTTAGCGTGGTTGTCATTGCAGGCCACAATTTGCTGGACGGCGTGGATGCCGCGAAGTTCGGCAAAGCCGCATGGGTTTGGAACATCCTGCACCAGCAGGGTGTTTTTCGGGTGGGAAACACGAGTTTTCTCGCCGCATATCCCCTCATTCCATGGGTTGCGGTGATGGCAGCCGGCTACTGCTTCGGCCCCGTTATGCGGTGGGAACCCGATCGCCGGCAAAAATTTCTCGTGAAGCTTGGCGTGGCTCTTACCGCAGCATTTATTTTGCTGCGGGCATGGGATCGCTATGGTGAGCCGGTTCGATGGGCGGCACAGAAATCAGCACTCTTCACCGTGTTGTCGTTTCTGAACTGCACCAAGTATCCGCCGTCGCTGGATTTTCTGCTAATGACAATGGGACTCGGCATCCTGGCCATGGCGTGGCTGGAACGTGTAAAGTTGCATGCGAATCACCCGCTCATTGTGTTCGGACGCGTGCCGTTCTTTTTCTACACCGTTCATCTAGCGCTGGAGCACATCACGGCAATTCTCCTGGCCTGGGCGCGTTACGGACGCGGTCCCTACCTGTGGCTCGCGCCACCGTCGATGGGCGGAGCCCCAGAGATGTTTCCGCCTAACTATGGATTTCCGCTGTGGACGGTGTACGTGGCGTGGATTTTTGTGATCCTCATCATGTATCCACTATGCCGTTGGTTCGCTCAATTGAAGCAGCGCCGGCGGGATTGGTGGCTCAGCTACTTGTAAGCGAACGTGGCACACGAGCGGCGGCATCGCGGGGCCGCGAGCCGTTCGGGAACTGCGTATTATTTTCCGGAGGAAGCCCCGTTGCGCTGAAGCCACGAAGCCAGAGCCGGTGACTGTTGGTTTCGAAGATCGATACAGTAGTTCACTCGCTCCAAAGCCTGCCGCAAGGACCTTTCCGCAGCCGGTACCGGGTGCTCCATGAAGAACTGCTTCACCTGATCGCGCATACCAGCGTCACAAAAGCTGCCGGTGGTGGATACGAGTCCGCCAGTGTTGTAGCCGCCCATGATCTTTTGGATTTTGTCCCAATGCGAACGCACGAAGTTCCAGGCCAGCTTTTCTCCAGCAGGAGTGTCCATCACGCTGGCAATGAGACCCAGCGAATCCTGGCTGCGAACGGCCGGACTAAGCGCGTAATCCAACGTGCGTTGCAGGAGCGCAGGATTGGTGAAGCGCGCGAGATTGTAGAAGTACCGATAATACTGTTCGGGCGCCTGGTTCTCTTGAACGTGGGACATCATTTTGTCGTAGAGCGCCGCGTCACCATTGATAGCCGCGAGACCAAAAACGGTGTCGACCATCGACGGATCGACAGATGCAGGCGAGTTCATTTCCTGAAGTGCGAGCTCTCTCGCCTTTGCCAACGTCTCGGGATCACGACCGGTGTAGCCAAGGCTGTACGTCACGTACGCGCGCAGGTCTTTGCGATTGGTGTCGTCGCCCGGAGCTACTGTCCAGCCAAGCTCCTTCTGGATGGGTCCAAGGAGCGCGCGGATAAAAGACTGATATCCGGCGCGATCCACCTCACTGACCAAATGATCACCTATATAGTCGAGTTCCAGATTCATCTGCTCGACTACCTTGGCATTACGCTCGGAATGCAAGCCATCAGCCAGCCGCAAAAAATCGCCAATGGGCTGCTGACCTGTACGTACCGCTGCCCAAGCATCACGGATGAGCACGATGCGCTCCGCAGGAGTGAAGCCCTGCTCCACGTCCTGGCTCATGGACTGGAAGTCAGGAGATTCGTATCCCATACGGTAGTAACCCTGGGCACCGGCATTTCCGAAGACCCACTTTTTGCAACCTGGCAGTTCGAACAGCTGATTCTTCTCGGTGAGGAGGACCGTCTCACTTTTGGCCTGCCCTGCCGTTTTTAACGCAACCGGCACCGTCCACAGTTCCTTGGAATCGGAATCGAGCAGCCGGCGATCGTAAAAATATCGCCGCTGGGAGAGCATCACCTTTGTGACGCCACCCTGGCACTGTGCGTGAACACTGACGAGGGGAGCGCCTGCTTGATTCACAAATGTCGGCATCATGCGATCGACGGGCTTGTTGGACGCCTTGGCCAGCGCGCTCCAGAAGTCACTCTCGGTGGCGTTGCCGTATGAATGGGTCTTAATGTAGGCACGCACGCCCTCGCGAAAAGCTTCGGGACCCAAATACGCTTCCAGCATACGTAATACTGCGGCCGCTTTACCGTATGCAATCCCGTCAAATAGCTCTTCGATCTGATCGGGAGTGTCCGCAGCCTGATGGATAGGGCGAGTGTTCTGGAGGGAATCGATATTCAATGAGTTGCCCGAATCCAGGACATCATCGAGATCCATGTGCCATTCCGGCTTCCAAGCCTCCAGCGGCTTGGTTTCCAGCCAGGTTGCGAATCCCTCATTCAGCCAGATGTCATCCCACCACTGCATGGTGACAAGATCGCCGAACCATTGATGGGCAATCTCGTGGGAAATGACCGAACCGATCTCCTTGTAGGTGTCAGTGGGAGCGTTGCTCTCATTGACGAGAAGCGCCGCATCCCGGAAAGTGATGGCCCCGGTATTTTCCATGGCCCCAGCCGCGAAGTCCGGCAGGCCAATGAGATCGAGTTTTTCGAACGGATACTTAATTCCGAAGTAGTTGTCGAAATACTTGATGCACTCCTCACCGACCTGCAGAGCATAGTTTCCTAACTGCTTCTTGCCGGGAGTCGTCCACACGCGAATCGGCACTCCATCGGAGGAACCCTCGACATACTCGAAGTTGCCGACGACGAGTGCAACCAGATAGGACGACATCTTTGGAGTAGTTTTAAATGTGATTTTATGTTTCCCTGCCGCTGGACCCGGTGTATCGGAAGCGATTGGATAGTTTGAGATTGCGGTATCGTCTTTATCGACTACGGCGCTGATATCGAAAGTTGCCTTGTAAGCTGGTTCGTCGAAGGATGGGAAGGCCCGCCGGGCGTCGGTGGATTCAAACTGAGTGGCGGCGTATTTACGTCCGCCCGCTTTGCCCAGGTAGAAGCCACGGAGCTCGTTGTTGAGAACCCCCGTGTATCGAATATGAATGGTGGCTGCGCCGGCATGCAGTTCTTGCGGGACTGTCAACGTAACCATCTGCTTTTGCTTGTCAGTCGTGACTTTGGCCACCTGGATTGCACCGCCGCTGGCGATTGTGACTTCGCGAAAATCGATATCCAGAGCATTCAGGACCAGACTGGAGGACGGTTTCAGAACGCGGATCTGGATTGTCTCGTCGCCCGAAAAGTTGTCTTTGTCAAAATCTGGTGTGAAAGTCAGACGATAGTTATCTGGTACGGCAACATCGGGAAGACGCTGCGCTTCAGCAGAGACACAAACAAGAACAATAGTTAAGAGGAACAAGTTAAGAAGCTTCATTGCACTCCTTGCGGCAATATGATTTTCTGCTCTACACACTGCTTCCGTTGCACGTCAATTGAAGTGTCGCATTGTGCTTAGGACACCGGCTCCCCTGCAGGGGTCTCAATAAGCGGACGCAGTACGTCAGAGATAGAACACAAGTGTAGTTGCAGTTACGCCATCCAGTTACCTACTAGTCTAAACGTTCCGTTCAGGACTGTAAAAGCACAGAGGTTGGTTGCAAACCAATAAGGAATCTCGCGGTAATCACTGATTTGGAATGCTGCAAAGTCAGCATCTTTTCCGGGCT
>Ga0134128_10011292_pt1 | contig 10685 bp, 8 predicted proteins | sample KB31754_FD_96462 | JGI IMG/M metagenome (GOLD analysis project Ga0134128, IMG submission 96462) | Terrestrial soil microbial communities with excess Nitrogen fertilizer from Kellogg Biological Station, Michigan, USA - KB3-175-4 | ecosystem: Environmental > Terrestrial > Soil > Unclassified ...
AGATCCGCGCCGCCTGGCCGAGGGTTTCCGGCCTGCGCGCGGCGAGCTTCTGGCGGACCTCCACGGAAAGACCGCGAACGTCGCGATAATCGAGGTCCGCCGGCAAACGCGTCGACTGCTGCTCGAGCTGCCGCGCGATCTCGACCTGCTGGCGATCGATGTAGCCCTCGTACTTGGTGGCGATCTCGACCTGCTCCGCGACGGCCGGATCGTCGACAGGCGTCCCCGCGCCACCCAACGTGTGCAACGCGGCATATCCGACACCCGGGCGGCGCAGCAACTCCACCAAGGTGCGGTCACGCTCGAGCGGCTGCCCCAGCACGCGCTCGGCATCCGCCCGGGCGACGACCTGCGGAGAAAGGTGCGTCGACTTGAGGCGCTCGTGCTCGCGCGCAACAGCGTCGCGCTTGCGACAGAATGCGTCCCAGCGGGCGTCGTCGACCACCCCGAGGCGGCGTCCATGCTCGGTGAGCCGCGTGTCGGCGTTGTCCTCGCGAAGCTGCAATCGGTATTCGGCGCGTGACGTGAACATCCGGTACGGCTCGGTGATGCCGCGCGTGATCAGGTCGTCGACGAGGACTCCCAGGTACGCTTCGTCGCGACGCGGACACCACCCCTCCTCGCCAGCGGCGTAGCGGGCCGCGTTGATGCCCGCGAGAATGCCTTGCGCCGCCGCTTCCTCGTAGCCGGTCGTCCCGTTGATCTGGCCTGCGAAGAACAGTCCGGCGATCGCCCGGGTTTCGAGCGTCGCGCGAAGGGCCTGCGGATCGAAATAGTCGTACTCGATCGAATAGCCGGGCCGGACGATGACGGCACGCTCGCAGCCGGGCATCGAGCGCACCAGGTCGAGCTGGACATCGAACGGCAGCGACGTCGAGATGCCGTTCGGATAGATTTCGCTGGTTTCGAGACCTTCGGGCTCCAGAAAGATCTGGTGGCTCGACCGCTGCGCGAAGCGGACGACCTTGTCCTCGATCGAGGGACAATAGCGTGGACCGACGCTCTTGATGACGCCGGTAAAGAGCGGCGACCGGTCGAGGCCGGCCCGAATGATCTCGTGGGTGCGCTCGGTCGTCTGCGTGATCCAGCAGACGCGCTGTGCCGGGTGCATGTTCCGGCTGCCGACGAATGAGAACACGGGCGTCGGCTCGTCGCCGGGCTGGATCTCGAGGCGCGAGAAGTCGATGGTCCGGCCGTCCAGGCGCGGCGGCGTTCCCGTCTTCAGGCGTCCGACCGGGAGCGCGAGCTCGCGCAACCGTGCGCCGAGGCGCTTTGCCGGCGGGTCGCCCGCCCGCCCCGCCTCGTAGTTCTGCAGCCCGACATGGATCAGTCCGCTGAGGAACGTGCCGGTCGTCAGCACGACTGCCGCGGCCTCGAACTCGAGCCCAATCTGCGTGATGACCCCGCGAACCCGGTCGGTATCGATGAGCAAATCGTCGACGGGCTGCTGGAAGAGCGTCAGATTCTTCGCCCGCTCGAGCCGCGATCGGATGGCGGCGCGATACAGCACGCGGTCGGCCTGAACGCGCGTTGCCCGCACGGCAGCGCCCTTGCTCGCGTTGAGCGTTCGAAACTGAATCCCCGCTTCGTCCGTTGCCAGCGCCATCGCCCCGCCGAGCGCGTCGACCTCCTTGACGAGATGACCTTTGCCGATGCCCCCGATCGACGGGTTGCACGACATCTGCCCCAGCGTTTCGAAATTGTGCGTCAGCAGCAACGTGCGTCGACCAGCGCGGGCGGCGGCGAGCGCGGCCTCGGTGCCGGCGTGGCCGCCACCGACAACGATTACGTCGAATCGATCGGGGTGCTTCACAGGAGACAAGATGGGCGAAAGGCGCCCGCCATTCTACCGCCCTACGATGGCAGTTTCACGTGAAACACCGCAACGCCGCATATAGGGCGGCACGTTTCACGTGAAACAACGATCAAGCTAGGGATCAAACATCCCCCCACGCTCGCTTCGGTCGCTTCCCCCCGGGGCGGATCAGTGGCTTGGGGCGCCCGGCGCCACTGGCATGCCGACTAATTGTGCGAAATCAGGGAATGCGAGTGACCGAGTGATAGTGAGCGCTCACATCGAAATGCGGCCCGCCAATCGATCTCGCTCGCGCAACAGCCGGTCCGGCCGCTTGTCCCCCAGCCGATCGAACAGCGCGTTGTGCGACCGAAGCTCCCGCTGCCACTGACCTGGGTCGACGCCCATGATGTCGGAAAAGCGCGACGCCTCGAAATCGAGTCCCGACCAGTCGAGGTGGGCGTACTCGGGGACCAGGCCGAGCGACGTCTCGGCCGCGTCCGCTTCGCCGGTACAGCGCTCGAAGATCCACTTGAGCACGCGCATGTTCTGTCCGAATCCGGGCCAGACGAACCGCCCCTGCGCGTCCTTGCGGAACCAGTTGACGCTGAAGATGCGCGGCGGCTTGGCGACGGCGCGGCCCATGTCGAGCCAGTGGCGGAAGTAATCGGCCATGTGGTAGCCGCAGAACGGAAGCATCGCGAACGGGTCGCGGCGCACCTCGCCGACCTTGCCCGCTGCGGCGGCAGTCGTTTCCGAGCCCATCGTCGCCGCCTTGTACACCCCTTCCTCCCACGTCCGTGCTTCGGTCACGAGGGGCACGGTGTCCGAGCGGCGCGCACCGAACACCAGCGCCGAGACCGGGACGCCGGCGGGATTGTCCCATTCAGGGTCGAGCGACGGGCATTGCGTCGCGGAGACCGTGAAGCGCGCATTCGGATGCGCGGCGGGACGCCCGCATCCGGGTTCCCATGAATTGCCGCGCCAGTCGGTCAGATGCGAAGGCGGCGTCTTCGTCTTGCCCTCCCACCACACGTCGTTGTCGTCGGTAAGCGCGACGTTGGTGAAAATCACGTTGGCACGCAACGTCTCCATCGCGTTGGGATTCGACTCGTACGACGTGCCTGGTGCGACGCCGAAATAACCGGCCTCGGGATTGATCGCGTGGAACGTCCCGTCGGCGGCCGGCTTGATCCAGGCGATGTCGTCGCCGATCGTCGTGACGCGCCATCCTTCCAGGCCGGCCGGCGGAATGAGCATCGCGAAATTCGTCTTGCCGCACGCGCTCGGAAACGCCGCCGCGACATAGCGCTTTTCGCCGCGCGGCGAAGTGACGCCCAGTATCAGCATGTGCTCGGCGAGCCAGCCCTCGTCACGGCCCATCACCGACGCGATCCGGAGCGCGAGGCATTTCTTGCCGAGAAGCGCATTGCCGCCGTATCCGGAGCCGAAGCTCCAGATCTCGCGCGAGTCGGGAAAATGCACGATGTACTTGTTCGGCGGGTTGCAGGGCCATGCGACGTCGCGCTCGCCGGCCGCGAGCGGCACGCCGACCGAATGCACGCACGGGATGTACGCGCCGTCCTCAGCGAGCACGTCGTGCACGCGCGCGCCCATCCGCGTCATCATCCGCATGTTGACGACGACGTAGGGGCTGTCGGTGATCTCGACGCCGATCTGCGCGATCGGGCTGCCGAGCGGTCCCATCGAGAACGGCACGACGTACATCGTGCGCCCGCGCATGCAGCCGTCGAAGAGGTCGCGCAGCGTTCGGCGCATCTGCGCCGGGTTCACCCAGTTGTTCGTCGGCCCGGCGTCCTCCTCGCGCTCGCTGCAGATGAAGGTGCGATCCTCGACCCGCGCGACATCGGACGGATCCGAGCGCGCGAGAAAGCTGTTCGGGCGCTTCGTCGGGTCGAGCCGGTGCAGCGTGCCGGCCGCGACCATCGCATCGCAGAGCGACGCGCATTCCTCGGCGCTTCCGTCGCACCAGGCGATGCGGTCGGGCTTCGTCAGCGCCGCGATGTCGCGCACCCATCGCAAAAGACGCGGATGCCGGACCTGTCCGGGTGCGTTGAGAACGGCGGCAAGCTCGGCAATGGACTGCGGTGGTTCCATGGCAAAAGCTCCATGCGGTCCGGCGCACGGCCGGCGACGACTTCACTGGGTCGTTTCGACTTTAGCACCGGATCAGGCGCGCGCCATGACGCAGCGCAATACGCAACGCTTCGCCGATGCATCGGTACGTCTTCGGACAATCGCCTTCAGCGGACGTTGCGAGAAACGCGAGGCGGCGCGAGCCAGTGCGCGACGATCGCGAGCCCGGCAACGACGTACGCGAGCCCTCCCGGAACCCACATGACGAGGCCGCCCAGTTGCTGGTCCTGGAGCGCTGTCAGCCCGAAGACGCCCGGCTCTGCGCTGCCGTAGACGGCCGAAGGCGCCAGCGTGAGCAATGCACCGAGCGCGCTCGTGTGCAGCATCGTCGCGAACAGGCACGCGAGCGATAGCGGGCCGGGGTTGCGCGTCGCGCCGCCGAACATCGCCCACCAGAACGCGAGCGCCGATGCGAAGAAGCAGACGTGCTGCAGCACGTGCAGCGGCTCGCTTCCCAGCGCGGCGACGAAGAGGGGCGGCGCGTGCCACAGCCAGAGCGCAAGCGCGTGGACGACAGTCGCCGAGACCGGCGCGGTCGTCGACCGCCAGAGCCAGGCAACGGTCGTGATGCGCGTGAACCGCACGAGGCGGCCGCGCACCCCGGTCGACAGCGCCCACGCCCATGCTTCGAGCGGTCGTGCGCGCACGAGCAGCGGCGCGGCCACGATCATCAGCATCTCGTGCTCGATCATGTGCATCGAGAACGATCGATCGGCAAGCGCCGCAAGCGGCGACACCAGCGCGGCGACGAGAACCGCGATGCCCAGCGCGAAGCACACGACATCCGCAACGCGGACGCCGCGGCCGATGCCAGCCTTGCGCCACAAACGCGACACGCCACGCGCGTACAGCGCGCTGATCGCGACGAGCACCGTGACGAGCGCCGAGTCGAAATCGATGTTCGCGTGCACCGCCGAAGCCGCGATGACGTGCGCGTCGCACGCGCGTGCCACGAGCGTGCTCGCCGGAACGACAATCAGTAGACGCAGGAGCGCATTACCCAACTGACCGCCCACATCGCGAGGATCACGAGAACCGACAGCGCCGATGCGCCGGTCGCGAGGCGGGCCAAAAAATGCCGCCGCGCGAGCGTCTCGTTCCGTGTCTTCATCGGCGACGACTCGCGCCAGCACTGCGATGCCATGATCGCGCCGGCGGCCGCGGTGAGCAGGAATGCGGCGTGCACGACGTGCGGCGCGAGCGTGTTCTGATGCGTGCACGCCCACAGCGTCGTCACGTACGCGACGCTCTGGTCGACGAGCGCCAGAACCGGCACGGCTAGCAATGCAAACCAGATGCGCATCCTGTCGGTCGCGATGATCAGAACCGCGGTCCCCAGTACACGACCGCGTAGACCGGAATCCACGAGAGCACGATGAACCACCAGTAGCCGGCGTTTTCCGATACGTCGACGAACCGCTTGCCGTCGAGCGGGGCCGTGAACACGACAGCGGCGATCACGATGAAGTCGGCGATGTTGGTCACGAGATTGAACGTGTGCAAACCGAGCAGCGTCCACACCGCCGATCCGTACGCGCTCGCATCCCAGCGGACATGCAGCGAGTGGAATTCGAGCCAGCGCACGCCGAGCAGCGCGAGGCTGGCCACGATGACGACGACGAGCCACAGGCGCACCTTGCGCAAGTCCTGGTCGTCGGCCGCCTTGTTCGCGAGCAGGTTCGGAATGACGCTGAGGCATGCGAGCGCCATGTTGACCGAGCCCCAGAGCAGGTCCGGCGGCGGTGCTTCGTTGGGCCAGATGGCGCTGACGCTCTTCAGGTCGAAGTAGACGATGATCATCAGCGCGAAGCCCATGCCCTCGATCGCCGACATGCCGAGCGTTCCCCACCACATCAGGCTGCGCGTGCCGAAGCCGTAGCTCGGCAGGTCGGCGACATCGAGGGCGTCGCCGCGGCGAATCGCGGGCACGCTCGCCGGCGTCGCCTCGCGCTTGCGCCGCATCGCCTTCGCGGCATTGGGCGATGCCTCGATCGCGTGTACCGCGCCGGCCCGGCCGTTGCTCATGGCCTCCTCTGCAACAGCAGCTCTTCCGCGGTCTCCTTCCGCGACGGCCAATACCACAGCGTGAAGGCGATCGCCGGCGGAATGAGCCCGTACCACATGCCGGACGGCGTGATGTTCGACCAGAAGAGCCAGACGACGACGGTGACCGCCGCGACGGCCGGCCAGATCGTCGGCGACGGGTACGAGTAACGCACGTCGGGAAGCGCGTCGAGGACCGTCGTGACGAGGCCTTCACGCGTTTGCGCCGACAATCCGCTGACGTGCGTCGGCTCGTCGGCTTCGCGCGCCCACAGCGGCTCGCGCGACGCGACGACGGGCACGGCGACGAAGTTGAACGCCGGCGGCGGCGAATGCGTCCCCCATTCGAGCGTCGCGGCGCCCCACGGGTTGTCGCCTGCGAGCGCTCCCTTCACGAGGCTCCGCGCGAAGTTGACGATGAAGATCACCACGCTCGCCGCAATGATCGCGGCACCGATCGTCGCGATCAGGTTGAGCGTGCCCCAGCCCGTCTCTGCGCCGTACGTGTAAATGCGGCGCGGCATGCCGTCGAGGCCGAGCAGGTGCATCGGAAAGAACGTCACGTTGAAACCGATGAAGAACAGCCAGAACTGCCAGCGTCCCAGCCGCTCGTCGAGCATGCGTCCGGTGAACTTCGGAAACCAGTAATAGAACGCGGCGAACAGCGGAAAGACCGCGCCACCGAACAGCACGTAATGCAGGTGCGCGACGACGAAGTAGGTGTCGTGGACCTGCAGGTCGAACGGCACCGAGCCGACCATGATGCCGGTGGCGCCGCCGAGCACGAAGATCACGAAGAACGCGAGCACGAAGAGCAGCGGAACGCGCAGATGGAGGCGCCCGGTCCACAGGGTCGCGATCCAGCAGAAGATCTGTACTGCCGTCGGAATCGCGATCATGAAGCTCATCGCGGTGAAGAAGCTTTTGCCGACCTCGGGCAGGTTCGTCGCGAACATGTGATGCACCCAGAGCCCGAACGCGAGGAAGCCCGTCGCGATCATCGAGAGCACGATCGCCGTATGTCCGAACAACGGCCGGCGCGCGAACGTCGGGATGATCGTCGAGATGAACCCGAGGCCGGGGATGAAGATGAAGTAGACCTCCGGATGCCCGAAGAACCAGAACAGGTGCTGCCAGACCAGCACGTCGCCGCCTTCGGCCGGATTGAAGAAATGCGTTCCGAACGTGCGGTCGAATTGCGCAAGATTCGCCGCGAGCATCACCGACGGCATCGCGAAGATGATCATCACCGACGTGACGAGAATCGACCACGCGAAGATCGGCATGCGGCGAAGCGACATGCCGGGCGCGCGCATCTTGAGGATGACCGTCGCCAGGTCCACGGCAACCATCAGGCCCATTGCCTCGGTGAGGTTGATCAGGTTGTTCCAGACGTCGGCGCGCTTGCCGATGCCGTAGTCGGGGCCTGCGAGCGGAACGTACGCGAACCAGCCGGCGTCGGCGCCGGTGTTGATCGCGAAGCCGATCCACAGCGTGAGTCCGCCGAGCAGGTAGAGCCAGTACGCGCATGCCGTCATGCGCGGAAACGCCGTGTTGCGCGTGCCGACCATCAGCGGCACGAGATAGACGCCCATCCCCTGCATGATCGGCACGGCGAAGACGAACATCATCGTCGTGCCGTGCATCGTGAAGAGCTGGTCGTAGAGATCCGGACCGACGACGTCGTTGTCGGGGAATGCGAGTTGCGTGCGCATGATCGCGGAGAGGATTCCCGCCGCGCAGAAGAACAGGAACGCGGTGACGACGAAGCGCTTGCCGATCCGCTTGTGATCGTTGGTCTCGAGCCAGCCGACGACGCCGCGCTTGTCCTGCCACGTGCGCTCGAGCGCGAGCGCGGCCTTCGATCCGAAGCCGGCGCCGTCGAGCACCTCCTCGCCGCGTCCGACCACCGCATCGGCCTGCTCGCGCAACGCGTGCTGCGGACGGCGCGAGAACCGGAAGATGCCCCGCAACGAGCCGGTGCTCGAGTTCATTGGAGCGAGCCCAGGTAGGCGTTGATCGCCGCCAGCTCGTCGGGCGGCAGGTTCTCCGGCGGCATGTTGGCGCCGGGCTTGAACTGCTGCGGATCAAGAATCCACGCGGCGCGCCGCGCAGCGGTGTTCTCGAGCGTGCCCGCGCCGATCGTCATGCGGCCCGCAACGTGCGTGAGGTTCGGTGCGTGCTGCCCCTGCGCCGGCGTGCCGTCGATCGCGTGGCACATCGCGCAGCTCCGGCGCAAAAAGAGATCGCGCCCGCGCCGCTCTTCGGCGGTGGCCGGCGGGCGCGCAGGCGCGCGCTGTCGCTGCGCCCATTGCGCGTAGTCGTCCGGCGCGTCGGCGACGACGTAGAGCACCATGTGCGCGTGCTGGTATCCGCAATACTCGGCGCACGTGCCGCGGTAGACGCCCGGCCGATCGGCACGAAACGAAATCGTCTGCGTGCGCCCCGGTATCAGATCCTTCTTGCCGTGCAGGCTCGGCACCCAGAAGCTGTGGATCACGTCGGCGCCGACGAGCGTGACGATGACCGGCCGCCCGACGGGAACGTGCAGCTCGTTCGCCGTCGTGAAGATCCGCGACGGGTCGGGGTCGTCATAGCGCGCCTCCCACCACCATTGATAACCGGTGAGCTGGACGTGCAGCGCATTCGCGAGCGGCAACCGGGCGAGCGCCCGGTCGGTGAAGACGCTGACGGCCAGCAGCACGAGCAGGAGAAGCGTCGACGCGATGACCGCGGCCCAGACCGTTCGCGCGATCTTCGGCTCCGGCGCCCACAGCGAGGAGACGTCGGGAGCAGCCGTTTCGCGAAGCCAGGGTGCGCGCCACAGCGCGACGAGCATCGCAACAACGATGGCGACGAAGACGAACGTGCAGATCGGCAGCAGCCAATGCCAGACGCCGGCGATCGCGTGCGCCTGCGCGCCCGCCGGAACCTGCACGTCGTGCATGCCGCCGATCATGGCCGCTCGGATGCATTCGACGGCGCAGCCACCACCGGCTTCTGCGGCTCGGTGTTGCTCTCCGGTTTCTTGACCTGCATCGTGTCGGTTCGATTCGGCGCCGCCGTATCGGACACGAGGCCCGACAGCGAACGCACGTACGCGACGAGCTCCCACACCTGGTTTTCCGGAATGTGTCCGCCGAACGACGGCATTCCGTTCGGTCTTCCCTCGACGATCGTCGAGTAGATCTGCGCCGGCTCACTGCCGTAGATCCAGACGTTGTCCATCAGCGCCGGTCCCTTGTCGCCGCCGCCGTTCGCGTGACAGCCATTGCAGTTGTACCAGCGGAACAGGCGCTGCCCTTCGGACAGCGCGTACGCGTTGTCCTCGTACTTCTGCGCAAGCGCGGTGTTCGTCGCAATCGCACCGGGTTGGATCTGGCTCAAGCGCACCGGGGGTGGCGTGACGGCTTTCGTCGGCGGCTCGAAGTAGCGCGTCTCGCGCTGACAACCCGTCGCGGCGAGCGCCACGATGAAGGCGAGCGTGACGCGCGCTGCGCATGCCGAATCGCTGCCCGAGCGCAAATCGTTCATCGCGCCGCCGCCTCCGCGCGCGTCACCGCGTAATCGTCGAGCACGGCATCGATCGCCGGCGCGAGATGGGCGAGCGATCGATTCAACGCGTCGCGCAAGGCGACGTCGTCGCGTCGCACGCCCATTGCAATCGCAAAATCGAAGGCAGGGTCGTCGGCGTCGCGACGGATCGGCACCACGGCGAGCGCAAGACGGCGCTTCGCGATGAAATAACCCGGTTGCGGCGACCAGACGATGCCGACGTCGAGCGTGCCGGCGGCGATCGCATCCACGATGCGCTGCGCCGACGGCGTTTCGCCCATCATCGGGAACCCGACGACGCGATCGACGATGTCGCGCCGCGCGAGCGCACGCGCTGCAGGCGTGGGCAGCGCGTCGATGCCGATCACCTGAATGCCGATGCGAAGGCTGCGAAGCCGCGGATCGTCGAGGCTTTCGAGGCCCGGAAAGCGCTTCGGTGCATAGACGAGCGCAAACGTCCCGCGGTAATACGCGTCGGTCGCGAGCACGCTGCCGTCCGCCTGCGCGATGCCGGGAATCACGTCGCAGCGATGCTGCGCGAGCGTCTTGCGCGCATAGCCTCGCCATTGCGGCAGCCAGTAATAACGCACGTCGGCACCGAGGTCGCGCGCGACGAGTGCCGCGATCCGGTTTTCGAAGCCCTGCGCGGCGCGGTTCGAATAGGGAAGGTCGTCGGGGTCTGCGCATACGCGCAGTTCGCGCGCGCTCACCGGTGTTGCAACCGCAATCGCAACCGCGACCACGCCGACGGCGAATGCACGGATGTCAGGGCAACGCGAAGACATAGAGCATCCCGCCCTTCGCCGTCTTCTGCGGCAGATCCGACATGACGGTGGCGAAACCGCCGCCCGCGCTTTGATCGCGCGGATCGAGATTACCCGCCACGATGCCGCCCGCCCAGCCGCCGACGCCCGACAGCACGGCGACGTATTGCTTGCCGTCGGGACCGCGATACGACACCGGCTGACCGACGATGCCCGAGCCTGTCTTGAATTTCCAAAGCTCCTTGCCCGTCTTCGCGTCGACTGCCTTGAACCAGCCCTCCATCGTGCCGTAGAACACGAGATCGCCCGCGGTCGCGAGCGCGCCGCTCCAGACGGGAAAGTCCTCCTCGATCTTCCACGCCGCTTTCGCC
>Ga0134128_10011293_pt1 | contig 10684 bp, 4 predicted proteins | sample KB31754_FD_96462 | JGI IMG/M metagenome (GOLD analysis project Ga0134128, IMG submission 96462) | Terrestrial soil microbial communities with excess Nitrogen fertilizer from Kellogg Biological Station, Michigan, USA - KB3-175-4 | ecosystem: Environmental > Terrestrial > Soil > Unclassified ...
CGAGCTCGCCGACGCCGGCTGCCTCTGGCTGCTCTTCACCGGCGGCGAGATCTTCGCGCGGCGCGACTTCCTCGACATCTACACGCACGCCAAGAAGCGCGGCTTCCTGATCACGCTCTTCACCAACGGCACGCTGGTCACGCCGCGGATCGCGGATTACCTCGTGACCTGGAAGCCGTTCGCGATCGAGATCACCCTGTACGGCGCGACGAAAGAGACCTACGACCGGCTCACCGGCGTCCCCGGCTCGTACGAGAAATGCCTGCGCGGCATCCACCTGCTGATGGAGCGGAAGCTGCCGCTGGCGCTCAAGACCGTCGCGGTGACCGTGAACGTGCACGAGCTGCAGGCGATGCAGGAGTTCGCGGAGCGCCTCGGCGTGCCGTTCAAGTACGACGGCATGATGAACCCGCGCGTCGACTGCTCGCAGAGCCCGCTCGCGGTCCGGCTCACGCCCGAGGACTGCGTCGCGCTCGACCTCGACGACGACAAGCGCGTCGGCGAATGGCGCGAAATCGCGCAGCTCTTCGCCGGGCCGGCCAACCCGCCCGAGCACGCCGACGAGGTCTATCACTGCGGCGGCGGCGTGAACTCGTTCGCGATCGATCCGCAGGGCGGTCTCAGCCTCTGCGTGCTCTCGCAGCGCGACAAGTTCAGCCTGCGGACCGGATCGGTCCAGGACGGCTGGCATGGCGCGCTCCGCCAGGTCCGCGCGCGCAAGACGCGCATGGTCACCAAGTGCACGGCGTGCGAGCTCAAGTCCTCGCTGTGCGGCATGTGCCCCGCCAACGGCGAGCTCGAGAACGGCGACGCCGAGTCGCCGGTGGACTTTCTCTGCCGGGTCGCGCACCTGCGCGCCTACGCGCTCGACATCCCGGTCCCGCCGCACGGCCCGTGCGAGTACTGCGAGGGCGGTGAGGGCTACGGCGAGATGATGAGCACGCTGGCGCGGCTGCGCGCGCGGCCCAGGGATCGGCCGCGGCGCCAGGCGAAGCTGCTGCCGGTCGTCGGCGCGGCGGCGCAAGGCGGGTGCGGCAGCGGCGGATGCTCGTCGTGCTCGGCGCGATGAGGCTGACTTCCGCCTAAAGGCGGAAGCCACGGGATCTCTGAAGGAGACGGCATGGACAACGACGCCAACGGCAATAAGCGCCCCTACGAGAAACCGGAGATCAAGCAGGTCGCGCTGCGTCCCGAGGAAGCGGTGCTCGGCGCGTGCAAGGCGACCTCCGGCGGCGGCAGCGGCCCGGGCAGCGGCAACTGCCGCACGCCGTCTCCCTGCAGCGGGCTGGGCTCGTAGCCGGAGTGCACCTCCGAGTCGGCGGCTTCACGATCCGGGTCGCATGGTCCGGCACGAAGCCGCGCGGCCTGCACCTCGCGCCCTCACCGGCCGCGGCCCCGTTTCTCGTCGATCCGCAGCCGCCCGGCGTGATCCCCGATGTGGTGATCGGCGTCGACCTCGATGCGGCGCCGGATGACGGCGCCCGCGAGTGCCTCTTCGATTCGGGCGGACCGTGGCGCCTCTATCGCCATGACGAGGGGTTCCTCTTTCGCTTCTTCGCATCCACGTTCGGCGCGCGTCCCTACAAGACGGCGCGCTTCGCGCCTGATTTCTCCCGCGGGCACATCACCCTCCACCCTGACTTTTTCGCCGGCGCCGCGGCGGTCGATCCGCTCGAGTATCCGCTCGACGAGCTGCTGGTGATCGCGCTCCTCGGGCAGGGACGCGGGCTCGAGATGCACGGCTGCGGCGTCGCCGACCGGCACGGACGCGGGTCGCTCTTCGTGGGTCAGTCCGGCGCCGGCAAGTCGACGATGGCGCGGCTCTGGACCGCCGAGCCGGGCGCCGTGATCCTCAGCGACGACCGCATCGTCATCCGCCGCCACGGCGAGGAGGTCTGGATGTACGGCACGCCGTGGCACGGCGAGGCGCCGCTCGCCTCGCCGTCGCGCGCGCGGCTCGACGCGCTGTTCTTGCTTCGGCACGGACGGCGCAACGAGCTGCACGACGTCCGCGGCGCCGCCGCGAGCGCGCGGCTGTTTGCCGCGAGTTTCCCGCCGTTTCACGATCGGCGCGCCCTCGCGTTCACGCTGGAGTTTCTCGAGTGGGTTGCCAGCCGCGTCCCCTGCCGTGAGCTGAGCTTCGTCCCGGAAGCGGCCGTCCTGGCGCTGGTTCGCTCCAGCGGGCCGGTATGAGCGCCAGCCCGGCTGTGTGCCGTTCTGACGCACCACTCACGGTTCTGCAATCGGGCCACGGCATCCCGCGCGCAAATCGCCTTATTTCAGCAATTTAGCCGGCATTGCCCGGGCATATTTGTTGCTCCCCCTTCCCTAGACCTCGCTACAACTTGATGCGTTCACCCGCGAGCAGAAGGTTCGTGGATGTCAGCTGCGATTTGCTGGCTGGGGGGTACGCGGTGCGCTTTCGCGCGTCGGGCGCCAGCATGCGGCCCGCCATCTGTGATGGCGACCTCGTGACGGTGGCGCCCAGCGCGGACGCCAGTCTCGTCCCCGGGAATGTCGTCGTGTATCGCCGCGCCGATCGCCTCTTCGCGCACCGCGTGGTGGACGTCGCGGCAGCCGGCCGCGGATGCGCGGCGGTGGTGACGCGCGGAGACGCGCTCGCGCAGTGCGATGCGCCGGTCGCGTCCGGCCAGGTGGTCGGTGAACTCGTGTCGGTACAGCGGGGAAGGCGGACGGCGGCCCCCCGATTCGCGCAACGCCTGATGCAACGCCTTATGACTCGAATGACGCGGATCGTGAAGTCGGCGGCGGGCCTGGCGCTCGCCTTCCTCCTGCTGTGGCTCGTGCCGCATTCCGCCGACGCCGCCATCATCCAGCAGGTGCAGTCGGGCACCGTCAACAACACCGCCAACGGCACGCAGACCGTCACCATCTCGTCGATCGACACCACCAAGTCGTTCCTGGTCTTCCAGACGCGCAGCAGCGGCGACCGCCCCGTCAACACCACGGTCCGCGGCCGCATCGCCTCGTCCACCACGATCGAATTCGTGCGCGTCACCAACGAAGCGACGCCGCTGGCGATCGACATCCAGTGGTATGTGGCAACGTTCGGATCCGGCGTCAGCGTGCAGCGCGGCTCTGCGACGATGTCGGCGACGACGGTGAACGTGCCGATCACCGCGGTCTCGTCGATGAGCCAGGCCTTCGTGCTGTGGTCGATGACCCCTGCCGGCACGGAGGTGGATCACGACGCCGACGACGCGATCGTCGGCGATCTCACCAGTACGACGAACCTGCAGTTCCGCACCGGCAGCGCCGCCAACAGCCACGCCGTCTACTGGCAGGTCGTCGAGTTCACCAACGCCGCCGACATCAACGTGCAGCGCGGCAGCACGAGTTTGACCGGCACGGCGCTGTCTGCGTCGGTCACGCTGCCGACGCCGGTCACCACCGGCCGGTCGTTCCTGCTGTCGTCGTTCACCACGACCGGCTCGGGGACCGACATGGGCGCGCGGCTGCTGCGCGCGCAGTTGCTCAACCCCAACACCCTCGCCTTCGACCGCAGCATCTCCGGCACGCCCGATGCGATGAACGAGATCGCCTGGCAGGTCGTCGAGTTGAAAGACGGAAGCAGCGTGCAGGCCGGCACCGACAACCTGGCGTCGGGCACCGCCCAGGTGACCCGCTCGATCGTCCAGGTGGATCTCACCCGCGCGATCGCATTCTGCCCGGTGCAGGCCGGCGGACAGAGCATGGGCCGCAGCGCATACGCGGCCAATGACGTGCCGGGCGTCGCCTCGTTCACCGCCTCGCTCGCGGCACGGCAGGTGACGCTCGATCGCAACAGCACCCTCGCGGCGGCCGACGCCAGCTGGTTCGTCGTGCAGTTCGCCGGCGGTACGGGATTCAAGGTCGGGAGCTTCCTCAAGGCGACGGGCGGGGCGCCCGCGTCGCAGTCCATCGCGCACGGCCTCGGCGAGGTGCCGAAGGCGCTGATCCTGTGGACGGAAGCGCAGCGCGACGAGTCGTTCAGCAGCGCCTCCGGCATTACCGTCCACGGCGCCTCGACCGGTTCGGCGCCCTCCGGCACGTTGACGCTCACCCTGCCGGTGCCGGCCGCCACCAAACCGAACGACCTGATGGTCGCGGCGGTGGGGTTCAGGCCCAATACCGCGTTACTGACGCCGCCTGCCGGCTGGACCCTCGTCCGGCGCATCGACAACAACACCGGCTCGGCAAACTCGCTCGCGATCTATCGCCGGTTCGCTTCGACAACCGAGCCCGCCGGCTACAGCTGGACGCTCGACACGTCGACCGGCTCGGCCGGCGGCATTCAATCCTTCGCCGGTGTCGATCCGACCAATCCCGTCGACGTCGAGGCCGGCGCGGTCACGGCGAACAACACGCAGCACGCGGCGCCGAGCGTGACTACCACCGCGGCCAACGACATGATCGTCACGACGCACTCGTTCGCGAGCGGCGCGACGTGGACGCCGCCGACCGGCATGACCGAAGCGTTCGACATCTCGTCGAACGCGGTTCCCGATGCCCTCGGCATCTCGGTCGAAGGCAACTACGTGCTGCAGGCGGCGGCCGGTCTGACGGGAACGAAGATCGCGACCGCGTCGAACGACACCGACACCGGCAATACGCATACGCTCGCGCTCAGACCGGCGCCGGCAGGCAACGCCTACTTCGGATTCGGCATGACCGACGGTACGACCAGCCGTTCCGTATCGACGTCGAGCCAGGTCGGCGGAAACAAGTCGAATACCAGCACCCGCATGGCGCAGAAGGCCATGACCCTCGTCCAATGGGGCGAAGTGCTGGTCGCCGAGGCCGACCTCACGTCCTGGGACGAGACGACTTTCACGCTGAACTGGACCACCAACGACAGCAGCGCGTACGTCATCCACTACATCGCCATCGGCGGCTCCGATATTCAGGCAAAGGTCGTCGACTGGACGATGGGCACCGCGGTCGGCAACAAGAGCGTCACCGGGGTGGGCTTCCAGCCGGACGTGGTCTTCCACGCGCATGGCGGTTTCGGAGTGACGGCGGCGCTTCCGGTCAGTGTCTCCAACGCCGCCTTCGGCCTCGGCGTCATGGACTTCGACGGCGACCAGTGGGCGTTCGAAAACTACTCCGACGACTTCGCCAACTCGAGTGACGCGCAGCGCGGCCAGCAGACCAACGCCGCCCTCTTTGCGTTCAACGCCAGTTTGACGGTCCAGAAGAAGGCCGCCTGGGTCTCGATGGACGCCGATGGCTTCACGCTGAACTTCAGCAACACGGCCAGCACCGCCGCGGCGCGCGTATTCTCGCTCGCCCTCAAGGGCGTGAACGTGAAGCCGGGAAGCTTCCTGAAGACGACCGGCGCGGCCCCGGCGGCACAGTCGATCACCGGCGTCGGGTTCACCCCCACTGCGGTGTTCCTGGCCAGCACGCAGACGACGACGCAGGCCAATCCCACGGCACACGCACGCTTCGGCCTGGGCGCATCGGACGGCACGACGCAGGGCGGCTCCGCATCCAACGATACCGACGCGCTGGGCAGCCCGGCTCCGAACGCGATCGACAAGACCAGCAAGATCTTCGTCAAGGTGGACAACAACACGCCGGCGGTCGACGCGGAGGCGGACCTGACCGCGCGCGGCACGGACGGTTTCACCCTCAACTGGACGACCAACGACGCCGTGGCGACCGAGATCCTGTATCTCAGCCTGGCGCCGCTGGCTGTCACCGAGGCGCGGCTGACGTCCTTCACGGCGACGCGCGATCCGCGCGGCGTGCACCTCGCCTGGCGGACCGGCTACGAAGTCAACAACCTGGGCTTTCACGTCTATCGCGAGATCGCCGGGCAGCGGGTCCGCATCACGAGGTCGCTCGTCGCGGGCTCCGGCCTGACGGTCGGCTCGCGGACGGTCACCAGCGAGCACAGCTATACCTACTGGGATCTCGACGGCCGCGCCCTGTCGCCGGACGCGGCCTACTGGCTCGAAGACGTGGACTTCAACGGCAGGAGCACGCTGCACGGCCCGATCAGGCCAGCTTCGCTCCCCGTCGACGTCGCGGAGCCCGGGGTGGCGGTCAACAGCGCGTCGCTCGGCGGACTCGGCCGCGGCGTGGGACATTCGACGGAGCGGTTCCTGACCCCGAACGACGTCGAACCGTCACCCGCGGCGGAAGTACGCACCGTGCGTTCGCTGAAGTCGGCCCTGATGACCAGCAGCGTGACGCCGCCCGACCCGCGGCAGGCGCAGTGGACGATTGCCGCGCAGCCGGGCGTCAAGATCGGCGTGCGGTTGACCGGCTGGTACCGCGTCGCGCAGCCGGCGCTCGTCGCCGCCGGTCTCGATGCGCAGGTGGATCCCTCCACGCTCCACCTCTTCTATGAAGGGATCGAACAGCCGATCCTCGTCACCGGCGCGTCCGACGGCCACTTCGATCCCACCGATGCGATCGAGTTCTACGGCGCCGGCATCGACACCGCGGCGAGCGATACGGCGGTGTATTTCCTCACCGGCGGATCGGGCGCGGGGCTGCGCGTGCAGCCCGCGCCGTCGGTGACCCCGGGGCCGGCGGCGCCGGGCAGGTTCTGGGGCACCGTGGAGCGGAAGGACCGGAGCATCTACTTTGCCGCGCTCCGCAACGGCGACGCCGAGAACTGGTTCGGGGCGCTCATCGCCAACGGCGCGCCGGCCGATGTCACGGTGACGCTGCGCCACCCGGACGCGTCAGCGCCGAGCGACGCGATGCTCGAAGCGCGGCTGCAGGGCGTGACGGCGACGCCGGATCCCGTCGGCCACCAGGTGCGCGTCCGCGTCAACGGCACGGTCGTGGGGGACATCACGTTCCGGGATCGCGACCGCGGAGAAGTCACGCTGACGGTGCCGCACGCGCTTCTCACGGAGGGCCCGAACACCGTGCAGTTCGAAGCGCTGGGCGGCGACGCGGACCTCAGTCTCTTCGACACGCTTCGTCTCAGCTACTGGCATACCACCGACGCCGACGACGACCGGCTGCCGCTGACGGTCGACGGTCAGCAGCAGGTCACGATCGGCGGATTCACGGCGGGTGACGCGCGGGTCGTCGATCTGACCGATCCGCTGGGCATCCTGGAGCTGCCGGTGTCGCCCGGCGCCGCGCCCTCGTCTATCGCCGTCCAGACCACGGGGCCGGGCACGCGATCGCTGCTGGCTTTCGCCGGCGCAGCGGTGCTGCCGCCGGCCTACGTGGTGGCCAACCAGCCCTCGTCGCTGCACGATGCGGCAAACGCCTACGACTACCTGATCGTGACGCATCCGGACTTCGCGGCGCAGATGGCGCCGCTCGCCGCGCTGCGCGCAAGCCAGGGACACCAGGCCGCGGTGGTCTCGATCGACGACGTCTACGACGAGTTCAACCACGGCGAGCGCTCGCCGGATGCCTTGAGGGAATTCCTCACGCTGGCGCGGACCACGTGGGCGGTGGCGCCGCGGTATGTCGTGCTCGCCGGCGACGCCTCGTTCGACCCGCGCGACTACGCCGGTTTCGGCTTCGGCGACTTCGTCCCGACCAAGCTCGTGGACATGTCGCAGATCGATCTCGAGACCGCGTCCGATGACTGGTTCACCGACGCCAATCTCGACGGCATTCCGGACTTCGCGATCGGCCGGCTGCCGATCCGCAGCACGGCGCAGGCGGCGACGGTGGTCGCGAAACTCACCGGCTACGACGCCGCGGCCGGAGGCGCGTGGACGAAGAGCGTCGCGCTGGTCACCGACCACGACGATCTCGCCACGAAGTTCCGCGCCTCCAGCGCAGCGGTCGCGGCACGGCTGCCAGTCGACTACCTGAAGACCGCGCTCGACTCGGACACGCTGGGCGCTGCGTCCGTGCGCGCCGGCCTCTTCGATCTGGTCGGCCAGGGACAGCTGATTGTCAACTACCTCGGGCACGGATCGGAAGGCATCTGGGGCAGCAGCGGAGACCTGATGGAGACCGGCGACATCGGCAGCAACTGGCTGGCGAGCGGCGCGCGCCTGCCCTTCGTTGTCGCGATGAACTGCCTGAACGGGTTTTTCCAGGACATCTACGCCGAAGGCAGCATGGCGGAGACACTGATGCGGGCCGACGGCGGCGCGGTCGCGGTGTGGGCCTCGTCGAGTCTCACGGATGCCGAGCCGCAAGGACAACTGAACGACGAGCTGTACCGCTTGATCTTCGGGCAGGGGACGCCGACGCTCGGCGACGCGATCGTCGCCGCCAAGCAGGCGATTACCGATGGCGACGTCCGGCGCTCGTGGACGTTCTTCGGCGATCCGGCCATGCGCCTCAAGGACACCCCCGACGGCTCGGTGCCTCCGCCGCTGCCGACGCTGGCCGCCGCGGGATCGACGGTGCACTTCGCAGTCATCGCGTCGGGCGGCGGCTACGTGCTCGCGAGCACCAGCCAGACGGTCGCGTTGACCCAGAGCGGCGCCGGTACGGTCCACTGGGCGGCCGCGCCGGAACAGGCGTGGATCCAGGTGATCGACGCGAGCGGCACGGGCTCCGGCCATTTCACGGTCAACATCCTGCCCGGCAATCTGCCGGCGAGCGGCGCCGCGACCGGCACCGTGAACGTGATCGCCAGCGGCGCGCAGGCGTCGCCGGCCGTAACCGTGCAGGTCTCGGTGATTGTGCCGACGGCGCCGCCTTCGACGCCGACGGCGCTGACGCTGGTCCGCACCGGCCGCTCGACGGCGGTTGCGACCTGGGGCGGCGTGCTCGGCGCCACCGGTTACACGCTCAAGATGAGCACCGTGAGCGGCGCGCCAAAGAGCGTCGTCGCCAGCGCCTCGTCACCGCTGGCGGGCGTAGCGGGCCTGGTGCGAGGCCAGACTTATTACTTCACGATCGCCGGGTCGAATCCCGCTGGCACGAGTGCCGACTCCGTGGAGACCGCGTTCAGGATCGGGCTCCAGGACGCGGCCGACGATTTCGACGGCGACGACCGCGCCGATCCGCTCGTCTGGCGGCCAGGCACCGGTACCTGGTTCTGGGCGAGATCTTCGTCGCCCAACTTCACCGGGCAGGCGCCCGGCACCCCGTGGGGCGCCGCTGGCGACGTCCCCCTGGTCGGCGACGTCGACGGCGACGGCGTGACCGACATCGTCATCTTCCGTCCGCAGACCGGCCAGTGGTTCTGGCTGACGTCGAGCACTGGCTACGACCAGCGGCAGTCCGGCACGGTCACGTGGGGCGGGGCCGGCGACGTGCCGCTGCTGGCCGACGTCGATGGCGATGGCAAGGCGGACCCTACCGTGTGGCGCGCGTCAACGGGCGACTGGTTCTGCCTCACCTCGTCGAGCAACTTCACTGCGGCTGAGACCAGGCGATGGGGCGGGGCCGGCGACGTGCCGCTGCTGGCCGACTTCGATGGCGACGGCCGCGCCGACATGACAGTCTGGCGGGCGTCGACCGGGGACTGGTTCTGGCTCAGGTCGTCGGACAACTGGTTCGTCGGTGACACCCGGCGGTGGGGAGGCCAGGGCGATCGGCCGCTGCTCGGCGACTTCGATGGCGATGGTCGGGCCGATATCAGCGTGTTTCGGCCTTCGACCGGTCAGTGGTTCTGGCTGACCTCGGCCAGCGGATACAGGTCAGGCTTCGTCACGACCTGGGGAGGACAAGGCGATGTGCCGCTGCTCACCGACTTCGACGGCGACGGCAAGTCGGACATCGCGGTCTTCCGCCCGTCGACCGGCTTCTGGTACTGGCTGGAATCGTCGACGGGCTGGCGGACGCAGAGGACGCTGCAGTTCGGCGGACCGGGTGATATCCCCATCGTTCGCTGAAGGCGTGCGCCCGGGACCGGGAGGTGGTTTTGGCTCACGTCTGGGACCGGGTACAATTACGATGCCCATGGCCAGGTGAGTTGGGGAACGTCGGGCGACATACCTGTCGTCCGGTGATGCGGACGCTTCGAGAGAGGTCACAGCCCATGAAACACCGTCATTTGCCGCTGGGATTCTCCATCGCATGCGCGGCGCTGCTGGCTGTGGCGGTGGCGCCCCTTGCCGGCGCCGGCCGGTCGGACGACAAGCGCACGGATCGGCGCGGCGTCAGCCGTACGGCCACGGCGCGTCCGGTGAGCGGTTCGTCCCGGGCAGCGACCGCCGTCAACGCCGCGCGGACGTCCATCGTGGGCTCGGCCTGGAACGTCGACAACTCCCCGATTAAGTTCGCCAGCCTGCGGCTGCGGGATGTGGTCGAAGGGAAGATCGAAGCGCTGGCCAAGGCCAACGAGGTCGGCGAGTTCACGTTCGAGAACGTGCCGCCGGGCAGCTACGCGGTGGAGCTGGTGAACGAGGCCGGGAAAGTCGAGACCATCGGCCATGTCTTTACCATCGCGCCCGGAGAGACGGTGGCGACGTTCGTGCGCCTGAACGCGCGGGTGCCGTGGATCACCGCGTTCTTCAAGAATACCGCCGGCGCCGTCGCGGCAACCGCCGCGGCCACCGGCGTGACCGCGCTCGCGCCGCCGCGGCTGTGCTCGTCGCCGCCATGCAACGACTGACCGACAAACTGACCGTCGGATAGATGTTCGATACGCACGAGATCCCCGCCGCCGTCCCGGCCGACATGCCGGGGCAATCGCTGTCGCTGCCGGCGCACGGGACCCAGTCCGTACACATCTTCGATCGCCTGAACGCCATCTTCAAGCACCGGCGCCTCGCCGGCACCGCGTTCGTCCTCG
>Ga0134128_10011296_pt1 | contig 10683 bp, 7 predicted proteins | sample KB31754_FD_96462 | JGI IMG/M metagenome (GOLD analysis project Ga0134128, IMG submission 96462) | Terrestrial soil microbial communities with excess Nitrogen fertilizer from Kellogg Biological Station, Michigan, USA - KB3-175-4 | ecosystem: Environmental > Terrestrial > Soil > Unclassified ...
CGCAACCTGCCCTATACGCTGCGCATGCGCAAGGCGTGCGCGGGCTTTCGGAACGTGCCCGATGCGCGCTGATCGGCCGCTGACTGAGGTCGCCGTTGGCTGATCTGATCGAAGTCCGCGACCTGTCGATCGACTTCGATACGCGCGGCATCCGCATTCACGCGCTCGACCGCGTCTCGTTTCGCATCGCACCCGGCGCGACGCTGGCGCTCGTCGGCGAATCGGGCTCGGGCAAGTCGATCACCGCGCAGGCGATGATGCAGATTCTGCCTGCGAGCGCACAGATCACGTCCGGCCAGATCCTGTTCACGCCGCCCGATACGCGCGAGCGGCCGATCGACATCGTGCGGCTCGCGCCGGACGGGCGCCGCATGCGCCGCATTCGCGGCCGCCACATCTCGATGATCTTCCAGGAGCCCATGACGTCGCTGTCGCCGCTGCACACGATCGGCGACCAGGTGAGCGAGGCGCTCTTCGTGCACCAGCGGATCGGCCATCGCGCCGGCATGGCGCGCACCGAGGAGATGCTTCGCCAGGTGGGCTTCCCGGATCCGCGGCGCGCGCTTCGGATGTACCCGTTCCAGCTTTCGGGTGGCTTGCGGCAGCGCGCGATGATCGCGATGGCGCTCGTGTGCCGGCCGTCGCTCCTGATCGCCGACGAGCCGACGACGGCGCTCGACGTGACGATCCAGGCGCAGATCCTCGCGCTCGTCAAGGATCTGCAGGCCGAGCTCGGCATGGCGGTCCTGATCATCACGCACGATCTCGGCGTCGTGGCGAACGTCGCCGAGCGCGTCGTCGTGCTCTACCAGGGCCGCGTGATGGAAGAAGGCCCGGTCGAGGCGATCTTCGAGCGGCCCGGGCATCCATACCTGCGCGCGCTGTTGCGCGCCGTGCCGCACTTCGACATGAAGCCCGGCGAGCGGCTCGCATCGGTGCGCAGCGTCGACTGCCAGACGGGTCCGCTCGTCGAGATGCGCGAGCCGTGGCCGGCGGACGCAGGCGCGATGCACCTCACCGTACGCAATATCGTCAAGACGTTCGCGCAGCGAACGAGCGGCTTCTTCGTGCGCCGCGAAGGCCCGCCGTTTCGCGCGGTCGACCAGGTGAGCCTCGACATCCGGCGCGGCCAGTGCTTCGGCCTCGTCGGCGAAAGCGGCTGCGGCAAGACGACGCTGTCGAAGGTGATCATGAGAGCGCTGACGCCCGATAGCGGCGAGGTGCTCTACAACGACCGCGGCGCGACGATCGACGTCGCGACCGCGAGCGGCGAGACGCTGATGCAGTTCCGCCGCCGCGTGCAGTACATTTTCCAGGATCCGTTCGGGTCGCTGTCGCCGCGGATGACGGTTTTCGACATCCTGCGCGAGCCGCTCGTGATCCACGGCATCGGCGACTCCGACTATCGCGCCGAGATGGCGAAGGAGCTGATGCGCCTCGTCGGCCTGGATCCGCGCTACCTCTCCCGCTATCCACACAGCTTCTCGGGCGGGCAGCGGCAGCGGATCGGCATCGCGCGCGCACTGGCGCTGTCTCCCGACCTGATCCTTTGCGACGAGCCGGTGTCGGCGCTCGACGTGTCGATCCAGGCGCAGATCCTCAATCTGCTGAAGGACCTGCAGAACGAGCTCGGTCTCACCTACGTCTTCATCTCGCACAACCTCGCCGTCGTCGATTACGTCGCCGACGAGATTGCGGTGATGTGCCGCGGCCGCATCGTCGAGATCGCGCCGCGCGAAGTGCTGTTCCGCAATCCGATGCACCCGTACACGCTCGGGCTGCTCGCCGCGGTGCCCTATCCCGATCTCGACCGCAAGCTGGACCTCGCGGCGGTTCAGTCGGGCGCTGCGCGCAGTCCGGGCGAATGGCCGGCGCCGTTCGCATGGAACGATACGAGCGCGGGCGAGCTCGTCGACGTCGGCGACGGGCATCGCGTGCGGATGCAGACGCATGACATGGAAGTGAGTGCATGATGCGCCCCTCACCCGCTCCACGGTCCGCGTGTCGCTCCCCCTCCCCGCTCTGCGGGGAGAGGGTTCGGGTGAGGGGTGTACTTGGCGTCGGGCTGCTGCTCGCGATGCTGATCGCATCGGCCGCATTCGCCGAAGAGCCGCCGTCGCTCGCCGCCGACGTCGCGTCCGGAAAGCTGCCGCCGCTCGCGCAGCGCCTGCCGAAGACGCCGTGCGTCGTCGACATCGCGTGGCCGGGTTGGGCCACGGGGCGCTACGGCGGCGAGTTGCGGATGCTGATGGCGAAGGACCGCGACATCCGCATGATGGTCGTCTACGGCTATGCGCGGCTCGTCGGGTACGACGAGCACCTGCACCTCAAGCCCGACATCCTGCAGAGCCTCGACAACGACGGCAATCGCATCTTCACGCTGCATCTGCGTCCCGGCCACAAGTGGTCCGACGGACAGCCGTTCACCGCGGACGACTTTCGCTACTACTGGGAAGACGTCGCGAACAACAAGGATCTGTCGCCGTTCGGCCTGCCGCGCGCGCTGCTCGTCGACAATCGCAGGCCGAAGTTCGAGGTGCTCGACGCGACGACCGTTCGCTACAGCTGGGACGAGCCGAACCCGCAGTTCCTGTCGGCGCTCGCCGCGCCGAGCCCGCTCTTCATCTATCGCCCCGCGCATTACCTGAAGCAGTTCCATGCGCGTTATGTCGGGCTCGAGAAGGCGAATGCGCGCGCGGTGGCCGCCGGGTCGCGCAACTGGGCCGGCCTGTACCAGAAAGTCGACGAGCAGTTTCGAAACGACAACCCGGACCTGCCGACGCTCGAGCCGTGGATCAACACGACGCCGCTCCCGACGACGCGCTTCGTGCTGGTGCGCAATCCGTATTTCCATCGCGTCGACCGGATGGGTCGCCAGCTCCCGTACATCGACCGCGTGATCGTCGGCATCACCGACGACAAGCTGATTCCGGCGCGTACGGGTGCCGGCAACGTCGACCTGCAGACGCGTTACCTGCGCTTCGACAACTACACGTTCCTGAAGCAGGCGGAGTCGCGCAACCACTATCGCGTGTATCTGTGGGAAAAGGCGCTCGGCTCGCAGGTCGCGCTCTACCCGAACCTGAACGTCGACGATCCCGTCTGGCGCACGCTGATGCGCGACGTCCGCTTCCGGCGCGCGCTGTCGCTCGGCATCGACCGGCACGAGATCAACGAGGTCGTCTATTTCGGGCTCGGACAGGAATCGGCGAATACGGTGCTGCCGCGAAGTCCGCTGTTCCGGCCGCAGTTCCGCACCGCGTGGTCAGCGTTCGATCCGAAGCGCGCCAATGCGCTGCTCGACGCGATCGGGCTCACGAAGCGCGACGAGAACGGCATCAGGCTGCTGCCCGACGGACGGCCGATGGAGCTCATCATCGACACGGCCGGCGAGAGCAGCGAGGAAACCGACGTGCTCGAGCTGATTCGCGACACGTGGCGCCAGCTCGGCATCGCGATGTTCGCGCGACCGTCGCAGCGCGAGGTGTTTCGCAAGCGCGTGTTCTCCGGCAAGTCGATGATGTCGGTGTTCTACGGGCTGTCGAATGGCGTCCCGACGCCGGAGATGAGCCCGGCCGAGCTTGCGCCCACGACGCAGGAGCAGCTCGAATGGCCGATGTGGGGCCAGTACTACGAGCAGAATCGCCGCGGCGGTGAGAAGCCGACATTGCCCGACGTCGAGGAACTCGTGCAGCTCTACCAGGAATGGCGCCGGTCGACGAGCGACGACGAGCGCGAGCGCGTCTGGCTCAGGATGCTGACGATCCACGCCGACCAGGTGTACACGATCGGCACGGTGACGCACGCGCTGCAGCCGGTCGTCGTCAGCGACGACCTGCGCAACGTGCCGAGCGACGGCATCTACAGCTGGGATCCGGGCGCGTACTTCGGCATGTACCACGTCGACGCGTTCTGGTTCGACAGCGAGGGAAGATGATGTTGCAGTACATCGGCAAGCGGCTCCTGATGATGATCCCGACGCTGTTCGCGATCAGCCTGATCGTGTTCACGATCATCCAGCTTCCGCCCGGCAACTACCTCGAAAGCTACATCGCCGAGCTCGAGGCGCAGGGCGAATCGGTCGACCAGCAGAAGGTCGCGTTCCTGCGCGAGTACTACGGCCTCGACAAGCCGCTGCCCGAGCAATACGTCCGCTGGGTCGGCGGCATGCTGCACGGCGACTTCGGCTATTCGTTCGAGTTCAACATGCCGGTGACGAAGGTGATCGGCGACCGGATGCTGCTGACGATCATCGTGTCGTTCGCGACGATCCTGTTCACCTGGGCGATCGCCTTTCCAATCGGCATCTATTCGGCGACGCATCAGTACAGCTGGGGCGATTACGGACTGTCGCTATTGGGCTTCCTCGGCATCGCCATACCCAATTTCATGCTCGCGCTCGTGATGATGTACGTCGCGAACGTGCTGTTCGGCACGACGATCGGCGGCCTGATGGACCCGCAATACATCGGACAGCCGTGGACGTGGGCGAAGATCAAGTCGGTGCTCGAGCACAGCTGGATCCCGGTGATCGTCATCGGCGCGAGCGGCACCGCGGGAATGATCCGGCGGCTGCGTGCGAACCTGCTCGACGAGTTGCAGAAGCAGTACGTCGTGACCGCGCGCGCGAAGGGGCTGCCGCCGCGCAAGGTGCTGCGCAAGTACCCGCTGCGGATGGCGCTCAACTTCTTCATTTCCGATATCGGCAGCCTGCTGCCGCACATCATCTCGGGCGCCGAGATCACGGCGATCGTGCTGTCGCTGCCGACGACGGGCCCGATGCTGCTCAATGCGCTCAAGAGCCAGGACATGTACCTCGCGGGCACGTTCCTGATGTTCCTCGCCGCGCTGATCGTCATCGGCGTGCTGATCTCGGATCTCGCGCTCGTCGCGCTCGACCCGCGGATACGGCTGTCGGGCGGCGTCGCGAGATGAGGGTTTCGTCGTGAGCACCCTCGAGTTGCCCCGCAAAGCGAGCGAAGGTGACCACTTCGTCTCGACGGAGCCGTTCGATCCGGGCTCCGCGATGCGGCTCACGCCCGAGCAGGAACGCTTCTACCTCGCGTCGCAGTGGAAGCTCATGTGGTGGAAGTTCCTGCGCCACCGGGTCGCCGTGGTGTCGGGCGTCATCCTGCTTCTGATGTACGGTTCCACGGTCGTCACCGAGTTCCTTGCGCCGTACAACCTTCATTCGCGGCATACCGATTTCATCTACGCGTCGCCGCAGCGCGTGCATCTGTTTCACGACGGCCATTTCATCGGGCCGTTCGTCTACGCGCAAACGAAGCGGCTCGACATGACGAACCTGCGGCGAATCTACACGCCCGACCGCAGCGAGCCGCGTCGGCTGCGCTTTTTCTGCGCCGGTGACCCCTACCGCTTCTGGGGCCTCGTCGACATGTCGTTCCATTTCGTGTGCCCGGCGCAGAACGGCACGCTGTTCCTGCTCGGCACCGACCGTCTCGGCCGCGACATGCTGTCGCGGATTCTCTATGGCGCGCGCATTTCGCTGACGATCGGCCTCATCGGCATCGCGCTGTCGTTCACGCTCGGCCTCGTGATCGGCGGCATCGCCGGCTATTACGGCGGTTGGGTCGACATGACCGTGCAGCGGCTGATCGAGATCATCCGTTCGTTTCCGGAGTTGCCGCTCTGGATGGCGCTCTCCGCGGTGCTGCCTGTGACCTGGAGCCCGATCCTGATCTACTTCGGCATCACGGCGATCCTCGCGCTGCTCGACTGGACCGGGCTCGCGCGCGCGGTGCGCTCGAAGCTTCTCGCGTTGCGCGAGGAGGATTACACGACGGCCGCACGGCTGATGGGCGCGAAGCCCGCGCGCATCATCGGCCGCCATCTGCTGCCGGGCTTCATGAGTCACCTGATCGCGTCGGCGACGCTGTCGATTCCGGGGATGATCCTCGGCGAAACCGCGCTGTCGTTCCTCGGCATCGGCCTGCGTCCGCCGATCACGAGCTGGGGCGTTCTCCTGAACGACGCGCAGAACATCAACGTCGTCGCGCTCTATCCGTGGCTGATGCTGCCCGTCGTGCCGGTGATCGTCGTGATCCTCGCCTTCAACTTCTTCGGCGACGGATTGCGCGACGCGGCGGATCCGTATCGCTGACCGCCTGACCGGCCCGCGCGTGAACAATCCTGCGGGCAAGGAACGGCCGATCGTCGTGCTCGCGCACGGCGCCGGCGGCCACATGAACGACCGCGGCATGCAGGCGCTGGCGTCGCTCTACAACGGCCTCGGCCTCGACGTCGTCCGCTTCGACTTTCCGTACACGGAAAAAGGAAGCCGACGTCCCGATCCGATGCCGGTTCTGCAGGCGCGGGTTGCGGAAGTCGCGGCGCGCACGCGTGCCGAGCATCCCGAGCGGCCCCTGATTCTCGGCGGGCGCTCGATGGGAGGGCGCGCGGCGTCGATGCTCGTCGCCGACGGCTTCGCCTGCGACGGCCTGCTGCTCCTCGCCTATCCGCTGCATCCCGCCGGCAAGCCGGACAAGCTGCGCGACGCGCACCTGCCGAAGATCAAGGTACCGGCCCTATGCCTGAACGGCACCCGCGACACGCTTTGCCGCCGCGATTTGATGCAGGCCGTCGTCGAACGGCTTCCGCACAGCTTTCGGATGCACTGGCTCGACGAGGCCGATCACGGCTTCCACGTGCGCACGTCGTCGGGAAGAACCGACGTGGACGTGCTGCGCGAGATCGGCGATGCGACGCTGCGCTTTCTCGACGATGCGCTGACGAAACGCCCGTTGTAGAAGCGGAGAAGTGCGGCGTGCGCGTAACGCCACCCTCCCCCGCTGTTCCACCCGAAAGTTGTTCCCGCACCGGTCAACCGGCGATCACGCGAAGAAGTCGATCATGCCGCTCTGCAGGCTGTACATCGCGCCGGCGATCTTGATCGCGCCGCTCGCTTCCATGTCCTTCAGCACCGGGCTCCCTTTGCGAATCGCGTCGGTCGTGAGCTCGACGTTCTTCCGCGCGACCGCATCGACGAACGCGTAGTTCTTCGCCGTCCGCTCGCCGGCATACGTCGTGGCCGCCACCGCCGGCTTGATCTTCGCCAGCAACTCGGTCAGGTTGCCGAGCTCGACGTTGTCGATCGCACCCTTGATCGCGCCGCACGACGTGTGGCCCATCACCAGCACGACTTTCGCGCCTGCGACCTTGCACGCGAATTCCATGCTGCCGAGAATGTCGGCATTGGCGACGTTGCCGGCGACACGACTGTTGAAGACGTCGCCGATTCCGAGATCCATGATCGTCTCGGCCGGCGCCCGCGAATCGATGCAGCTCAGCAACACCGCAACCGGATACTGGCCGTTGGCGCTCTTGCGCTGCTGCGCCAGGTAATTGTGGTCCTGCCGCCGGCCCATGCTGAAGCGCTTGTTGCCCTTCTTCATCAGCGCCAGGATCTGGTCCGGCGTCAGTTTGTCGCGTTGCGCCTTCGTCATCGCCGCCGCGAATGCGACCTCGCTGATGGCCGCGCTGCCGATGATGGCTGCGGTGCCGATCGCGAGGGAAGCATTGAGGAAGCGGCGGCGATCGACCGAGCATTCGCAAACCGTGGATGGCACGGACATCAGATTCTCCCGACGTATTGTTCGCCCGGTGGAAGCGCGGGACGAGCCCTCCGGCGCGAAGGCCGACGACCGACGTTCGCCGGATGGCGCGGCATCGTACGCCGGAATGCGTGAAGGCCGCAATGCGGGGACGCCGCGATACCCCTACGCGACCAGCTGCGCGAGCGCCTTCCCTTCGCGATGCAGCTCGTCGAAGCGACCTTCCTCGACCAGCTGTCCCTCGGCGAACACGAGCACGCGATCGAACTCGCGCGCGAGTTCCGGCCGCGACAGCGACCACAGCACGGTGCGGCCCTTCGCCCATTCGAGCACCGCGCGCAGCACGCGCAGCTCCAGGCCCGGGTCGAGGCCCGACGTCGGCTCGTTGAACACGAGGATGTCGGGATTCTTGAGCAGCGAGCGCGCAATCGCGACGCGCTGGCGTTCCGAATAGGACAGGCGCGATCCTCCGTTCCCGACGTCGAACTCGAGGCCGATGCGTACGACGTCGTCGCAGATGCCTTCGTCGAATCCGATCTCGCGCACCAGCGCGCTGATCCGACCCTGCGCGTTCGCCTGCTCGAAGGCGACGCGGCCGAACAGGATGTTGTCCTGCACCGACAGCGAGGCGCTGTAACGGTCGGGCTCGAAGAATTCACACACGTTGTCGTTCTGGTGGCGCCGGCGGAACTCGGCGCGCGCCTTCAGGATGCGCTGGGGCGTCGACTCGTCCATCACGCCCAGGCGATGGCGCGCCTTGACGAGCTTCAGCGTGAGCGCGAGGAGTCGCCGCTTGTCGCGCTCCGACACCGCATCGAGGCCGCGGCGGTTCAAGTTCGTGACGAGCGCGCGGAACTCGGGGAGGTCCTCGGGACTGATGAAGCTGTACTGCTCGAACAGGTTGCTGTCGGGCGCCACGTCGGCGAACAACTCGACCATCAGCGCCGCGACCTTCGCACCGGCGGCGTACAGGTCGTCGAGGACGCCCGCGTCGCGCAAAAGGTCGACGACGCCCGGATTCCAGGCGAGCACCGCGGGCTGGAAATCGGCGCGAAGCGGCGTACCGAACAGGATGTTCTCCGCGATGGTCATGTTCGAGAAATACAGATCGCGGTCGAAGAACTCGACGGCACCTTCGAGCTTCTCGTTCGCAACGCGCTCGCGCACCCGGGCGCGCGCCGCGACAGCCCGGGCGGCGAGGTCCGGATGGCGCTTCGGGTTCGTGACGCTCGCGAATCCGAAGCCGATCACCTCGCGCTCCATCTCGACGAGCTTCAGCATCCGCACCGCCGCCGCCGACAGTTCCGCGGGGTCGGCAACGCCCGCCGATTCGTAGTCGATCCAGTTCGCGCGAATGTCGTGCGGGCTGTTGCCGGAGGCGAGCGCATCGCGCACGCGGCGCTCGGAAAGCCGCTCGCCGGCCGCGTCGTATGCCGGCGGTTGCACCGGCCGATGCTTCAAGCCGTAGTACAGGTTATGTGCGAGCGTGCCGCTGAAGATGTGCGCGTTCTGCGCCGCGTAGGCGATGCGGCGTCCCGGCACGGATTGATGCACGTCGCCGAAATTGACGCCGGCCACCTCGAGCCGCCCGCCGGTGGGCAGGTTGAGCCGCGCGAGAAGCTGCGCGAAGTCCTCGCGGCCGCTGTTGCCGTTGCCGACGAGCGCGACGTGCTCGCCGCTGTCGACCTTGATCGACAGCCGATCGATCCGATTGGTGATGCCGTTCTCGCTGTACGAAAGGCCCGATGCGGTAATCGCACCGGCGAGCGGCGGAATCACGTCGGGGCCGTCCTCGAGCAGTTTGCGTTCGACGAGGCCGGGCGGCTGGAACTGCGACACGATCTGCTCGTGCTTGATCCGCACGTCCTCCTTCGTCGCGTACCAATTCAGCAGCTCCTTCCAGGGCGCGAGGATGTCCTTGTACGCGGCGAGCACCGCGACGAGGGCCCCGAGCGACAGGCTGCCGCGGATCACCAGATAGCCGCCGACCGAGTAGAAGAAGAACGGCGTGATCTGCGCGAGGAAGTTGTTCAGGAACTTGACGAAGAACTTGCGCCGGTAGATGTCGAAGCGAATGCCATAGATCTTGCCGAGGCGATCGCTGATGTCGGCGCGCTCGAGCTCGATCGTGTCGTTGCCGCGGATCTCGGAGAAGCCGGCGATCGATTCGCCGATCCGGTCCGAAAGCTGCCGTGCCGTCTGCACGCGCTCCTTCGCCAGCAGGTTGATCTTGCGCTGCAGCCGCGGGATCAGGACCATCTGCGGCGGCCACAGCGCGATCGCGGCGAGGCCGAGCCACGGGTCCTGCATGAAGATGAACAGCACGTAGGTCGCGAGCAGGCCGCCCTGGAAGATCGGCAGCACGAACGAGTCGCCGATGAAGCCGCCGACCGGCTCGGTTTCGGCGACGATCATCGGCAGGATCTCGCCCGCCGACATCGTCTTGAACTGCGGCAGCGGAAAACGCATCACGAGCCGGTAGAGGTCGTGGCGCATGCGCCGCAGCGTCCGCTCGCCGACGACGCCGGAGTAGACGTTGATCCAGTACTTGAGGATGCCGTTGACGGTGATCAACGACAGCAGCAGCAGCGACAGCGCCATCAGGTACGTGACCTGGGTGACGTGAAAGCCCAGGAACGTCTGCGGGATGTTCTTGCCCTGTATCGCGTTGTTGACGATCCGCTTCGGCAATTCGAGGTTGATGTAGATCAGCGGAAAGCTGATCGACGTCAGCGCCAGCAGGAAGAGCTGGTCGTGCCAGGTGTGGCGGAGGATGTAGCGGAAGAGTGAACGGTCCATGCCTTCGCGAGCCGAGGCGTCCCGTGCGCCTTCGCGGAAAACCCTTGCCGGGACGGGCATCGTTCGTCGATGATAGTAGCATCTCGTGCCTCGGACCTGCACCCGCCCTCGCCTCGTGCAAACGACAGGACAACCGATGGCGGAGCCGATCGCGCGCCCCGCAGGCGGCGGCTCGATTGCAGTCGTCCTCAAGGGATATCCGCGCCTCTCCGAAACCTTCGTCGCGCAGGAACTGCTCGCGCTCGAGCGCCGCGGGTTCTCGCTCGCGCTCTTCTCGCTGCGCCGGCCGACCGACCGCGCGACGCATCCG
>Ga0134128_10011297_pt1 | contig 10683 bp, 5 predicted proteins | sample KB31754_FD_96462 | JGI IMG/M metagenome (GOLD analysis project Ga0134128, IMG submission 96462) | Terrestrial soil microbial communities with excess Nitrogen fertilizer from Kellogg Biological Station, Michigan, USA - KB3-175-4 | ecosystem: Environmental > Terrestrial > Soil > Unclassified ...
CAATGCGGGATAGTTCCTTTGCAGATCGGCAGCTTCCGCGAGTTGATCGAGCGTCGCGAGCGCCCCCAGGCTCATTCCATCCCTGGTGTTGCTAACCGCATGCATCCCGGGTAGCTGCTTGATGTTGACCAGGCGCTTGGGAGTGACTACGTCGTCCTTCATGAGAGCGAGTAAATCAGTTCCACCGGCGATGATTTCCGTTTCACCCCAGGCTTTTCCTAGCAGGCTTACTGCCTGAGGCTGCGTTTTCGGCGTGACATAGTCAAAAGCTCGCATCATGCACCTGCTTTCTGCTCTAGAGCTTTGAGCACGCGGTCGGGAGTAAGTGGCAGGAACGGCACGCGGACGCCGATCGCATTCGCCACCGCGTTCGAGATGGCCGCGCCCGGCGAGATAACCGGTGGCTCACCCAACCCAATAACACCTCGCTCGTCGTATCCTTTGCCGGTCATCATGCGTACAACCAGTTCGGGGATGTCGCTCAGTCCGGCGAGTCGATAGAACTCCATGTCGGAATTGAGCATGCGGCCGGTGGTCGGGTCCATGACCTTCTCTTCGAAAAGCGCGTAGCTGATGCCCATGATCAGAGCACCCAAGCATTGGCTTTCCGCCGTTTTCAAATCAATAATCAAGCCGCAGTCCTGGACCGCGACCATCTTCGTCACTCTGACCATACCGGTTTCGGTGTCGACTTCGGCTTCCGCCATCTGCACGCCGCCGACGCCGCTATTGGTGAGGTCGGGTGGTTTGGTGCGGTCCGGATTCTTGCCCCGTACGGTGAGCGGCATGGCTCCGAGCTTCGCACAGGCCTGCTTCCAGGTGAGGGACTTGCCCGCGTCACCTTTCACTCGTACGGTTCCGTTGACGCATTCAAGATCGGTCGGCTGCGCGTTAAGCGCGGGGGCGACCTTCGCGAACAGTGCGTCACGAGCATCCACCGCAGCGCGCCGGGTCGAAGAACTAACGCCGCCGATTGTGGTGGAACCTCCCGAACCTCCCGATGGCGGATACATCGTGTCGCCGATCAGAAGATTGACTGACTCAAGCGGAATGCCAAGCGTGTCGGCCGCAACGATCATGATGCAAGTTCGCGTCCCCGTACCAAGGTCCTGCGAACCCATCTTGATCTGGACCGAACCGTCGGGTTGGATGGTCAGGTCACAGTCACTGTTGTGGCCGCGGCCGCCCCAGGTATGGAGCGAAAGTCCGACTCCTCGCACCACGCCCGTCGCATTTTGCGGACGCGGATGCCACTTCTGTTTCCAGCCCATTAGATCGGCGGCGATGGTGAGTTCCTCGCCGTAAGTCTTGGCGCGAGGTCCCGTGATGGCGAGGTTCTTCTGGAAGAACTCCAGCGGGTCCATGTTCATCTTTGCCGCCAGATCTTCCATTGCGCACATGGTGAGAACAGCAGCCTGGGGATGGTTCGGCGCTCGCCAGGCGCGAGCCGGTCCGATGTTGTTGCGAATCGCGGTGTGTTCCTTACGTTGATTGGGAATATTGAACACGTAGGGAATCGGCGGCATGCCTCCGCCGCCAGGACCACCGGTGCCCCACGATTGAGACTGCCACGCCACCACCGTTCCGTCCTTCGCGGCGCCAAGTTTCACGCGCGCATAAGCGGAAGGCCGCGCACCCGCCACTTTCAGTTCCGTGTCGCGCTCCAGCATCAATCGAACCGGCTTGCCCCCGGCTTTTTTCGAAAGCTCCGCGGTAACAATGCCCCAGCGATCGGGAGAAAACTTGCTTCCAAATCCGCCGCCCACGTGGTCCTGATGCACGCGGATATTACTGGCTGGAATCTTCAATGGCTCCGCCATCTGCGCAGGAATGCCGGAAACGTTCTGTGTGGATATATGTACGAACAGCTTGTCATCCGCCGTCCACTCGGAAGTAGATCCATGACTTTCGAGACAACAATGCGTGATCACCGGAATCCCATACAGCCCTTCGGATACTGTCGCAGCCTGCGAAAGTGCCTGGTCCGGATCGCCTTGCGTCACAGCCGCCGCCTTCTGATAAAACGACTTTGGCTTCGCGGGTGTTCCTTCGTGAACTGTGGCCGAGCGAAGGGCCTGGAGAATATCGTCGGTGGCGCCGTTCCCTTTGGCGTCGTTCAGCATATCCTCGGTTGGCTTGAACGTAAGACCGTACTTCTCAATCTGCTCCACCATCTGCCGCGCGGGAACCTGATTGTCGAGCATGTCGCCGATGTCGTCCTCGCTCAGCGGACCTTGCTCTTCTGCTGATCCCGCGGGAGGCTCGGCATCACTTACCAGATGAGGCATCTGCTGGTATTGAACCTTGATGGCGCGGACAGCGTCTTCTGCGGTGCGTTCATCCACTGCAGCGACGGCTACCACCTCGTCCCCCTGCCAGTGAACTTGTGTGCCCGGCGCTTGCACCACGTGGATGGCCTTCACGCCAGGCATCTTCTCAGCAGCGCTGGTATCGACGCTGACCACCTTACAATTCGCATATGGCGACCGCACCATCATGCCGAATAGCATTCCGGGACGTTTCACGTCATACGTGTACTTGGCCTGGCCCGAAACTTTCTCTGGCGAGTCCACGCGGGAAATTCGCTTGCCGATCAGGGTTCGCTGCTCTGCTGCTGGCCATTGATATTCCGGCATGGTTACGCTCCCCTCCGCGCTGCCTGCGCGATCACTTCGCGGATTCCGGCATACGTTCCGCAGCGGCAGAGATTTCCACTTAATCCGCGCCGGATGTCATCAGGTGATGGATGTGGGTGCTTATCGAGGAATGCTTTGCAGGAAACGACAAATCCGGGCGTGCAGAATCCGCACTGGGAGGCGTCGTGGTCAACGAAAGCCTGCTGGATGGGATGCAGCTTGCCGCCCTGCATCAACGATTCAACCGTAGTGATCTGTTTGCCTTGCGCCTCGATTGCCAACATCGAGCACGCGTAAACCGTCTTGTTGTCGATCATCACCGTGCAGGCTCCGCATTCACCGCGGTCGCACACGCGTTTCGCACCGGTGATGTCGAGACTGTCACGCAACGCGTCAAGCAGCGTGACCCGCGGTTCCACCTCCAGCTTTGCCTTCTTACCGTTAATGGTTAGTTCGATCGGTACTTTCCCTGGACCGTAGACCGGGACCTCTTCTCCGGCAGCCATTACCATCTGCGGCCCGGCCACCAGAGGCACGGCTACAGAAATGCTGGAAATTTTCAGGAACTCACGCCGGGAAACACCGGAAAGCTCGTCGGGTTTCTTGGCATCGTCGTTAGGCATCCTTACCCTCCGAGTTGCGGAAACACCACCGGCCAGGCAGCCGGGCTAATACAAAGGAAAATGATAGAAACGAAATTTGAACATTTGGACTGTTTCTTTGAATTACGGTTAGTGTTGATTGTTAATTTTGCCGGAGCAAAAGTATACAACTCGAATAGCTCCAAGTGGGGGAAGCCGACTAACTTTTCACGGAATGAGAAGCGGGACGGAACGTCATAAAGATTGATGGGCAAAAGGAAAGAAGAGGCCGCGTCCAAGCTGAACGCGGCCTCTTTATCTCCATTTACGCGGGGCTGTTATTTCTTCAGCGTGCGAATGTATTTCACCAGCTCCGAAATCTGGTCATCGGTGAGCTTGCCTTTATAGCCGGGCATGGGCTTCTTGCCGTTGGCGACTACATTGGTGAGGTCGGCGTCCGACTGGCTCTGCACCTCCGCCGAGCCAAGATCTTTCAGCTTCATGCTCTTGCCCATTGCCGTATCACCGGCTCCCGAAGCGCCGTGGCAAGACGCGCACTTTGCCTTGAACACGTCGGCGCCTGAGTCAGCAGCGAACGTCGCACTTGAAAGAAACGCAAACGCCAGCAGAATCATGCATGCCTGGATAAGCCTCTTCATTGATTCCTCTCCTTGTATTAATTTCCGCCGGAAGGCGGGCGAGCACACCCATTCACATACGTTCAATGCAATTGCAACGCCACAGCTCGGAAACTTGTAAGTCGGTGACATTTAACGCCATTCCGATCTCCCAATCAACATTGTATTAACCCTCGATGGGGTCAAAAGACGCGCACGCGGAGTCTTATTCCACAATCAGAGTCGGCGATCTCGGCTGTGAGATGTCCCCCGCGACTCCAACTTCCTCAAACAGAGCGACTTGCAATCGCCGCGAATGGGAATGTTCTTTGGCACGATGGATGCCCTCTACCTACTCGTAATAGGGGAGATGCGTCTTGGAACCCACATTGATGGTCATCGGCGTGAACTTCCGAACCGCACCGGTAGCGATCCGCGAGAGGTTCTGGATCAGCGAAAGCCGCCGCTGCGAAGCTCTCGTCCACTTAGGACGCTCCGAGGGGATCCAGGAAGTCGTTGTGCTCGCGACCTGCAACCGGACAGAGTTCCTGTTATGGGCCGACGACCCGAGCCTGGCTGCCAATTCCGTGCTGCGCTTCCTCAGCACCGAATATGGATTGAAGCTCTGCGAGTGGAGCCATTTCTACCGCTTGCTCGATGAGGCAGCCCTCCTCCATATCTTTCGGGTTACTTCCAGCCTCGATTCGATGGTGATCGGCGAACCCCAGATCATTTCGCAAGTAAAGAATGCCTGGCAGCAAGCGCAGAAAGTTGGAACCACCGGAAGATTTCTCGACGCAGTGTTGCAGAAGGCGTTGACGGTCTCGAAGAAGGTCCGAAACGAGACCGCGATCGGGAATGCTGCGGTATCGGTGCCGTATGCCGCGGTCGAGACTGCGAAAACTCTCTTCGGGTCAATCGAAGGACGCAAAGTGCTGCTCTTCGGGGCCGGGAAGATGAGCGAGCTTTCGGCACGATACCTCATCAATCAGGGCGCCGCTTCCGTTCACGTGGTAAATCGAACCTTGGAGCACGCGGTTGAACTGGCCGAAAAGCTGGGCGGAACTGCAGTTCCCTTTGATGACCGCTGGCCGCACATGCTGCAGGCAGACATCCTGATCAGTTCCACCTCTTGCCCGCACACCGTGCTTAGTCGCGAGGAAGCGGAACGCATCGCCAAGGAGCGGAAGAATCGCCCCATGTGCCTGGTGGACATCGCTGTGCCGCGAGATATTGATCCGGCGGTGCGACAGGTCGAAGGCATGTTCCTGTTCGACATCGATGACCTGGAGCAGGCGGTCCGGCACAACGCGGTGGGGCGCGAAGCCGCGGCGGCTGAAGCTGAAAAGATTATCGTTGTGGAGGCAAATGGCTTCCGCCGCAAACTGATGGCGGAACGCGTGGTCCCGACGATTGTCGCCCTGCGTGGGCGCCTGGACGAGATTTGCCGGCAAGAACTGGAGTACTTCTGTGAAGAGTTCGGGCCTTTCTCTAAGGACCAGGAGCAAATGTTCGAAGCGGTGACCTCCCGGATCACAAAGCGAATCGCTGGATCGCTGGCCCGCGAACTCAAAGAACTTCCAGAAAGGGTGGAACAGGAGCAGATGACCGCAGCCGTACAGCGCCTATTCCATCTCGAAACGCCGGAAACGGCGCTTGCCGGCACCAGTTCATAGACGCCGCAGGTGAAGCGCTCACCTGCGGCGAGGCCGAGGGATCTGCAATCTGCATTCATGAATTGCAGATTCCTCGTCGTTGCCCTCTTAAGGAATGACAAGCCTGGAGGTGAGGTTTGTTCTCAGCATTGCTTGGAGTAGGAGTGATCGAGTCCCCGATCCTAGGTAACAAATTGCCGTTGTAGGCCAGCCTTCAACGAACGATGAGCAGAAAAGCAGAAACTGTTTTAGCCGCCTCCAGCCTCTGACGAAGGCACCTCTTCGTCCTCAGCGTGAACAAGTCCAAACTTCTTGAGCTTGTACCGGAGTGCGTCGCGGCTGATATCGAGCAATTTCGCGGCGTGGGTTTGGTTTCCATTCGCCTGCCGCATGGCCAGCTCCACCATCGATCGCTCCATCTCCTCGAGTGACGTGCCACCTTCGGGAATATACAGGCGTGGCAGAGTGCGACCGTTAGCGAGTTGCTGGCCGCCATCGCTGGAGGTCCGCTCGAACACCGTCCGGCCACCAGACTCTGCGACCGAGAATGGCAAGTATGCGGGACGCAGCAACGACTCGTCCTCCAGAATCATGGCGCGTTCTATGGAATTCTTCAGCTCACGAACATTTCCCGGCCAATTATGAGCCAGCAGCAATCGCCGGGTTTCGTCGTTGATGCCGCGAACTGATTTCCTGAACTTACGGCTGTAGCGCTCGATAAAGAAATCGACGAGCGGCAGGATATCTTCCCTGCGATCGCGCAGAGGGGGAATAAAAATTGCGATGATCGCGAGTCGGTAATAGAGATCCTGGCGAAATTGCGAGTCACGGACGGCTTTTTCGAGGTCGCGATTGGATGCAGCAATGACGCGAACGTCCACCTGCATGTCGCGAACTCCACCGACCCGCCTGATGACTTGGTCTTCGAGCACTCTCAGCAGCTTGGCTTGCAGCAGGGGAGATAGCTCCCCGATCTCGTCGAGAAACAGCGTCCCGCCGTCCGCCATTTCGAACAAGCCTTTCTTCATCTGCTTGGCATCAGTGAAAGCGCCCTTTTCGTGGCCGAACAACTCGGCTTCCATGAGGGTTTCAGGAATCGCGGAGCAGTTGATGGCGACGAACGGCTTTTCCTGGCGAGAGCTTTCGTAGTGAATCGCTTTCGCGATCAGGTCCTTGCCGGTTCCGCTCTCGCCTTGGATGAGGATGGTCGTCGCTTCACTGGACGCAACCTTGCGGACAAAGCTCATCAGCTCCGTCATCTTCGGCGAGGTACCGATGACTTCGTGATAGCCCGTGCGCCGGCGAACCTCTCCACGAAGTGCCTGAACCTCATTACGCAGACGGGAGGTTTCGAGCGCATTCTTAATGGCGACATGAAGCTCGTCAAAGTCCACGGGTTTGCCCACGAAATCGTAGGCGCCCAGCTTGAGCGCGGTCTTCACATCATCCAGCTGCGGGTCGGCGGTGATCATGATGACGGCGCGAACGTCGCCGTTTTTCTTGAATTGTTCGAGTACTTCGAGGCCGCTCATGTCGGGTAGGCGGACATCAAGCAGCGCAAGGTCGGGAGACTCGTGCTGTGCTACCTTGAGCGCAGGCTGGCCAGCTTCGGCCTCGACCACGTGGAAGCCCCACTCTTCGCACTTCTGGCGCAGCGACCAGCGCACGAGGCGCTCGTCGTCTACTACCAGTATTTTTTCCGCGGCCATTCCAAGCTAATTTACTACGAAAGTCAGAGGAGTGCCCCAGAACGGCCGTTGGCAGTGGGTTCGGTAAATCGGATCGCGTGCGGAAGGAATGCGGCAGCGCAGGTGACAAACAAATCGTCGGTCACCTGCGAGCCTGGTGAGAGCTACCGGTCAGAACTCATACCGCAAAGCGAACTGCATCACACGCGGGTTGGTCAGGAGCCCGGTGAAGTTCCCGAATGCGGGGCCGGCATCAAGCCCGTTTGTGATGGTTTGAACATCGAAGCGGGTAAGGTTCAGCACATTGAAAACCTCCCAGCGAAATTGCACGCTCTGAGATTCCCACGGCATCTTCCAGCGCTTGCTGAGACTCATGTCCAAGCCAGCATACCCGGGTCCGCGAACTGAGTTACGGCTTCCGCTTTCGCCCGGGAAATCATTGCGAAATGCGTTAATCCCGGTGGAACCCTGAGGATCAGCAAACAGGTTGACGGTGCCATCGGGTTGCCGGAAGGTGCCGCTGCGCACCTTGCCGATCTGGACGGCTGACCCGCTAAGCTGCCAGTTGGTGGGCCAAGTGGCTCCGTTCGAGATCGCGACTGGAAACCCGCTTGTCCAACGCGCCAATCCCGAGAGTTGCCAGCCGCCAATCAAGGCATCGAGAACGCCATGAGCGCTTCCCGCGACGAGTCTTCCCTTACCGAACGGCAGTTCCGCAACCCAGTTCAAATTAAACTGGTGTGTCGTATCAAAATCCGAAACGGCGCGCCCGGAATTGGGGAACCATGAATTAATGATGTTTCCACCAAGACCGCTCCATGCGTCCACGCGCTCAGCGTCCGATTCCAGATCGATTGACTTCGAAAACGTGTAATTGAAGTCAAACTGTACTCCCTGGGACAGTCTCTTTCGCAAGTTGATCTGCATGGCGTTGTAATTGGCATTGCCGATGGATCGCCACGCGTACAACGAGTGAAATTGACTGTCGAAGAATGTATTCGCTCCTCCGCGCGGACCGTAGAACGTTCCCGATGTTCCTTGAATACCGGCATTGCCGGAGAAATCGGTTCCGTAGAAGTCCAGTACGCCGAGCGCTGTCGTCTCATTGGTCGCGAAACAACTATAGATGTTGTAGACGGCCTGCAATGCGCTCGTAGTTGAAGTTGCTGTTGAACCATCCTCACACCCTGGCATCCAGGCATACGTATCGCCGGGTTTCAGAGGAGTCATAACATTCTGCCAGTACGAAGCCGTCGGTCCTACCATCGCAGGTGTCACGGCATCGGAAGTCGGAGCATTCGGCCCGCGGTACACGTTGGCCAGCGCTCTGGCTGCCTGGAAATAAGTAGTGCCCGTCTTCGGGTCCACCAGGTTAAGCGGCATGGCCACATCTTCCTGAGCCAACAAACGGTGTGCCAGATGTCCGACATAGGAGATCTCGAAACTCATGTTCTTCGGCAACTGCCGTCCGACAGAGAAATCGAGAGTGTACGAGTAGGGTGTTTTGATGGAGTTGTCCAAACCCCAGTAGATTGCGAGTCCCGTGCCTCCCGGTGGAGGCGTATATGGCAATCCTCCCGGAGGCGCCGGCGGGAATACGGTGCGGCCGATTGCATCGACCGTAGGAACAGTGTTCAAACCCGTGAGTCGCGCCCCAGTCGCAACGCTGGGCACGATGTCATTGGACAGCTGCGTGGAAAGGCCAAAGGAACCGCGCTGATCGAAGGTGTTCAGCAATCCGGCTCCAATTCGGTCGTAAACGATACCGAAGCCGCCCCGGATGACGGTCTTGTCCTCGCCTCCGAATATGCGTTTGAGCCACCCGCCTTCCGGCCGCGGCGAATAGGCGAAAGCGAAGCGCGGCGCGAAGTTCTTGTAGTCCCAGTTGTAGTAGCCGGGCTTGTTATTACCGCGACCGGAGAGATCGAAGGTGATCGTGGGATCCGCGGTGGAGCCGACACCCTGCAGCATGTTCGCCCCGCGCAATTTGAACCAGTCTCCCAATCCCATGGTCGGTGCTACCTCCGTCCCGCTGGTTTCCCAAGGAGGCGAGAAGAGTGACCAGCGCAGGCCGTAAGTGATCGTGAGATTTGGTTTTACTCGATAGGAGTCTTGCGCGTAGAACTCGTATTCATCGGCGCCCCAACGCCGCTTAACAGGCGCGCCCTCAGGAAGAACTGCTCCCGTTTTGGTGTAGTTGTAGCTTGCATCCAGTTCGCTGACGATACCCATCATCGTCATCAACGGATAGTCATAGGAATTGTTGAAGCCGTCATCTACAGGGGCGAACCCGCTAACCGCTGGATCAAGAAAGCTGCCAGTGTTAGCCAATCCAGCCGCGTCTAATGCGGACGCGTTCGTCACCCCGTCCGGAAAGGAGTTAATAAAGCTCGATCGTGGGTTGCGAATGAATCGAATGTTGGTACCGAACTGGAAGCTATGCTTCCCCTTGGTCCAGGAAACATCGTCGACAAAATTGTTCACTGGGGTTTGGTAGTTGCGGCTCCGAACCAGCGCCAGACTCGAGTTGTTCGCCGTGCTGTTGTCATTCAGTCCGCGGAAGAAGATGAATGGTTGAGTGTCGTTGTTGCCGTTGATGCCAACGCTCTGGCGTGTGTACCCGTAACGGAAATTGTTAAGCAGGGTGGGCCGCAACGTCGCCGTATACCCTATGGTGAAGCCCCGGCTCAGGTCCGTGTTGCTCTGGATCGGGTTGGTCCCGGGAAGATAAGGAACCAGGGAGTGAGAGTCATTGCGAATAGCCCCACGCCAGAACAGAGTGTGGGTGCCGCTCTCGGTTAGCTTGTAATCCGCGCGCGCGATATACCAGTTATTGTTGGTGGGGGTGGGCCCGCGGAAGCGGAAGCCTACGTAGTTCACTCCATCTCCGGCAGACACGTCATTCGCCTGCGGGAAAGTATTCAGGTAGCCCATCACGACAGAATTCGGCCCGATATGAAGCGGGTCCATCGCGGTGATCTGAGCGGCGTTAAGGGCGTTGTAGCCAGCACGAACGGCGTGTGGGCCGGTCAGTCCCTGAACCGTACCGCCCGCGCATGCGCTCGGATCAGCACATTGATACATAATGATTCCATCGCGCATTGAATCGCTGGGCACGATGCGCAGCACACTGTTTTCTTCGCGCTGGCGATAGCCCTCATAATTCAGGAAGAAGAACAGGCGATCTTTCTTTATTGGCCCCCCGACGGAAGCTCCAAAAATGTTTCGAATCAGCTTGAGGGGTTCGTTGGGCTCCCCATTGCGCACCTCGGCTTGTTTGACGAACCAATCATTGGCGCTGGTCAGGGTGTTGCGGTGGTACTCGTATGCCGAACCATGGAAGCTGTTGGTGCCGCTCTTCGTTATAAGTGAAACTTGAGCTCCCGACGATCTTCCCTGATCGGCGTTGTAATTCGTCGTCGTGACACGAAACTCCTGAATCGAATCCAGAGTCACAGGCAATACCGAGGTAAAGGCTGAACCGTTCACCTGATCGTTGACGTCCA